>ENA-ORXR01000383-ORXR01000383.1-marine-metagenome-genome-assembly--contig:-NODE-383-length-62505-cov-64.235872_pt1 | contig 62505 bp, 51 predicted proteins | sample MGYA00237866_ERZ511479 | MGnify/ENA metagenome assembly ERZ511479 | reverse complement strand
CTATTTGTAAAACACGCAGATCTGTCAGATTGCTCAATTTCAATGCCAGTTTGTTCAAATGATAGAAAAATGGTGGTTGTAAAATATTATGATAATGAACAGGCTTTGTGTTTATTAAATTGGTTTGAAAGTTAAACAACTTAGTTTACTTTGGCAACTATAAAACAGCTACTTTCTAATTTTAAATTGTAGCCTTGTTTAAATCGGTCTAATTCACGGTTCAAAATATTGTCAATTATTTTAAGGGTAAAAGTATCGGGTTGATGAATATTTTGATGTTTCGAAAAATCAATGGCTTTTTATGTTTTTTTAAAGATGCTTGGTATGGTTCGCATTAAAAAAATGGGCAGTATTAAAAATGAAAATAGATAACTTTTGCGAACAACCGAACAACCTTGAGACCTCAATAATTTTTCTAAACTCTTTAAAGTATATCTTCTAAAATGACCAGCTTGTACATCATCATTGGACCATAAAAAACTGTAAGCCAGAACTGTAATGAATATAAGTGCTTCTTTTGGCAATACTGATTTTATTTGTTCTAAAAAGCCAATATCATTTTCAACATGTTCTAACACATCAAACAAACCTACTGCTTTAACAGCATTTTTTTTAAACGCTATATCCTTAAAATTACTTCGAATAATATTTTGAACGCCTCGCTGTTTTGCATTAAGTACACCTTTATTGCCTGGTTCAATCAACACCGTTTTAATTTTTTTATTTTGTAATGATTTAGTGACGTAACCATTACCACCGCCCACATCAAAAAAAATGGAATTAGGGACAAATTGTTCAACTGCGGCTGCAATACAGCTGCTTCTATGTTGAAACCAAAAGCTATTATCTTCTAATTCAAAACAATATTCGTTTCCTTTTTCGGGGTAAGAAATTGGCTGAAAGTTACCTGTTGTATAAATTCCGTGTTCATTTAAACAAAGGTTATGGGCGATGTCATTTAATTTTAGCGGCATAACTTATTCTACTGGTAATATTTAATTTTTTCGGTATCTCCTTTTTCTATGTAATATTGTAAAACCTGTTTTTTTAAACTTTTTAAATCAGATTTAATGGCCAATGCTTTTTCAAAACTTTGTGTTGCTTTTAAAGTATCTTGTTGATAGATATAATAAGTGCCTTCACTAATAAAACTTTTAAAGTGATGCGCGTAATTCTCCACCAAATCGTCTACTATGGTTTTAGCCAAATCCATTTTTCCAGCTTGACAATGCGCTATCATTAATTTCGATTTTAAAGTAACACTTTCGGGCTGACTGTCTGAAGCTGCTTGATAAAACTTGGTTGCATTTTGTATATCTCCTTTTTTTTCAAAACAAATACCTAAATTATACAATACTTGTGGATGGCCAGGTGCCATTTGCATAGCTTCAAACAACAACTGACCACCTAAACGAATAGAATCTAACTCGGCACAATACACATAACCCAAATGTTGTTTGGCATTAAATTCATTTGGTTTTGTTTTAAGTACTTTGTAGCCGTATTCAATACTTTCGTTAATTAAAAATTTTTTGTCATAGTTAGAATTTCCCTTTTTCAACTCCGAATCTAAAAACCGTAAATAAATAATTTGTGCAGTTAATGAATTTTCCAGTTGAGCGATATCGCAGCTACCCAAAGTAATGGGGCTTTCCCAACAATCAACTCTATTATAAGCTTTTACCGACATATATCCACAAAAGAACAAGCAAAAACTAATGGTTGTAATTTTGGCTATTTTATGGTGATTAAAATATTTTAATAACTGAGCAATCAGGTAACCAATAAGCAAACTAAAAGCACCAACAGCGGCATACAAAAAACGGTCGCCGGTAACGCCAGGAATAACTTGCACCAAATTCATATACAAACCAATAGAAAAGAAATAAAAAACAATAATCAACGAATAGGCTTGCTTCTTTTTTAATCCGTAAACCATCATACCTAAAATAAATATATGAAATAAAGCAGAAATGATAACTATAACATTAGCCCAACTCATTAAAGTAAATGGACCAGTACCGTAAAAAAATAATAACTGATTAGGTATAAATATCAATCTTAAATTATAAGCTAAAATATAGGCAACAGTTGCAAAATGTTGAAGGCTAAACTCGTTGCCAACAATAGGGTTCTCTTCCAATTGCGTACTCAAAATAAGAGGTTCGGGAAACTGAGATTGTACTAAAAAATAAATAGCAACAGCTAAAACGGGTAATAGTAATCCATAACTGACTGATTGCCAAACTTTCCACCTTTCTTTTACATAAAATAAAAAGGCAGCAAAAACAGGAAAGAAAACAGCATCTAATTTACTAAAAGCGGCTAAAAAAAATAAGATAACAGACCATATTAATCTTTGAGGATTTGTCTTTTTTATTAAGATTAAAACACTACTTATTCCAAAGAAAAAAGAAAGCAAAACCTCTCTGTTTTTTAGGCTGGAGACAACTTCAACATGAAGCGGATGACATACAAAAATTAAGGCTGTAAGCGCCACGAGCCACCATTTCCATTTTGGAAATATGTATTTTATTAGATGAAAAAAAAAGATACATGAAAAAATGTAAATCAATAAGTTGATGATATGATTAATAGAAGTGTTTGCTCCAAATAAAGCATATTCTATGGCAAAAGTAATTCTGGTTAATGGTCGATAGCCTCCGTATCGGGGTTCATATTTTCCTAAATACGGGCTGGTTAAAATTTCAGGTATTCCCTTTAAACCCTTTTTTACCGAGGGATGGATGGAGGTGGCTAACTTATCATCTAAATTAAATCCAAAATTAATAGTTTTACCGTAAATTATTAAGATGGTGCAGATACACAACAAAGATGCATAAAGAATTTTCACACGCCAAAGTAAAAACATTGTGTAAAACTTATGACATATTTATTCATAAAATTGTTTGTTGAATCTAAATAAATCGTTAATTTTACACTTTAATTAATATCTGATTACAATAAATAAAAAAATTTCTACAATATATATTATGAGAAAATTATTAACTAAATTATTAACTACAACTTTTTGTTTGTTAATGGTGTGCGCTGTTCAAGCACAAACTTATGATGAATGTGGCTATCCTGGCCCATCAAATCCTGCTGTAGAGCCAGTTGCCCCAATCAATCCGGCGTATCCACAAACTACACCTGTTATTTGTGCTGATGGAGCCTTCCCCGAATGTTCAACACCAACCACCGCCAATGGAGATACTGAATTTGCAGCCGCATGTGGTAGTCCTAATTACGATTTTATTATTACCAACCCACAAAATACAACCACTGGCGATGGTGGTGCAGCCATAGTAGAAGTTTCTGCTGACGGGTCTTTTAACCCAACAGGTGCAGCTCCACCCGATTTTGCGGTGGGCGACCAAGCTTGCGTAACTGGCTTTTGTTATGATTTGCAACAGATAATAGACTTGGTAAATGAAATTAATGATAATCCTTCTGCTTGTAGCGCTGCTGAATCAACAGCGGGTGTACCAGTTTGTCCAATACCCGTTCCAACAAGTTTAAGTGATTTATTTACCTTAGCCTCAACCATTGGTGGAGGTGGTTCCGTTTCAGTAGGTGATGTTGTTACAATATTACCTGATTTAGATGCCTTAGGTAATTTAGGTATTAATAACGTGCCGGTTTGTGGTTTATTAAGCGGCGGCGATACCGCCGCCGGTGCTAACCAAGCTGATTACTGTATGGAAGTGGTAGATTGTTCTGAAAATGGTTCACCTTGCGAAGTAGAAGCTCCGTGTGCTGCAATAGATTTAACAGCGCCTCCAGCTGCACCAGTAGTAAGTTCAGAAAGCACATGTGGAGCAGATGGAATGACATTAGAAGGTGGTATGATTGACTATTCAGGTTCAACTTGCCCTGAAGGTTCAACATTAGAATATGCTACCGATGGAATGACCTTTACAACTACCGCACCAATGTATGATCAAGATAATGCAATTACCGTTACGGTAAGATGTACTTGCGATGCCGATATGACGATGACAAGTCCAACGGCCGAAGTAACTACGGTGCCTGGTGCTTGCGATGCAGCACCTTGCGAAGGAATTGATTTAACAGCAGCTCCAGCTGCACCAGTAGTAAGCTCAGAAAGTACTTGCGGCGCAGATGGAATGACTTTGGAAGGCGGTGTTATTGATTACGCAGGTTCAACTTGCCCCGCAGGTTCCACATTAGAATATGCTACCGATGGAATGACCTTTACAACAACCGCACCTATGTACGACCAGAACAACGCTATTACCGTTACGGTAAGATGTACTTGCGATGCCGATATGATGATGACAAGCCCAACGGCCGAAGTAACTACTATGCCAGGCTCGTGCGATCCTCCAGGTGAATGTACTGTAGTTGCTGCCGAACCTCCAGTGCCACAAACCGATGTATGTGTAGCTGGTCAAGGGCCAGGGCCTAATGGTGAAATGGAAATTACTCCTACAATAGATAATTTGATGACCTTAGGGCAATTTGGTATGCCAACAGGCACTAATGGAAGCGGTACAGCCCCCACAACCAACTATGTAATAACTGATGGTGCAGGAGTTGTATTAGACGTAGTAGGCAATGCCGAATCTATGGCTTACGATTTTTCTGCTTTTTATGGCGGTATAGGAAGCTCCTTCTGTGTCTATCAAGCAGCTTACACTCAAGAAACCATCGATGACATCGCAATGGCACTCAACGATGTGCTTTGTACAACCTTATGTGCAGCTGGCGCAGGCTGTGTTGGCGATTTAATTGGTGCGGGATGTCCAGTACTTACAGCTCCTACAGAACTCGCAGGAGTATTAGATGTTCTGGTTACCGTATTTGATTTAGCCGGACAACCTTTAACTGCAGCTGATATAGATAATTTCCTCGCTAATCAAGTTATTACCATTCCTACAGGTAGCATTCCTGTTATTGGTCCACTTGTTGGCGATTTCGATTTTAATTTAGCCGATTTTGGCCTAAATATTTGTGGCGATTTATCTAATATGGGTGCCTGTTTTAACGTAGTAAATTGTAACGAACCTTGCGATCCAGCAGTATGTAACAACGTTACCTTTACCATTGCATCTTTCGATTGGACAGGTTTAGACGACCAATTTACCCTTGGTTTAGAAGGTGCTGATGGAGACTTAGAATTAGCCTATACTATAGATGGTGTACCTTATTTAGTAGATGGTGCTGCAGCCGGAACCGATCCTCAACCCGCTGGGCAAACAGTAACAGGCTCAACATCTGCTGGTAGCTCTACTATAATGTATGAAGTTTGTTTCTGGGAAAACGATTGTGGAGTGGATACCGACTATGATAACGATACAAGTTTATTAGGCCCCTGTTTAGGCAATGCCGATGATCCATTTGGAGATAGTGCGCTCGAAGGCGCAGCTACAGCATGTGAAATGATCGCCTTTGATATTACAACAGGAATGGTGGTAGGTACAAATTATTCGGTCATCTATACCGTAATGTGCAACCCAATTACAATAGCTAATGTAATGCCAATGCCTGATGCAATTTGTAATGGTGATGATGCCGAATATACAATATGTTTTGATGCTGCCAATGGTAGCGGTAATTACGATTTATATGAATCAGACGGTGCAGGTGGCATAACAGGTGCTGTTTTAGGAACCGTTGCTGGTGCAGATGGCAACTTATGTATTGGTCCAGTTACTATTGCTGGCCCAACAACGGCAGGTACTTTAGATGTAACCGTTGTTGATCAAAGCAACACCGAATGTTTAGGTAATGTAGCCACAGTAAATATACCTGCCTGTCCAGTAGCAGCCTGTTCAGGTATCGATTCAGCAATACTTCCAGTTATACCAACTGAAGTATGTTCAGGTGCGACAGCAGATATTTGCTTAACCTTGCTTGATGCCACGCAAGGTTTAGTAATTACAGGTAGCATAGATGGTGCTCCGATTGTTTTAACAGGAATGCCAGGTGCAGGCCCAAATGAATTGTGCGTAACTATTACAGCCCCTGTAAATATGACTTGTGATTTAGTACCGGTAACTATTCAAATTGATATGATACAATGTACCGACGGTACCGATTTTCCAGGTATATTAGGTGGTGCTACTTTAGTAGATGATTTAACAGCTGCCGGCTTTAATCCTATTGAAATACCTGTTTATCCAACCTTAGTAGTAAATACAATGGGCGATGGCATGTGTGGCACCCTTACCGCAACTTTAGAAGCAGCAGATGGCACAGTTTGTGCAACGGCAATGGGCTCACCATTTACCTGTACTGCCGATGGCGAAGTTTTAGATTTTGATTTTACTGATGATGCGTCATTAACTGACTTTATAGCTGTACCAACCGATTGTCCATTACCAGCATTAAGTGGTACTTTAACTTGTACAGATTGTAATGATCCTGTAGTAATGGGTTGTACCGACCCATGTGCAGATAACTTCGACCCAGCTGCAACAATGGATGATGGTAGTTGCAACCCAGTTGATACCACTTGTAATACCGATTGTACTATGGGGCCATTTGGTGGATCATTTGATCCAGTAGCTTGTGCTTGCACTAACCAAACAGAACCAGTATTAGGTTGTACCGATCCAAATGCAGATAACTTTAACGTAGCAGCGAATTGTGACGATGGTACGTGTATAATAGTTACACCTTGTAACTTCTCTGTAGGTGTTTCAGCCTTTACTTGTAATGATGGTGGCACTATGGATGATCCTTCCAATGATACAGCAGATGTTACTTTTATAGTATTAAGCAATGGTGCAGATTTTACAACTGATGTTGCCATAGGAGGCGTAACTAGTGGTATGGATGGCATGTTGCTAACTGAAATGGGCGTTGCTGCCGGTACTAACATTGTTGTCACCTTCACTTCAGTTGATGATCCTAATTGTACTTTTGTATTAGATTATACTGTACCAGATTGCACAGTACAAGTACCAACCTTAAGCCAATGGGGTTTAATATCTTTAGCCTTATTGTTAATGATTATGGGTTCGTTAAAATTAGGTTTTAGTACTACAACATTTAATACAACAAGAAAATAATAATTATAGTAGAAATTTATAGTAAAACATGAAGAGGCTGTTTCTGAGAAGAAACGGCCTCTTTTATTTTGCCAAAATTATAATTTTAAATATTAAGAAATTACTGTTGGTGGTGCGTTGATTTATTACTATTTTGTGTTTATTACTTAATACATTTAAATTGTGGCAAACAGCCTTAGTTTCAATTTAGCAGTTTAACGAATAATATTAAAAAGTAAATATTTAAGGATATGAAAAATTTATTGATGATTACATGCACAGTTTTATTATCAATTTCTGTAATGGCACAGAATAAAGTAACAAACGATGCTAAACCGTTACAGTTTACTATAAAAGAGGTAAATAATAAAACGTTCTTAAATACGAAAATGACTACTATTATGCCGGCTGCCAAAATAGCAATACCAGAATTAAAACTAAAAATTGATAAAACTATTGATAATGAAAAGCTGAAGTTTAGCCCTAAATTAATTAAAAAAGATTAGAGATTGATATCTTAATAAGATAAGAAAGGCTTGATGTTAACCATCAAGCCTTTTTTAGTTGTGTATTTTAATTAAATTTAAATTTATTATTAAGCGTATCAAAAAGTTCTTTAATGTAAAACTTTGGTTTCCATAATAAATTGGGATGAAAAACTGGTGCTGGTTTTTTTTCTTCAATTTTAATAATGGCTCGTGATGCTTTGAAATCTATAATAAATTTGGTTTCGTTTTTCAAAATATTAGCAATACCAAGCATACAAGACACTAATAAAACAGCAAATTGTTTTCTCAACAAATTATATTTTGAGGGCGGGTTATGTTTCAATAATTTTATATTCTTTTGCATCTTTACAAAGATATGCTGATGTGGATTAGTAAACTCAAATATTTATAGGTATTTGTTTAAATAAGATACTATTTGTATGTTGTATAAAAGTAAATTTTTTTGAGAAAAGAATAGCAGCAACCTCTTCGATAATTGTTGATAAAATGTGTTTAGGCAATTGGGGAGCCATCATTAATACTAAAGAAATTAAAAAATTTATCAAGCAATGTGTTGATTTAGGACTTAAAGATTTTGATTACACCGATATTTATGGACATTATACCACAGATAATGATTTTGGTTCAATTTTTAAGGATGATAGTAGCCTAAGATGTAAATTATTCAGCATCACTAAGTGTGGTATAAAAATATATTATCTACTAATTGGCCGACACATCAAATAAAATCATATAACCCCACCAAAGATCATATTATACAATCAGTTGAAACATCATTAAAAAAATAAAAACTAATTATATTAATTTTTTATTAATTCACCAGCTAAATTGTTTTTTTGAATCCGCACGAAATAGCTGATGTATTTCTTACCTTAAAAACGGATGGTAAAGCAGAGGTGTTCATAACGTACATTTTACTGTCTCTAAAAAAAGGTTTTCAACTGTTCACATTTATCTTTGTAGCTGCTGTTGCACCATAAACCCAACAGATAGATCTTTTTGCGGTCATACGCTGTGGCGAGGTACATCTACCAATGTGGCTAAAGCTATTGCCACTTTAAATCATATTTTAAAAGGTAGGCTTACCATCAATATTTTTTCATCAAATTTTCTGGGTACAGAGTTGAGTTTTGGAGCATTTAACCAACGTTTGTGTGAGGTAATTGAAATACTATAACAAGCTTGAACAAAGGATAAAATTAAGTTTAGAGGAGCATTTTGCAATATTTAACTTGGAATAGAACCTGTTAAGCCTTACCAACAAAACGGAAGGCCTTTATTATATTCCGGAGGATATTTACTGTTGATTGTAGAATTATGCGTCCAGCATTGCAATATGTATTTACTATGGCCCAAAACTAGACAAAAACTAGGTGAATTGATCCTTACAATGAGCTAAAAGGCAGCAGCTTATAAGAGAAGGATGGACTTTGGGTTACACATATATGTAATATTGCAAGAAATAGATCGCGAAGCAATTGCAGCTACAAAATATTTGATCAGTAAAGTAAATGAAGAAAAAAGTACAGAAATTAAAGAAAGAGCATTAGATGCAAAATCAATAGGCGTAGTTAGGCGGTCCACAATTCACAATATTTCGGATAATGGTGGCTTTGTAGAAGATAATTTATGTACAGGTATTGGTGGCACCCGCTGGGGTTGTGAAGCTGTAATAATTGGCAACCTTGACCAAATACTCCAAAAAAAACAACGATTATATAGCAATGGGTTTAGAGGATTAATATTTTCTGATTTCTCTAATTTAGCAGAATATAATCTATTTGCAAAATATGTATTACCTAAAATAAGAACGGTTTCTATGCCTATACTACAAAACCGTAAACCACACAACGAACCACTTACCACACTTGCTGGAGGCATAAGAAAGTAGTTATACTTGCCAAAACCATTTATTTTTAATTACGTAAAAATTATAGGAAATCATTCTATGTGAATTTTCTAAAATTTAATTTATGAAGTATATAAATTATTAATAATACAATATGGCTTGCGCAAACAAAAAGAAATCCTTAGTTGGAAATGATAAGTTAACCGATAAGGAGCTGATAAAAAACTTAATTAATAATGATGACTCATCGGTTTATGAGGTTTTATGGAGCAGGTACAAAGAGCCCATTAATTATTTGCTTTTAAAAATGACAAGAAATAAATTGGATGCAGAAGAATTGACTAGCGAGGCTATTTGCCGAGCTTTTCTTAATATTAATAAATATAATTTTAAATACTGCTTTAGCACTTGGCTATACAGTATTGCTACAAATGCTGCAATAGATTTTATACGCAAAAAGAAACTGAAGACGGAATCAATTAACAAGTTTTCGAAGGGTGATGAAGGTGAGGAATACGAATTACCTATTAAAGACAGTAATCCAGACCCTTTAGAAAAGGTAATTAGAAATGAAGTTGTTGGAATTATAAACAATGCAATTGATGATTTAGATGATAATTCTGCTAATTTGGTTCGTTCGAAACACTTGATAGGCAAAACATACGTAGAAATTGCCAAAGAGAAAAATGTACCAATTGGTACTATTAAAACACATATTTTTAGGGCAATAAAAAAAATTGAAGAACGCTTAAAAGAACAGAAAGGTTTGTTGTTTTAAGATGTAAATATTAAAACCAAGTTTTTATTACTTTTAAAGCAGGTTTATCTTTTGGGCTGTAGCCTAAATCGCAAATTCCACCATTGTTAAACCATTCATAAAAAAACACACCTTTTAAGGCTGGCTCATTTTTCCAAACTTTAGTAAAGGCTTCAAAACATTGTTTTTGCTCTTGTAAATCAACCTCTTCCGAAATGTAATAATTCCACGGATCGGTATTAATGCCATCTTGTGAGGTATAACCAATTTCTGAAAAAAAATAAGGCGTTTGGTAATGTTTTAAGGAGTTTTCAATTCGAAGCTTTATTTTTTTCCATCCGTTAACCAGTTTTTTTAAAGATGGATTTTTTTGATTGGTCAATGAATAATACCCATTAATACCAAGTAAATCCAAATAGTTGGCAAATGAAACTGTAGTTAAAGCATCCCAATTGGTGGAGTAGGTTAAAAGGCCATTGTATTGCAAGCGAATAGAGTTGATAATAGTAAGCCAATATTTTTCTTTATTTTGTAAGGATGAAAATTCGGATCCTATGAAAAATAAATCAACTTTATCAATACTTACGTTATTTATTATGCTGCCCAACATTTCTTCGTAGCTATTAAACCAAGCATCTAAATTGGTAGGCTTTAGCTTGCCTCGCCATTCTTTTGGTTTCGATTTTTTTAATAATACAATTGGTAATATAGCAATGTTAAAGCCTAAATTTTTAGCTTCAATAATGGTACTGTCTAAGCGCATCCAGAAGTCACTTCCATCTCTCGGAATTTCAATTGTTGTAGCATTAATGCTGTCTTGATATAACTTAAAATTTAAACAAACCCAAGGTGAACCGGTAGCTTTTATTTCTTTTAAGGTATTTTTGTACGAATAATTAGCATAATCAAAAGAATGCATAGACAATGTTATGCCATTAATACGATCGAAATTATTAGCGGTAAAACTTTGAGTTAAACCTACTATTGGTATTAAAAATAAGACAACTATAAGACATAAATTTTGAAACATATACCACACAATGCAAAGAAAACAATTAGTTTTTTACTTTTGTAGAATTGTAATAATATAATAAACGCATGAGTGATAATATAACGACTAATGATGAAACGCCTAAATCATCAAATAAAAAGAAGAACGGTTTGCCCGGCTGCGCTTGGGTGGTAATAATTATTTTACCAATTTTTGCCTTGTTTTCTTTAACTATGATGTGTGGCAATCCACCAGAACAGAGCAGGTATGCTAACAAAAGTATTTCTTCAGCAAAAATTAATCCTAAAAATAACCCTCAACAAAATGTTAAACCTAAAACTAATGTTGCCAATTTAAACAAAGGTAACCAAGCTAAACCGACCTTAAATCGGATAAAAGGTACAAACCAATCAATTAATACAAGCACTTTAAACAATAAGCCAAATACAAAAACTAATAATAAACCAAATGCCACTAAAAATAATAAACCAGCTACAACACCAAATAGTATTAGTGGAAATAGCGCATTAGTTTTACAAAACAAGGCAAATACAACAGTTGGGGCTACGCAAAATTTAAAGGGCCAAAATGTGGTTACAACGCCACCACCTAAACAGCAAGCCAATACATCACAAAAACCTAATAATAATGTAAATATTACAACAAATACTAATAATATTGCAAAAGCAATTACACCAAAGCCCAAACCTGTTGCACCAAAAGTGGTTAATACGGCAAAACCTGTAAATAATTCGAATACAATATCTAAATACAAAGGTTCGGCAAGTAGGGTAGATGTTGCTGCCCAAACTAATACCACCGAAATTATTAATTTTGGTACGGTTACCAACAATGATAAAGTGTTAACTCCATCTGCTTATAGTAATTTTATAAAAATTTCAAAAATATTGTTGGATAATCCTAAAGCAACGATTACCATTCGTACACATAATAAGGACTTTAAAAATTTAGAAGAAAACCAGAAAGCAAAACAACAAGGCCAAATGAGGGCAGATATATTGAAAAAGGTTTTAGTAGATAGCGGGGTGGCCGCTGGCCGTGTAAAAGTAGATTTGATTGGACATATAGAACCACTTATTGCACAAGACCCAACTCATAACCGTAACAAACGGGTAAGCGTAAAAATTAATTAAAGCATACTTTTTTACTTTAAGATGGTTAAGGTGAATTGATGTTTTAAGATTGTTTTTTATATTAAAAATTTTTTTTTAAGGTAATACGTATGTAAGTTTTTTTATATTAATAAAACTGTATAAACAAACTTTGCTTATAGGAAGCGATGTTAGCATACTAGCCCCGATTGCAGAGGAAAGCCCACAGCGAAACGAAGAGTAGCGAGGACTTGGAACGGAAAGCGGGACCAAAATATTTATGATGTTGATTTTTTCGCTTCAAATAAAATACAGAGTAGCGGTTAAATATTAAGTTTAAACAGGTATTTATTATGTACGCATTGCTAAAATTTTAAAATAAAATTCTGGTTCGTATGGTGCCTTCTATTTTTTTCATTTGCTCTAAGGTTTTAGAAGAATCGATTTGGGCAATGTCAATTACTGCATAACCAATTGATTCGTTAGTTTTTAAATATTGCCCTAAAATGTTGGTGTTGGTACTCGATATGGCATTGTTTATGGCACTCATTACACCTGGTATATTGTTGTGTATGTGCAAAATGCGGTGTGTGCCATCTTGCATTGGTAAGTTTAATGCTGGTATGCTATGGCTGCCTACGGTGTTGCCTTTATCTAAATAATTTATGATTTTGGTTGCTACATCTATACCGATATTATATTGTGCTTCGTTGGTAGAACCGCCTATGTGTGGCGTTAATATTACGTTATTTAAGCCCTGTAAGGTACTACTAAATTTTTCGCCTTTGCCTTTTGGTTCAAGTGGGTAAACATCAACTGCTGCGCCTGCTAAATGTTTGTTTGTTAAGGCTTTTGCCAAAGCATCAATGTCAACTACGGTGCCACGGCTTAAATTTAAGAAAATTGCATTTTTTTTCATGTGGCTGATAAACTTTGCATCAACCATGTTTTTAGTGCTATTTTCTTCTGGTACGTGCAGGGTTACAATATCCGATTGGCTCAATAGTTTTTCTAAACTTTCGGCATTAACGGCGTTACCTAAAGGTAATTTTGGTACTACATCGTAATACAAAACCTTCATACCAAAAGCCTCTGCTAATACTGATACCTGCGAGCCAATATGCCCATACCCAACAATGCCTAAGGTTTTACCGCGCAATTCGTAACTGCCTTCTGTAGTTTTTAACCAATCGCCTTTATGGGCGGCAGCATTTTTTTCGGGTATACGGCGTAACAACATCACACACTCGGCCAACACCAATTCGGCTACCGAACGGGTGTTGGAGTAGGGGGAGTTGAATACCGCAACACCAGCTTTTGCTGCTTCTTTTAGTTGTACTTGATTAGTGCCAATACAAAAGCAACCAACTGCCAGCAAATTATGTTTGCATTGTGCAATTACGTTTTGCGTAATTTTAGTTTTGGAACGAATGCCCACTATTTTAGTAGTTTGCAATGCTGCTATCAACTCGCTTTCTGGTAAAGCAGTTTTCAAAATTTCGACATCAGAATACCCAGCTTCTTCTAACTTTTTTTTGGCTATTGGGTGAATATTTTCTAATAATAATATTTTTAATTTTTCTTTCGGAAAAGAAGTTTTCATACCTCGTAAAATTTTAAAATGCAATGTTAATACAAAATTGTAAAAATTACGAGTAGTTGTAAAGTTGTTATGTTATTATTATGAAGAAAAAAATGTAAATGACAAGGTATAGCAATAATGTGATGCCTTATTATAGTAGAATAAGTTGCTCAATTGGCATAACATAAACCACATTAACATGCTCATTGCTTTATATAGATATTAATTATTTGCCCGCCGGTAATTCAGTTAAATCTATCGTATGAAAATGACCAGTAGTTTCAATACTTTCATGAACGGTTTCGTCGGCATTTAAAATATCAATAGTATAGTCTCTCAATAAACCAGCAATCTGAAATTCATTACTTATTAAACTGTAGCCTAATTTATATGCTCCTTTAAATAAACATCGGGTGATACTAAATCACATCTTCCGATTTTAATAATGGTCTGTAAAACCAAAACTACTTTTACTTTATGTTGAATTGAAATTAATTAAGTGGCCTATAGCTCATTAAACATTTTTACTTTTATATGAAATAAATAATTATTTAAAACGCCATGCGGATTTAGCATTTCTAAATTTTTACGACGCCTAAAGTTCCTTCGAAGGCTTCTCGGGTACTGGTTAGCTCTTGGCCGATGTTCAAAGTTACTGACCCACAAATGACTGTGGCATCTTCCTCTTCCTCTTCGACTTCCTCCCTAATAATTTTAGTAGCACTATTAAACATATCTTCAACGGCTTCATATCCTTAAATGTTCTCCCTGCTTGTACGGTACTAATAGTTACCTGCGTTAAATAATGAAATCTTGCAGGTTCATCAGCAATTAAGAATTGAGATGTTTTAACGAATAGTAACAGTAATTACAAAAGGTTTGAGGCAAGGGCGGAGATTTTGTTGAATTATTTTGAGCCTTGAAAACGATCTTTCTTTAATGAATTATTGCTAACTTCTTCATTCAAAAAGCATCTTTTCCAGATAGAAAGAATCTCCAGACATTTCGCCAAATGATTAGGGTCATTGCATCTGATACATAGAAAAGAGGGTAGGGTATGAATAGTTTTTTTTAAGATTTAGCATAATAGTCGTTTTTTATAATATGATATTTAGATAAAGTGTTTTTAATTACACAACACTAAATATCGTTATTGATGTGTAATTACAAAGATTGTTTTATTCATTTGATGTATAGAAAAGAAGGAGGGGCATCAATAATATTTTTGTAAAATTTAGTATAAGAAACTGTTTTTTTAATATGATGTAATAGTGTTTTTATGTACAAAAAATTAAAACATTTATTGATGTTTAATTTTTTGGAAAGAGACCTATAAAATATATCAGGAATTATATAATGGTTTTAATTTCATTAAATTATTTTTAAATCTAATATTTTACAACTGTAAACGAAAAATTTTAAAAACGCAAATCACAAATCAAAATATAAGCGCTTGTAGGTTTATTAAACACTAATAATGAAGCATTTGTAAGTTTTTTAAATTACTTTTGCATCTTAGTTTTCAGCTTATTACACATTTTAAAACGCAAATTATTTTTTTGCAAATTATTATAATTAATATAAACACACGTTTTAAAAATGAAAATTAATTTACTGAAAACAGTAGCTAAAACACTTATTTTAATATTTTTTACTTTACAATTAAATGAAGCATTAGCTTTGCAATTACAACCAGATTTAATTGTGGTTGAACATGCATTAAGAAATTCCTTAAAAACAGACTCTATATTTAACAATGACCATTGCTATATTGAAGAGGGTTGTTTATTAGGCACTGGTAATAGACAATTAATAAAATTTACAACACAAATTTCTAACATTGGTGACGCTGATTTTTACGTTGGTGCACCGCCACAGCAACCAATAACAGGTAGTAACAATACTTGGGCTTGGGATGCCTGTCATTGGCACTATCACTATGATGGCTATGCCGAATATGTTTTATTAGATGAACAAGATAATGAAATTCCAGCCGGTTTTAAAAGTGGTTTCTGTTTGGCAGATATTTTTTGCGACCAAGGTGTTGAAAAAAAATACACCTGTACAAATCAAGGTATTTCAGCACATTGTACCGATGTGTATTCTTCCGAATTAGATTGCCAATGGATTGATGTAACTGATGTGCCAGAAGGCGTTTATAAATTAAGAATTAGAGTTAACTTTCAAGAAGAACCCGATATTAATGGTGTTTACGAATCTACCTATCAAAACAATTCAGCAGAAGTTTGTTTTGAGTTATTTAGAAACGCCTCTGGCAGGCATTACTTAAATAAATTGGCACCCGGTGCAGGTTGTGTAAGCGAAGCTTGCAACGAAACCACTTTTACTATCCAATTCGATGGCTTTGCCCAAGAAAACTCTTGGAATTTATATAACACCAGCAATTTGTTAATTGAAAGTAGTAGTGGCCCATACAACCAAAGCTTAAACAACACTACTTTAAGCGAAGTATTTTGCTTACCTCAAGATTGTTATGAACTTACCTTTTATGATACCGGCAACGATGGTATTTGTTGCGAAAATGGCAATGGCAATTACAAAATTATAGATGCTTCAGGCATTGTTTTAGTCAACGAATCTTCAAATGCTGGTAGTTATCTCACCTCTCAATTTTGCATAACTTCACCAGAAATATGTACCGATGATGATGGTGATGGTATTTGTGCTACAAACGATTGCAACGATAATGATGCAACCGTACCTGCGCCAGCTGGTGCAGCTTGCAACGATAATAACCCCAACACTATTCACGATGAAATACAACCAGATGGTTGCAGCTGCCTAGGTATTATTGATGATAATTGCACAGTAGAAATGTCCCTTTTTATACAGTTTGATAATTTCCCATTTGAAACCAGTTGGGAATTACAAGACCAAAATGGCCATATAATTGATTCACACCCACTATACAATGGCACTATCGGTTTAAGTAGCACCTCAAAAGATATTTGCTTAAAAAGCGGCTGTTATACCTTAATAGTAAAAGATAATTTTGGAGATGGCATGTGTTGCAGCGTTGGCGATGGTTTTTACCGATTAACAAATAGCTTTAACGAAGTAGTTGCCGAAGGTGCAGAATTTGAAAGCTCCGACAGCATTACATTTTGTGTTGCACCCTGCGAAACCGATTTATATATCGGCGGTTTAAATAACCTAACCACCAGCTACAAAGTAAGCAACCAAATAATTGGCGTAGGCCCAGTAACAGGCGCTGCAACCGAAGTAACTTTCTCAGCAAATCAACGCATTCAACTACTCACAGGTTTTAGCATTGCCTCCGGCTCAAAATTTAGAGCAGACAATAATGGGTGCGGCAATTAGGCTCCTACACATTCATCAATAAATAATTTTTTCTATTGAACATAAAACAAGTAAAGTGTAAGAAAATTTTTAGAAGCGAAATAGTTATCCCTCGCAAAAATTTAAATCCCGCCATCCGCTCAAATAACATTTTGCCAACGCTTCAAAAGCTAAACACATTAAAATGTTATAACCGCTCCTGTCGGGGCTATTTTTCCAACTGCGGCCAGCCGTATTAACCATTACAAAAAAATAAAGTTTAATATATTGTAACAAATGGTTGGTAAAATAATGCCTTTTTATAAAGAGATAGAAAAGAAAATGAAAGAATGATATTTTTTATAACTTTGAACCATCAAAAACAAAACAGATTTATTAGATAACCTTAAAACCTTTAAACTAGGTAAAAAAAATAGTTTAATGCTAGCGCAATGGATACACGAAAACCCTGCGTTATTAACCTATTGCTGGCAAATAATAAAAACCGAAGAAGAACCGCTAAACCGCAGGGCAGCTTATGCCATTGATAATTGTAGCGAAAAATATAAAGGCAGCGTTCATCATTTAATACCACATTTAATTGATTTTTTTGCCGAAACAAAAAGCAATGCAATACGCAGGCATATAAGCAGAATGTTAAACCAAAACCCAATAACAACCGATGAAGACCTACAAGGCCACCTCGCCGAAAGTTGTTTTAATTTTTTAAGCAGAGTTGATATTGATGTTGCCGTAAAAGCAAATTGTATTGATTTGCTATTTAAACTCTGTAAAATCTATCCCGATTTAGAACACGAATTTCATTCTGTATTACAAGATCAATTAGAAAAAAATACTATTGCATTTTGCAGCCGAGCAAAAAAAATTTTGACTGGTGAGTACAAAGTAAAAACATATTAATTAATCTTTCTCTTTCAACTCCGCCTTTTGCGCTTTTATTTTTTCATTAGTACGACCTGCCATTTCCTCCCACTTTTTTATGCGTGTTTCCGCTTCCGCTTTTTCTTCTGGGTTCTCAATTTGTTTCAGATTTGCTTTCATTTCGCTAATTTTTTCTGTTAATTCAACTACCCGTACTTGCTTTTCTTCTAATGTTTTGGCCTGTGTAGCTTTATCAAAAATTATGGCTTCTGGTGCAGCCTCCATAATAAAATCTTGTTGATTTTCTTTACGAGGTATAAACACCATTTCGCCAACCTGCCGTTGGTTCATAAATGTGGGCGAAACAATTTCAATTTTAGCCTCGTGTAAGGCATCTAACACCATGGCATTAAGGCGGCTTACAGCAGAAATATTCTTTTCAGTATCTGACAACAAACCATTTATTTGATAAACTATCGAATAATCGCCCAAGCTAGTTATGTACATAAAAGGATCAGTTAAGCCAGCATTTTTAGCCGCATCAAACAAACAGCTTTCAATTTTTTTACGGCCCACATCGTAACCTAAAGAAACACTAGTACATATAATTGTACCCGAATTACGAATCACACGCACCGGTTTAGAAGCAAGATATATATTGGGCAGGGTAGTTAAATCGCGGTTATCATTTTGTATTTCGGTATGAAATAAACCTAAATCAGTTACTCTGCCAAAAATATCGCCAACGCTAACAAAATCGCCTACTTGCAAATGTTTTATAGAACGGTTCATAATACCAGCCAAAATATTACCTAAAAAAGTGGTAGCACTTAAAGCAAACGCAGCCGACAAAACAATACCAATTAAACCAATAATTTGACCACGTTTTTCCTCTCCTTCCATTGGCCAAACTAAAATAACCATTATAAGGCCAGTTAATACAATCAAAAAAAGTATAATTTGTTGCGCAATACTCAACCCCATTTTGCTATATCTCGATTGCCGCGTAAACAACCATCGAGTACCCGAATAAACACCAATTAAAAGCATTACCGCAACAGCAGCAGGCAAAAGCTCAACAATAAAACCAACAAAATCAATCCATAAAAACATAACCCAAAATTACTTAAATTTATTAAACACCAATTTATTTAAATGATTAAGTACCGCAAAAGCAACATTTTTACACCTAAATTTTCATTTGTTTGGTAAAGCTATCCATAATTAAATGATACTTTAGAAGCGAAAAGAATATCTCGCATAAACAGCAGTCCCGCCATTCTCTCCTATCTTTTTGTGCTTCAACTAATATTAACCAATCAAATATACTCAACAAAAGCACAAAAAGGATATCCGTTGCTGTCGGGGCTATAATGGAAACTTTAGCTCGCCGTGGTTACCTTTTACCAACAATTTTAGCCAATATAGTATAGTTCAAAATTATTAACACAGGTTAAAAAACTTTAAACCTGCGTTTGGATGCTTTCTTAAACAATAAACCACTAAATTTGGGGTATTATTAAGTGGTATGAGTAATGATCAACAACAAAAGAAATTAATAGTTTATCAACCGTTAATTTATGCATTGGTAATGGTTTTAGGTATGTTAGTAGGCTTTAAAGTTTATTCAAGCCTAAACAAAAAACCAATATTTATGACAGCCGCAAACAACACCGGCAGCCTAAGTCAAATTAGTGACATTATTAGTTTTGTAGAACAAAAGTATGTAGATACTATTGACACCAAAGCTTTAGTAAATGATGCCATAGCAGAAATATTAAACAATTTAGATCCACATTCGGTATACATACCACCAGAAGATATGGAAACAACCACTGCCTCACTACAAGGTAAGTTTGAAGGTATAGGCGTAGAGTTTTATATTTTAAACGATACCATTTCGGTAATTACCCCAATATCGGGCGGCCCTTCAGAAGCATTAGGCATACAATCGGGCGACAAAATTATTACTATTGAAAATGATACCGTTGCTGGTAACGGCATAAAAAATAAAGATGTTATTGACAAGCTTAGAGGTAAAAAAGGTTCTATGGTTAATGTTGGTATAAAACGCTTTGGTATGTATGATTTGCTTAGCTTCGACATAAAAAGAGACAAGATACCATTGAATAGTGTTGATGTAGGTTATATGATTGATGAAGCGGTCGGTTACATAAAAATAAGTAAGTTTAGCGAAACCACTTATAACGAGTTTGCCGACAAATTAATTGAACTAAAAAGTAATGGCTTAGAAGATTTAATTATTGATTTGAGACAAAACCCTGGCGGTTACTTGGTAGCTGCCACCAACATAATTGACGAGCTACTGGGCGATAAACGTTTAATAGTTTATACAGAAGGACGAAACCATAAGCGCAGTGAATACAAGGCCATTAGAAATGGTATTTTCGAAAATGGACGTTTAGTAGTTTTAATTGATGAAGGTTCTGCCTCTGCAAGTGAAATTTTAGCTGGTGCTATACAAGATTGGGATAGAGGAACTATTGTTGGTCGACGATCTTTTGGTAAAGGTTTGGTACAAGAACAATACCGTTTAAAAAATGGTGGTGCATTGCGATTAACCGTTGCAGAATATTTTACACCTGCTGGTCGATCGATACAAAAACCTTATAACATTGGCGATAACAAAGCCTATGCTATGGAATTAAATGAAAGATATAAATCGGGCGAGTTGATGGTAGAAGACAGTATTAAAGCAGATGATAAACAAGCTTTTAAAACTGCATTAGGTAGAACTGTTTATGGCGGTGGAGGTATTACGCCAGATGTTTTTACACCAATTGATACACTCGAAAATAACCCAGAAACTATTTTTGCAAATTCGCAAATAGCTTCTTTTGCTTATGATTATTATGGTAAACACCAAAAAGAATTTAGCAACTTTAAAACATTAACGGCGTTTGTTAAAAACTATTCGGTTTCGAGCAATGTGTATAAGCAGTTTATGATTTTTTTAAATAAAAAAGATAAGAAAGCTGTTACACAAGCTACAGTTGACAAAAACAAGCAATTGTTTGCTACTAAAATAAAAGCATTTTTTGCTAAGCAACTTTGGAAAAATGAAGGATATTACTCGGTAATACAAGCTATAGATAGTGAAGTAAACATAGCTTACAACCTAATAAAAAAAGAAAAGTTAGTTTATAGTGGAAATTAACCAATAAAAGAGGTTAAAACCGCGGCGCAAATTAATTAAGGGCAACTTTGTATATCAATTTTTAAAGATGAACCAGCATTTATGCTAAATTGACTATTTATTGTAACTCTATTTGTAGCTAAAAATTTTATATTTTGATTAGGTAAAACTGTGGAGTTTTGCACCGTAAGCTGGTTGGCTGCTTGGTAGGTAGCTGTGGTTATATTTGTATTATTAATACTTAAATTTTGAGTACAGTCTACTTCATTTAAACAAGCGCAATCAACATCACTCCAAACTAAATTTGGCGCACAAGGTGGCGGGTGTATTGGCTGAGCTACAATAACGGAATAAGTGTAAGAACTAAATGGCGCATTAGTTATGTTACTTACAGTTACTGTATATTTTACATCATACAGGTTATCAGTATCTATATTATTTACAATCCAAGTAATTGCTCTATCTCCAAAAGTTTCATTGCGTGTTGCAATTGTTAACGCTACATTATTGCCATTTTCATCTTTTATATTTACAGTAGCATTACTAAAACTAGCGTTTGGAATTGCGAAAAACCATTTATTTTTTACAATAGGTGCTGGCACAAAACCTGCTGGCGGAAATGCGATATACGGCTTTTCATTCATTGAAGCATTGCCAAAATTGTTATAAATGTACAAAGTATTAATTGAAGGACTAACTGCATTACCAAAAGTTTTTGCCTTAGAATATAGTAACCATTTTAAATGGGGAACTCCATCATTAAAAGTTCCTTCTTCTAAAATATACAAGTCAATAGGGTCGTGATAATCCCAATCGGCAAAAGATATATTGGACCGTTGTGCAGCAAAAATAGCATCAGAAGAAGTGCATTGCCATGTATTACATGGCGCATTATTAGATCCTAAACAATGGCTTATAGTACCATTTTTTTCAAACATTAAATTTGCTTCTCTACATTGGGCATTTAACGATTCTAAAAAAACGACATCATCATTTAGGGCGCAAATTCTTCTTAAAAAATTAATACGCTTAAGCATTTTTGTATTTACACTATTGTTGTAATTACCTACAAAACAATTATTAATATTTCCCGTCCAATTCAATTCATTAACTGTAAAATCGTTAGCTTTATAATTAATGAGGTAATCATTTATAACGTTTGCACGGTTACATTGAGCAAATGCTAAATAATAGTTGGCTAATAGTAAGATGCTTAATATAAAAAATTTTACTTTCATTGCTGTAGCCTTAGGTACCTTACTTAGTACCTTCTGCCGGTATATAAGTTGCGCAAATCTCAGCATGTTAACAAAAATTAATATTTGTGATTTACTGAAGAGAATCTTAAATTATCATTTTTTATTAATCAAAATTTGAAATGATTTAGCTCATAAAGCCTGTTGCTATTATATTAATAACAAACGATCTACACTTTTGCTATTGATTTTTTTAATAAATTTTGATGTATTTTATTTACTTGAGGAATAATTGGTAAGATACCATCATTTATAATTACAAAATCAGCGAAAGCCATTTTTTCATTATCTTTTAGTTGCTTGTCCATCCTTAATTTTACACTTTCGGCATCTGTATTATCCCTTTTCATTACTCTGGCAATTCTAATTTTTTCTGGTGCAGTAACCAAAATAGTACAATCTAAGCTCTTATGACTACTAGTTTCAAAAAGTAAAGCAGCTTCTTTTAAAACATACGGACCGCTTTGTTGTTTCATCCAAATTATAGAATGTTTAGCTACCGCAGGGTGTACCAAACTGTTTAGTTGCTGAAGTTTAGTAATATCACCAAATACAATTTTAGCTAATTTTTTTCGATTTAGCTTTTTGTCAGTATAAACATTCACTCCAAAAACGGCCTTTATTTTTTGTATTAGTTCCAAATCATTTTGCATAAGGTATTTTGCAAAATAATCGGCGTTGTAAACCTTTATGTTATACAACTGAAATAGTTTACTTATAATTGATTTACCAGCCCCAATGCCGCCTGTTATCCCAACTTTTAACATTATTTTTCTAACTTAATGTATTCTACACTTTTAGGAAAGTAGTTTATTTTTTTAGCAAATTTTGCTTTTTTATTGAGCTTTAAATTAATGTAACCTTTTACTCTATCTTTTTTATAGTCTGCAACTATGCTAAAATCGTTTGCAGTAATTTTATCATATTCATTTATTGGTACCAAACATTTTAATTCCACTCGTTTTGGTACAATTAATAAACTGACGTCTTTTTTATTAATTAACTTTACTTCTATGGTTAATTTTTTTTCGGTATATTGGGCTACATCTATATCATAATTAATAAAATAATTGCTAAAAACAATATTTGATAAAGCATCTTTTATACCAATTTCACTTTTTATTGATTTGCTTAAATTAACATGTCTAATAGTGTCGGTTTGCCAACTTTTTAAGTTACCAATAATAGATACAGGGCCAGAAGCAATAATGGAATCGGGCTTAATTTTTATATCTTCTTTAATATCGTACCCTGGTAAAAAACTTAGTGATTTAGGCACTACTAAAGGTATTTTTTTATCAATGCTTTCTTCAAATTGAAATAAAATCTCTTTAGGATAACAGGTTATGGCCTCAATATTAAGTGGGCTTTGTTTATTAATTATATCAAGTAAGCTACGCTCTTTTACTTGATCTTCAAACAAATCGTTCGATAGGTCAATTTGTATTGTGCTTTGACCAAGGTTTAATCTGTTTCTAAGTAAAAACCAACCTTTCCCTACAAAAGTAGTTTTTAAAAACTGTGGTAACTCGTTTGTTGCAATTTTTTTTTGAGGTAAGTTTATATAATTTACAGGTACGTTTATATCTGTTTTAATGTCATTATCTAACACATTAAAAAGCCAAATGCCTGCTGCAAATAGTAGGCATATCGCAAATGCTTTTTTGTCAAAATTTGGAAACAGTTTGTATTAAGGTTTTTTGTTAGCAAGCATTTTCGAAAAATCAACTGAAATAAATGATTTCTCAACTCTTATTTTAGTAGCACTATCTAATTCTAATAATAGGGTATTGTCTTCAACTTTAGCAATTTTGCCATGTATACCACCATTAGTAACCACTTTATCTCCTTTTACTAATTCTTCTAAAAAGTTTTTTTGGTCTTTCATTTTTTTCTGTTGTGGCCTTATCATAAAAAAATACATTATGGCAAAAACTGCAGCCATAAATGCAAAGCTTACTAAAGGACTGCCTCCTTCTGTTGGTGCTAATAAAAAAATGTATCCTAAAATATATAACATTACGGTTTTTTCTTTATTGGTTTTTTAAAATCTTCTGTTAGTTTATTTTTCAACGAATCACTTATCAACTGCTCTTTATTATTTTGTTTTAAAAAAGTGTCTTTAGTGTTGGTGCTTTCTTGTTTTAAGTTAAGGGTATCTTTTTTAGCATTTTTTTTATTTTTTGATGATTTCCCTTTCTTTTCTTCATCCTCTTCTTCCTCTTCTTCTTGTTCTTCAACAGGTCTTCTATAAACCAAACCCTCTAAATAAAGTGTATTGTATTTAGGTTCGGTATTGGCAGTTAAGGTAATACTCTTTTTTTGTTCAAGCAGTTTGCCTTTGGTATTAAAAATCACCTCAATCACTCCACTTTCGCCAGGCTTTATTGGTTTTGTAGGATAGCTTGGCACGGTACAGCCGCAACTTGAAGAAGCATCTGAAATTATGGCGGGGGCATCTCCTATATTTTTAAATTTAAATTTGTGTGTAACAGTATCACCTTCGTCTACCGTGCCAAATTGAAAGCTTTTGTACTCAAATTCTAATTTTGGCAGAGGCCCTTTAGGCTTCTTTTTTTTCGCTGCTGTTTTGGTGTTTTTTATTAGATCTGTTGAAAGTTTCTCTTCAGGTTTTTTTACTTCAGTCTTCTTTTTTATAGCTATTTTTTCTTTAATAGGTTTTGGTGCAGGCTTTAATACTTGTTTTTTATCAATTTGCTTTTCAATTTTGTTGGTAGCAGTAGTATCAATGTTAGCAGAAACAGATGGTTTAATCACTGTTTTTTGCTCGGCTACAAGCTCATTTTCCTTTTTTGTTAATGTTACCTTATTAAGTTGTTTTATATTTGAAGTTGAATTTGTATCTTCTACCTGTTGGCATCCAATAAATACAAAACCAGTTACTATTGCTAACAGAAAATACTTTCTCATTTTTATGTTCATCCTATGCTTTAGAACGGAAATTAAATTTACCGATACCTTTATTTTACTTAATGATTATTAAAATTTGCTATAAATTTAACAAACCTCTACCTGTTTTCTTAATTTTTCCACTTTCTTTTAAATTTCTCATCAATTTATCTAAAATACCGTTAATAAATTCTTTACTTTTTGGTGTGCTGTAAATTTTTGATAACTCAATGTATTCGTTAATGGTAACCTTTACTGGTATCTCGCCAAATTCACAAAATTCTATTATTGCCATTCTTAAAATTATAATATCTATTGTGGTAACCCGCTCAATATCCCAATTTTTTAAAAACGGTTCAATAAGGTTAAAGTTATTTTTTTTGGCGTTTATAGTTTTAATCAATAGCGATTCTGCAAAAAACTTTCGCTCGTTGCCCAAAGGCTGATAAAAAGTGGAGAAACCGAGGTTTGCCGTGGTACAAGCACGTATTTTGTCGTTAATCGATCTGTAAACCAGTTCTCTAATATCGTACCAGTTAATAAACTGATCTTCAAAATGAACTTTAAATAGATCACTTTTTAAAAGTATTTTGTTAAATATGTAAATTAATATTTTTTGATGCTTTTCAAAGGTAAGCTCATTATCATTAAAATAATTTTTATACTGCTCTTTTTTTGACAAGTTGCCATATAATATTTTTAAATCCTCCGCTTTAATTTGGTGTTGCAGCTTAGTATCTTCAATTGCAGTTTGGTAATTTTTGTCATTTTCAATGGCTTGTATAATTGGATTATTTGCTAAGGTAATTGGGTAGTTTTCACTTACTTTTGATTTGATGTGCTTTTCAGCCATTCTTTCGCGGTAAGTTTGATTATACAATGCTGTTTTTACAATAAACTGAAGACTTAACAAATAAGCCTTGTAATAATTTGTAATTAATAAACTTAATAAAGATTTTGATTTTTGTATAGTTTGATCTTGCTGTAACTCATAACCATAAATGGTTTGTAATACTTTAATTCGTAATGTTCGCCTGTTTAACATATTTTTGTAGTGCCCACTATTTTAAAGAACTGTTTTATTTTTTTGTTAAAAAGATTTATACCTAATTTTGTTTGATAAATGCTTTCTTTGCAAAAGTATAATCTTTACCACAGTAAACAAACCAAATGTTGCTACAATAGTATTTTTTTTTGTGAAGTATTTAAAATATCTCAATAAATATTTTTTAAAATATAAGTTTCATTTAATTGGAGGCTTCATATTTATTATTACCTCAAACATTTTTGGAGTAATACCACCACGTATTGTACGCTATGCATTCGATTTGGTAAAAGACAGCTTAGCCAAGTATAAGCAAATATCCGATGCCGCTTTACAAAACAGCCATTTAGCCTCAATAAGTAAAAGTTTATTAATATTTGGGTTGTTAATATTAGCTATGGCACTTATAAAAGGGCTATTTATGTTTTTAATGCGCCAAACAATAGTGGTAATGTCTCGGCATATAGAGTTCGATCTTAAAAATGAAATATATGAACACTATCAAAAATTAGATATTTCTTTTTTTAAAAAAAATAACACGGGCGATTTAATGTCTCGAGCAACAGAAGATGTTTCTAAAGTAAGAATGTATCTTGGCCCTGCGGTTTTATACACTATTAATACAACGGTATTATTTATTATAGTTGTTAGCACTATGCTTTCTGTAAACCCTAAATTAACATTTTATGTGTTATTACCATTGCCAGTTCTATCTTTTTCCATATTTTACATTAACAAAATTATAAACAAACGCAGTCAAACAATACAAGCCCAATTATCAAAACTAACCAATATTGCCCAAGAAAATTATAACGGCATAAGAGTAGTTAAAACTTACGTTCAAGAATGGCCAGTATCAAAATACTTTACAAAAGAAAGTGAAGAATATAAAGTACAAAGTTTAAAGCTTGCCCGTATACAGGCATTTTTTTTTCCATTAATGATACTTTTGATAGGCCTAAGCACCATACTTACCATTTATATTGGCGGTATTGAGGTAGCAAAAGGCAACATTACGGCTGGCAACATTGCAGAGTTTGTTATTTATGTAAATATGTTAACGTGGCCAGTTGCTTCTGTAGGGTGGGTGGCATCACTTATTCAACAAGCTGCAGCCTCTCAAAAACGTATAAATGAGTTTTTACAAACCCAACCTTTAATAGAAAGTAATAACCATAAAAATGTACAATTAAATGGACATATTGTATTCAAAAATGTACACTTTAAATATCAAGATTCTGGTATTCAAGCAATAAATAATTTAAATTTAGAAATAAAAGCCGGTGAAAAAATAGCACTAGTTGGTAGAACAGGTTGTGGAAAAACCACCTTAATTGATCTGTTGTTGAGAATGTATGACATAGATGAAGGTGAACTAAAAATTGATGACAAACCTATAAAAGATATTGAATTGGAAAGCCTAAGAACAAGTATAGCATTTGTACCTCAAGATGTTTTCCTCTTTTCTGACACCATAATGAATAATATAAATTTTGGTGTAAAAGAAATTGATTTTCAGCAAGTTGAGTCATCAGCTAAAGCTGCAAGTGTACATTCAGAAATAGAAAATTTTAAATATAAGTATACAACAATGGTTGGTGAAAGGGGAGTTACCCTTTCTGGTGGACAAAAGCAACGTATTTCAATTGCTAGAGCCTTGCTTAAAAAAGCAAATATTTTAATTTTAGATGATAGCCTTTCGGCGGTAGATGCAAATACCGAAAAAACCATTTTTAATAACCTCAAAACCAACTGGAAAAATAAAACGGTAATATTTGTAACACACAGAGCATTTGCATTAGATGAGTTTGATAAAATAGTAATGATAGAAAATGGCACGGTAGTTGCTAAAGGCCAACATAAGACGCTAATGAATAATAATTTTGTTTATGCAGAGCTATTTAAAGAGCAGCAATATGCGGTAAGTTAAATAGTAGTGCTACACATAATAGTTGATGAACATTTTGAACTAAACATAAATAAGTTATGGAGGAGAAAGATTATAAAAAACCAACCGGGGTTTACTCAAAAGTTATTAGAGCCGGAAGAAGAAGAACTTACTTTTTTGATGTAAGATCTACTAAGAATGAAGAGTTTTTTTTAACAATTACAGAAAGTAAGAAAAAATTTGATTCTGAAAGTTATGAAAGACATAAAGTACACGTTTACAAAGAAGACTTTCACAAGTTTATAAATGCTATAGAAGATGTAGTAGGTCATATAAAGGAATTAATGCCCAATTATGATTACGATGAATTTACCAGGCCTGTACAAACAATTGAGTACGATGAAAATGGTAACGCCATTAGAGAAGAATACGAAACCGAAAGTAATAATGAATTTAAAACTGAAGGTAACGATGAAACCAAAATAAAAGATAACGAAGAATTTGAAACAGAAGACACCACCAGCGAAAATGAAGATATCAATGTTACACAAGACAAAAAAGATCAAGACTTAAGCTGGGATTGATTGAATAAAACCCAAACCTCTCATTTTGAAAAAAGATCTTACTTCGATAAGATCTTTTTTTTTGCCAAGCACTTATTTAAGTTAAAGAAGCAATTTAACCAACAATAATCGTGACGATTAGCCATACAGCATAATCTTAAAAAAGATCTTTTTTTAAACCAAATACAATTTTAGTATTAAACGTACCGTTTGTTCTAAAATATGTACTTATATTAATAAATTTGCAGTCAAATAATTACTGCTAATTTTTTAAAGCCGATATGAAAATTCTTTTTAAACTACTTAACTTACTGCTAGTAAGTTTTATAATTAACAATGTAACGGCCCAAAATTTAGCCAATAATCAACTAAATGTTGGTATTGGGGCCAGAGCCTATGCAATGGGTAATGCAGTTACCGCTACAGTTAATAACACCACAGCAGGTTATTGGAACCCAGCGGGTTTGGCCAGTATTGAAGCCAAAATTCAGCCTGCATTTATGCACGCAGAACTATTTGCCAGCATTTCTAAATTTGATTACCTATCAAGTGCTTTTCGGTTAAACAATAAAAAAAGTGTAGTCGGCTTTTCAATAATGAGAAATGCGGTAGACGGCATTCCTAACACTTTATTTGCGGTTGACGGCTCCGGTATATTTTACCCAGAAAGGGTTACCTTCTTTTCAAGTGCAGATTATGGCTTTATCGGTTCATTTGCTCAAAAAGGCATTTTTAATATTAAAAACTTAAATGGCGGTGTAAATGCCAAACTATATTACCGAAAGGCAGGCACCTTTACAACAGCTTTTGGTTTTGGCTTAGATGCCGGAGCTCAATATAAAATAGACAATTTATCTTTAGGCCTAATGTTAAAAGATATATCTACCACAATTTTAGCCTGGAATTTTAACTTTACGGATGAAGAAAAGCAAGTATTAGCCTCAACAGGCAACGTAATTCCTGTTAAAAGTACCGAAATAGTATACCCAAGCGTTATTTTAGGCTTTGCTTATAACATACCTTTTACAGAAAAAATTAGTTTAACTGCCGAATTTGACGGCGTTATTACAACCGATGGACGAAGAAACGTTTTAATTAGCGGCCCAGTTAGTATAGATCCGCAATTGGGTATAGAACTAAATATAGCAAATATGGTGTATGTAAGAGGAGGATTAAACAACTACCAGAAAGGAGCAAATATATCAGGAGAATCAACTATCTTTATTCAACCAAATTTGGGCTTAGGGCTTAAAATACAAGATTTGCATATTGACTATGCCTTAACTCGCTTTGGTCAATTTAGCGAATCAGGTATATATAGTCATATATTTAGTTTAATGTTTGATATCAATTTTAACAGAGGCAGAATTTAAATACCATCACAATCATTTAATATGAAACAGTTTTTTACTTTAACTATCACGTTTTTCATAGCGATCGTTTTTCAAAATGCTTTTGCTCAAAACGATTTTTCAAATAGTTGGTTTGATTATGAAAGAGATTACCATAAAATAAAAATTGTAAAAGAAGGTGTTTATCGTATATCCAAAAGCACATTGGAGGCGAATGGAATATTAACCAATGGTGCAGCCTATAAAATGTATACAGATGGTAAAGAAATTCCTATCTACGTTTCAAAAAATACAACCTTCGAAAACGATGATTATATAGAATTTTATGCAAAAGAATTAGATGGTAACTTTGATACACAATTATTTAAAGATCCAGAAGATCAATTGCATACCAATATGAGTTTATTTACCGATACCGCAACTTATTTTTTAGCAATTGATGTCAGCCAACAGAACTTACGCCTAAAACAAACACCAAATAGTTTGTTAGAAGCCCCACCAGCTAAAAATTATTTTATGCATAAAGCTATTTATGAAGGAAGAAACCAGTTTGCACTAGGTTTAGGAGGGCGTTTTAGTGGAGCAAGTATTAATTATTCTGATTACGAACCTGGTGAAGGTTTTGTAGGCCTCACCTTTGCTGTTAATGCATCTGTAGCTCCTAATACGCTTAATGTGGAGATACCGACACCTAATTTATATGCGAGTGGCCCAAATGCTTCTATTGAATATAAACTAGTTGGTGGTTCTGACGATTTTACAATTCAAGATGACCATACAGTTAAGGTTACGGTTAGTGATAGGGAAATAGAATTAACAAAATACGAAGGCTATGGCGTGCTAAAAAGTATTAAAAATTTAGATTTAAGTTATATAAATGCGCCAGCCACTACAGTAAATTTTACCGCTTTAGGTTTTGCTTCCAGAGTAGATAGAAATACGCTTTCTTACGTATATATTACTTACCCTCGTAATTTTGATTTAACTGGGTATAATCAATTTAAAATGAATGTTGACGCCAGTGGCGCAATAAATGATTTAATTGAAATACAAAACTTTGAAACTGGCGGACAGCCACCAATATTGTTAGATTTGGCTAACGGCATTAGAATGGAAAGCATCGTAAACAACAATACAATAAGTTATAACTTACCTGCTGCCAACAACCTTAACCGAAACATTTTTATCTACCAAAATACAAGTGATAATATTAATGAAATTACCACTTTAGAAAAAAGAAGATTTATTGATTTTAGTAAGCCAGAAAACGAAGCTAACTATATTATCATTTCGAAAGATGAATTTATTGAAAGCGGAAATGTGCAAGATTATGCCGACTATCGGGCATCAATAGGAGGTGGAAATCATAAAACTATAGCAGTAGATGTTGAGTTGTTATACGATCAATTTGCACACGGTATTCGAAAACATCCATTAGCAATTAAAAATTTTGTAAGCTACGCAGCCACTACTTGGACATTAGAGGTCAAAAATTTGTTTTTAATTGGTAAGTCAATAAAAAATTCTAAATGCAGGCTAAATCCAGTTAACTGGACTAAAAATTTAGTACCAACTTATGGCGACACCCCATCTGATATGCAGTTTGGTATTTTAAAAGGAGATCATTTACCTAAAGTTGCTGTTGGCCGTTTAAGTGCCTCCTCTTCAGCGCAAATTGCTGCATATTTAAATAAAGTAAAAGAATACGAAGGTGTAGATTTTAATACTTGCGATGTTAATAGCTTAGATTGGAAAAAACACGTATTACACATTGCAGGAGGCAATAATAAAGCCCAACAAGATGAGTTTGCCGTTTACCTAAACAACTATGCAAAAATAATTGGAGATAGTTTGTACGGTGCAACCGCATATAATTTATTTAAAGAAAACGATACCCCTATTGAGAAACCACCTAAAGAAAGAATGGAAGAGTTGATAAATGATGTTGGCTTAGGTTTAATATGCTTCTTTGGTCATTCGAGTAATTTAGTTTGGGAGGTAGATATGGGCCTTGCTAAAGATTACTATAACAAAGGTAAATATCCTTTTATAATTGCCAATTCTTGTTTTGTAGGTGATATCCATAAGTCTTTTGCAGATGAGGAGCGGATATCAATGTCAGAAGATTGGGTTTTAGAAGCAGATGCAGGCGCAATAGGCTACTTAGCAGCAGTTCAATTTGGTTTTCCTGCTTTTTTAGATATTTATACCGAGAGTATTTACGAGCAAATTTCATACAAAAATTATAATAAATCGATAGGCTCTCATATGGTAAACACCATTAACAATACTTATGTAGAAGGTGGTAAAGGTATTACCATTACTGCAGAAGAAATGGTGTTGCAAGGTGACCCGGCAGTAATACTTAATTATACCCCGAAACCCGAATTTGAAATAGCAGATAATGATATTTCGTTTGAGCCATCTGTTATTTCTACCAGATTAGATTCCTTTAAGCTTAACATAAATATATCTAATTTAGGTACTTTTAAAAATGATGAATTAGTTACGGTGTGTATTGATCGAAAATACCCAGATGGAATAGTAAAAAGCATCATAAAAAAACCTATAAAACTATCAAACTACGAAAATATTTATTCTTTAAATATTTATACAGACCCAATTACAGGTTTTGGTACTAATGAAATAACAGTTTATTTAGATTGCGACAATGAAATAAGTGAACTATGTGAAATAAACAATAGTGCCACTACAGAGCTATTTATCACCTCTGATAATATTATACCAGTTGCGCCTTGTAATTATGGAATTGTAAATCAACCAGAGGTAACTTTAAAAGCTACAACAGGAGACCCTTTTGCGGCTTCAAATCAATTTGTTTTTCAAATAGATACTACCACTTTATTTAATAGTAATCTTTTAGAAACGGATACGATAACCTCATCAGGTGGCGTGTTGCAGTGGGCTCCGCCTGTTAATTTTGCCAATGAAAACTTAAATGGTGTGGTATATTATTGGCGTATTGGTACTACCACACAAAACGTAGCCGAATTTAGAACCAGTTCATTTATTTATAACAAAGATTTAAAAGAAGGTTGGAACCAAAGTCATTATTACCAATATTTAAGCGGCACCAAATCAGATGATATGAGCATTGACAGCCTTCAACGTAGTTTCGAATATTCTGGCAATGTTAACAGCATAAAGGCATCTGCAGGTTATTTAGGCGGCGAAGGAGGCCTTGACCCTGCTTACGGTTGGGCCGATGTATATGTAGACATTAATAATGTGCGAGATGTTACTTGGTCGTGCCTTGGCGAAGGATCGTGCAACGGATTGTTTGATGGAGGAATTCAATTTGTTATATTAGACCCAGTTACCTTTAGGCCACGGTTAAGTTTTATTAGTGCAGTAAATATTGCTGATTTAGAGGATCCGGAGTGTTTTGTAAATTCTACAGGAGTATCATCAAGTGTATGTTGCGATAGAAAATCTAAGGCTCAATACAAAAATATACATTGCCGTTCGGCCGATACACCTGCCTTCGATTTCGAAACCAAAACACAAGAAGATTTAAACAATATTAGCAACTTTATTGATGCAATTCCAGAAGGGTTTTATGTGTTAGTAAAAAGTATTCAAAACCACGGAATGGAAGAAAGAGACAATTTTTTATCTTTCCAAAATAGAATATATACTCGTTTAGAAGAAATGGGCATTCAGAGCCTAAGAAATATTAAACAAAATGTCCCATTTTTGGGTTTTACCAAAAAAGGAGATCGTAATTTTGACCCAATTGTAAAAATTGGAACCTCAATAAGCGATGTACTTTCTTTTGATCAAAACATTGAAAGTAACTGGGTAGAAGGAAGTTTCGAATCAACCTTAATTGGCCCAGCAAGCGAGTGGGAAACCTTGTTTTTAGATGTGTATAGTTTAGAAAATGCAGGTATTTCAACAGACGAATTTAACTTAAACGTTTACGGTGTAAAGCCAAATGGAGCAGAAGAATTATTGCTAACCACAACAGAAGCAGTAACCGTGCTTTCAAGTATACCGCAATTGAACGCTTTGTTTTATCCTTATTTAAGGTTAGAACTGGTATCATCAGATTTTGTAAACAATACGCCCCCTCAATTAAATTTTTGGCGCGTAAATTACGAAGGTGTTACCGAACTTTCTTTTAATTTAAATAGCGGTTTTGCATTTAATAATATAACCGATTTATCAACCTTTGATGCCAATAGTAACACACCTTTAGACACCCTAAAAGGCGGGCAAATTTACGATATCAGTTTAGCCATAGAAAATTTAAGTGGCGTAAATGCAGATAGTGTATTACTGGTTTACGAGTTGCGCGATGTTAACAACATAGGTTACGATATCGGAACCGCCCTACAAAGCCCAATTGCAGCAGGCGAAATGATAACTTCAAATGGTTCCTTTGAAGTGCCACAACTTTCAGGCATTCATTACTTATATATTAACTTAAACCCTTTAGCAAACAACCCATATTATCAAATAGAAAAACTTGGCTTTAACAATATATTAATAATACCTTTATACATTGAAGGCGATGCCACCAACCCATTGTTAGATGTTACTTTCGATGGCGAACACATATTAAATGGCGATTTAATAGCAGCCGAACCCGAAATTGTAATAGAAATTCGAGACGATAATCCAAACTTAGCACTAACTGATACCACAATTGCTAACATTATTTTTATTTATCCAGATGGTACCGAGCAAGAAGTTAGCTTTAACAATAACGAATTTGTAACCTTTATACCTGCCGACCCAGATAAGCTTAGCGAAGAAAACTTAGCACAAATAATTATAAACGAACAATTTCTACAAAATGGAATTTACCAAATGATAGTAAAAGCAAGTGATCAAAGCGGTAACTTAGCAGGCAGTTTAGATTATACCATTACCTTTGAGATTAATAATGAAGCCGCCATCTCACACATCTATAATTATCCAAATCCTTTTACCTCCTCCACCCAGTTTTTGTTTACTTTAAGTGGAGCTAAAGTGCCAGACGTATTTAAAATTCAAATACTAACCGTTACCGGTAAAATTATTAGAGAAATAGACAAAACCGAAATTGGCAACTTAGCTATTGGCCGCAACATTACCGATTATAAATGGGATGGAACAGACCAATATGGCAACATATTAGGTAACGGTGTTTACCTGTTTAGAGTAATTGCCAGCAACCAAGGCGAAGCCTTAGAATATTACAACATTTATAGTGAATTAAACGGCAGCACCGATACAGAAGAAGCCTACCACAAATCAGGTTTTGGCAAGTTGTACATAATGCGATAAAACATTATTAGCGCTGACATTTCTACCTAAAAATGTCAGTGCTATTTTTTTTTTGAAGCGAAAGCACTAACCTCTAAAAAACCTTCTACCCGCCATCCGCTACTATCTTTTTGCTCCATAAATTACACAAAAAGGATATCCGCTACTGTCGGGGCTAATCCACAAACCTTAAAAATCGTAGCAAACATTTCTTTTCTTACAAATCTAATATTTACTTATTACGCTACTTTTAAAACAATGCTTATCTTAGCAAAAAATAAAATATTATGTTTGATATGTTTGGTAAAGTTTCAGAAATGAAAGAAAAAATGGAAACCGTAAAACAAAGCTTAAACACAATTGATGTTACCGGCCAATCACCAAATGGAAGAATAAAAGTTACAATGACGGCCAACAAAACCGTAAAAAACATTGATATAGCAAGCGAATTAATAACCGCAGAAAATGCCGAAGAGTTAGAAGACTTACTAATTGTAGCCATTAACCGCACCATAGAAACCGCAGAAGCCACCGCAGAAGAAAAAATAAAAGCAGCCACCGATGGTATGTTACCCAACATTGCAGGGTTAATGTAAGCGTGGTTTAATAATTTAAGCAACAATTAACCTCAGCTATTTGTCAAACCTACTGGCCGAAATGATGCCATCTACTTTTTTAAGTTTATTAATTAATTTTTGAAGCTGTTTGGTATCATCAACATAAACCATTATGTGGCCTTTAAAAATACCTTCACTAGCGTCAATTGATATAGAACGCATATTCACCTTTAAATCTTTACTAATAACATTAGTTATTTTTTGAATAACTCCCACATCATCTAACCCAGTTACCCTAATGCCCGAAAGAAAAGCAATACTCTTTTTACGAGACCATTTTGTTTTTATTACACGGTAGCCATAGTTGCCAATTAAGTCGGGTGCATTAGGGCAATTTTTCCTATGAATTTTTATACCCTGGCCAATGGTAATAAAACCAAAAACGTCATCGCCAGGTATAGGCGTACAGCAATTAGCCATACTATAATCTAACTTATCACCAACATCTCCAAACAACACCACATCGTTAGGTGTACCGCTTATTTCGGTAGTTTTTATTTTATTTTGCTCTTTTAGTGCTTCAGTATCACGCTTAAAAACTATTCTGTTGTTTTTTACTTCAATTCGCTTTATATCTTCCAAATTAACATCTCGGTTAGCAATGTTAAAATACAAATCTAACAAATCATCATTTTTGTAGTGGGTTAATAAATCATTCAAAAAATCTGCCGTAGGTTTGTATTTGAATTGCTTTAGTTTTCTAAATAAAATCTCTTTTCCGTCAGCTGCAATTTTTCTTTTTTCTTCCTTTAAGGCAGATTTTATTTTTGCTCGTGCTTTTGAGGTTATAATAAACTTCAACCAATCATCCGAAGGTTTTTGCTTTTTAGAAGTTATTATTTCAATTTGATCACCATTTACCAATTTATGGCTAATAGGCACCAACTTATGGTTTACCTTTGCGCCAATACATTTTGCGCCAATATCGGTATGTATATCAAAAGCAAAATCCAATGCAGAGGCACCTTGCGGTAGTATTTTCAATTCCCCTTTTGGGGTAAATACATAAATTTCATGTTGGTAAAGATCTAACTTAAAATTTCTAACAAAATCTAACGCATCAGAGTCGGGGTTGGTTAAGGTTTCTCTTATTTTGGCTAACCACTCATCTAAACCTTTATCTTTATTATTCTCTTTTTTACTATCGTCTTCTTTATATTTCCAATGTGCAGCAAAGCCTTTTTCTGCAATTTCGTTCATTCTGGCACTACGTATTTGCACTTCTACCCACTTCCCATCTGGGCCCATTACTGTTGTATGTAACGATTCATACCCGTTTGCTTTTGATGTAGAAACCCAATCGCGCAAACGGTCGGGGTTAGGCACATAATGGTCAGTTATTTCTGAGTAAACTTGCCAGCACAACGATTTTTCCTGCACCTTATCACAATCAATAATTATTCTTATGGCAAACAAATCGTATACCTCTTCAAAGTCAACTTTCTTTTTTAATATTTTATTATGAATACTAAAAATTGATTTTGGTCTACCAGCAATTTTAAAATCTGTTAAACCTGCTTTTTGTAATGATTTTTTTATAGGTTTAATAAACTCTTTAATGTACTTATCCCGTTCTTTTTTTGTGGCCGCTAATTTATTTGCAATATCTTTGTAGGTGTCGCGGTCGGTGTATTTCATGCTTAAATCTTCTAATTCAGATTTTATGGCATACAACCCTAACCGATGTGCTAATGGGGCGTATAAAAATTTTGTTTCAGAAGCAATACGCACTTGCTTGTGTTCGGGCATACTTTGTAAGGTGCGCATATTGTGCAAACGATCAGCAATTTTTACCAAAATTACCCGCACATCATCAGCAAGGGTTAAAATCAATTTTCTAAAATTTTCGGCTTGCAAAGAATTTTCTAAATCAAAAATACCCGATATTTTGGTTAAGCCATTTACAATATTGCTTATTTGTTTATCAAAAGCGTGTTCTATATCAGTAAGGCTTAACTCGGTATCTTCAACCGTGTCGTGCAGTAGCGCACATATAACCCCAACCGAACCTAAGCCCACTTCTTTAGTAGAAATTTTTGCTACTTCTATAGGATGCAGAATGTATGGCTCACCAGATTTACGGCGCATACCAGAGTGCGCTTCATTGGCCATTTCAAAAGCCCTTCGTATTCTTCGCTTCTCAACTTTATCTGTTTTTTTACTACAATAACGTATTAAACTTCTGTATGCATTTAAAATCAGCGTTTTGTCATCAAGTGTTGTAGTTGCGGCCTTGGTCAAAATAATATGTTTATGTTAAAATAAAGGTAGTTAAGGTTACTGTTAAAAACAAATTTTGGTTTCATACTCGTAAAATTAAATGTTTTTTGAAATTTTAGTTGTATTTTTGGTAACTTGACAAGGTTTATTTCATTAATTGTAGTTATTATTTTTTCTTGCTGTTGCTTAGTTGCGCAAACCGACAGACTATGCTCTACTGATAATTACCACCCAAATATCTCTGCATCATTACAAAAAAATAAAAATAGCATAGCAACTAAATTTATAGATGATACCTTCAATTACAATATACTGTCAAATACTAAAATATGTTTGCCCGTAGTTGTAAATAATGTATACCGAACACAAGATCAAAAAATAAGCATAGCAGCCATTAAACAACAAATTGAACAGTTGAATAAAGATTTTAATGCTAATAACGATGCCATAAACAATGTTCATCCATATTTTGAAAGTTTAGTAGCTAACATTAATATTGAATTTTTTTTGGTAGATGATGAAGTTTCGGAGAACAATAGCAAAAATGGTATTAATTATTTTCAAACTTCAATTGATACTTTTAATATGAACACCCATCCAAATATAAAAAAAAATGATGATGGAGGATTAAGCAGTTTTAATACAAAAAGTTACATTAATATTTGGGTAGGAAATATTGAAGCTGGAATAAAGGGATTTGCTACCTTGCCTACACTAAGAATAAGTGAATATGATGGTATAGTGGTTCATTATAATAACTTTGGAAATACCAACAAAACATTAACGCACGAGTTAGGTCATTTTTTAGGCTTAAATCATTTGTTTGGCAATAAAGAAGGCAATTGTGAGGAAGATGATAACGTAAAAGATACCCCACAAACAGCCACAGTTTATAAAACTTGCAACACTAAATATTTAGAGCGCAATAAATGTAATGATCCCTACTTTGAATACGATCTTACCCAAAATTTTATGAACTTGTGTAACGATGCTTGTTTAAAAATGTTTACCAAAGGCCAAAAGGTTAAAATGTTGTACCACCTTTTAACACAAAAAAAATACTTGTTGTTAGATGGCTGTAATAATTTACCCAACAATAAGTTAGATGTGAGCTTACTAAGTTTAAATACAATACCCATTATTTGTAGCAATAAAATTAAGTTAAACTATGAAATTTGTAATGTAGGTAAAACCGATATTAAAAATTTTACATTTGAATTAAAAGATTTTTTGACGGAGCAAGTCGAAACCTTCCTCTCCCCAAATAATTGCATTGATTACAGTAAATTAGTTGATATTAGTACACTTAAAAAAAATACTGTTGTTGCGCAACTTAAGGAAGTTAATAGTAGTAATGAAGAGCAGCATTTGAGTAATAATACAGCCGAATTTAATTTTAAAAAAGCAAATTTAATTGATTTACCTTTTGAAGAAGACTTTAGTAACACAAACAATTGGTTACTAATAGAAGAAAACAAGGATAATAATTGGACACATGTTTCAGACAGTAGTGGAAATGGAAAAAATAATGCTTGCTACGTTTTTAAACCTCAAGCACTAAATGAACTAAGTATTGGCAGTTTGTACAGTCCGGTTTTTAAAGCAGCCGAAAGTGCATTTGAAAATACAGACGGTTTAAAAATACATACTGTTTCATTTGATGTTGCTTATGCAAGTACATTAAACAATATTGTATTAGATTACCTTATTTTATCGTACAGCAATGTTTGTGCCGACAGCACTTATCAGCCTTTGGCTAAAGTTGATTTAACCGAAGCAGTAACTAATTTAACGGCAGAACAACTTTTAACACAACAAGATAATCGTAGCTGGAAAACCTTTTTCTACGATTTTGAAACGGAAACCATTCTTTCAGACTTGAACCTAAAACTCACTTATGTTTCTGCCAACAATAACCAATTGTTAATTGACAATTTTAAAATTAGTACAAAAAGTCAAGCCCCATTAAATATTCAAAACTATATAAGTCAAAATAAGGCAGGTTTATATCCCAACCCAACTACCAATGGCATAGTTCACTTTTATGCAGAAAGGTACAAAGGGCAGTTTGCAATAGTTAACATATACAATCAGCTTGGTCAATTGCGAAAGAGTTTTCAATTAAAACACTACCAACAATTAAATGTTGCTAACCTGCCAAATGGCCATTACTACGTAACCTTTAATTGGAATAATAAATTAGTTAGCCAAAAGCTATTGTTATTAAAATAAATTTTTAGATTTTACGTACTCATATAAATATTATTGAAGTTATAACTTATGAAATTATCTTTTTGGTCATTAATTATAATTGCCTGCATTAGTTGTGTTGTTAATGCACAAAATATTCAACGATGCCATACAACAGAGTATGTAAACAGCCAATTGCAGCAAAACCCCAATTTAGCAAATGATTTTTTGGCGGTAGAAGCCGAAATTGAAAATGTTTTAAAAAGTGACAATACCTATAAACGAACTGCATTTACCATTCCGACAGTCGTTCATATTATTTACAACCCCGACAGGCCAGGCGATAATATTTCTGATGAACAAATAAAATCGCAGATTGAAGTATTAAATGAAGATTATCAACGTAAAAATGAAGATATTGATGAAGTACCTAATCGTTTTAAAAACTTAATAGCAAACTTTGATATTGAATTTTGTTTGGCAAATAGAGACGAAAATGGAAATTTTACAACAGGTATAACACGAACAGAAACAGCTATTGATGAGTTTACTACCAAAGACAATCAAATAAAACGTCCAGAGTTAGGCGGTGTTGAAGGCTGGAACAGCAAATTGTTTTTAAATATATGGGTAGGTCGTTTAGAAAATGAAGTACTCGGTTATGCAACACCGCCCGGCTTTCCGACAAGCATTGACGGTGTAGCAATTGGTACTCGATATTTTGGCAGAGGTACCCAATACAATTTGCATTTAGCTTACAATAGGGGCAGAACTACAACACACGAAATAGGCCATTGGCTAGGCTTAAGACATGTTTGGGGTAACGAATATGGTTGCAATTACGACGACGGAATTGAAGATACTCCAGAAAGCGACGAACCATACTACGATTGTCCAATGAATAACTCGCAAAGCTGCGGCACCATAGATATGACAATGAATTATATGGAATATGTAAACGATGCTTGTATGTACATGTTTACTTTGGGTCAAAAAGATAGAATACAAGAAGTTTTAAATACCTCCCGTGCCTCAGTAACAAATGGAGAACGTTGCCTCGCCACAGCTAATGGTTTAGATGCTGGGGTGGGAGTAAATGCCGTAGAAACGATATACTGCGAAAAACGCGCCTTTCCAATTAGTGTTACGGTAGCCAACTTGGGCACAGAAGATATTAACTCAATAAGAATTCAATATACCGTAAACAATGGCGGGGTAGTCGATTTTAATAAAACAATTGAAATTCCTGTAGGCGGCGTAGAAGAAATAAATATGAGTAACCTAAACTTATTTGGGGTTAATACTATTGATATAAACTTAGTAGAAGTAAATGGAGGACAAGATGCCATCAGAGCCAACAACACTATTTCATTAGAAGTTACCATACCCGAATTTGGAACATTGCCATTGATAGAACGTTTTAGTTCAGCAATTTTTGAGCAAGATGGTTGGACAATAGACAACCCCGATAGTGATGTTTTTGTATGGTTACGCTCAGAAGAATATGGCGCACCACCAAGCGGTAGAGGTTGTTTATTTTTTGATAACTTTTCGGGCGAAGAAGAAAATAACCCTCGTAATACAAATGATCATATAGATACCCCTACTTTCGATTTTACCAATAACTCAACCGTCTCTTTCTCTTTCGACAGAGCCTATGCTCAATACGACGACGAGTTATTTGACGGACTGAGAATTTCTTATTCAATAGATTGTGGAATAAACTGGAGTCCTTTTTGGTTTAAAGATGGTGCAGCTTTAGCCACCAACCCTTTAAATGTTGACAGTGGCGAACCATTTTTACCCACTGCAAGCGATTGGATAACAGAAAATATAGATTTAAGTGCCGCCCTAGTTGGCCAAGCAGCAGTTCAGTTTAGAATTACCAACCAATCCGGTTGGGGGCAATTACTTTGGATTGACAATATAAAAGTTGAAGGAATAGTAAGCATCAATACCTTTCCACTATCAAATCAATTTAATATAGCACCCAACCCATCTACCAATGGTAAATTTACGCTAAATACCATAAAAGCCGATGGCAAAAATTACCAGCTTAATGTTTTTAATGTAACCGGTAAACACATATATAGCCATCAATTAACAGCCAATCAATCTCCATATCAGTTAAACTTACAAGAAATGCCAAATGGTATTTACATGCTTCGATTAAGTAACCAAGAAAAAATTTATGTTAGTAAAATAATCGTTGCAAAATAATGTTTTTTGGGCGTTCCCCTTCGGGTCGGGCTTTACGTTACAATCTTTTTGTTTGTTCCAAACAAAAAGGATTTCCACTACAATCCCTAACGCTGGGCAATACAAATATTATCCGTTACTTTGCAGCCAATTTTTAAATGAAAGTAGCAGTAATAGGCGGCGGCGCAGCAGGTTTTTTTGCTGCTATAAATGCCAAATTAAAACATACTAATGCCGAGGTAATAATCTTTGAAAAAACACAAAAGCTGTTGTCCAAAGTTAAAATATCAGGTGGTGGTCGGTGCAATGTAACCAATGGCTCGAGCGCAATAAGCATCTTACACAAAGCCTACCCAAGAGGTGGCAAAGCAATGAAAAAGCTCTTACAAATTTTCAACACAACAGATACCCAAAAATGGTTTGAAGATAAAGGAGTTGAACTTTACACACAAAATGACGGTAGGGTATTTCCAACATCAAACAACTCGCAAAGCATTATCAATTGCTTAACACAACAAGTTCAACAACTAAACATAAAAATTGAAACCGGTGCTAACATTATCAAAATAGAACCCAAAGAAGATCAATTAGTTTTACAACTATCAAAACAAAACAATACTATAACCTTTGATAAGGTGATTGTAGCCTGCGGTGGTTCACCAAAGCGAAGCGGGTTGTTGTGGTTAAAAAACTTAGGCCATCAAATTGAAAACCCAATACCTTCTTTGTTTACTTTTAATATGCCCAATAATAAAATTACCCAGCTAATGGGTTTAGTAGCCAATCCAGTTCAAGCTCATATACAAGGCACAAAACTAAAATCAACAGGGCCACTTTTAGTTACCCATTGGGGCTTTAGTGGGCCAGCAATTTTAAAACTATCTGCCTTTGGTGCCAAAATTTTAGCAGAAAAAAATTACCAATTTAAGGTGCAAATAAATTGGGTAAACCAAAGTAATAATAATATGGTTTATCAACACCTCAACGAATTTGCATCACAGCATCTTAACAAAACAATTACCAAACAAAAACCTTATGATTTACCTAACCGTTTGTGGCAATACTTAATTGAAAAGTGCGCGCTTAAAGCCGATAAAAAATGGTGCGAATTGGGTAAAAAAGGCATAAATAAACTCACTAATATTTTATGTAACGATGTGTATGAAGTTAGCGGTAAAACTACTTTTAAAGAAGAATTTGTAACCTGCGGTGGCATCAGTTTACAAAGTGTAAATTTAAATACCCTGCAAAGTAAAGTTTGCAAAAACCTATATTTCGCTGGCGAAATTTTAGACATTGATGGAATAACTGGCGGTTACAATTTTCAAGCCGCTTGGACTACAGGCTTTGTTGCTGGGCAATTGAGTTAACCCAAAAAAGCAGTCAACGGACTGCTTGCTTCCGCAATATTTACCTGCCCCGCCAATTGTGCTTCATAAGCCATTCTACCAGCTTCAACCGCTAACTGAAAAGCCTTGGCCATTTCGGTAGGCTTACCAGCAACTGCAATAGCGGTATTTACCAAAACTGCATCAGCACCCATTTCTAAGGCTTCAGCTGCTTGGCTTGGTGCACCAATACCAGCATCAATTACTACAGGTACTTTAGCTTGTTCAATAATAATTGACAACATATCTTTAGTGCTTAAACCTTTGTTGCTACCAATTGGTGCACCCAAAGGCATAACGGCAGCACAGCCAACATCTTCTAAGCGTTTGCACAAAACAGGATCGGCATGACAGTAGGGTAGTACTACAAAACCTAACTTTACCAATTCTTCAGCAGCTTTTAAGGTCTCTACAGGGTCGGGCATTAAGTAGCGTGGATCAGGATGTATTTCTAATTTCAGCCAATTAGTTTGCAAAGCTTCACGGGCAATCTGCGCTGCAAAAATCGCTTCTTTGGCTTCTCGTACACCACTTGTGTTGGGTAACAATTGCCATTGTGGATGTTGTAAATATTGTAACATTTCATCATCCGCTTTTTTTACATCAACACGCTTTAGGGCAACCGTAACTAACTGCGTGCCACTACTTATTAAAGCTTGCTGCATAGTAAGGTGGCTACCAAATTTACCTGTACCAGTAAATAAGCGCGACTCAAAAGTTTTATCGGCAATAGTTAATTGTTGCATTATTTATTTTTGTATAAAAGCAAATTTATTAATTTCTTTGGTCAAATTGGTTAAACTTTCAGCAACATCTTTTGCTTTTACAACAGCTGATGAAACCGCCACACCATGCAAACCAGCAACCATTAACGGAACAACATCATTCAACACAATACCGCCAACCGCAATTACAGGTATTTTTATTTTTTGCAACTGCATTTTTTTAATAATTACCTCGTAACCGAAATGTTGCAGAACAGGATCTAACTGCTTTTTAGTAGCGGTGTTTCTGTATGGGCCTAAGCCAATATAGTCAACACCAGCTTTACTTAGCGCCACAATTTTAGCAAAAGTATTTGCTGTACCGCCAATTATTTTATTTGGGCCAAGTATATCACGGGCTTCTTCAACTGGCATATCGGCTTTACCTAAATGCACCCCAGCAGCATCAATTTCTTTAGCCAAATATACATTGTCATTTATAATCAACTGAATGTTGGTATCTGCTAATAATAATTTTGCACTTCTACCAATTTCAAACCAATCGCTATGTGAGGCATTTTTAACCCGCAATTGAATACATTTAACCTTTGTATTCTTCAACGCTTCAATTTGCGCTAAGTGAGAAAAACCTTTGAGGTGTTGTGTGATGATATGTAATTGTGCTATGTTCAAATTTCTGTTTTTAAATTTAAGGCATTTTGTAGTTTTAAAAACCGCTTTATTAAATTGTCAATGTTTTGATCTTCTTCAAAATCGTTCCAAAGATAACCCAAAACAGCAACGCCATCAAAACCCAAATTTATAACTGTTGAAATGTTATCTGGCGCAATACCGCTTAAGGCAATAAACTTGCTGCCAGGTTTCAGCGTTAAATAATTTTTTAGTTTGGTATGATCTATTACATCGTTAGCATTTTGTTTTGAGTTAGAAGCAAAAATAGGGCTAACAAATTGATAATCCACTTCTAAACTATATTCACTCATATCACAAATTGAATGGCTCGACACACTTAATGTTTTCTTAGCTTGTTTCAAAGCTTCCGCCATTTGTTCATTATATGTATAAGATTTATTAAAGTGAAAACCTTTTAAATTGTACGCTAACACCAATTGCGGATGTGTATGTAAAACAATGTTGTTGTGCCATTTTTTATCAATGCTTTCAATCAACTCACGCAGTTCATTTTTAAAAAATGTTTTTTTACGTAGATGTAAAGTTTCTAAACCATTTTCAAATAACTGAGCAATGGCACCTGCTTCATTTTTAAGTATATCATTGGTTGTAATTATTATCAGTTTTGGTTTATTCATTTTTTCTCATTTCATTTTTTCGCATAGGCATGGCATCAATTATACTTTTGAGCTGTTCAATAGTTATTATTTCAGTTTGCTCCAATTTTACCCTGCCATCTAAACCAATCAACACCACTTTAAAGGGCTTCTGTTTTGGATTATATTTTTTATTAAGATCGTTTGATGATTTTAACTCAACAATTTCCAAACCTTTACTATATTGATTTGGAAACACTTTATATATTATTAGTTTTCTTTCTGTTAGTGCTTCTTTGTTTTTTGTAAGATGGGTAATTTGTTTTTTAAAGTTTAGGTTGGAAGTATCATCTGCCATCACTAATATCAATCGGTTTTGCCATTGGTGGGTTTTTAAGGTTTGGGCTTGGCAAGAATTTATCATAGCAGAAAATGTAAAAATGCTTAGAAAATAAAATCGACTTATTAAGTGCATTAAAATTTTTGTTTTAAAACTTGTAAAGATAATTAAAATGAGATTTTAGTGTAATAAATATTTTAATACTAAACCATAGCTATTTTTGTTCTAATATTTACAAAATTTAAACCCTAAATAGTACATAAACATGTACATTTGTAATAAGCTTAATATTTTGTAATGAATACAGCAACTTTAAGAGATTTAAGATCAAACATGAAGACTTATTTTGATGAGCTTGATGAAAACAAAGACGTTTTAATAGTTCCTCGTAGTGGTGGCAGAGAAGCCATTATTTTAATGACTTTATCTGAATACAACAGTATGAAAGAAACTGAATATTTGTTATCCTCACCTGCAAATAGAAAGGTAATGGAGCAAGCCATGTTAGAATTAGAAGGAAACGATACGATCGAATTTAAGGTTGAAGATGAATGAACGTTTTATTTTCTAAAACAGCATGGCAACAATATTTAAATTGGCAAAAAGATGATTCAAAAATAGTTGAACGCATTCATCATCTGATTAAAGCTATTCAAAGAGACCCTTTTAAAGGTATTGGAAAACCTGAATCATTACGCCAAAACCTGAAAGGATATTGGTCGCGCAGAATTACCTCAGAGCATCGCTTGGTTTATAGAATTGTGGGTTCAACAAAAGATTTGCAGCGTATTGAAATAATGACTTGTCGCTTCTATTATTGAAAAAACAATACGGAATACCACAAATGAAAAATAATTGACTTTTTGACTTTAAGTGCTTAACTTTAGAAAAAAATAAAATGTCAACAATATCAATAGAACTCCAAGATGAGTTAAAAGAACAATTAGAAAATAATGCGAAAGCCTTAAATATGAAACCTAATGAATTAATCATAAAGGCACTTTCAGATTTCTTTTTCTTAAATAAAATTGACACCGTAAGACAACGAATTGCCCCAAAATTTAAAGAATTAGGTTATCAAAATGAGCAAGATATTTTCGATCAAGTTTCTTAGTCAATTAATAGATGATGAAAGAACATAAGATTGTCATCGATACTAATGTTTTAATTTCCACTTTTGTTTTTAAAGGTTTTGCAGCGAAAATATTTGAATATTGTGCAGTTTATGAAAACATAATATTATCTAATTGGATACTTAACGAACTTACAGAAAAACTATTAAACAAATTCAAAATTGAACCTACTGATGTTGATGATATCATTCAGTTGATAAAAGATAGAGCAACTATTCTTGAGCCAATAAATAAACTACCTAATGTTTGCATAGATAAAGATGATAACAACACCCTTCAATTATCCGAATATGCTAAAGCCAATTATATAATTACTGGTGATAAAGACTTGTTAATTTTAAATAGTTTTAATGAAACCATTATATTAAAACCTCGAACTTTCCACAAAAAATACTGTCAAAATTTATTTTGACAGTACGGTTTCATCAACATAATTTTAATTTATTTTTACCCCATCAATCCCTTAACCTCATCCTCGGTAACATACAACTCACTACCCGCTTCTTCAAACTGCTTGGCTTTTTCTTCCAACCCTTGTTGAAGGGCTTCTTGCTCATCCACACCTTTAGCTTTGGCATATTCTCTTACCTCTTGGCTAATTTTCATAGAGCAGAAATGAGGGCCACACATAGAACAAAAGTGAGCCACCTTAGCATTATCACTTGGTAAAGTTTCATCGTGGTATTCACGGGCAGTATCAGGATCAAGCGATAAGTTAAACTGGTCGTTCCATCTAAATTCAAAACGGGCTTTGCTTAAAGCATTATCACGGTAATAGGCGCCCGGGTGACCTTTGGCTAAATCGGCAGCGTGAGCCGCAATTTTATAGGTGATGACCCCTTCTTTAACATCTGCTTTATTGGGTAAGCCCAAATGCTCTTTTGGCGTTACATAACACAACATTGCGCAACCAAACCAACCGATCATAGCCGCTCCAATACCCGAAGTAATGTGATCGTAGCCTGGCGCAATATCGGTAGTTAAAGGCCCAAGTGTATAAAAAGGTGCTTCATCGCAATGCTGTAACTGCTTGTCCATATTTTCTTTTATCATATGCATCGGCACATGTCCTGGCCCTTCAATCATTGTTTGAATATCGTGTTTCCAAGCAATTTTGGTAAGTTCTCCCAAAGTTTCTAATTCGGCAAATTGCGCTTCGTCATTCGCATCGGCAATTGAACCGGGGCGCAAACCATCGCCTAAAGAAAAAGCAACATCATAAGCTTTCATAATATCACAAATATCTTCAAAATGGGTATATAAAAAGCTTTCTTTATGATGCGCTAAACACCACTTCGCCATAATAGAACCACCACGAGACACAATACCTGTTACTCTATTAACCGTCATTGGTATATATCTTAATAAAACTCCTGCGTGAATGGTAAAATAATCAACCCCCTGTTCGGCTTGTTCAATTAAAGTATCTCTATACATTTCCCAAGTCAGTTCTTCGGCTTTTCCATTTACTTTTTCTAAGGCTTGGTAAATTGGCACCGTACCTACTGGCACCGGACTGTTTCTAATAATCCACTCACGGGTTTCGTGAATGTTGTTACCGGTGCTTAAATCCATAATAGTATCAGCTCCCCAACGGCAAGCCCAAACTGCTTTTTCTACTTCTTCTTCAATGCTGCTACTTACGGCAGAGTTACCCAAGTTGGCGTTAATCTTTACCAAAAAATTTCGCCCAATAATCATTGGTTCGGTTTCGGGGTGGTTTATGTTGTTGGGTATAATGGCTCTTCCTTTGGCAACTTCGTCTCTAACAAATTCTGGTGTAATAGGTTTTGTATGTTTATGCGCACCAAAATTGTTGCCTTCGTGTACAGTACCCATTTCTTTAATCAATTCCATTTGTTGGTTTTCACGAATGGCAATGTATTCCATTTCGGGCGTAATAATTCCATTTTTTGCGTAATACATTTGGCTTACGTTAGCCCCATTTTTAGCCCGCATCGGTTTGGGTACATGTTGAAAACCAAAATCTTTATACTTAGGATCGGCTAATCTCTCCCTACTATAAACAGAAGTGAAATCTTCTAACAGTTCTACATCATTTCTTCTCGTAATCCATTCGCTACGAAGTTTAGGTAAACCTTTGCGCACATCAATTTCAATGTCAGGGTCGGTATAAGGTCCACTTGTATCATAAACTGTTACAGGCTCGTTTTGTGGTTTGGCAAACTCACCATTAGCAAACATCGCCGGCGAATCTTCTAAGGTAATTTTGCGCATCGCTACGTTTACGCCTTCTATTTCACCTTTTACATATATTTTTTTTGAGGCAGTAAAACCTGCTCTTGTTAGGGTGCTTTCTGATGGTATGGCTTCTATTTTCTTTGTCATATTATTTTTATTAGATAACGGATTTCAGATGTTCAAAACACAGCTATTAATATTTTAAATCAATTTTATGCTCAACTATGGCTTCTATCTCTTTCGTTATATCTTTTTTTGTTTATACATTATATTTTAGATGTTTAGAATGTGAATTACAGAATTTTAAAGTTATGTTAAATTGTTAAACTATCCACCTGCTGTAGCGGTGAATATTAAAATTTTATCGTTTTCTTTTAGGGTAGTGTTTTGCCAATTATGTTTAAGAACTACTTCTTGGTTTAAAGCCAAGGCAATTCCTTGTTGTTCAATACCCATTTCTTGCAACAAATCGTAGGCATTAACTGCCTCAACAACTTGTAGTTTATCGTTTATAAAAATATTCATATAATAAAATTTTAATAAAATGCCAATGCAGATGAGTCAATTGCTTTTCCCTTCGCCAGCATTAACTGTATCAGGTACTAAGGGTATGATCTCAGCTGCATAAAGCGCACCCCTAAAGCTTGTTGTAAAGATAGCTTTTTTTACGGTAATTGGCAAAGAGCTGAACACTTACTATAATTATTGAAAAACTACTTGTGGAATTTCATTTTAAATAATGATAGTAAAAGATTGTTTATTAGGGTAGAGCGAAGTTAGAAAATTAGCTACGACAGCTCTATACCCTTCATAATATATTGGAAAGAGTAATACGATGAGTCATCTAACTATATCAAATTAGTATTTAGTGGGCGCGCTAAAAGCCTTAATACTTTATTACATGAATAGTTTTAATATTATTAAGTATTATTATTGATTTTAGTGAACCAAAACCATAAAATAGTTTGGCTTTGGAGAAGTGCTTTAGGATGTTTATGCGATAGAAAAGTAACTTGGAGGCGCACCCTTTAATGTAATAGCTCATTTGGCACAACTTGGTATAAGGGTAAACATTTTTACAAAAGTAGATGCGGCCGATTTAGGCAATGATATGATAAAGGCTATAAAATCACAGAACATTTCTATGGAGCAGTTGCAAATAGATGAAAATTTACCAAGCCGAACAGTTGAGGTAAGTTTAGGGGTAAATGAAATTTCAAATTACAAGATTAACGAACCAGTTGCTTGGGATATTATTAAAACCAGTTTAGTAAACTTTGAATTAGTGAAAAATGCCGATGCCTTGGTTTATGGTTCGTTGGCTTGTCAATCAAGTTCAAATTTTATTACTTTAATGGAGCTGTTAAAATTATCTAAACTTAATATTAGCGATCTCAATATTCGTCAAAACTACTATTAGTTGTTAATAGAAGCATTACTTCAAAAGACTCATTTTCTTAAAATTAATGAGGAAGAGGAGAAATTGTTGATAGCACTATTTCAGTTAGAGGAGACAGATTTTTATTGACAAATTCAATCATTATTTCATTTAATAATAATTGTAAAAACAAAAGGCGCAGAAGCATTTTAAAATGGAAAAATGTACCAAATGGAAGGAGTGGATGTAGCTGTTGTAGAAACGTTTGGAAGTGGAGCTGCTTTTTTGGCTGCTTTTATTCATTTTTATTTTAAAGAAAAAGATATTGAAAGTTGTTTAAATAAAGGAGCTAAATTAAGAGCTTTTGTGGCAACAAAGTTGGGAGCTGTGCCTTAACACTCGCTTCAACAAAAGTATAAATTTTGATAAAACAAAAAAAAGTGGAGGATACCGGATTCGAACCGGTGACCTCTTGACTGCCAGTCAAACGCTCTAGCCAACTGAGCTAATCCCCCTTTTAATTTTTAAGTATTTACACTTGTAAATATTTGTCATTTACCATCAATTCTGACCAAATTATTGCAAATTTGTTGCAAATTTTTATCTGCCAGATTAAAAAATATAATAAGAACTTAGCAATATGGCTTCTATTTAGAAACCTTAGTTGCTTGATGCAAATTTAATAAAATAAGTGAATTATTTACTAATTGTTTAGATAGATAATTTGGTTCAAAAAGTCACATCATTATTCAAACAACATAATTATAATAAAATAAAACCATCTAACCCAAAACATGATTAAGTGGCTTGTATCTAATCAATGATTTATAATCGTATCAATATAAATATTAAAAGCTACACGGTGGTTAACTGATCATCTCCTAAAGTTATTGGTTACCACATCATTTCTAAAACTTTTAGGTAATATAGGCAAAAACTTTCCGCTACCTAAGCTTAAAGCAAATTGCCTTTTTTTTATGAAAGTATTGCACAAGTTTCGCATCAATTTTACCTGTTGTACGCATTAAAATTTTAAAATATATGAAGCAGTTTTGGTTATAAGGCGGTATATGCTTTCAATTAATTTCATTATAAAAATTTTTATCTTAAATAAAAAGAGGCAGCCATAATTTACCACCGTTAACCACCCAAATTGAATTAAGCTCCAACTCCATTCAAACTCAATTCTTCCATAAATTCTTTCGCCTTAAAGGGCTTTGGTTTTTCTTCAGGAGTATATTCATAAGTGTAAGTTAAAGTAATTGTTTCGCCTGTGTCAGAAATGGTGTAATCATAAGGCTCACATTCCTGTTTAATAATTTGACCGGGTAATTGTTTGCCCAACCTTGTTGCTGCCACTTCTTCACTAAAAGTTGAAGTAATGTTAGCTTTCATTGCTGTTGTGTAAAAATTACCAGTAGTCTTTGATTGAACTAATGTTACATCGCCTTTAAAACACCCTAATTCTAATACTACAAATTCCTCTTGTTTTTGATTTGTAGCTAATCTGTAACTTGATACAAGGAAATTATAAGATGAAGATTTACACCTTAAAAAACACACTATATATTTTTACTATATTTACTGACTGAACTATGTAAAGTAGGTCAAAAAAAACTAAAACCTATGAAAGAATTTATTGGAAAACTTTTACAATCCTTATTTCCGTTTGATGGAAATATCTTTACTGTGGTGTGTGTCGCAATACTATTCGTGATTTTCTTTTTTTTTGCTGTATGCCTATGTTTCAAATTGAGAAAAGTTAATAAAGCAACTAATATAGATACTGCAGATGACAAAGAAATTGAAAACAACAAAATACTCAAAAGTAATTGGCTTAACTACAAAAAGACATTCTTCAACTTTAAAGATGAATCAAAAACAGATGATAATGCTTACAAGTATTTTAATGAGAAAACCTTATTAACAAATACTAACTTTAAACTATTTAGTGCAATCCCATCTATTTTAGTTGGTCTTGGTATATTAGGAACATTTATTGGGTTAACTTACGGAATATCAAACTTTGAAACCTCATCTACTGAAAAAATAAAAGAAAGTATACAAACACTGCTCGCCGGAATGAGTACAGCTTTTGTGTCCTCAATCTGGGGAATGTTATTTTCAATATTATATACATTTTGGGAAAAATATCAATCGCATAATTTAAGAGTTGGGTTAATTAAGTTTTGCAATTCTTTAGACAACCAATACTTACTCACTAAAAAAGAACAAAGAGAAATATATCTGGAAAAACAGAGAGGCTTATTTAAAGAGGCTTTTTACTATCAGGATGAAAATGAAAATAGTATAAAACCAGGCAATGTATTGCGAGATTTATTTAATGAAAGTCAAGCACAAACAAAAGCATTAAAATCATTTGCAGATGATTTAGCACAAAAAATTGAAGCAGGATTTGATAGAATACTAAACGACCCAAATAAAAGTGTATTAAAATCATTAGATGAGCTAAAAAATGAAATAATTAAGCTGGGAGAAAAATTGCAAGACCCGGCAACCGATATGATTGGTAAGATGATAGAAGACCTTAAGCAAGCCCTTACAGAAATGGTTAAAGAATTTAACGAAACAATTAGTAGTTCAACTAAAAATGAAATGGAAACACTAAGTGAAAAAATGACCAATGCAGGCGATGCTTTAAATGATTTTCCAATCAAAATTGAAGAAATGACTAACAACCTAAATAACAATTTTGAAGGCTTGCAAAAAATAGTACAACAAATTTCTGCTCAAACACTCCAGCAATCAAACAATTCCACTGAAAAAATGAAAGTGCAAATTGAGGAAATGAGCGAAATACTAAAAACAAATATTGGTGAATTGCAAATTGGACAAGAAATGTTGTTAAACAAACAATCGGAGAATTTAAAAGCAACTGAAAATTTATTAGGCAGTTTTGGAAGTAATATAAATCAACTTAATGGAGTAACCTCTACCATTGGTGATGCATTGAACAGTTTTAAGGCAGTGCAAAACGATTTAAAACAAGCCACCACCGACTTAAATCAAATATCACAAAATGTGCAGGAAACTTCCAGTACATTTAAAGAGGCACAAACTAACTTCGCTAAACAAAGCAATGAGTTTTTGACTAAAAATGAAAGTACAATCATTGAAATACAAGGCTCATTAGTAGAGGCAAAAAATTTATATCAAACGTATATTGACAACTTTAGTAAAATTGAAAATGGCTTATCCAACATTTTTGAACAAGTAGACAAAGGCTTAGAAAATTATAGAGATACAATTGCTGAAAGTATCGGTACTTTTTTAAATGAATATTCAACATCGTTAACAGAAACAGCAAAATCGTTATCAGGTGCATCAGAGCAGCAAAAAGATATTTTGAATGAACTTACAGAACAATTAAGCAAATTTCAAAGCAAACAATAAAACCTATGTTTGATACATTTGACAATTATCAAGAAGAAGAAATTCAAAACCCATTTTCACTTTCTATAGGTGATTTAATGGCTGCATTATTACTAATTTTTATCTTACTATTAGCTTCAACCTTATTGCGTTTGCAAGATGAATTTGAAAATAAAACCCAAATTGCTGAACGGTATACCGCTATTAAAGATGATATTTATAATTCTTTAAAAAGCGAATTTGATAAAGAAATTAATTCAGGAAAACTCACTATTCATAAAGAAAATTTGATGATTCGCTTTTCGCCGGAACTAAAATTTGCTACGGATGAAACCATTTTAACAAGAGACTTTAAACAAACATTAGTCGACTTTTTTCCAAGATATATTGACATAATTGCCAGACCAGAATTTCAAAGCAACATTGAAGAAATACGAATTGAAGGGCATACAGATGACCAAGCTTCTTACATTTACAATATGGAACTTTCGCAAGCAAGAACAAGAAGTGTATTGGCTTTTGTATTAGATTCAACAAAATATAATAATAAATATCGTGGCTGGGTGCAAGATAATCTAACTGCCAATGGCTTATCTTTTAGCAAGCCGATAACAGAAAATAATACTGTACAAGGCAGAAAGCAAAACAGAAGAGTTGAGTTTAAACTGAGAACTAATGCAGAACAGCAATTGGAAGAAATATTAAAACTAAATATTAATGAGTAAGCCTATTAACGAATTATTGAATTTTGATTTTAAAGCGGAGGTTTTTGACCAAAAAGCCAAATCTGCATTTACAAACGATTTAAAAAAGCAGCAAGAGAAAAATATAAAAATTTTAAACCAACTAACCGAAAAGTTAGGCGATGCAGATTTTACCCAAAAACCAACTTTTGGCATTGAAGATGTATATTTAAAAACAACCACTCTACTCCAAAATGAAGAAGATTTAAAGGGCAAGTTTGATAAACGAGAGCTAAGAACACTTACTTATGCTTTAGATTTTAAGCTTAATTCTAAAACGACAATTTTAGCTGAAATTTCCTATCTTCAACAGTGTATTCAGTTATTAAACAACAATTGGAATGATAGATTTATTTTCGGTTTATTGCACTGTTATCTTAAAAATTGGAATTTTCGTAAAAAACCATCAATTGAATTGCTTTCAAAATTCGTAATAGAAAAAATTAATAATTACGATGGTAAAAGGGACAAATATTTAAACTTGAAAAATCAAACAAAATTTTTCGACTATACGAAAGGAGATATTGATTTAGGCTATACTTTAGCTTTACTTAAAAAACCAATTCATCAAGCCAATAAGCACATTAATTTGCCAGATACTTGGCTTGCTTATCCATATTTTTATGGAGTTATAAACGCCTTTCTTGAAAAAACGAAAAATGAAGTAAAAACACATTTTAATGATTTGGTTACCGTTTTAGGCAAACACAGTAACCAAACAAAAGAAATGGAACATAACAAAATAATACTATCTAAAATTATTTGTTATTCAAAAGATATAGAGGATGACCATTATAACAATCAATTAAAAGATGTGGCTTTTAAATTGGTGGGCGACCCGGGTGATGCCCAAATTTGGTCAGTTGGCAATGCTTTAGAAAAAGATAAAACCACAGTAGAACAAGCACGCAAAATTTTAAACGAATGGTTAACAAAACAATTTATTAATGTATTTTTTGAAAAATGTATAAACGATGAAAGAAGAAAGGTTTTTTGGCTACAATACAGCAAACATATTTCTGACTTTAAAGTAATTGGCCCGAAAACACTTAAATATATTCTTGAACAAGACGATAGAATTGGTAAATATGTAGATAGTCGTTTTTCTGTAACCAGTTCATCAAAAGATGTTTCTGTTATGGTAATGTATATAAATAACCATGTTTTACTTGAGTTTAGTAATGATGGTTATGCCTTTATTGGTTATAAAAAAGACAATCCAATCATTAAAAAATTTGATAAAGCAATAAGAATAAGGCAAGTTGATGATTTGAGAGATTCAGATTTACCGATGGCATTGAAAACTAAAGGGGAAGATGTTTTAGACCACAATTCAGAAGGTAGGCTTTTTCATAAAGATGGAACTTTTTATTGGGAGGATAAATTTGATTGGTGGCTTAAAAAATACGTGTTATGAAGTTAACTTGGGAATATACAGAGACATTTAATTTTAGCTTTAAAGATGAACAAGGTGATAAGTTACTTTTCGCTGAATGGAATAGCTTACAAAACACCTTTATTTCAGAGCTTTCCATACTAAACGAATTGTTGGCTAATGGCAGGGCTATTGAAACAAATTTGAGCCTAAATGTTGAAACAGAAGACATTTTAGCACTTGATGATTTTGAAAAGAAAATTTTAGGGTTACCAGAGAACTACCCGTTTAGCATTTATATTGAAAGTGAAGGACAACTTAAAGACAACGACTTTAAGTTTAAAATTGGTTATTTTGATTTTATACCAAATGGTAATCAATTTTATTTTACTCGCATAGTTTCTATTCTTAAAAATAATGATTTTGAATACATTTTAAACGAAGCACAATTCAAATTAGTAGAGTCGATAAAAATTTTTAATCAACTGCCTGCAACCGAACGCAATTTTGATAATAACCTTGTTAATTTTGCTGATATTAAAAACCTCTCGTCAGATGCTGCATCTATTTTAGACAACTATTTACAAGACACCATTGTACAAAAAGCCAATAAAATTGTTATTGATATATCTTTTACAAACGAAACTTTAGAGTTAAAGCCATCTATTGAAAATGTAGATAATAATGATTTTCAAAAAAGTTTCAATTTATATTCCACTGTAAAAAAAGTATACAAAACTAAAAACATAGTAGGCGAAAAAATAAGATTGGTTAATAAAGAACCACAATTTAAAACACTTGAAAAGATTAAAAAATATACAAGAGTTGAAGATGAAGCTACTCAAGCAGATATTGTAGAAAACCCTGAACTGTATTTTGATGAAAACGTTATTGACCTTTCAAAATTTAGTGAAAGAGTAAGAGAAATTGGCTTATATAAACCAAAATACTATCCATTTATTTGCCCATATAAATCTGAGTGGATACCTGGCTTTGTCGTAAAAGATAAAGTTAATGGTGAAAAGAAAATCCGCTTCAAAACAAAAGTTGAATTAGCGGAATTTAAAGACAAAAGAGATGATGCTATTAAAAACGGTGGGTCAAATTTTATTTATAAAGATGAAGAAATAGCAGTTGATGCGGCAGAAAAAATTATTGATACGGCAGAAAAACAATTTAATAATCCGAAAGAGCCCTTCATAAAACATACTAAAAAAAATGAAAAAGGTGAAGTATTAATCATTAAAGAAAATGCCGATTTATTAGAATACACCGAGCAAAATAAAAGTCCAGTCAAAATTGAGCATAAGCTTTATCAAGTTGATAATCTAAAAAGAAATATTTCACTAAAAACACATCAAGAAGAAGGAATTGCTTGGCTACAGGCATTGCACAAAAAGCAATTGAGTGGTTGTTTGTTAGCAGATGATATGGGCTTAGGTAAAACTTTACAAATATTGTATTTTATTGAATGGCATTGTCAAAATTTTGAAAATGACAAACCTTATTTAATTGTTGCGCCAATTACTTTGTTAGAAAATTGGGAAAATGAATATGATAAATTTTTTAAGCCTAAAAATTTAAAATTAGAGGTTTTAAATAACACCTTAAAAGTAAATAAAGAAAACAATAAAAGTGATATTAAAAAGCTGCAACAAAAACAGATATTATTAACTAACTATGAAACTATTAGAACCTATCAATTAAATATTTGCGCGGTTGATTTTGCTTTAGTTGCTTTAGACGAAGCACAAAAAATAAAAACGCCGGGTACTCTAATAACTAATGCATGTAAGGCACTAAAAGCTGATTTTAAAATAGCTATGACTGGCACACCTGTTGAAAATACATTTGTTGACTTATGGTGTATTATGGATTTTTGTGTTCCGGGTTTATTAGGAAATGCAAAAGATTTTGCAAAACAATATCAAAATCCTTTAAAAGAAGACGAAACTGATATTGTTCAATTAGGTTTACAACTTAGACAAAATATTGGCTCATTCATTAAAAGACGATTAAAAACTGATGTTGCAAAAGACCTGCCGAAAAAAGAAATAAAATCAACTTTAAAAGAAATGCCACTACTTCAAACAGAAAGATATTTATATGAAATTGAGGTTGCTCAAAATGAGGATTTATCAGGAACTAATAAAAGAAATCAAATATTAAAATCTCTTTGGGCTATTAAAGAAATTTCAGACCATCCATTTTTAATTGACAATCAAATAGAACAATACACAAGTCAAAAACTAATAGAAACATCTGCTAAACTTCAATTGCTTATAGAGTTTTTGGATGAAATAAAACAAAAAGAGGACAAAGCCATAGTTTTTACAGACAGGAAGGCAACCCAAAAAATGATACAAAAAGTAATATGTGATAAGTACTATTTATTTTGTGATATAATTAATGGAGACACACCAAGCACTAAAAAGAAACGAAAAAACAGTAAGCTTTCAAGACAGCAAACTATCAATAAGTTTGAAAAAATAAATGGATTTAATATCATCATAATGTCTCCAATTGCCGCTGGTGTAGGCTTAAATGTAGTTGGTGCAAATCATGTAATACATTATTCACGGCACTGGAACCCTGCAAAAGAACAGCAAGCTACTGATAGAGCTTACAGAATTGGTCAAACTAAAGATGTAATGGTATATTATCCAATGGCTATTTTACCTAAACTTGATGGAAGTAAAAAAGTAAAGTCTTTTGATGAAATTTTAGATGAGCTTTTGCGTAGAAAATCTTCCTTAGCATCCAGTTCTCTTTATCCCTCCGAGCAAATTGAAGTTAATATAGAAAATATATTTGATGACACCTTTTCAACCATCAGCAAGCAAACTTATGAATTAAAACCCCTAACTATAACGGATGCGGATAAACTTAATCCAGATCTTTTTGAAGCATTAATAGCAGCAATATATTTTAAACGAGCATTCAAAAAAGTCGTTCTTAGCCCAAAATCTGGTGATAAGGGTGCTGATGTTGTGGTAATTGGTGATGGGGATAGTTTTTTGATACAAGCAAAGCAAACAAGTAAAATTGTCGGGAAAGAAGCAGTTCAAGAAATAGTGGCTGCAAAAAAATTCTATGATTCAAAATATAAAAATGATTTTAACTTAGTAGTAATTACAAACAATAAAGTTAGCACCGGCGAAACAGTTAAAGCTTTAGTTATTAGCAATAAAGTTGAGTTAATAGAACGAAAAAAATTAAAAGAATGGTTAAACGATTGTACTATATCTTTCAAAGATGTAGATTTACAAGAGAGAAAACGATTAGAAAAAATTTAAGCAATTAAATTTGTATGAATTTACATTCATTTCATCAATCACTTCATTTCCATAACTATCTAAATAAATGCCAGTAACTTTATTTCCATATTCGTAAAAAAACACCCCCTGATGCTTCTGCAATTTTATCTTTTGAGTAGCCCAATTGGGGTGTTTAAAAGCAATATTAGCCCAAGTATAACGGGCGTAATAAAAGGTTAGTTTTGGTATATTTAATAATTGAGCAATGTATTTTAAATGTCTTGCATTGCAATTTTTAATAGCTTCTTTTGCTATCCTGTACACATCTTTAGAGCTATATTTTGGATTAATAATTGGCAATAAATAATCCGAACTTTCAGAATAGTATTTATCTAAAATAGATTGTATTTGAGGTTCAATTTTAATAGAATAGAATTTATGTGTTTTAGCTCTTTTAAATATAATTCTATGGTCTTGTAGATTGTCTTTAGTTAGCAATGCTAAATCTCTAAAGTTAATTCCTCGCAAATAGAAGGATAGTATAAAATAGACTTTTGATCTACTTCTGGCATTCTGTCCTGTAAGTTCTAAATTTTTAATAGCTTTTAGCTGTTCAATAGTAAGTGTTCTATTTAAAGTCTTTTCTGTTTTTATTTTAAACTTTCTGAAAGGGTATTGCTTTTGGTCTACAATATTATGATTAATAGCTTGGTTAAATATTGCTCTAATAACCCTCATAAATGCGCCAATTGAATTAGTCTTATATTTATTAGAGTATAGGTGGCTTTCTAAATCTGTTAGGAATTTATAGTCTATTTTTTCAAATTTAAGTATTTCCTGTTTATAATATTTTCTAACTATAACTACTGCTGCATTATAAGAAGCTGCATTACCAAATCTTCCAGCCTCTTTCATCTGGTTAACTAATATATCTGCCAGATTGAAAAAATTGTTTGTAGGAAGAACAGGTTTATTTGGTTGCTTCTTTTGGTAGATTGATTTTATATCATCAATACTATATAGAGAATTGTTTAGCTCTAAATTTAATATATTATTTTGAGCATCTAATAAAGACTTTTTTATAAGCAGGTTTAATTGCTTTGAGTTTTCTACAAAACTATTGTAGCAATTTAATTTATTATTCCAATGCTCAATTGTACTTTTTAGGTTTAGTGGTTAGTACCAACTTTTAGCATCTTTATTAAATCTTAATTTTATTGGATATTCTTCTGATTTAATTTTTCTTCTTTTGTCTAAAACTACTGAAACTTTAGCCATAACTTTTCAATTATGGAAAGTATAGGTTTATGCAAATTTTGTGCAAATAGTAGGTTTGTTTTTTAAAAAGTCTTGTATTTAAAGGGGTTTGAGAAGATTTTTTCTTGACTGCCAGTCAAACGCTCTAGCCAACTGAGCTAATCCCCCTTTTAATTTTTAAGTATTTACACTTGTAATTTGGTTCAAAAAGTCACATCATTATTCAAGTAACCTAATGATAATAAAATAAAGCCAGTTAATACATAACATGATTAAGTAGTTTGAATCTAACTAAAGATTTATAATCGTATTAATCTAAATATTAAAAGCTACACGGTGGTTAATTGACCATCTCCTAAAGTTATTGGTATCACATCATTTCTACATCTTTTAGGTAATATAGGCAAAAACTTTCCGCTACCTAAGCTTAATGCAAATTGCTTTTTTTATGAAAGTATTGCATAAGTTTCGCATCAATTTTACCTGTTGTACGCATTAAAATTTTCTATTAGATGCAGCAATTTTGGTTATAAGGCGGTATATGCTTTCAATAAATTCATTATAAAAATTTTCATCTTAAATAAAAAAGAGGCAGCCATAATTTACCACCGCTAACCACCCAATTGAATTAAGCTCCAACTCCATTCATACTCAATTCTTCCATAAATTCTTTAGCCTTGACTGGCTTAATTTTTTCATCAGGAGTATATTCGTATGTGTGAGTTAAAGTAATTGTTTCTCCAGTATCAGGAATGGTGTAGTCATAAGGCTCACACTCCTGTTTGATAATTTGACCGTGCTATTGTTCACTCAATATTGTTGTAGCCACTTCTTCACTAAAAGTTGAAGCAATATTTACTTTCATTGCTGTTGCTTAAAAATTACCTGTAGTCTTTGATTAAACTAATGTTACATCACCTTTTAAACACCCTAATTCTAATACTACAAATTCCTCGTGTTCTTAGTTTGTAGCTAATCTATAACTTGATATGGTTACCATAATTAAAAAATTTAAATTGTTAATGAATAAAGTTGAAACGCACGGGGCTACTTCAAAATTCGACGATTAATCGGAGTTTGTGTAAGTGAAAATGAAAGAGAACTCTTTAAATAACATTTGATAGGGGGTAGCTTCTTAAATTTAGATTGAAAGTGTTTAAATTGATGAGATATAAAAAAATGATAAAAAAATTTGGATGATATCTATGTTGTAAGCTACTTGTAGTATTAGGAAAACACAAAGGCAATAATTGAAATTTTACAGGTATTGAGCCTTGTTTCTGTAAGTGATATTTACTCCCTAACCAAAACCTGCAATTCAGGTGCTTCTTCAATACCATATAAACGATCATCAATCTTTAAACTCAAATAACC
>ENA-ORXR01000382-ORXR01000382.1-marine-metagenome-genome-assembly--contig:-NODE-382-length-62563-cov-5.446196_pt1 | contig 62563 bp, 56 predicted proteins | sample MGYA00237866_ERZ511479 | MGnify/ENA metagenome assembly ERZ511479 | reverse complement strand
TCGATTCGGCGAAGCCGCTTTCTATTCAACAATTCCTTCAAAACGACAGGTTGCCGAGTTTTTCAACACCCTGCTAGAGTCCCATCAGAGCAGTTTGGGTCTTTACCGAGCCGGCGAGACTTACTACGGAAAGCACGGGCTCTCACTGCGACTCGACGGTCTGGAGAAAGGGATAAACGATAATGCTCGTCAGCGGTTGATTGTCCTTCATGGCGCTTGGTACACTTCCTATCGAGCGATTGCGGCGAACCAAATCGAAGAAGGAGTTCCCCGACTCGGTTGCAGCCATGGATGCCCCGCCGTCCCGACTTGGGAAGTTGGTCAGGTTATTTCCAGCCTTAAGCAGACAGAATCCTACCTCTTCATTTTCGGCCACCAGTAAAACACCAACTCGGACTAACTCCCCGGTGCTAACTGCTGACGCGAGAAAGCCCCAAAGCATCAAAACGTCGATGCGATGAGGCTGACTCATACCTGAAATAGGATTGCCTTCAGCTCTTCAAGGCAAGGCCACTCGACTCGGCATCGGTGCCCTTTTGGTCGAATTTTAATGAAACGGAGGAAGGGCTTGAGCGGCTCTCAGGACTCTGATCTGTCTCACCCGATTGAACAGACACACAATGAACAACCAGTGCGTCAAATTCCAAGCCCATCTCATCTGCCGTGGTGGCAAGACGGACTCGGATTTCGTAACTAGCCGCCGAATCAGATCCGACAATCGTATTGAGCGAACGACCTTTCACAGCCAGCTGCGCGGCCGTTTCAAACCCCTGCTCAAGATCCTCTACGGGACGGCAAGCAGAGAGATAGAATTCGCTCACGTCGCTGATCCGAAAACTGGCGGAACCTGAAACAGTGATCCGAGTTCCATCCGCCGTCAAACGATCGACCGGCTGAAACTCTAACTCCTTCCAACTCCGGTCGAACCAAATGATGCGATCCCCCGATTGAGTCAATCGGTGTTCACCAGGGCTAAGGCAGGCAACAATCCGATCTCGACGCAAATAAAGCCCAATCTCATCGTCGCCAACAATGATCCGCCGACCGAGCTTGCCAATCGCAACAGCAATTGCCACAAGGACGGATCCGAGCAGGGCTAGCAGAATGGTATCATCCTTCATGGTGAGTCGTCCTTTCTAGGTTGGGATTAGCAGAATCTGGGAAATTGTCGGATTCCTTTGTTCGTTGGGGTGATCTACCAAAGTCATCTTTTTGCCGACGGCACTATTCGGCTGGATAGAAATTGGCACGACGGGACTGGCTTGTGGCAAAGAGCCAAACGGGAGAGGCGGGTCAGCTGGGCCGCATGATCCTGCACACCACCCCTCCCGAGGCTCATTTCCAAGATCTGCCAACGTGTGCGAGATCTCGGTCGTGAAGCTGGATGACCGAAAACGCGGATGGTCGCGCAGACGCTTTCAAAGCGACGCGACGGAATTTGACCTAGCGGGGGAATCGAACTAGTTTTAGCCCTAGCAATCGGGCGCAGTGATCGACTCCGTTGGTCAGTGTTGCCTTCCGAGGCCCGTCTCCAGTTCTAGCTGGGGGCGGGTCTTTTTTCGGATATGTAGATTCTTCGTGTGGTTGTCTTTTTGATAAGGCCTTCGTTGACCCACTAACTAGTGGCAGGTGGCTACAAAAAACCCCGCTTCCGTTTGTGGAGCAGGGCATCGTCAAATTCCATTTCGTGGACGAAATCGGAACTGTCAGAACGCGCCTTTAATCATTTCCTTGTGGTTAGCCATCGCTTGTGAGGACATGGTTCGCAGAGGATCTAAGACTCATCAAACCATTAGTCAAACTTATTTCACTTCATATCGAAAAAATTTTTCTTATCGATCATTCCCGATGGATTGATGGGAACTCAAGCCAGCATGGGCTATAGTTCTCTATGACACCCGCAGAGTCCGAATCTTCGATTGCCGAAGATCTACTAATCATGCCCGATGTGTTCGAGCGCATGAGCTACATCACTGATACCGCCAAACTAGCACCAGTTCCTGATAGCGAATCGCTGGAAGCCTTCCAAGTTTCTGGCTGTATGGCAGAGCTACACATTGTGCCAGAACAAGCTCAGGGAGTTTGGACATTTCACCCCTACACCCAAGCTCCCATGGTCGCTGCCGTGGCACAGTTGATCTGCCGAGTCTATTCCGGTGGAAAATCCGATTCGATCTTAGCTCACGACTGCCAGATTCTGGAAACCGTTGGGATTCATCGTCAGCTTTCTCCCAATCGCCAGGCTGGCGCGGCTAATATCGTGGCGAAGATTAAAGGCTACGTCGCAGCGGCTGCGGACTGATGGTTGCGTCGGCAGAGCAGTCGGCAGCAATCCTCCCACTGGATGCGCATTGCCACGCCCACCTCGGAGCCTCATTGGCTGGCAACGATAGAGTCGGTGGTGCCCTGATCAATGCGACCTCTGAACAAGATTGGGATGCTGTTTTGAACTTCTGTAGTTCTGGTCTAGATCGCTCGATCTTCTACCCCGCTCTCGGAGTCCACCCTTGGCATGTTGGCAATGCAGCATCCGGTTGGGTCGACCGTTTGCGAGCTCACGTGAAACATAGCTCAATGAGCATTGGCGAGTGCGGATTGGATCGATCCCGCCGCGCTGAGGTGCCGATGACCGAACAGGTTGCTGCCCTCAAAGCACAGCTACAGATCGGTGTCGAATTCAGCCGCACAGTGTCGCTTCACTGTGTTCAGGCTTGGGGAAAACTCGCTGACATTCTCGACGAAGAGTGGAATCGGAACGTTCCTGTGATCCTGCACTCGGCGGCTTGCTCAACCGAAATGGTTCGACGATTTGCCGAGCTCGGAGCGCTGTTTTCTGTATCATTTCGGACTTCCGATGAATTGGTTCAAGCCATCCCATCGGGACGTCTTCTTCTCGAGACCGACTATCCGTTCGGCCCCATCGGAGAACAAACATGGAGTGAAGCACTGACCGACTGCGCTGCTCGAGTTGCCCGGTTGCGGGACGCGTCTCAGGATGACATCATCGCGGTATCGAACAATAATCTGCTGAAAGCGCTCAACCTTCCGACTGAATCCCCTAGCACGGCTGGAGGCGAGCGTGGATAAACATCCACAACCAACGAGCAACAAGGCTAGCTGTGGCCTGAGCTGCAACCCGAAGGGCTCAATTTTCATTCAGCGCAAAGCGCTGCCAGACCTCCGTGGCATGACCGTCCCCGGTCATAGCCCCCAAAGAGAGACGACCGGGACGGTCGGGCCACGTTCTCTGAGAGCGACGACCGGGACGGTCGGGCCACGGTCTTGGACTCATTAGGGAGCTACCTCAATTTCATCATTGCGGTGGGTGGCCGATCAGGACGTCTCGGCCTGCCGAAAGTGAGCCTGACCTACCCTTTCGTGGACAGATCTGCTAATCGCATCTATTCCTCGGACGTGCCTGACGAATCGACCACCGAAGAACGCATTGCCCAAGCCCCCTCTGTGCGGTCGGTTTTGGAGGGAATGTCCTTTCAGCCGAGCCGGAAACTTGGCCAGAACTTCCTCGCTGATGCCAACATGGGAGCGTGGATTGTCGCCCAACTCGAACCCGGCCCAGACGATTGCGTGATCGAAGTCGGCCCCGGTTTGGGGGCACTGACTCGCCACCTAGTTGGGCGAGTGCGGAAACTGATTCTGATCGAAAAAGACTACCGGCTTGCTGATCGGCTTCGGGATCTTCACGCCGATGACGACTCAGTCGAAGTGCATCGTTGCGACGCCTGTGAGTTTGATACCCGCACCCTTTTCGAAGAAGGCCCGATCAAATTCATCGGCAATCTCCCCTACTCTGCGGCGGGCGAAATCATGCGCCGACTTCTTGATCACCCGACTCCGGTTGTTCAGTCAGTGCTCATGCTGCAAAAGGAAGTCGCGGAGCGCCTGGTCGCCAAGCCGAAGACCAAACAATTCGGCGTCCTGACGCTTCAACACGCCCAGCGCTGGCAAGTCGACCTACTCAAGGTTGTTCCACCCCAGCTGTTCATTCCGGTGCCACAGATCGACTCGGCGGTTGTTCGGTTCAGCCTGTTGAAACCCGATGCCCTGCCATTGTTTGACCGACGCCGTTATTCGCAGCTTCTCAAAATGGGATTCAGCCAGCGCCGCAAACAGCTGCGCAAACTTCTGCCCGACCCGAGTGTTGAGCGGGAGGGCCTTAATTGGGAACGAATCACCGAAAAAATAGGAATTGCCCCTACCGCCCGCGCCGAAGAACTCGACCGATCGGATTGGATCAATCTGGCCCGAATGTTCGACGGGCTCGATGAGTCGCCGAACGAAGGCCAAAGCCCCGACGAGATCTTCGATGTGGTGGATGAGAACGACCAGGTTATTCGCCAAGAACGCCGCGCAGTCGTCCACGCCGAAGGCTTGACTCATCGGGCGATCCACATCTTCGCATTCGATAAAAAGGGCAATCTTTTCCTCCAACGCCGCTCCCATCTCAAAGACACCAAGCCGCTCCGTTGGGACAGCAGCGCCGCTGGTCACGTAGATTCCGGCGAGGACTATGACACCGCTGCGGTTCGTGAAATTCAGGAGGAACTCGGAGTCTCCAACGCCAGCAGAGAAACTCTTCATCAGATTACCAAAATCGACCCGTGTGACGCAACCGGGCAGGAATTCGTCGGGCTTTACAAGACCATTGTACAGCCATCGAAAATTCGCATTCCTCCTGCCGAAATTGACACCGGAGAGTTCTTCCCGATCGACACCGTGAAGAGTTGGGTCGCGACCCGGCCTGAGGATTTTGCCGATGGCTTTATTCTGTGCCTTAAGACCTATCTCGAACTCGAAAACGCCCAAGACACCCCATCATTATAGCGTGACAACAATCCAATTTGTCCTAATTATCAACGTGTTGTGCCTTGCGACTTCGCTCGCATTTCGTAATGGCAGCGACAGAGATGTTTCAGACGGGCCGAATGTTCTTTGGATCGTGTCGGACGATCTCAACAAGTGTTTGGGATGCTACGCAAACACGGTCTGCCAGATTCCGAATATTGATCGACTGGCAGCAACCGGAGTCACCTTTGAATCTCCAGCGAACTGGGACTTGGAGAGCCTACTCCCTTGATCGCGGCTCACGCGAATCGGAACCACCGGCTCCGGGACTACTGACATAAGGGCCTCCAGCTAGCGGAGCTGCTGCGGTAAAGGCAACCTCTTCGACGACGCTATCTTTACCAGCGAGCGGGAATTCTTTCCGGAGCGGGTAGTAGGGATATCCCTCCCACATCAGAATACGGCGAAGATCGGGATGGTCGGTAAACCGGATTCCCATCATGTCGTAAATTTCGCGCTCGTGCCAATTAGCGGTTGGCCAGAGATTGCTCACTGTCGGAACTTCGGGTTCATCCTCAGTGCAGGTCGTCTTGACCCGGAGGTGGACACCGTCATCGATCGAGTAAAGCTCATAAACCACTTCAAACCGTGGGTCTTCACCAGAGTTATCGACAGAACAGATGTCGAGCATCATGTTGAAACCAAGTTCGTCGCGACACATCGTCAGGCCATCAACCAAGCGGTCGGCAGCGACAACAACAGTCGACTCATTTCGGAATTCCTGAACGGCTCCTCCGGTCACAGAGGCGAGCTTCTTGGCAGCTTCAGCAGCAGTCATCAATCGAAATTAGAAAATTAGAAAACGTCCCGTCTTAGCCTTTTGAAGACTCAATGATCGAAGGGCCATGGGCGGCTTGGTGGCGCTTTTGCAGTTCTGGATCGCCGTCGATCTTTGCCTGCAGTTTCATGAATCCTTCGAGAAGAGCCTCAGGACGTGGAGGGCAGCCGGAAACGTAGACATCGACTGGAAGTAGTTGGTCGATTCCCTGCAAGACAGCGTAGGAACGATACATGCCACCCGACGAAGCACAGGCGCCCATCGCGATGACCCACTTCGGCTCAGCCATCTGATCATAGATCCGCTTCACTGCATAAGCCATTTTATAGGTCACGGTTCCAGCGACAATCATGACGTCGGATTGACGCGGAGAAAACCTCATCACTTCAGACCCAAACCGAGATATGTCGAATCGGCTCGAAGCGGTGGCCATCAGCTCGATCGCGCAACAGGCAAGCCCCATCGGCATTGGCCAGAGCGAGTTGGCTCGCATCCAGTTCATGGCGGAGTCGAGCCTGGTGAAAATGACGTTACCTTCGACCTTTGAGTCGTAGGCAATTTCGGGCTGGTTAGAGGACGTCGGAGCAACCATAGCGAGTCAGTATCTTGGGACTGGGCACCCGCACAGGCGGCCACCCATTGTTAAGGAAAGTTAGAGGTGGGGCCACGGGTCGCAAGTGACTTTGTGAAAAGTTTCACAAGCCAAATTTTCTCCTAGCCCTTCAACAACCTTTTGGCCTCGTTGAGGAAGAAATCGATATTCAGAAACGCTTCGTGGCCCGTATCATGCCACTGGATTCGCCCTTCAGTATCAATGAGAAACAAGCCGTGGAGAGGTGTCTTTTCGAAATCATCGTAGGCCCTGAGCGTTTGGAACAATCGATTCTTTGGATCCGCAGCAAAAGCAAAAGGATACGGTTTATCGATCTCGCTCAGCCAGTTGCTAATTTCTGCGCGGCGCTCTGTCCCAACTGCATAAACTTGAAAACCAGCCTCCTCAAAGCGAGAATGTGCATCCCTGATCTTGTCCAACTGCTCAACGCAATGCTCACATCCGCTACCGAGATACAGTGCAAGCACGGTCGGTTTCGTCGTGCACTTCGAAAGATCAAGGCGGCCCCCATTGACCAGCGGAACCGAAAAGTCAGGCGACATTCTCGGCTGATAGCGCAGCGGCCCAAGCTCCGATAAATTAGGCCGAGGGAGAATATCGTCTGGGCATTCGTAGGGCGCTCGCCAGTCCCCAGCCCACGCCAGGCCGAGACGGTTCAACTCAGCAAAGATTGGAATATCGAGATCAGCTCGGGAAGCGAGATGACGCAACTCGGAGAAACTCCGCTCAGCGGCCTGACGATCACCGGATTCGAGTTCAAGGATCGCGGCCAAGGCTAGAGGAACGACTTGGTTTCTGAGATCGAGAGCATCAGCAGCTGATTTGGCGTGGGGCAGCGGAAGCGCATGACTGAGCTCTTTCCCACCTTGATCTGCTTCGTCATCTTCCTCCTTCTCGTCTTCTATTACTTTCGCAGGCTCTGTCCACTGTAGCGCTGCCAAACCGAGTTCTGGGCGACCGAACCGGCGAAACAATCGAGCGGTCAGGACGGGATCGTCGGTTCCGAATTCCCCAAGTAAGGAAGATGCAATGTCACCATGCCCGTCCAAATGATGCCGGATCGCCAAACCGATGTTGTGCCAACGGTCGATTTGCTTGAGGTCGCCAGAGCGCCCTGGAGGCGTCGCCTCGGCGTTCTTCTCTTTGGCTTTGGCAACTTTTTCAGTGTGCTTGGACTCTTCCTCAGCCTGAATCTTTGCCAGCTCAGCAAGGGCCTTCTCAAGCTCATCTCGGTCGTCCAAAAACAACCCACAGACTAATCGAGCGAAGGCGTGCTGGGCTTTCGTGCGCGGCTTGTCGAGCGGGGGAATCGGCCCCCGAAGTGCTGTTTTAAGCTCCGCCCAACGACCCGCATGCGTCAGCACCCTGAGCAAGGAGTTGCGTCCATACGGCGCACTCCCGTAATCTCCATTGGCGTTGTTGAATCGAGGATGCCGAGGGTTTTCGATCAGGTCTTGGGCGACTTCTAATGCGTCTGATACCCGGCCCACGTAGGACAAATTCCTAGCCAGCCATTCCTGATTGTGGGCATAGTTGAAGACCTGGTCTGGAAACAGTTGGTCGCGCCTCATCTGTGCGTGATCAACTCGAGAAGATGCTTCTTGATGCCATGCCGCATCGCCAAATCGGTTGAGCGGAACGTAGGTGTGACCCGACATATGCCACATGTGCGCGATTCCCGGCGAAGTGCTTCCACAGCGAGCTGCAGCCGCAATAGCACGTTTTTCATCGTCTGATTCGTCCCATAAATGAATCCGAAAATGATAGGCTGGATGGTCGGGGTTTCGGGTCAAGATTTCGTCGAGCAGGTCATCCGCGGACTCGGCAGTTTCGCCCAGTTTTTCGAGATACTCATGCCAATGATAACAGAGGAATGAAGCCAAGACCGCCCGTGGTTCGGTGCTATCAGGCGCCGCCTCAACCGCGGCCCAAACGTGCTTCACGAAATCAAGACGGGCCTCGTCTGAGCTGCGTTTCTTCTCCGGCTCTTTCTTGTCGTTCTCAGCCGTGTCACCATCGGCCTTGTTCTCATCAGTGTCGGTATCGGGCTTCTCAGGTAAATCCCCGTCTTCACATTCGGGTTCGGTCTTGTCGACCTGATCAGGCAAGGTTGAGGGGACAGAGTCTTCTTCTAAATAGCGACAGGTAGCGGCGATCAGATGCCGCTCGACCTCCGTCAATTCGGCGGTGTCGATTTCCGCCAACTTCTCACCGAAATCCTTCGCTCGATTGCGCCAGCGGGTCATGTTCGCTGTCGCCATCCCCCATAGCGCCATCGGGGTTTGGTCGATTGCGTAAGCCTGACGGAAAGACCGTTCCGCCTCGAGAAACCAAAACCCGTGAAGTTGAGCGAGCCCCTGATCAAAGAAGGCTTGGCCGCGGGAACTCGCTCCGGTGATGGGGAAGTGCACTGTCGCCAACCCATCCATCAAGTAGGCAGCCTGACGTGGCCCGTCGTTGAAGGCTCCACCATGAGCGGAATGCCCAGGCTCTGGAGAATCCTCAGCCAACCCAGTTCCCGCGATCAACAGAATCGCGAACCCGACCCACATCGGCAATCTCTGATACATGTTCGATCCAATGCCCCCGAAGCTCATGTTTGATCAAATACCAAATACGCGACAGTTTCAACGGATTCTCTTTGATCGTCGGAATAGAGAAAGGCTGATTCAGGCTTGAATGGAGCAGTGAAAGGCCGACTATATGGTTTCGGTCTGCAAGACTCCCCCCTTCAACAATGCGCCGCTTCAACCGACTCCGTAATTGCTTAGCTAAAACCAAAGTCTCACGACTTCTGGCAGTGACCTTCGCGACAATAGCCCTGCAAGGTGTGGCCAGCGCCTTTCAGTTCAACCTTCAGACATCCATTGGTGGTGACTCTCAGTTCGATGGAGCCTCAGCTCGACTCGTCGTCGACATCAATGGCGACGGCATTGAAATGAGCGCGGTTACGACGAGTTCTGGCGTAATCAGCCAGACGAATTGGAACGGGCTGACTGCGAACAACTGCATCGATGCCGATGGCGACGACATCGTCATCTGGAACATTCCCAACGTCGATTTCGGCGGTGGGCTCTGGGGATTCGATGGATCAGTTTTCATTGATACCGCGAACTTTGATCAAGGCCAATCTGCCAGCTGGGCGAGCGGTGCACCACTCTATCTTCTATGGACGGATGGCACGAACGTCTATGCCTATACGAACATCACAGTCGGCACACCCGGTGGAAACATCGCGTTTTTCACACCGGCCGCTGGTGCCACCAATACGATCATTGATGTGACCACAGCCGTCGGGGGAACATCCTCCCCCGCTGATTACAAGACGACAATCGTCGCTACCTATTCAGGTTCTACTGGAGGTGGTGATGACGGAGGTGGTGATGACGGAGGTGGCGATGACGGAGGTGGCGATGACGGAGATGATGGAACGACCGACCCGGTCGGTGACACGATTGCCACAGCCTCACCTCTTGCCGCCACCACGTTAGGCAGCAGCAGCATCGAAACTGCGGGCGATGTCGATTTCTACGAGATTACAGTCCCAGCCCTTGGGGAGGTTCGCCTTGCTCTGACCAGCGTCAGCGGTCTCAATGCTTACCTCGTTGACCGCCATGGAAACCGAATCGTTCGAGCGAATGTGGCAATTTCGGGAGTTCAGACTAGAGCCATCGATATGGCTCCAGGGACATACTATCTCGAAGTGATCGCTGCGCCCGCAACTTCTACAACCACGGGAAGCTACAGCGTCGCCTATACCTTAACAGGAACCAAAACCTTCGCCGACGAAGGTTGGCACTACACTAACGAATGGGGATGGGTCTACCGCGGAAATTCCGAACGTTGGGCATTCTCGTGGGATGGCCTGCGCTGGATCTGGCTGCCTGCTGATGATCGTCAATGGGCCTATTCCGACACTCTCGAAGAGTGGGTCTACAGCTACGAAGACACCGACAACACCCTGTTTATACAGGGTGCCGAATGGGGCGCTGCAACTTGGGGAAGAGCTGCGAAAACAATCACCGATACCTCGACTTCGAAAACATTCTCTCTCACCCCAGCAGGCCCCGTCGAACAATAAGCCCAGCCGCTTGATCGTTTGACGATTAAACCATTTCAATCTAGTTCACGTTACCGAAACCGCCATGGTCAGATCCAGACTCCGCACCCGCCTCTTTGCCCTCTCACTGGGCCTCCTAGGCCTTCCGCTCGCAGCCAGTGCGCAGGTCGCCATCTATGAAGTCGACTTCGACGATCCTGATAAAGGAGCCGTTAACTACAGTTTTTACGACAGTGGCTTCATGATCGTGCCCGGGAACCGCGGTAGCGCGACTTTCGTGTTCACGCTAGAACAAGACGGAGAGAAGGTCTACGCGGTCACCGAAGATGCAGCCGAAGTGTTTTTCGTCTCCGATGGTGAACGCTCGACCCACGTCGCACGTGCTAACAACGACGCGGCTGAAGGCGGAGCCAAATCTAGTCTCCTCGCTATTGGTAAGCCCGACACCGACCTCTTTGCCTCCGAATCGAATTTGCGAATCGCTAAAACCCTTAAAGGCTACTTTCTCGCCTCCGATCCGGAATCTGGGGAGTTCTTTGATCCCACGGAGGGAGTCGGTTTTGTCGGAACGGTTCCAGTGACCCTTCGCTTTTCGAAATCACGAAGCGATATCACGAACTTCACCAACAAGACTCTCGACGAAGCCGTCGATGCGGTTACTCGCGAACTTCGATTCCGTGGCTTTAACCCAGATGTTGGCGAAAATCCCGATACCGGAAATCCTACTAACCCGATCAATCCAACCGATCCCACTGACCCGACCAATCCAATCGATCCTACTGACCCCACCGACCCAGGTGATCCGACAGATCCAACGAACCCCGGCACAGATCCTCCGGGAACTGATCCGCCAACCAGTCCTCCTACAGTGCCATCGTTCCCCGATCTACCGATTGACCCATTTAATCCGCCCCCATCAGTAGGTTAGCGACCGAGTTCTAACGACTCGATCATCGCACTGCGCACCGGCTCTGAGCTAAGAGCCAACAAATTGGCGAGAGCAGCGCCAACTTGCCAAGTCGACGTCTCTAGGCGAAAGGACGCATCATTATGATGAGCAACTCCGTTTTTGGACGTGATCACGTTCCTACGCGCGCCGTTTGCACACTATTTGCCTGCGCGATCTTGGCACTGAGTCTGTCCTCTTGCAGCCTCATTGGTTACGCGCTGAACATCGGTATGAAAGCCGCTAGTGTGAAGGCGGTCTACCGCTGCATCCCGGCCGGAACACCGATCGATACACCTTCTGGAACTGTCGCGATTGAGAAGCTAGTGCCAGGCGACAAAGTCATCGGCTATTCAGGAAATCCGGTGAGCGTGCTCCAGTCTCATGCCTATCTCGAGGACGCCAGCAAAGACCATTTCTACCGCATCACCTTCAATAATGGAGCGAAAGTTGAACTTTGTGATCGCCACAGAATCGCTGGCAAAATTGCCAGTGCGTTTTCCGTCGGAGACGAAATCGCAGGCCATGAAGTTGTCTCAGTGGAAATATTCGGTGGAGTCACTCAGAGCTACGACTTGCTGACCGAAGACACTGGCTACCAAATTTCAGGAATTCCCGTGAACAGCATGATCGAAGAAATGGCCCGTGCAATCCGCGGCCACACCGTTCGCGCACAGAGTTCAAAGCCGGCCCACCGCCTGACCCCTTTACTAAGGTAGCCGATCTCACGTGGAACCAATTCGGTAGACCTTGAAATTCCGCGCGAGAAGTGCGCCATTAAGTCCGTTAACTAGGTGTGAAGTCAATTGTCTACGAACTCAGAACCGGTGCGTTAGCCTTAGCTTGTACTCTTCTCATCCATAGCTCGCAGAGCGCTGAGAAACCGCTTCAGATCTACATTCTCGCTGGCCAGTCCAATATGGAGGGCCATGCGAAGATCGAGACATTTGATCATATCGGCCTCGACCCGAAAACGGCTCCGCTGCTGGCCGAGATGCGGGGAAAAGACGGGAAGCCGACGATCTGTGAAGACGTTTGGATTTCCTACTACAAAGGCCTGAAAGGTGGCGAAGCCGACGGCCATGGTCAGCTCACAGCCGGCTACGGTTCGCGCCGTGATGTCTTGGTAAGTGGCGGCAAAATTGGGCCCGAGTTCACCTTCGGAATCTACGCTCAGAAGGCGGCGGACGGGCCAGTCCTGATTATTAAGACGGCGTGGGGAGGCAAGTCAATTCACACAGACTTCCGCCCCCCAAGCGTCGGCCCTTACGAATTCACTGAGGCCCAACTCGCTCGATTTAAAGACCAAGGCAAAGACCTCGCGCAGGTTAAGGCCGATAAGGTCGCTGCGACCGGGCTCTACTATCGCTTGATGCTCGGCCACGTCGAACGCGTCCTAGCCGATATTAAACGTGTCTATCCCGACTATGACCCGCAGGCCGGTTACGAACTCGCTGGTTTTGTTTGGTTTCAGGGCTGGAACGACATGGTCGACAGCGGCACCTACCCCAACCGCGGCGAGCCCGGTGGCTATCAGCAATACACCGAAGTCTTGACCCACTTTATCCGCGATGTCCGTTCCGATTTAAAGGCCCCTAGCCTCCCGTTTGTCATCGGAGTCATGGGTGTCGATGGGCCGGTCGATGAAACAACAGAACCTCGCTACCGAGTTCAAAGACAAGAGTTCCGCAATGCCATGGCAGCTCCGGCATCCATGCCTGAGTTCAAAGGTAATGTCAGCGCCGTTCTAACCGAGAACTTTTGGGATCAGGACTTGGGAGATCTTGCCGAGCGCTGGAATAAAGTTCGGGGCAAGGCTCGAAGCTTAGGGAACGATACATCTCTGTCCAAAGAACAGCGCGATGAAGCTCTCGAGGCTTATACTGCCGAAATCTATACCCCTGACGAACTCAAGCGGTTGAAGAGCGGCACATCTAACGCCGCCTATCACTATCTCGGATCGGCCAAGATCATGGCTCAAATCGGTAAAGCATTTGCGGAAGCAATCACTGATCTTCAATGAAACGAGTCAGGCCGATTCGGACTTAGGAGAGCGCGCTCACCTACCATCAGCTGTTTCCAGAGGGAACACTTTCACTTCGACGCCTTGACTATAGAGCGCCGACACCGGTGGCTCAGTTGGCGTGTCAAAACCGTTCCATTCGAGAGGAGCCGTATCATATTTAGAGAGCGTGACGGCTTGAAAAAGGTATGGCGAATGATGAACTTGGCCGACTTTAAGCTTCCCACTCGGGGTCTCGGAAAATAGAAGATATCGCTCCAGTAAAAAAAACTCCAAACTACCGATCGCTGACTCTGCCGACGGCCCAATCGGCTCGTAGACGTAATTTGCCGAAACCGGCTGTCCTCTTCGCTGACATGAATAGTGGATGGCTTCGCCCGATCGGTGCGAAGACATCTCCGCGTGTTGATACGGGAGGTGAAAAAACCGACGCGCCAGACCAACGGCAATGGCTTGATTGCAATCGAGCGAAAAGAAATACACCCCCGAACGGCCCGCACCGTCATGAACATAAGTCCGCACATTCAATTCTAGAAACCAGGACAGCCCTGGCACTGGCGGCAGGAAGACCGGTCGAACCCGGTTCATAAAGAACGGGACAATTCCCAAATATGCATGGCCGTCAAAGGTATCGATCTCCAGCCCATCCGGAAGCCAAGATTGAAAGAGGTCGGCTTCAACCTTCCAGTGCAAAAACAGAAGGTGCGCCCAGTTTTGACGCATCACGGAACGCTGATCAGGGGATTCCCTACTGACTAGACGCTGATCATTCGTAGGTGCCAACACAGCCTAAATAGAACCAGCAATACTTCACACTCAAGTGGGTAAATTCTCAGAATAGACTCTCAGCCCTATGTGAATTTATCACTTTTTAGATGAGCGTCCTTGAATATTTATCGAATCTCGCTATACTCACTAAATCACACGCCCCTAACAGCCATAGAATATGAAATATCTCTCACTTCTTAGCCTTTTGATTTTAACCGCGCTCGGCCTCTCTTCAGTTACTGCTGGGGAAAGGGCTTTTGCTTCTAGCGCACCAGCGGGTATCGAACTCGAACAAGCCCAGGCTGCTGTCGTTCCCGGCTTGTTCTCAGTGTCGTTCATCGAAGGACAAGCAGGGGGCGAGTGCTGGATTCAACACCTCGTCTCTGTCACTACGGGTGACGGGATCTACCACCTTATTGATGACAGCGCAGACTGGGGCATCGAAGCGTGGCAGACTGGAGACTTGCTCGACGCAGATTGGCTTCAAGGCGTCAATACCAACCTACTTGTTCAAGAAGGCCCAGCTGATGGATCGAGCCTTCCTTGGTACTACTACCCCGCCTATGCCGAGACCGGCATTGCTTGGATTGATGATTCCAAAAACCTGATTCGCGTCGAAGGAATCGTCACTAGAGCTTTCAGCCCTAGTGGATCCGAATTACTCGTACCAGACGCAGAATTCGCAGTTTCCAGTGCAGGAACCGATGTCGTGTTTAAGGCGACGAGGACAGGGAACCTGAGTATCAATCTCGATTACACCCTCGTGGTGATCGGCAATACTGGTGACACCGCCGCTATCAAGGTCGAACTCATCAAAAATTCCAATGGCAATGTTGTCGGCGAATTTGAAGATTCGGTTGTCGCTGTGACGGATGGAACACTGATCGATGACACTCGGACTCATAAGTTCCTGTCTCCGATCAATAGCGGCCAGACCTACACCCTAAAAGTTTCTGCAGAATCGACCGTTCTTAGCAACGGTCCTAACACATCGGCCAGAGCTATCATCAATCAGCTCTCTGCCGGTGGTCGGTTCCGTTCTATCAAAGATGTGCATGTCGTTCCGATAAAAGATTAGGGAAAGCCCGCCTGATTCACGCAGAATCGGTCGCTAGCTCCCTCCTACAACTCACGCCCTGCCCAGACTTAACAGGCCTACAAACCGCCGGAATGTAGGAGGAAGTTTACGACCGATGAACACGCAGAATCGGTCGCTAGCTCCCTCCTACAACTCACGCCCTGCCCAGACTTTCAGGCCTACAAACCGCCGGAATGTAGGAGGAAGTTTACGACCGATGAACACGCAGAATCGGTTGTTAGCTCCCTCCGACAACTCACGCCCTGCCCAGACGAAAGGCCGACCGGAATGTAGGAGGCCTCAATCAAAAAGAGGAACCTGCGCAAAAATCTTTTTAGGCCTGCTCCACCCACACTCTTGGCGAGGCTAGATGAATCTCCGCGTCTTAGAACGCCACGACTAAGGCCTTCAAGATCTGCGACCGAATCCGGGTGCGTCCGCAGTTATCGGTAATCCGATACCGCCCCTCCATGAGAATGCCTGACGCGGGGTGTCGAGCATCATCATCCCACAAGCTACGGACTACGACTTCGGCCGAACCTTCGACGACATCAGGATGCGACTCGATGGCCTGCTCCGCGGCATCGATGACTCTTGGTAGGTCGGCATTGTAGTTGACGACAAGGGGACGCTTGGGGTGTGCGAACTGTATCAAGCAATCCGAGCGACTAAATCACAAATCCCGGGTGCCGTTCCTAGCGGCATTTACGACTATTGATGAACACACTAACAACACTATGAATAGTCGATCTAAACTACGTTTACTCACGATTGTCGCATCTGGATGCTCACTAGGATCCGCTCTTGCTCAAGACATTTTCGAAGAGAACTTCGATCACCAATCTGCAGCCACAGGATGGGCCGGAATTGGCCACTACCCATCGTCAACTCATGGTGGGTTTCTTCGAGGAATCGTTGGAGGCACTCCCGGCCCGGTTTTGACTTATGACAACACTGCTTGTCTTCCACTTGCAGACGGCTGTGGCCTGTCGATTGACTTTTTCGTTGGTCTGGCATCGGATGCGATCAATCCATGGGAACCAATTTCCCATCAGTCTGGAAACGCATTCCCGACGTTGCTGTTGCTTTCGGATAATGGAACTGCAGACACGTCCGACGATTGGGGATTCTTCAGCGACGGACTCCTTACAGCTTCGATCGATTACGCTGACTCACTGCCCGGAATTCCATTCTATGGTGACCATTGGGATACTTATACTTGGAATTTCGATGACGGACTTGGGTGGTCTTCTTGGGGCAATGCACCGGCTGAAGGCGATTTTAGTAGTCTTGTATCGAGCGCTACAGAACTCCGCTTCATACAAGGTACTCCGGCGCAGCCAGGACAACCAGTCCCTCAAGTGTTCTCTACAGCCCTCGTTGGAGTCGACAACTTGGTCGTCCATGGCGACTGCATTCCCGAGCCATCCTCAGGGCTTTTGGTGTCACTTGCAGGAACCCTTTGGTTGGCAGGGGTCCGCCGCCGCCGAAAGGCCTAGGAAAGGTCTGATTAATTCCGCCACCCACCACGATGATGAAATTGAGATAGCTCCGTGCCTAGTCCAAGAACGTTGCACGACCGTCTCGGTCGTCGCACTCTGGGGCTATGACCGGGACGGACATGCCACAGGCTTCACGGCGCGGGGGTTCTTCCGAGCTGTAGCCCGAATTAATCAGACCTTCCTAACGAGACCTTCCCTAATCGATTCAAACATTCCTGTAGCCCTCAGAGTTTGTGGGCCGAGCCGCTGATCCGATTCTACGGGTTGGCGGCTCTTTCCCGTACAAGTGGACACCACACCATTGCGTGAGGTTAGAGAAAAATCGCCTGCGCCTTGCACCTTCGCAGCATCAGTTCCACGTTCTCGCATCTGAGCCACATGACCTACGCAGAACGACTGACCGAACGCATCGACATCACGAACTCTAACCTTTGTGTCGGGCTCGATCCACGCCCGGTTGAACATGGCAATTCCCCAGATGGAGTCCGTGACTTCCTCCGTCCGGTAGTCGAGGAGTGCGCGGAATTTGCCGCCTGCTTTAAGCCGAACAATGCCTACTTTGAGTCGATGGGCGGAGCTGGTTTCGATCTTCTGGCAGAGGTTGCTGAATGGTGTCGAGATGCCAGTGTCCCGGTCATTCTCGACTGCAAACGAGGTGATATTGGCACGACTCAGGAGCAGTACGCCGTGATGGCCTATGAGCATATTGGCGCCGACGCAGTGACGCTCAGCCCCTACATGGGCCGCGACAGCATCGAACCGTTTTTACGCGATTCAGAAAAGGGAGCCTATCTCCTCGGCGTGACCTCGAACCCGGGCTCGGCTGACCTTCAAATGCAGGAATCTGGAACCGGCAACGTCTTCGATCACGTCTGCACCATGGCCGCCGACACTCCAGGGGCAGGATTAGTGGTTGGACTGACGAACGCTGCTCCGGATATTCTTACGCGAATTCCCGACGTGCCTTTGCTAATGCCCGGCCTAGGCGCTCAAGGTGGTGACCTCTCAAACCTTTCTGCGGGTCAAACTCGGTCTGCTCCGTTAGTGATCAATGTTTCACGGGGGATCCTATATAGCGGTGACGATCGTTTATTCGGCGACCTCGCCCGCGACTATCGCGACCAAATTGCTACCGCTCTCAGCGCCTAAATTTCTATTCCGATCAAGTAGACCACATGGATCTTCCGACCAATTTCGACGATACCGCTGCTTTTCTCACCCAATTCGATGCACTCGCTGAGGGACATTTTAAACTCGCTAGTGGGCGCCATTCCGGCCACTACGTGACCAAGGGCAAGCTTGTTCAATATCCCAGAGTAGTCTCCGAGCTGATCGATGGAGTCGGACAGAAATTGGCCGATCTCGGCAAGATCGACGCCGTCCTCAGCCCGGCCATCGGCGGAGTTCCCGTCGGGCAGCAAGTCGCCCACCATCTCGATTGCCGACATGTGTTCTCAGAGCGCGACTCCGACAATGAAATGGTGCTCAAACGGGGGTTTGAAATCCGTGAGGGGGAACGAATTCTTCTCGTTGAAGACGTCATTACCACCGGGAGCACGCTCGGGGAACTGCTGCATTTCGTTCAAGACCAAGGAGCCGAAGTCGCAGGAATTTACGTCGTCGTTAATCGCTCAGGAAGTGCGACTTGGAGAGATTATCCCGTTGTTTCCAGCATGGAAATTGTCTTCCCAACCTACGAGGAATCCGAGATTCCAGCCGAGCTCGCTGCGATTCCCGTGACCAAACCCGGCACCAAACAAAGCGGAGCCTAAATATGGCCGCGTCCAAACCTAGCACTCCCAACAAATTCACATCTGCGGTGCCGTGCTTCCCGTTGAGTCATCCGGGCGAGCACGTTTCTCTGCGCGGTGAGGATGGCGACGAATTGGCCCTAGTGTCCAGCCCATCGGAGCTACCTGACGACGAGCAGCAATCGGTTACCGAGGCCATGCGGGCCGGTGCTTTCTTATTCAAAGTGACCGCAGTTCGATCGGTGGAACGCGAGCATGCCGTCCGGGTGTGGCAAGTCGACACGGAACAGGGAGAGCGGAGTTTTCAGATTCGGCTCGATCAGTGGCCTCGTGCTCTGGCTGGAGGCGGCTACCTGATTCAGGATGTCTGCGAGGATCTCTATTATATCAGTGATCCAGCCTCTCTCGATGAACTCAGTCAAAAGTTGCTCTACGCCTTCACAGGATAGCCACTATGCCGACCGATCGCCAAATCAACTACATCGAGTTCTACGCCGCCGATCTCGATCAAATCGAAGCCTTCTACAGTGAGACCTTCGGTTGGCAATTCACCTCGTACGGTCCTCAATATCGAGCCTTCAACGATGGCACGATGGACGGCGGATTTGAGCTATCTGCGGACAAGCGAAGTTCAGCAGATACGGGTGGAGCCTTAGTCGTTCTCTACGCAGAGGAATTGGAATCGACCCGAGATCGCGTCATCAAAAACGGCGGGAGGATTCATAAAGACATCTTCGATTTTCCCGGCGGGCGACGGTTTCAATTTTTCGATCCGCACGGAAACGAGCTCGCAGTCTGGTCGGAGAAGTAAGCGGTTAAGAAATGGCCAGCCGTTCACGAACTCTGCCGAGAGCCGAGACTGTCCAAACCACAGGATAGAGGTCTTCATAATACCAGAGCTTGGCGAAGTAAAAGCCGATCGGTGAAGCGGGAAAGCGAGTCCCGCTTTCCGTGGCCATCACCAACCACCGAGCGCCTCGCTCGAGGATGGTTTCAGAGGTCTTGCCGGCGGGCAATGATGCCAGAGCATCGAGAGCCAATGCAGTCTCTTCAATCGATGCATCTTCCGGGCAGAGCCCCCCCCACCCCCCGTCGGCGTGCTGATTGGCGTGCAACCAGTTGATTCCCCGATCGAACATCGCACTGTGGTGGCCGGTTTCCGCCAGTGCTAAAACAACCATTGCTGTGCCATACACTGGATTGTTTTCCGTTGGGAGAGTCTGATTTCCGAACCACAGAGGCTCCCAAGACCCATCCGCCTGCTGCTCTTTCTCTAAGTAGGCCAATCCTGCCTCCGTTCCCGAAGCGACCTGCTCTTTCAAATCTGCCCCGAATGTATCTCGCCAAGCAACCCAAGCCCTCAATGTATGGGCAGTCAGATCGGGGGAAGACCGGTCGAAGGGCAGCGTACCCCAGCCTCGGCAAAACGTCGGAATGCCGCCGTCACGATTTTGCAGATCGACCAGCCATTGGGCCGCTTCGCTCACCGCTCGATGTTCTTCCGGGCCTGAATCGCCAAGTGCAGCGAGCGCCAGCATCGCACCGGGAGTATCATCAGCGTCCGGAACTCCTCCGGGTAGATCCGTCCATGCCCAACCTCCTGGAGCTGCATCTGTGAACGGGTGGCGCTCGCGGTATTGCTGGCCGAGCAACCATTCCTGAAGTTGGTCTTGGTTTGACTTAGGGAGTTGGGTTCCGCTGGAACCGATCGCTTTGATCGCGAGGGTCGTTCCCCAAGTTGCCAGATCCGTATCGATCGGCCAGCTTCCATCCTTCCGAACAGAGCGCCGTAGAAATGGCAGAGCTTCGCCAACGACTTGGTGATCATGCTGCCCGGCGGATGCTAGGGCAATGGTCACGAAACTGGTCAGAGGTGTCGCCTCCAGAAAGCCACCACCATCGGGCTGGATCTCGGCCAGAAGACGCGAAGCCTTTGGCCAAGCCCGTCTTCTCAGAGCTGCCACAGGGCTCGGCGGCGGAGCGTTGACCAACCGAGCATAGCCGATCGCAATCAGAGCCGGCAAGGCGTAGCTGACTACTGGGAATTGAAGGGCAGCGAACATCCGGCGCGGGAATGTGGCCAGTTCGAACGGCAGCGGAAGAACTCGCCGCCAGGCTTCGACTGGGTCGCTCCCGAGCGTACCGCAGACCGCGCATAGCATCAGAATTGGCACCGAAAACGTTCGGTCTTTTCCATAGCGCTCCGCGACGGCTTTTGAGATCGCATTGGGGTCAGTGGATCCGCAATAATCGGCAACCCAACGGGATGCGAGTTGGATCGTGGTTGCGGTTTCGCACCCCGAGCTAGCGGTTTCGTCATTCGCGCAGAGGCTCAGTGCCGACCAGCAAAGGAGGGTCGTCGAGATATTGGAATTGCTTCGGGTCGTGTCACCCCAACCTCCATCAGGATTCTGATGATCGAGCAACCAGCGCAGGCCTCCGCGAACCAGTGCGAGGTCATTCGGCCCCTTGCCCGCTAAGTGAAGAGCCACCGTCGCTGTCGCTGTCGATAGCGCGCTCGAAGAGAGCTTTCCGCGCCAGTGTCCGGCATCATTTCTCTGATTGAGCAGGTGTTTGAGCGCGGCTTCGTGAGCGGTGCTGATCTGCTCATAGATGGTCGCCTTGTCCATGTTCACAACGCGAGGTGTCCGAGGGCGAGCAGACCATAGTAGGTGTATTCCAGATCCAAGTCATCGTCCTCCCACGAACCATGAAATCCGCCGTCGGCTGTCCACAGCGTGTCGATAAAATCGAGACAGGCCTCTTTGATCGGTGCAATGGGTGCCTGCAATCCGTCGAGAGCGTGGAGAGCTACCGCAGTGGTTAGAAGATCAGGAAGTGGGGCACCAGGGAACGGAACAAAACCGCCACTTTCTGGGTGAAAACAACTTAGCAGGAATTCCACAGCTGGCGGACCGAGCTCTGCGGGGGCCAAGTCGAGATTGCGGCCAACAGCCACCGCCGCCGCAGTCGCTGGAGCATTGGGAACGGGGATCAGCGTGTCATTTGCCCAGCCTCCGGACGGCGTCCGAAGCGAGGTCAAACTCGCCGTCACACCATCCGGATTCGGAACGCTCAAGCCGTGATCTGAATAGGCCCCAAAAGCCAAAAAACTGGCGTACGCCGAACCGGTTGGAGCAGACTCGATTTGGTTGTAGCCCCCGTCCGCAGACCGAAACTGAGTTTCGATATTTTTCAAAACTGGAGCCGCGCGCTCAGCTTGGTCTGGATAGTTAGAGAGAGCTCTGGCTAGACAGCACAGGTGGACGAAGTCGAGGGCGTCGCCTTGTTCGAAGCTCTGCAAATAGGACAAGGTTTCTGCCGGAAGGTCGACCTGTAGAGCCGTTAGCGCGTCCAAACCGAACACCGTATAGTAGAGATCCGCCCCCTCGTCGCGATCACCGAAACCACCATCGCGCTGGAGCTGGCTGCGGACGAATTTCTCGACCAAGCCTGAGGCATCATCGCCAAGCTGCGATCGCGACAGCCGAGCCACTTGGAGCATTTCGAGCCGTAAACTCACCGTCCCCTCCCCTCGCCTATCTGAGGCAATTCTTCATCAGCGAAGACGACCCTAAATCGGCCATTTGAGGTTTCATTCTTGATGACTAGCTTAGGGATCCCGCCATAGCGCCAGATTCCGGGTTGGTAATCACGAAGAGTTCTAGGAGGGACATCAATCGCCGACTTGAGCCCTCGAATTTCGAAGTCCGGAATCCTCTCGTCTAAGGTTTCAGTAGCTGGCAGCACGACCGTGATATCAGTGGCGTCACCCGCGATCGTCCAGTCTATCCGCTCGGGAAGCTGGGCGCGTTCCGGAAGGTGCACAACAACGCTGCTGCCTTCACCACCGATCACTTCAATTCGCAGACCTCGGAGGAGTTCATAGGGAAACTCTAGACTGCCAGTTTGATTCAATTCGCTGAAATATCCGCTGAGCCGCTGACGCAAACCGAGCCGTCGAATGCGTTGCCCGGTCGACGGATCAATGACGTCTTCAGGTTCCAACTTCTCCACCCACCGATCAGGAACATTGCTTCCAGCGTAACCATGACCTCGGCACTCAGATCTCCAAAGCATCGACTCGCCATCGCGAACGACGACATCACAGGACACGACTTCGATGACCACTCGTGCCGGAAGAGGCTTCGACGTTTCTGGCTTATATGGCCGGATCTCGAACTTTTCCTGATATGGTGTCGCTAGAAAAAAGGTCGCGAAGAAGCCCAGCACTAATAGCGTAGTCACGACCTTCACCCACACCGGAGTCGGCTGGCCGGCATCATCCAAGCCTGAGCGCAAATCGCGAAGCAACGCGCCTCGTCGCGCTCGAATAATCCAATAGAGCCCCGCGGTGACTAGGAAGACAAGCCCTCCGGCCCATAGACCGTCACTGGCAAAGTGCCCTCCTTGCACCATTCGGGCATAGGCAGTCGCCGTTCCTAAGCCCATTGCCAAGGCAAGGAACAGCCACGCTTTGACCCGATCCTTCCTGCGTTCCCGCAAAAGAAAGAACCCACTGGCCAAAACGAAGACCGCTGCGGCATGACCACACGGAAACGACTTTCCTCTCGAGGATGAGTCACGACGCAGGATGGGTTCGAATTGATACCGGCCGCCAAAATCTTCGATCTGCCGAGGTCGAGGCCGATCCCAATTGTCCTTCAGGATCGCATTGGTAACCAAGCCGGGCCCCAGAGCCATCGCCCCCATAAAGAACAACGCTGGTGCGCGGAATCGGCGCAATCCAGACAGCTTATAACTCAGGGGCAAGACCACGATGCATACCGCTGTCGCGAGAGCGGCTGGCAAAACACCGATCACGTAGATGAGGTGCCAAGGTTCGGCATCAGTTCGCCAACTGGAGTTCGCGCGATCAAAGTGTGGGGCCTGCAGATCGAGGTCTAATTGCCCGCTCCAAAACACGGCGCTTCCTATCGCTAGGATGATTACAGGCACCAGAAAATCGACCACCCACCATCTGCGGAGCCCACCATCTGAGCTGGGATGATCGGGTGAAACTTCCATGAGAGCAGCGCGAAACTAACGGGAATCCGTCGACCCGTGAGGACTCGAAGTTGGGATATGATCCTCAGTCCCGCAACAACAAAGGGGCGGGATTTCGTCCCTCCTACCTACCTAGGGAAGGTCTGATTAATTCGGCGATCTGCCGTTGCCGTTCAGATTCGTCTAGCACGGCGCGAAGTGCTGCCAGACCTTGGAGCCGTTAAATCGTGGAATGACCGTCCCGGTCATAGCCTTAGAGAGCGACGACCGAGACGGTCGTGCCACGTTCTTTGAGAGCGACGACCGAGACGGTCGTGCCACGTTCTTTGAGAGCGACGACTGAGACGGTCGTGCCACGTTCTTTGAATTGATCAGACCTTCCTTGAGAGTTGACCCGCTCCAATTGGCTTAAAACTCTGCTTTCTGCAGAATCGACAAGAACACTTGTTATTCCTTTCCGTCCTCAGAATCTGCGCCAGAAGCGATAGCGACCTGCTTTTCGTCTTCGCTGAGAAACGCCAGAAACCGCTTCTTATCGATCGATTTCATGTATGCTTCCATTGGGGAAATGATGCCCTCTCTGAGCTTCTCCCAAATCGAGTCATCCATGAACTGCATGCCGACCGCCTTACCGCCGATGATAACGTCGTAGAGCTTTTGAGTAGCACCTTCTCGAATGATCGCAGAAACCGCAGGAGTTGAGATCATAATCTCATTTACAGCACAACGCCCGGGCTTGTCAGACCGCTTGCAGAGCAGCTGAGCAACCACCCCTTGGAGGGACGCTGAAAGCATCGTTCGGACCTGACTTTGCTGGTCGGATGGGAAGACGTCAATGATCCGGTCAACGGTCTTACGAGCGTTGTTGGTGTGAAGCGTTCCAAACACAAGAAGGCCAGTCTCGGCTGCTGTTAGGGCGAGCGAAATGGTTTCAAGATCGCGCATCTCTCCAACCAGAACAATATCCGCATCCTCACGAAGTGATGCACGCAAACCGTCTGCGAACGACGGAGTCTGAATCGGGACTTCGCGTTGGGTGATGATCGATTTCTTATTCGAGTGAACGAACTCAATCGGCTCCTCAACGGTGATGATATGCCTGGAGAACTTGCGATTGATGTAGTCGATCAACGCTGCCAGCGTCGTCGATTTTCCTGATCCGGTCGGCCCTGTCACCAACACAAGTCCTGACCGGATATGTCCAAAGTCGGCGATAATGCTCGGGACATTCAGCTGCTCAAGAGTCAGGATCTTAGTGGGAATAATCCGGAATACGGCACCATAACCATTCTTTTGTTTGAGGTAGTTACACCGAAATCGGGTGTCCACATTCATCTCGTAAGCGAAGTCGAGATCGCCTTCTTCCTCGTATTTTTCCCATGCTTTCGGGTCGCAGATTTCTTCAAGCATGCTCCCCAGACTTTCGCTAGTGAGTATCTCTTCAGAAATTGCCTCGATGCCGCCGTGGACGCGGACTTTCGGTGGTTGCCCTTCGCTGAGGTGGAGGTCAGACCCGCCGATATCAATCAGCTGCTGGAATAGACTATCAATGAGTGCCATCGGAACGAAAAATTCGGTTCAGTTTTTAAGGTGGTAGCTAGCGGTCTAGTCTTCGAAATGAGCCTTCATGGTGCTCTTATCGATACACCTAGAGAGAACTTCTTCCTTGGAGACCAGGCCTTCGTTGTAGCGATTAATCAATGCATCATCCATGGTCACCATCCCGACGTTTTTACCGGTCTGCATGACGCCTCCGAGCATGTAGGTTTTACCCTCTCGAACACAGTTTGCCACAGCTGGAGTATTCACCAGAAGTTCAAGCGCCAGCACCCGGCCTTGGCCGTCTATACGGGGAACAAGCTGTTGAGAAATAATTCCGCGCAGAGATTCGGAAACCATGATTCGGATCTGTTCCCGCTGATCGATGGGGAACACGTCGAGAACTCGGTCAAGCGTTCGGGCAGCAGAACCAGTGTGGAGAGTTCCGAGAACTAAGTGACCAGTTTCCGCTGCAGTGATGGCGAGCGAAATAGTTTCGATGTCACGCATCTCCCCGACCATAATAATGTCAGGATCTTCTCGCAGCGCCCCACGAAGAGCTCGACCGAATGATTCGGTATGGGTGTGAACCTCCCGCTGGTTAAGGTGGCAGCCTTTCGATTCAAAGACATACTCAATTGGGTCTTCTAGGGTGATGATATGATCATCGCGATCCTTGTTAATTTCATCGACTAGGGCTGCAAGAGTAGTCGATTTTCCGGAGCCGACAGAACCGGTGACCAGTACCAAACCGTTCTGGTATTGAAGTAGTGGCTTAATGGTATCAGGAAGAGCCAGATCAGCCATCGACCGCACATCGGTGTTAATGATCCGAAAGCAGAGGTCAATTCCGAGGCGCTGTTTAACGACCGACGCTCGAAAACGACCAAAATCATTGGCGTAGGCGAAATCCACATCGCCACGCTCTTCCAGTCTAGCTCGCTCCTTTTCACCTAAAAAGCCGAAGGCCAACTTTTCGCAGTCTTCGGCGCTCAAACGAGCACCGTTCGGCCAAATCGGTTCAAGCGTGCCGTAACGCCGCCAAGTCGGTTGAGCGGTAGTGGCGAGGTGAATGTCGGAGGCGTCGTATTCTTGGCCAAGCTTTAGATAGGCATCGACGTGATCCAGAGGGGCGATCAATTCTTCGTCGGTGGCGGCGGCGACTTCTTCTTCAGACATATATTCTCTTTTTGATGGGGCCGGAGTTCGTGCAGACCAAAAGCTGCGCTTAGGTTAACCGAGTCCGAGATTCGGAGGCAAGTCCATGCTTCGCAAATCGTCAGTTCTTTTCGGTTTATTCCCGAAAACAAGAGGCGGGCACCGTTTCCAGTGCCCGCCCCCCAAAGGTATTGGTGTCGTTTAAGACTGTTTCAGCCCCGGAATTTAGTCGCGGAAAGTGATTTCCACGCGGCGATTCTGGCTGCGATGCTCTTCACTGTCATTTGGAACAGCTGGCTGCTTATCACCGAGTCCACGGAAGGTCAGCTTCTTAGGATCTACCCCAGCTTCCTCAAGGAAGTTAGCGAGGTTCTCTGCTCTCTGAAGACTGAGCTTCAGGTTGTTTTCTTCCGATCCGATATCGCAGGTGTGCCCGACGATATCGAATTTAGCAGATGGGTAGACTTCGAGAACCTCAGTGACCTGAGCGAGAACCCGAGCCTGCTGGGAAGTCACGTTGGCGCTGTTGAGCCCGTAACGAACTGGGTCAATTTTGACGAAGCGCTGTTTGAGCTCGTCGTGCGATCCTTTGATGGATGACACGTCTTTCTCGCGAGCCTGAAGTTGCTTCTTCAACTGAGCCAATTCGGCCATCGTCTTCTCAAGTGATTTCTCGACACTGCCCTTCGCAACGTTGAGTCCCTTAACGGCTTTCTCGGCAGCAGCGATTTTCGCCTGAGCGGCTTTGAGAGCAGCATTTGCTTCAGCAGCCTTCTTTTCTGCAGCTTCGCGAGCCACAACGCCGTCACGGATGTCGATCTGATCTTCCTCAAGTCGAGCTTTCAGTGTCTTCGCGTCCTTTGTCAGGCGAGCGAGTTCATCTTGGGCTTTCTTCAAGTCAGCAGCAGAGGCATCACCCTTTTTGCTGGTGGCTGCCATATTGAGCTTCAAACCATCGAGGTCACCCAACGCTTTTTTCTGAGCGGCTTCAGCTGCTTTCAGCTTAGCGATCGCCTCGTCGCGCTCCTTAGTCCGAGCGGTAGTGAGCTGCTTCGCGGCATCCACTTGCTTTACGGCATCATTGCGAGCGATCTCAAGCTCCCGAAGTTTAGCCAAGGCCTCATCACGCTCAGAAGTGAGCTTCTTGCCCGCAGTCTCCAGTTCTGCGATCCGTGCCATGCCCTTCTTCGCTTTCTCGAGTTCAACCTGGGAAGCAGCCAATTGCTTAGCCAACTCTTCAGCTTCCTTCGATGCTTTCACGCGGGCTTCGGCTTCGCGGAAGGCGTCACCTGCGGCTTTCTCGACCGACTCTTCTAGGGTCGTGATCTTCTTGCCGGAAGCGTCGATGTTCGTCTTAAGCATAGCGAGCTGCTTCTGAAGGTCACCGTTGCTGGCCAACGCTTCTTTCAATTGAGCGGACGTCTCAGTAGAGCTTTTCTGCTTAGCCTTAAGGTCAGCGATCATTTTTTCGAGCTCGGCATTCTTTGCCACGCCCGCTTTCTGCTGAGCAACGCTCGCGTCATACTTTTTCTGGAGATCAGCCAACTTGGCCTCCGATCCATCGAGCATGTCTTTCTGCTTGCCCTGAAGGCTCTTAATCAACTCTTCAAGCTCCTTGTTCTGAGCGAGGGTCGCCTTGTTTGTGGCCAGACTTGCATCGTAGGTCTTCTGCAGCGCGGCGAGTTTGGCGGAAACCTCGTCTGACATTTTCGTTCTACCTTCGACGAGTCCTTTCAACCTCGCAGCTTCGGCTTGGGCCTTTGCTAGCTCAGTTTGGAGTCCCTTCTGTTTGGCTTTCAGGTCATTGAGACTTCCATCGCTCTTCTTGAGGGCTTCCCCAAGTCGCTTCAGTTCAGCTGCGAGCGTCTTGTTGTCAGCGGTCAGCTTGGTGCTTTGAGCACGTGAAGCTTCCAGATCAGCGAGAGCTTTCTTCAGCCCGGTTTCGTTCTGAATTCCGGACTTCTGGGAGTCGGCGAGAGAAAGCTTTGTCGCATCAAGTTGAGTTACGATTTTGGCCAATGCTGATTCATTGATCGCATTTTCTGCCATTGCTTTCTGAAGCGCATCACGCTCTCCATTAGCCTTGTCGCGCGATGCTTCAGCACGGCGGAGTTGTGACTGAGAAAGCTCGTATTCCTTTTTCAGCTTAGCCAATGCGTCGGCTGACGCAGTGCCTTTCTTGCTTAAGTCGGCTGCTGACTTCTCAGCAGCAGCGAGCTTTTTCGAAGTATCGGCGATCTGCTTCTCGAGAGCAGCAATTTTCGCTGCGCTAGCTTTCGCCTGATTAGCGTTTTCAAGTTTGAGCTTGGCCAGTGCATCGGCGGATGCGCTGGCTGCCTTTCCGCTAGCGGCGAGTTTGGCTTCGAGACCTTTGATCTTCGAGGCGTTTGCTTTACTACTTGAGTCAGCGTCTGCCTTCATCTTAGCAAGTGCTGCAGCGAAGGCTTCTTTTTGAGCTCTAAGTGCTTCCTTCGAACCACCAGCAGCTTTCAAAGCAGCGGTCGCGTCATCCGAAGATTTCTTGGCTGCAGCTAGAGCAGCGTTGGCTTTTGCTAGGTCGTCTTTCGCTTTCTTTAGGTCAGCTTCGAGACCCGTCTTAGCCTTGGCACCAGCAGTGCGTGCTTCGGCCAAAGCCTTCTCGACTTCGGCTTTTGCAGTTAGCGCTTCGGCCTTCGCTTTGCGCTCGGCTGCGATCAGATCGGTGGCTTTCTTCAGATCAGCAACCAACTTGGCTTCTTTGCCACGTGCGCCTTCGAGTTCGGCTGAGATCTTCGCCTGAGCAGCAAGCTTGGCTTGAGCTTCAGCGAGAGCCTTTTTGGCCGCAGCTTCAGAAGCCTTTGCTTTTTCGAGTGCGCTCTTTTGTCCACCCAGCATCTTAGCGACCTCTTCTGAGGAGCGGCTGGCCTGGAGTTGCTTGGCGAGTGCAGTCTGGAGATCTGCTTCAAGCTTACCTCGGGCAGCGAGAGCAGCGGTCTTGGCAGCGACTGACTGCTCGGCCTTCTTATTAGCAGCAGCAACAGCTTTCATCGCGGCATCGCGCTCAGCGAGTGCGGCATCGCGAGCCTTCATGGCTTCAGCAACTTTTTTGGCGGCGTCAGCAGATGCTTTCGAAGCTTTCTCAACTTCGCCCTTCATCTTGAGGGCTTCAGCCAGATCGGCGGCTGTCTTCTTATTGGCCGCTTCGAGAGTAGCCAACTTCTTGGCCAGTTCTGCGGAATTCGCTTTCAGTTTGTCTCGCTCAGCGGTGGCAGCTTTCAGCTTAGCCTCTGCATCAACCATCACCTTCTTCGAGGCAGCATCGGCAGCGGCCTTCATTTCTTTGGCTTCGGCCTGCGCTTTCCCCATTTCAGATTTAGCAGCGGCGAGAGCAGTCGATGCGCTCTTCAACTCAGCTTCGAGCTTAGTGATCTGCGTCTTAGCTGCGCCCATTCCTTTGGAGGCTTCGTTTTTGGCAGCGGCGATTTCGGCGTTTGCCTTATCGAGCTTCTCCTTCATCGCCTTTGCTTCGGCGAGTGCTTTGACTGCTCGCTCCTGAGCTTCGGCAGCTGCGGACTTGGCAGCAGCTTCGCGCTTCAAGAGATCGGCGACTTTCGAAGCCTCTTTCGTTGCCACAGCTTTTTGCGTGAGAGCAGCGGCGAGGTTGGTCTCTGTCGTTTGCAGCTTCTTAGAAAGTCCCATCAGCTTCTTTTGCTCAGCCTGTGCAGCGGCCAGAGCCTTTTCGGCAGCAACCTTCGCGGAATCAGCAGCAGCACGCTCTTTGGCGGCAGCGTCGGCTTTAGCGACAGCGGCAGCAGCTTCCTTCTTAGCCTTGTCGGTAGCTTCAGTGGCTGCCTTGGCATCGGCGATTGCCTTCTTACGGAGAGCGTCGGCTTCTTTAGCTGCGGCTAAGGCTTCCTCTTTCGCTTTTTTGGCAGCGCGAGCCTCATCCACTGCTTTCTGAGCAGCGGCTTCAGCCTGCTTGCGGATGCGCTCGGACTCCTCTTTCGAAGAAGTCAGTGATAACATACTCTTCTCAAGACCGGAAAGCTTGGTTGAAGTCGTTGCGAGGTTCTTCTCAGCAGCCGCAATCTTCTCGTCGCGGCTGGAAAGATCTTTCTTCAGGCCAGAGAGCTGGCTGCTGAGGTCGCGCTGACCACGCATGGTAGCAAGGAGCTCAACGATATCGCGAGCGCTCTGAGTTGAGTTGACCGAATCTTTGATTGATTCGATCTGCGCATCCGGCTCTGCGGAAGCACCGGAACCTGTCCAAGATCCACCGTGGCGGATCGCAGCGACAGCACCAGTAGGCTTGAAGAAATCGAGTTCCAAAGCGCCGGTTGCAGGAGCATAGAAATCTGCTGGATCGGCAACTCCTGAGGAAACCTCAATGCGGTTGTCGATTTTGATCTTATCGCCGAAAGACTCTTCGAAATCGGAAATGATCGCAGTCCGCTTCTCGTGCTTATTAACGGCACCCTTTACGACAAGGCGATCACCGAGATAGGCGAGTCCGACGTAAGGGGCTGGTCGGCGAGTATCCCACCAAGTGAGGTTCGTCGCATCGACCGCAGTCACTCCCTTCGTTTTCAGAGCAATCCCGCGAGCGCTTTCGGCAGCATCTTTGCTCGCAACCGAACCTGTAAGGAGAATGCCATCAGCGTCATCCATCGAAGCCTGAACCCCGTCGTGACCGGCTTCGTGGAGATTCTCACGAACCTTGGTGATGAGTTCACTGTTACCTGAGCAACCTTTCCAATTGAGGACTACGATAGCCAGAAGGAGGACGAGGAGAACGAAAAGGGCCGTAAGGAGCTTATTTTTCATGCAATTATTGGGAGGAATTCCTTAAGTTAGATAGGCGGGATTGTTGGGTTGTCACCCCATGTTTTAGAAAAAGAGCAATTCATCGAATAAATCTCGCCGATCTGAGCGATATTTCGGACAGATCAGGTGCTCAACATCCCTACCGAACCTATGCGCAAACTCTTGATTGTTCTCGTTGCCGCCATTGCGATCAGGATTGGGGTCGCTTTGATCCGAGCCCAAGACCCAAGTTCCCTTCCGCAGCCCATGCCTCTGACCGCCGCGCAATCCGAAGCCGCTTTCCTCGCCAGGCCAACAGTCGATAACGCCCGCCTAGCAGCTATGGCGGCTAGTCGAAAGCTCGGAGCCAACCAACGCGCCCAGAGCGTCGCCAAACGAGTCTCCCCTAGCCTATCCGCAGAGTTGGAAGCTCGGAAGCTGAAGCTTGGATCGCCAGTGTTCGTGCGCATTCTTAAAGAGGAGCGCCTCTTAGAGCTGTGGGTCAAGGCGTCGCCCCCATCCCAGAAGTTCACCCTTTTCAAGTCCTACCCGATCCACGCAATGTCGGGAGCTCTCGGACCGAAGACGCGCGAAGGAGACCGCCAGGCCCCAGAAGGTTTCTACTACGTGCCACGGTCTCGAATGCACCCAGGAAGCACCTACCACTTGGCGTTTAATCTAGGTTACCCCAACAGCTATGACCGATCACAGAAGCGCACAGGGAGTTTTCTAATGGTTCACGGGAATGAGATCTCAGTGGGCTGTTTTGCCATGTCTGATGCCGGTATTGAGGAAATCTATACCGTCGTCGACGCTGCGCTGGCCGGTGGGCAACCATTCTTCCGAGTTCACTGCTTTCCGTTTCGGATGACGACCAAAAAAATGGCTCAAGCCCGCGAAGCCGAAAGTGAGTGGATCGACTTTTGGGAAATGCTGCTACCCGGCTATGAGGCATTCGAGTCCACCAAAGTGCCGCCGAATATCGAGGTTAAGGCGGGCCGTTATGTGGTCAGTAAGCCGTCTGAATAGTCAGCAGATGACCAGACCAATTTGAATAGGTGGCTGCGCATTTCAAGTTGGTGACGTGAGAATCCAGCCTTTTTCGAGACTGCTAAGGGAAACCGATTTGAGGGTCGCCAATACTGGAAGCGGTAAAAAATCCCGTAGTGGACAACGAAACGACTACCGACTACGCATTGCGAAACCAGTTCTGGATTTGACCACTAGTCCCCAGCGATGAACTTTTTGCCGTCAGCACCACGATCCCCGCGCGCCTTTACGTTGGTTGAGTTGCTCGTAGTAATCTTGGTTGTTGCGATCTTGGGCTCGCTGTCATTTGTCGGACTTCGTTCGGCGAAGCGAGTTGCTGAACGGGCGGCGTGTGCATCCAGCCTCCGCCAACTCGGGAGTGCTGTTCATCTCTATGCAATTGATCACAACGACCGGTTTCCACCTTATCTAGAAATCGTTGGAGGCGAGCGCGTCTGGTATTTCGGAATCGAAAGCGGATCTGGCGGTGAAGGAGATCGGCAACTCGATGCGTCTGGTGGCCCGTTGTTCCCCTACATCAACTCGACAAGCTCCATCGAAATTTGCCCTTCATTCAATTACCAAAGTCCTTCATGGAAGGCCAAGTTTGACACCCCGAGTTGGGGCTACGGCTATAATTGGCGGCTAGGCGGACGATTCGGTGGGCAGCCAATGCGCAGGACTGCCGTGAAGAATCCAGTGCGCTGTGTCCTGTTTGGAGATTGCGCCCAGATCAATACGTTTCAGGCTCCCGCATCACCGAGCAACCCGATGCTCGAAGAATTCTACATCATTAACGAATCATTCCGGACGATCCACTTTCGGCACAACGGACTGGCGAACATCTTGTTTGTCGACGGTCATGTCGAAGCGATGCAACCATTCGTGGGCACCGAGCTGCAGATTTTGCCGGGAGAGCTGTTAGGAAGAATTACAGCTTCAGGAAGCGCCGAGTTACTGGAGTAGACTGACTACTCTGGACGCTTAGCAATCAGCTCTTCCAAGCGTCCGCGCAGGGTATCGAGTCCGCCCCCATCTTGGGCTGAAATCGGAATGATCTCTTGATTCGGGAATCGATTCTTTAGATAGACGAGCTGCTCGTCTGTTCCCTCGACGTCCATCTTGTTGGCGATAATTATCCACGGGTAAGTGGCCAACGACTCGTCGTGAAGTTTGATTTCCTTGCGCAAAATTTGGAGATCGCTGATCGCATCGCGCCCATCAGTGCCCGCCATATCGACGACGAAAAGCAAGATCTGGCAGCGCATGATGTGGCGCAAGAAATCGTGGCCGAGCCCAACATTACGATGAGCACCTTCGATTAACCCAGGGATGTCAGCGACAGTTCCACGAGCAAATCCCGGGAACTCAAGAACCCCGACGGATGGCTGAAGTGTAGTGAATGGATAGGAAGCGACTTTCGGCTTTGCGGCGGACAACGCGCCGAGAAGGGTCGACTTGCCAGCATTCGGGAACCCAACTAAACCGGCGTCGGCGATCTTCTGAAGCTCTAGAAAGAAGTAGCCGTCCTCACCCTCGCCACCTTCTTGAAACTGCTCAGGAGCTCGGTTGGTCGAACTCTTAAAGTGGACGTTTCCTTTACCACCCTTACCACCTTGGCAGACAACGAAACGCTGACCAACTTCGCAGAGGTCAGCGATCAGTTCGCCCTTCTCAGGATCGTAGTCCGCGCTCTCGTCTTCGGAGGAATCGTCGGCAAGTTGAGCGACCTGATTTTCGCTCTCAGCGCCGTCTTGCACCTCATCTTCTTCGTCATCAAAGTAGGCGTCGTCGTCTGACTTACTCTTGGGACAGCGGTAAACCAAGGTGCCTGGGGGAACGAGGAAGACGGAGTGCTTTCCTGATTTTCCGGTTTTTTGCTGACCGTGACCACAGTCGCCGTGCTGAGCTTTGATCTTCGTCTTGAAGAAGAAGGCCTTCAGGTTGTCGGTGTTTGGGCTGACTTCGAAAATGATGTCACCACCACGTCCGCCGTCACCACCATCGGGACCGCCTTTCGGCTCGAATTTATCGCGACGAAAGTGCATGGAGCCGTTTCCGCCGTCACCGGCCTTGGCATAGATTCGAATATGGTCGACGAACATTGTAGTGGGCTTGGAGGGCGCCGAACCTAACGCGTCGGACAGCTTTCGCAAGTATTGCTAAAAGCAGCGAACTTAGCGAAGTCTAGACCATTCCGTAGCGCTTTCGAAGCAGCCACTCGATCGTCAGGAGAACGATCACTACCAAGAACCACAGCCAGTGGTTCCAGATCGCCGTTTCTTTGACTTCCACTTCCCGGCCAAACTTGCCCATCACTACTTCGACGGCCGTCCTAGCTTCGGACTCGGGAATGTAGGACCCGCCTGACCGAGTCGCCAACGATTTGAGGAAGCCGACCCGCTGCTGAGGGCGGGCCAACTCGGTATTGGTCTCCGAAAATCGTCGAATGGTCGCCATCGACTCAGCGGACTTCGCCGACCCGAGACCAGTTTTAGAGGAGATGTGAACGGAGTATGCACCGTCTTCGGGCAATGCTGGAACAACTCCGCGATAGGAATTTCCAGCCGGCTCCAGAGCATATTCGCCCATGAGTTTTCCTTCGGGGTCAGTGACTCGAGCGATGACATCTTGAAGACCTTCAACGAAGCCACCATCGCCAGCCGTTGAATGAATTCGTGCCCGGATCGGAACCGATTCACCCGGTCGGGAGATGACTTTGGAAACTCCGATGTCGACTTTTTCACCCGAAACTTGAAACGGCTCGCCTCCAGCCCACTGAATCAATTGCATCCAAAACTGGGATTGAATTTCATTCCCCCGACCGAATCGCCAACGCCAAATTTCGTCGGTGCCGACGTGGATCACCATCCCACCACCAAATCTCCGAGCAGTCATCAGAGCACTGGCCCCAGCCTCTGATTCAGCACCCGCACCGGCCATTCTCGCTTCGGCAAATCGAACACTGCCTGCCAACTCGACCGTGTCAGCCGCCCACCGAACTTCGGGAAGGTCTGACCAATCCAGTTCGTCGGAGTCCCCCACTCCACCGAGTTGAAAAGCCGTATTTTCGCGACCCTCGATCGTCAAACTTGAGCGCAGGTTTCCACTGCGACCAGCGGTTGAGTTCCAACGAACCGGCACCAGATCGGCGAGCGTTCCTCCAGGGTTGGAGTGTCTCGCGAGATTGCCACGCTTACCGTCGAGCAAAATCAGACCACCGCCCCCGTCACCAACGAAGGTCTCGAGCTCAGTCTTGGCACGTTCCGGAAGCCAGCCCCCTGGGAGCTCTCCGAGCAATACGACATCCGCCTTTTCGATCAATTCTCGATCGCCGGGATACGGACTACCAGCATCAGCGAACACCACTTCGACATCCCAACCTGGATGGCGCCGGAACAGTCGATCGACATACCGAATCTCCCAGCGAGCACGTCCAGCCAGAACCACCAAGCTCCGCCGACGTGCATCGGCTTGAACACCGAATTCCCAACGGTTGTTATCACGAATCTGATCAACCGGAACCACACTACTACTCGCTGCCGGGTCATCGGGAATCGGATTGCCAGCAGCATCGAGAGGTTCAAGGCGCGCCTCTAGGAGGAGCGGAGCAGAACCCTGATCGGGATCGAGTTCGATATGTTCTTTGAGAGGAATCCGAAACGCAATTTCGCGCTCTCCAAGCCCAGCCATATCGAGTTCATCCATCCAAAGATCCTTGCCGGTTGATCGATCAGTGATCACAGCTCGGAAACGATGAGCATCGCGCAGGCCGTCTGAAATGACGATGCTACCGGCTACTTCGTCTTCGATAAAACACGATTCAGGGGCTTCGACGCCTAAAATCGCGACATCGCCCTGCATCGCGATCGCGCCCAATCCGAGGGTATGCACCGCCACCCCCAACTCGCCAAGTTCCCCCGCAATGGCTTCGGGTGAACCACCAGCTGTCGCGCCGCCGTGACCGCCATCAGAAACCACTAATACCGCAGTCGATGGGTCCGCAGTTTCTTCGACCGAGCGAAGGACGCTGGCTAGATCCGTTCCTCCGTCAGGTTTGCGAGCTGCCGAAAGCCCCTTTGGAACCTCGTCAGTACCTTCCCCAACCAAACGACTTAACACCAAATCCGCCGGCTCCCCCTCACCCGAAAAAGTCCAGACTTCCAAGTCGACCTCGGCGGCAATTTGGGAAAGGATTCCGTCTTCCGGTGTCATCACTCCAAGCACGCGACGCCAGCGCGAAAACTGATCGAAATAGGAGATTGCCTCGGCGACCTGACTATTCGGTGCCGTTGAGGCAGCGTGCAGTCGTCTACTGATTTTCGGCTGAAGCACCGCCAACTTCTCGCGATAGTGTTCGTAAAGCTGAACTTCGTCTCGAACCTGCGGCACCCGACGCTCCCAGAGCCCGATGTCCTTACGGGATCGATCGAGAAGCTCCCGGCGGAACTCGGCGTAGACGTCTTTACCGGCGTCTGGGTCTCGGGTTGCGAAACCAGCTAACGGGCTTTTGAGGGATTCGATCGCATTGGCAATACTCTCCGCAGAAGCGAACCGCTCTTTCTCCTCCTTCTCCCCAACTCCGAGTCCGGGGATCGTTCGGTCGATCAATTCCAGCAAGTCCTCAATCCCCGTGTCAGCCCTCGCCAAATTAGTGATCAGCGGGTCATCTACCTCTTTACCAATCGACTTGAGAATCTCCAACTTTTCGGAAACCGGCATGCTTCTGTCGCTGAGTCCCATGCTCGCCGAGCGATCGATCAACACCACACAGCGCCGCCTTCCTCCGTCTTCGACAGAGCGCCAAACTGGCTGAGCCAGCGTCAGAAAAACCAAGGCGATTGCCAGTGCGCGAAGAAGTGGCAGCAGATATTTTCCGCGCGCCATTTTGCGGCTTTCGCGAAAATAGAGAAGAAATCCCAGCACTCCGAGACCTCCAGCGATGGCCCATGCCAGCCACATTGGTTGATGAGCCCACGGCGCCAGAAACGAGGCTTCAGCGAGAGTCAACGGAATCAATTCACTCATGCTGAACCTCCCTTTCGTCCTGCTGATTTTCCGGTATTCCCGCCGGTAGCTTGAGCCACCAACATCTCAAGAAAGAGCAATGCCAAGACTGCACAAACGAGTGGCCGCCAGATTTCTCGACCAATCCGCGCCAAGGTATCGAGACTAAGAAACGAAGTCGCATTGTCGACCGTCTCTCCTCCAGACTGCTCGCCAAGTTCCGCGAAGGCGTCATCGTCCATGGTCTCTGCCTTCAATTCTGAAGTCGGCACGCTGCATGCGAAGGCCAAAACGGCGGCACCATCATCTTCGGATACGACATGATAGATTCCGGGAACACGACATGGCCCGTAGCTGAACAAACTCGGATATTCCCGTCGCTCGGGCTTCTCGATCTTGACAGTTTCCTCCTCGCCATCCGGACGAAGAACGATGACTCGGCCACCGTCGGAAAAGCCATCCAGTGGGAAACGGAAGGTTTGACCCAATTCGATTCCGAGACCACTCGATGCCGTCTTGGACAGATAGGCAACAAGTCGCTGCATCAGAGGCAAATACGCGGGCTGTGTCGGCCAGCCTCCCCAATCGGCATCAGCAGGAACTGAAGCCATGATGACTTTTCCCGCTCCGATCCGACCTTCGACAAACAGCGGGTCAGCACCGCCAACTCGAAGAATCGTTCGCGGACTAGCCGCGTCTGAGGGATCACCGACTGGTGTCAGCGGATAGTGATGGGTGAAACCAAACCCATCCAATCCTTCGCCACCAAGCTCGTTGAAATAGGATAGTACAGGGTGCGCGTAAGGAGGACTGTCGGGTCGCGAAAGCCCCTCCGGTGCAGGCTTGATTCGGCCCATGGTTGCGGGGAAGACGCCCTCTTTTGCCGTTAAGGGAAAGCCGTTGTAGAATCCTGGATTGCAGTTGTCACCCGGTAGAATCAGTAGGCCACCACCGAGTTCGACCCAATTTCGCAGATGGCGCATATGGCCGGGGTTGAGTTCTTCGACATTCGCCAGAACTAGGACATCGACCCCGCGGAGCATGTGCTCACTGATGTTGCGATCATGGGTTTGTTGGACACGGAAAAGGTCGCCTTCGGAAGAGGTAGCTGCGAATGGTTGAAGGGCGACATCGAGGAATCCGGTCTCGCCATCGAACGGACGATGCCCCGGTTGGCCATCGATCAGACGCACGGGAATGGGCTCGCGAACGGCAAGCACAATCGGAGCCTCTGCCCCCCAGCCTCCGGGATCGGGAGCCAAGGTAACCCGAAGCCCCTGAAATCCGGTGTCAGGAAGTTTGGCCGTGATCGCAAATTCCCGCCGCGTTCCAGCCACGACATTGGCCGTGATCGCTTCGAGTTCGTTGGAACCATTCATGACTCGAAGTTGCCCGCTCCAATCAACGAGGGTCGGGTTCTCAACCACCGCTCGAAACGCCACTGGCTGCGCTTTGACCGCAATCAATCCAGCCGTCGAAACATGGGAGATTCCGACTCTCCGCGTCGCTGCACCAGGATCGATTTTCATCAGGCGAACTTGAGGTGCGAACTCGTCCCCCGATTCCGAAAGGTTGCGGAGTGAGCGTGCCGCTCCACCACGCCAATCGGATGTCTGAAAATCACTCACCACGAGAATCGACCGAGACGGATGAGCCGCCCCACCAAGGAGTTCTGCTGACCGGCGAGCCACCGTTCCGGGATCGAATTTGCCACCGCGAACGACTCGGCCTGAACTCAGCGCACGGGTGATCCGAGCGGTGTCGCCAGAAAGAGATCCTGCTCCGAGTGGGTCTCCGCCATCCCCACCGATCACCGTCACTTGCGAACCCTTCGGTAGTCCATCGACCACGTCGTGAACGGCTCGAAGTGCCGGGTGGCTGAGCGAAAGTTTCGTCGCGCCACCTGCGGTATCAGCATCACCAGCTCCGGCAGAACCTTCGAGTGGAATCATGCTGGGCGAGGTGTCCAAAACGATCACATGACTGCCTGGATCGCCATCTCCAACACCGCTGCTGATTGCTTTCATGACCGGCCGTGCGAGCGCCAGAGCGAGTAAAATCGGAATCAGAATCCGGATCAACAAAAGGAGTAATCGGTGCCACTGAGGTGCCCGGCGCCGACTTGCTTGAATCTCCTCTAGCAAGAAATTGGCACCCCAATGCACCTCCTGAACCTTGCGCTTCCGCAGCAGGTGAATGACCAACGGAATCGCAAATGCGGCAGCTCCGAACAGCAGGATGGAATTGAGAAAGCCCATGCTCTAGCTGGCGTCCTCCTTCTTCTTTCCGAATCCGAACAGAGATTTCCGTTTCGATTTCGACGCAGCCTTGTCCCCTGCTGAGTTGTCTCCCGGTTCCGAAGTCGCGCCCTCCCGCCAGAATCCACTTCGTCCGGACATTCGTGCAGTCAGGTATCGGGTGACAGCCGCTCCAGCGTCCTCGTCGCTGGTGACTGGAACCAAATCGATCCTGTGACGCTCAAGTCCCCGCCCTAAAGTCGAAGTCAAATTTTTAAGGCGCTCTAAATAGGCTTTCCGAACCGAACTGGGATCGACCGAATCGATATCGGCTTCGCCTTCGAGATCGACGAACTTGGAAAAGTCGCGGAACGGAAACGTTCGCTCGTCCCGATGGAGAACTTGGAACACAACCACCTCAGCACCTCGATGAGCGATTTGACCGAGCGCCCGGACAAACGGCTCAGGAGGAAACAGCGCATCGGTAAAGAAGATAACCAGCCCCCGCCGTCGCGCACGGAGATGCAGTTTGGTCATCAACTTGTTGTAATCTGCCTGACCAGAAGGGACTAACTCGGCCATCGCATCGGCGAGTCGACGCAAATGACCCGTCCGCGAACGAGCTGGCAAATCCCCTGCCCCAGAACCGGCAACCCCCATCAAGCCAACCGCGTCGCCTTGAGACAAAAGAAGATTCGCGATGACCATCGCCGCCCGACACGCGAAGTCGATTTTGCGATCACCTAAATCAGATTCGGTTCCCGGTTCACCATAGGCCATCGAACCGCTGGCATCCAAAACGATGGTCGCTTGGAGATTGGTTTCCTCCTCGAACTCGCGAATAAAGAACCGGTCAGAACGAGCAAAGGCTCGCCAATCAATTCGCCGAATTTCATCTCCTGGAACATAGGGCCGGTGCTGTTTGAACTCGAGACTGGTTCCTTTCTGTGGAGATTTGTGAATGCCTCCTGCTGCACCTTCAACTGCCCGACGTGCATACAGCATCAACCGCCCAGCTCTGTGGGAGCGGGCTGCGCCTAGCAGGTCGGAGGTGCCGGCCATTCGGGAAAATCGGGAGACGTGAACTCGAGTTTCGGACGAACTATCTGAAGTTCTCGAGCAGGGCGGAAATGATTTGGTCTGGGCTAACTCCCTCGGCTTCGGCCGCAAAGGATGGCACCAGTCGGTGACGGAGAACCGGATGAGCCAACGCTCGAATATCATCCAATGATACGTGAGTTCTTCCTTGCAAAACGGCGCGAACTTTCGATGCGAGAATCAAATTCTGGCAAGCTCGAGGTCCGGCTCCGACCTCGATGTGAGAGGCGATATTGGCTGGAACGATTCCCTCCCCTGGGCGGGTGGCCCGAACAAGATCAATGACAAAATCAGCAACTTGTTCGGGCACCGGTACTCGACGGACAAAAGACTGCGCTTGAATGATTTGGGCTGCTGACATTACCGGGTTAATCGAGACTTGATAATTACTCGTGGTCCTGCGCATGATCTCCCTCTCCTCATCTCGAGAAGGATAGCGAACGTGAATCTGAAAAACAAAACGATCTCGTTGAGCTTCAGGAAGTGGATAGGTGCCTTCCTGCTCGATCGGGTTCTGCGTCGCCATAACGAAGAACGGTTCTTCAAGTCGGTAGGTTTCCTTGCCCACCGTCACCGAGTGTTCTTGCATCGCTTCGAGCAAGGCTGCCTGTGACTTCGGAGGCGTCCGGTTGATCTCATCGGCCAGCACCATCTGGGCAAACAGTGGGCCGGGTTGGAATACGAACGTTCGCTGCCCAGTTTCCGTGTCTTCTTGAATAATCTCCGTGCCAGTAATGTCGGCCGGCATCAGGTCTGGAGTGAATTGGATTCGCCGATAACTGAGGTCGAGAGCGTGTGAGATCGTCTTGACTAGTGTTGTTTTCGCCAGACCAGGAACACCCTCAAGCAAGCAATGCCCTCTGGCGAGCATGGCGATGAGAGCCTGTTCGACAACTTCGTCTTGGCCGACGATGAACTTAGCGACTTCTTCCCTGACTCGGCGATATGCGTGAGCCAGTTCCTCGGCTAAGCGGATATCGTCGGTTGTCGGTGAGGAGATCGAAGGGTCAGTCATCGTGAGGACGCTAGGTCGTCCCTGTAAACGAGTTTCGCAAGCGTGTCCTATCGACTTCTCTCTAGAAATTGACGAAGTTATGTCCTTCGCCAACCACCCAGGCTATGGGCGAGGTGCAGGGTCGGGCTGATTGCGCTCGCCGCTGGGAACGAAGCCTTCATCCGGGGAAACATTCCCGCCGACGTATTCAGTCACGAAATTATCAAACTGCACACGCGATCCGATTTCTGGAGTGATCCGGACATCGAAGACGGTTGGCTCAGCGAGTTTGTCTTCCTCGATATCATAAACCATGACTGCCGTTCCGCGGCTCTCATCGGTTCTCACTGTATTCACGGCAATGAATCGGACTTGATCATCCTGAAGCTGTTGGCGTTTCTCAGCAGGCATTGCAGCGAGAGCCTCGCGAGCATTGAGGCGCGCACGACGAGCCTGGACTGGTGTCGCGTAAGTCTCATTGGCGATTAGTATACTACCTCCCGAAACCATGCCACTACTGACACCCGCAGCGAGCCCAGAAGCGGCTTCTGCCTGACCGTAGTAGGACAAAGCAGTTCCAGCCAAGCCCCCTGTCACCAAAATCGTGGTAACCTTCTGCGGTGTGCTCATCTTCGTGCAAGATGGCGAGCCCATAAAGGCGGCGCAGAGTACAATTGCGGAGAACTGAGTGGTGCGAAAAATATTCATGTCTGTAATCGAAAGAAGCAGTCTAAGCGAGTGCATTAAAAATAGTGCGGATGTATGTCCGGCTAAGGAGTAAAGGCGACATCGTGGGCTCGGCACCATTCTTTGGCTTTCGGTTCGCCGAGGCGGGCGGCCTTCCGATACCAAACCATCGCCTCGCTTTCGTCCTTCGGAACCCCGTCGCCATTTTCTAGGCAGTGTGCGTAGAAGAACATGCAATTCATGTTTCCTTTTTCGGCTCCGGTCTTGAAAAGCTCGACTCCCGTCCCTGGTTCACGAGGGCCTCCTCGACCGGTCATGTAAAGCACACCTAGGTTGGCGAGGGAATTGAGATTTCCGAGTTTGATTGAGTCGTCATAGAGGCGCCGGGCAGCGGCCAAGTCCTTGCTGACTCCGAGTCCTTTACTGTAGCAGAATCCGAGTAGATCCATCGCGCGGGCGTCTCCGGCAGCGACTGCCTTCTCCAAGTAATCGACACCACGCTGAGCATCTCTCGGGACACCTTTGCCAAGTGTGTAACACTCTCCAGCCAGATAGTAAGATCGCTCGTCTCCGAGATTGGCCGCCTTTTCAAACCATAGTGCTGCGGAAGCAAAATCTTGAGAAATTCCTTCAACGAAACTTGAACTCAGAAGCGCCCCAAGACGGCGCATCGAATCGGCGTCATCGTCGAGCGCTGCTTCCTCTAAATAGCGAACTGCCTTCTTGGGGTCGGTATCGAAATGATGCCGACCGAGAGCAGCTGAAGCAGCTGTCATCCCGGCACTGTGAGCTCGTCCAACGTCGCTCAACAACTCGGAAGGAATGGGGCTATCGCCTCCCATCGCGGCGAACTCGCGATCCAGAAGCGTCCTAGCTTGCGAATTCTCTGGCTGCAATTCGAGCGATTTCAGCAGAAGGCGAACACCTTCCACTTTGTCTCCATTTCCTAAAGCTTCCTGAGCGTCGACAACTAGGCTCTGAGATGTATCCGCGACGGGAACTTCGTCGACCTTAACCTCGGGCTCGACTGTAGGCTCGGAACTTCCCACAACTGGATCGGGAATGATCGAGTTACTGGGCAACGGATTCGGTGAAGCCGTTTCAGGGCTGACCGGAACTGGATCTACTACCACCGGAGTGACCTCAGCCACATTGGCTTGACTGCGAATAACAGTGTCAGAGGGCTTCAGCGGCACTGCCTTTAGTGGAACTGGATTCCGTGTTTGCGGAACAGGTGCCACAACCGGATCAGAAGTCGGGTTGTTAGGCTGTGAAGGCTGCTGGTCATCAGTCTGGGTCACCAAATTGGTGTTATTGCCCGCTCCATTTGACTTGTCTTTACCTCTTCCTGAAAGGACAAGGCCGATCACCAGGGCCGAAATCAACCCTAATCCGAGAACGAGCCAAGGAACAAAAGAACGCTTGGCGACAGGTTCCTGATAGGGCGGAGCGTCGCTAGCCTTTTCTGAAGTCTCGGTGTTTTTGAAATAAGTGCCCGCAGAATCGGAAGCCACGGTCGCCGGCTTGAAGGCCCCTTTGCTAGCGTTGGGGTAAATTTTAGGAACTGACTCCCGCGATTCGACATCGCCTCCCAGTGGCTTAAGACCACTCGCCGCAACTCCAACCTCTTTGCCTGCAGGCGGAGACAGCTCAGAGCTTACTTTCGGAAGCTTCCCGAAACTTGACTTCTTGGCCTCCTTGATCGGACTCACTTCACTTTTCGCCTGAGGAACAGTTGCGGGAGAACTAGGCTTCGGTGACGCAGGAAGGGGTTTCGGTGAGTCAATCGGAAGAGCTTTCGGTGGACGCTTTTGCGTTGTGTCGCTCACTGGACCTGCTTTGATCCGAATTCGTGACGTGTGCTCCTTAAGTTCTTGAGCTTTCTCTTCTCGGCGCTGTTCGGCCGCCTCCAAAAGCTCCTTTTTTAAATCCGCGGAAACTCCCGAATTAGGATCTTCGGCACTCTGTGGCGTTACACCCGTGGAGCGCTCACCAAAAGATCCAAACGCTGTTGGACGAGACGGGGCACTTGCTGACAAGCGATCGGAATCCAACGCGATGTCTTCGCCAGAACCTTTTGCTTCCAGAAGTTCATCGGCTGCGACAGCTTGCCCGAATGTCAGGCGGCTCGATTTGGCTGGCTCGGGTTTAGCTACTTCCTCCTGTTCGGGAGCTATCTCGTCCGATGCTTCCGTTCGTTCCGAATTCTGGCCTTTGTCAAACTTGTCGTCGTTTTCCTCATCAGAATTACTCCGAGGGAGAGCGCCGACAACCTTACCCAATGGAGCCAACGGGCGCGCTTTGCTAACCGGTTCTACCGGAGCAATTTTCTGATCAACAGCTGGGGTCGGCTCAGGTTCAGCGAGCGAACCATCGCCAAACACTGCAAACCGATCTCCGGTGACTCGCTTACCTTCGGTGGTAAGAGCGGGCTGCGCAGACGGTGTCACTTCACCGGAAACTCGTCCCCAATCATTCAGAAATTGTTCACGACTCTGTTTCCCTGAACGAGTCAGATATTCCGAAAATAGCTGCCTTACATCCTTACTGTAGTCCGGGGCGACGGTGATCCCCCAAGGATTCCAAGTGCCCCCACAGATGGTAAGCGCCAAATCAGCCAAGGCCCGAGCCGAAACCGAACTCCCGTCGCTGTTGGTGAACGTGCGATACAATCCAGTCATCTGGGGAGTGGTTGGACAAACCCTCAGTTTGACTAAATGAATTGGCCAATCCGCAGGCTCTTTCTCAAGGAATATCGTCTCTAATGGCGTCTCTCCAGAATGATCCGCTGAGTGTAACCAAAGATGCTCAAGCGCGATCGATTGCACATCAGCTCCGCAACTTTCGGCTTGGGAGATCGCCTGATCGACTTGATTCAAAATACGTCCGGCCATGTGGGCATCCGGAAGATGCTTCCGGCGCTCCACCCAAGTCCGAAAATCAATCCCCTCGGGGATCTCTTCAGAAAACCCGAGGCATTGATCGACGATCCGGGTGCCGTAGACTCGAACCAGATTCGGATGGGCGTTGGAGTTAATTCGAGCAACCACCCGGTTCAAGGATGCAAACTCGTCGGCAGCGACAAGAGAGTTGGGTGGAAGGACATGAAATGTCCTTGGCTGCCACGATCGACCATCTACAAACCGATAGGTAAATCCACCGTCAACCGCATCGAACGCCGAATCAGAACTGCCCTCTTCGAGCAACTCCTCTTTGACAGCTTCCGGCGACGGGAGACGTGACATGATGCGCAGAGCGGGAAGTGGTGGCGGCACATGAACCGATGAATCCGATTCTAATGCCTCAGAAAGCTGCCGCAATACGGCGGCCAGTTCTTCCAAGTTACTGACTTGCTCGGTAGGTTCCGAAAGCAACAGAACGCGAAGTTTTGTCTTCAACGCTTCAGGAAATGCCTGGAGCGCATCGTCAGGCAAGAGAGCACGGCCTTCGGAATTTTTCCCGGCGATTACTCGGCAGAGAAAGCGGCCAACCACCCGAAAGGCTGTTCTGCGCGCAGTATCGTCGTCGCCCCCCTCAATTGTAGCTGTCGCGAGCCCAAGATCATTGAGCCGCAGATAGGTCATGGAATCTCGTTCAACAATTTGAAGATCATCAAAACCGCAAGTCGATGCGATTTCGATATGGTTCTTCAATCCGCTGAATGCCTCACATAGTTGCCGAGCGAGTTCAATACTGCCAGCCATGGTGAACGAACTGATGCCGTTCAAGTAGTCTGTCAGGTCTTCGCCGTCACAATAAGTGGTGACATAAAATAGTGCTCCCTGATCCTCACCGTGATCAATGACCGATGGTAGAGAAGCCGTTGCCGCCAGCGATTTGGCTGCTTCGGCGAGATTCATAAACCGCTCGGTGAAGGACGCATCTGCATCTTCCGGTGGAGAGACGATGTGAAACTCAACGAACCGATCAGCCTTCTGGTCGAACGCAAGACAAACCAGTTCCCCACGCGAGCGCCTCAATTCATACGTCGCTCCATCAGCGCGCGCACAAATCTGGTAGTGTCGAAACAGATGGGGCTTGGACATAAAATGTTACCTAGCGAAAGGGTCTAAGAGGCGCATCTTCTGACCGCCAGGGCTACTGCTAAAGGAAAATTAATAGATGCCAGACATTGAGCATCATCGAACGTTAATGTGTTCTCAATATTATGGATTGTCCATCAAATTCTTTGCATATAGTTTATTTAGGTTAATAATTGTAATTGGAGTGGTCGCTTAGCATTTTGGCATCCACCCTTCTCAGACAATCATCAAAAAATATTCATTGCCATGAAATCGGTTTTCGAAATTCGTAAGGTTCTCCAACTCCTCGCCGCAGCCGCAGCCTGCGTTCTCGTTTCCTGCTCTCACACCGTTGGCTACGATTTAGGAGCCGCCGAAGTCTACAACGGAACGCCAGTCGCGAAGTCGATTCACGTGAAACTGTTTGAGGATGCGAGCCCTCGAGACGAGAAGATCAACATCAAAATTGGCACGCAGTCTTGGCGGATCAATGCGCGGGAAGGATATAACGAAGAGGAAACTCTAACTCAAGGTGTATCGCGGCAGATTGCCAGTCACATCGAGCATAGTAAAACCTTCAACAAGGTCTTCTATCCCAACGAAAACCCCGTCTACACCGACCTCGTCTTAACCGGAACGATTTACGACTACGCGGCCATGGGCAAAGTCAGGAAAGGGGCCGAAACTGGGGTCATCGTTGCCTCCACCCTTTTGAGCATTCCGGGCGCTTTGATCAGCTCCGGTATCACTGCCCCAATGAAGACGACTCTCAAAACCAGCGTCGAACTTCGTGATCTCAAACTCGTCGATCCGTATACCGGTCGCGTTGTTTGGTCGAAGGACAAGATCACCCGCCAAGAAGACTACACGCGCCACTTCATGAAGGCCGATGCTGCCAAACTTTACAAGCTCGCTGACAGTGAACTCAAATTAATCGTCAACGAGATGATCACTGGCATCGTCAATGCGCCAGAGATTCGGACTCCGCGCCCAGTCGTCCGCCGCAAACGGTAGAATTTAGCAGGGCAAGTCGTTCTACATCAACGAACGACGGATTTTCTTAGACTCTACTTCGACGTAGTTTCTCTGGGAGACTTCTCAAAGAGAACGTTGCACGACCGTCCCGGTCGTCGCACTCTGGGGCTATGACCGGGACGGTCATGCCACGGGTTCCACGGCGCGTAGGTTCATCCGAGTTACAGCCCGAATTAATCAGACCTTCTCTAAACAATTTCGGGAAGCATGTGGCCTTCCCGGTAGTCACCCGTGGCGAGTGCATTCGCTTCGTCGGCGCGGTCGCCGGTAAAGGTTTCGGACTTGGAATCGAACTCAAGAGACACCCCGAGGGTCGCTTTGGACATCTCCAAGTCGACGCCATTTTTGCCAATATGCTCAAACAGATTTTCGACCGATTTCGGAATCGTTGAATCGGTCATCCGTCTCAAACCCGACTGATTGAAAATTCATTCGAAAAATCCAACTTTGGTTGAATACCCCGTAATCCGCTCTCGTCGAATCTGCACAACCGAGAGCTATGAAAACAACCACATTCAAAACACTGTTCGCCCTGCTGGCCCTTCTTTTTGCTGGGCTCGCCTTCCTCCCAACGACAGCTGACGCTCGCAGCCACCGATCAATCGTCGGCTACCAATCCTGCGGAGCGCCAATTTATCGGATCGCGACCTTCTGCCACTACGACTCCTGCGGCCGCCCAGTCTACAATTACCGGACAGAAACCGCTCACACGCACTGTGCCTGCAAGCGCCGCGTCGTCCCTCACAGCAGGAGCAGAATTCCACTGAGTATTCCAGGAGCGACCCGCCACAGCTTCAATCGCAGCCCCAGCAAAGGTTGCAGCACTGGTCGAAGCTACTACAGCGGTCGTTCGCGCCGCTAGACCACAGAGTTTCAGCATCAAACAGTAACTCTACCTTATAGGCGCACCCGATCTCGGGTGCGCTTTTTTGTCCAGACGACCCGAGATCGCGTCTGACCCCTTGCTTTTCTTCAACCGTTGGCATAGTTGGAGCGTTCTCTAATTAGGAACCTTTCTCGACCATGCATTCCATCGCCTCATCGTTCGGACGCTTCTACGGATCATCCATCGGAAAAAAGTGGATCGTCGCCCTCACCGGACTCGTCCTCGTAGGGTTTCTTGCCGGACACCTCGCAGGTAACCTGACCATCTTTCTCGGACAGGATGCCATGAATGACTACGCCGAATTCCTGCACCACTTCCTTCACGGTGGCGGTGTTTGGGTCGCTCGGATCGTTCTGCTCATTTCGTTCGTTCTCCACATTGTCGCGACAATCCAACTAACGATCGCCAACCGGGCAGCTCGCGAACAACGCTACGCTCGCGAAGTCACCCAACGGGCATCATCGGGATCTCGCTGGATGATTCTCAGCGGCATCACGATTCTCGCCTTCGTCATTTTTCACCTTCTCCACTACACCTTCCAAGTCTGGGGCGGTTACGATGAGCTGATGCAGACCGTCGGCGACAAAGAGCGTCACGATGTCTACACGATGCTGATCAAAGGATTTTCGAATCCCTTAGTCTCCCTTTTCTACGTCATCGCAATCGGCTTGCTCAGTTGGCACCTCAGCCACGGCGTTGCCAGTATTTTCCAGACGCTGGGAATTACCACTCCGTCCACCGAAGGACTCTACAAGATGGTTGGCCTAGTTTTTGCCATCGTCATTTTCATTGGCTACTGCGCCATCCCCGCCGCCGTTCTCTTCGGTTGGGTCAAAGCGTAACGACGAGCCGAACACACCCACTTTTCTAAGACCTTCCCGAATCGAGCAGATGGCCACTAAGAAGAAAGCCGCGACGAAGAAAAAGGCGCCGGCCGCCAAGAAGACTTCCTCGGCAGCGAAAAAACCCGCCGCCAAAAAATCAGCTCCAGCGAAGTCAGCGGCCAAATCGGCGAAGATCCCGATGGCCATGGATGCCGCCGTTCCTGATGGGCCAATGGCTGACAAGTGGACGAACCACAAGATGGCGTCCCAATTGATCAACCCGAAGAACAAGCGCAAGTATCGGGTCATCGTGGTTGGCTCTGGACTCGCGGGTGGCTCTGCCGCAGCGACTCTCTCGGAACTTGGCTACCAGGTCGATTGCTTCTGCTACCAAGACTCTCCTCGACGCGCTCACTCGATTGCCGCCCAAGGTGGAATCAATGCCGCCAAGAACTACCAGAACGACGGCGACTCGGTTCACCGCCTATTCTACGATACGGTCAAAGGCGGCGACTTCCGGTCTCGGGAAGCCAATGTCCACCGTCTCTCCGAAGTCAGCGTCGACATCATCGACCAATGTGTCGCCCAAGGTGTTCCGTTCGCCCGTGAATATGGTGGCCTTCTCGCCAACCGCTCATTCGGTGGCGCTCAGGTCTCTCGGACATTCTACGCTCGGGGCCAGACTGGTCAGCAGCTTCTTCTCGGTGCCTATTCGGCGCTTTCGAAAGAAATCGAAACCGGCAACGTGACGATGTATCCGCGGACGGAAATGCTCGATCTCGTGGTCGTCGATGGCCACGCGAAAGGCATCATCTGCCGCAATCTCAAAACCGGAGCCATCACTCGTCACGCCGCTGACGCCGTGGTTCTGGCGACTGGTGGATACGGCAACGTTTTCTTCCTGTCGACCAATGCCATGGGGTGCAATGTCATGGCCGCGTTCCGTTCTCACAAGCGCGGCGCCTTGATGGCCAACCCATGCTACACGCAGATCCACCCGACCTGCATTCCACGCTCGGGCGACTATCAGTCGAAGCTGACTCTGATGTCCGAGTCCCTTCGGAACGACGGCCGAGTTTGGGTTCCCAAGAACGCCGACGATTGCCTTAAGAACCCGGCTGACATTCCAGAAGACGACCGCGACTACTACTTGGAGCGGAAATACCCGAGCTTCGGAAACTTGGCACCTCGCGACATTTCTTCCAGGGCAGCAAAAGAGGTCTGCGACGAAGGTCGGGGCGTCGGCCCGGAAGTTGGCGGTCAGCGTCAGGGCGTCTATCTCGACTTCGCCGAAGCCATCGGCCAATACGGCGAGGACACGATCCGTGAGCGCTACGGCAACCTGTTCGACATGTATCAGCGCATCACCGGCGAGAGCCCGTACGAAGCGCCGATGCGTATTTTCCCAGCCGTTCACTACACGATGGGCGGGCTTTGGGTCGACTATAATTTGATGTCTAATCTCCCAGGACTCCACGTTTTGGGCGAAGCCAACTTCTCGGATCACGGGGCTAACCGCCTCGGTGCTTCGGCTCTGATGCAAGGTCTCGCGGATGGCTATTTCGTGATCCCCGCGACCATCCCGAACTACTTGGCGAAAGCCGAGCCCGGCGCGATCACTACGGAGCACGAAGCCTTCGACGAAGCCGAAACCGACGTCCGCGAGCGAATCGACACCTTGATGGAAATTCAGGGAGAGCGCAGCGTCGACTCCTTCCACAAAGAGCTCGGCCTTCTCTGCTGGGACAAGTGCGGCATGGAGAGAACCAAAGCGGGTCTCCAAGAAGCACTCAAGCAGATCCCCAAAATCCGTGAAGAATTCTGGTCGAATGTCCGGATCCCAAAGAGCGACAGCCCATTCAATCCCGAGCTCGAAAAAGCTGGCCGCGTCGCCGACTTCATCGACTTCGCAGAGCTCATGTGCATCGATGCGCTGGCTCGAGAAGAATCCTGCGGCGGTCACTTCCGTGGCGAACACCAATACACGGCAGCCGATCAGAAAAAGGGCCTGGGTGAAGTCGGTGAAGCCAAACGTCACGATGGCAAATACGCCTACGTCGCCGGATGGGAATTTACCGGAAACCCCAGCAAACCGAAACTCCACAAGGAGCAACTCACCTTCGAGGAAGTGAAGCTCGCGGTCAGGAGTTACAAGTAAACCGACTTCGACGCACCCGAAGCACAGTTCGAATCTCAGCAGTCTTTTCCCATGGTCAGTATCCAAGGACAACCCACTCATCTCAATCTCACCCTTCGCATCTGGCGCCAGGATGGCCCTGACGCGCGCGGCTCGTTTCAGGAGGTCGAGGCCAAAGACATCCCGACGACGGCATCGTTTCTCGAGATGCTCGATATCGTCAACGAGCGCGTCATCAACGAGGGCGGCGATCCAGTTGCCTTTGACCATGACTGTCGCGAAGGTATTTGCGGAATGTGCTCGCTGGTGATTAATGGCGTGCCCCACGGCCCCGAAAAAGCGACGACGACTTGCCAGCTCCACATGCGGAGTTTCCAAGACGGCGACACAATTCACATCGAACCGTTCCGCGCCAACGCGTTTCCGGTCATCAAAGACCTCGCCGTCGACCGCACCGCTTTCGATCGGATCATCCAGTCCGGTGGCTACATTTCCGTTCGCACCGGCTCAGCGATCGAGGCCAATGCGACCCCGATCCCGAAACCGATCGCGGATTCTGCTTTCGACGCCGCTGCGTGCATCGGCTGTGGTGCCTGTGTCGCCGCCTGTAAGAACGCCAGTGCCATGCTCTTCGTTTCGGCGAAAGCCGGACAGCTCAACACCCTCCCCCAAGGCCAAGCGCAAAAAACTGCCCGAGTTCTGGGAATGGTTCGCGCCATGGACAAGGAAGGATTTGGTAACTGCACCAACCAATACGAGTGCGAGGCGGCTTGTCCGAAAGACATCAGTCGCAGTTGGATCTCCCGACTCAACCGCGACTACGCAGCCGCCGTTGCTAAAGACACTCTCAGTTAAAGGCCGAGGATCGTGTCCGACGACTCCGAAAACGCCGACAACGATAGAGGCGACGACTCACGCGCCGATCAGCCGAAACGCCCGCAGCTCATTCGGCACCAGACGGGACGCCGCCGCGAGCCTCCAAGCGAAAACGACGAGCCAGAGATGGGCTCGCGCTTTCCTGTTTCAGAAAAGTTTCCTGAGCGCAATCGTCCTAGACCCGAGCGTCGTGGTTGCGGCGGCTGTCTCGGCGGACTGATCAAGACGGCACTCGTCTTCGTCCTTCTCGGGGTTCTGCTGACCCTTATTTATCGCGGACTAGACGAACGAGACAAACTGCCAGACGCTCTGCGAATCCCGGACATAGGACGTCTCTCCGAGTGGATTGAGAGCAAAGGCTGGCTTGGCAACACCACGACAAAGAGCACTGATTGGTCAGGATTTGCGGGGGCCGATCGCAGCCATCGCTCACCCAATTTCGACTCAAGGCGCGGAGCTGATGTTACCGCGATTGTTCTTCACAGCACTGAGTCTTCCTCAGCCCTTTCCGCCGTCCGGCATTTCGAAAATCGGGCCAGCAAAGTTTCCGCCCACTACATTCTAGGACGTGACGGGAAAGTGTTCCAGTTGGTCGATGAAGCCAAACAGGCTTGGCACTGCCGAGGTGCAAATGGGCACACGATTGGAATCGAAATTACCTCGACGAGATTTCAGGGAATTTCTGATGCTCAGACAGCAATTTTGATTGAGCTACTGGTCGATATTATCAAACGCCACCGAGTGCGGCGCGAGGGAATTTATGGTCACGACTTCACACCCGGCTACTCCTCAACGACCAGTTGCCCAAATATGCTGTTCGGTGGAAAAAGACCGGAGAACCTAGAGCGTTGGAAAGCGATCTTCCTCGATCCGCATCTTGAGACGCCGTTTCTTTAGGGAAGGTTCGTCCACTTCCGAGCGTTGCGAACCTCGTGAGGATCGCGATGGGGCTTGATCAACAAGGCATTTTTGTGATCCTGCCCTTGCTCGATTGGGTCAATGAGGCGAACCATTGAGCGACCCTTTGGTATGCCAGAAGACGGCCCAGACAGCACCTCGACAATTCCAGAAACCGATGCCACTGGCGGCCTCGGCGGGGATACGCTTGACCTGCGTGACCAGCATGTCATCCCCGAGGTGTGGGATGCTGTGGATTTCTTGGTGGCTGGTGGACTGATCCTTCTAGCCCTCACAGTCCTCATTTTTTTCATGGGATGGTTGAGCAAGCGCGCCAAACGCCCTGAGTTTCCATCGATCCCTACGCACCGGGACGCGACCCTCAAAGCCTTGGAAAATTTGCGAGCAGTGGCTCCTGGTCAAGCTTGCTACGAAGTCGCTGATCAGTGCAGCAAGATCCTACGTCAACACCTTCACCGCACTCATGGCGTTTTGGCCAACTTCCGGACAACGGAAGAGTTGAGCGGCAAATCGATTTCTGGTGACCGCCCTCCCCCACCTCCTGGGCTAGAAGTTTTTGCCAACTGCCTCAACGACTGCGACGCGCTTCGGTTCAGTCACAAGACCGAATCCGGCAAACTAGCCTTGCCGACCATCGATCAAGCGATCGCCGCTGTTTCCCGCAAACAGGCTCCGCCCCCACTACCGAATTCCGGAGCACCTCAGAACCCCATCGCCTTGAGCAAATGAAGGACGCGTTCGCTGACATCGCCTTCGCGAATCCTCACTTCCTTTGGTTTCTGCTTGGAGTGCCGCTGATTCTGTTATTCCGAGGCCAACGAGGAAGCGCTGCGGTCGTTGGCTTTCCCGGGACTGAACTCCTGCTTAAAATCGCTCGCCCGAAGCGTCAGAAATTGGGTCCGATCGGCGCCATCCTTTTAGCCGCCACCGCCGCAACGTCAATTTTGGCTCTGGCCCGCCCACAAAAAATCCGCAGCTACGAAACCATCAAGGCCAGTGGGGTCGAAATCATTCTCGCCGTCGATGTTTCGATCTCGATGAATATTGAAGACTTCCGGATTGGGCGAAAGAAGGTCAACCGTTTGGATGCCGCGAAAAAGGTAACCAGAGAATTTGTCGAAGGCCGCCCAAATGACCGAATCGGTGTGGTTGCTTTTGCCGGACGTCCCTACATTCCGAGCCCTCTAACACTCGATCACGAATGGGTCAGCGACAGTCTAGCTCGTCTCAAACTAGGGCTCGTTGAGGACGGAACCGCCATCGGGTCTGCCATTGCCGCAGCTGCGCGACGCCTTGATCAGCAGGAGTCGAAGAGCAAGATCATCGTGCTCTTAACCGACGGCTCGAACAATTCTGGCGAACTCACTCCACAGACAGCAGCTCAGCTCGCCAAAACACTTGGCATCAAGATCTACACGATCGCTGTCGGCACCCCTGGTGTCCATCCGATCCCCATTCCTGGTCGGCGCGGCATGCAGTTCCAGCAGGAATTCGATGAGGATACTCTGAAAGAAATTGCCGAAATTGGAGACGGCTATTTCTTTCGCGCTCAGAACACTGGCGGCCTGTCAGAGGTGTTCGCTCGCATCGACGAGTTGGAGAAGACCGAACTCATTCGCAAACAGATCGTCGAATCAAAAGACCTGTTCCAATGGTTCGTCGCCGCCGCCTTTGCACTGGCGTGTCTATCGCTTATCTTAGGCGAGACGTCTCACCGGGGAACGCCTTAACACCGTGACTTTTGTACATCCCATCTGGCTTTGGCTCGCCGCTGCAATCATTCCTCTATTCGCCCTGCGTTGGTGGATGCGCAGCAGAACAAGCCGCGCGGTATCGGCCTGGGTGCCTGACCGCCTGCAGCGCAATCTTGTCCATCGCCCCCACCCCGCTCTCGGTTGGACTGGCTTCCTTGTGCAACTTCTCGGCCTAGCGTTTCTCGCCTGTGCGGTCGCCCGACCGCAATGGGGCGAGGAAGAGATCGAAACCGAAACCGAGGGCAGCAATGTCATTTTGGCGATCGACACGTCGCGAAGCATGCTGGCTGAGGACGTTGAACCGAACCGACTGACCAGAGCCCAGTTGGCCTGCCAAGATCTCATCGAAAAGCTTCCGGGAGAGCAAATTGGTGTCATCGCCTTTGCCGGTAGAGCCTTCCTGCAAGCTCCACTGACCAGTGATCATCAAGCCGTTCTAGAAACGATTCAACAACTCGACACCTTTACCATCGCCCGCGGTGGCACAAACATTGCCGAGGCTATTTCGATCGCCACCGAGACCATGGAAAAGTCGGGAAGCAGTTCGAGCGGGCTGATCATTTTCAGTGATGGCGACGAACTGGAAGGCACCGCGATCGAAGCTGCTCGTGAGGCTTCTGAGAAAGGCTTGGCGGTGGTTACGATTGGCGTAGGAACAGAATTCGGTGCCATCATTCCCAATCCAGATGCTGGGCAGGTTGCCGGTGCCAAACCTTACGTCACGGACAAAGATGGGAACGTCGTGAAATCTCAGCTAGGAGCACAAACTCTCCGCGCCTTGGCCGACGCATCGAACGGCGCCTACTTCCACCTCAGCAGCACCACCCTACCGATCGATCACATCCTAAAACTTCTCGACCGCTTGGAACGCCAGACAGTCGAAGGCGATCCTCGCACGGTAGCAATCGAACGCTACCACTGGCCGCTCGGCATTGGGCTTGGTCTACTTCTGATTGGTTTCTTGATCCGGATGATCCGCCCGCTTTCCCAACTGACCACTCCCTCCGCGCCATCTGCGCCATCTGCGGCCCTCGGAATCATCCTCATTCTATGCGGGGCACCGGCCTCCGATGTGCATGCGGATCAAGCAGTCGAAGCCTTCGAAGCAGGAAATTTCGAAGGGGCCATCGAACGCTATGACCAGCGTCTTGGTCAAAGTTGGAGAAGTTTTCAGCGCCCGAAACTTCATCTCGGCAAAGCGGCCGCTGCCTACCAACTAGGTGATTTTAAGAAGGCTTCAGAGTCATTCGGCGAAGCGCTTCTTTCCGACAACAGTAGCATTCAAAAAGACGCCCACTATGGACTCGGCAACGCCCTCGTCAGGCTCGGTCAAGCTGCCGAAGGCAATATTGATCAGCGCAAGAAACTACTCACCGACGCCATCGAACACTACCAGTCCGTGCTCGAGATCGACCCCGACCATACCAATGCCAAACACAATTCTGGAATCGCCCAAAAGCTGCTAGACCAAGAACTCGAAGAGGAGAAAAAACAAGAAGAGGAGCAACAGGAAGAAGACCAAGAGCAGCAAGAAAAACCCGACGAAAAAGACGAGCCTAAACCAGAGCCCGAACAGAAAGACCAACCCAAAGAGAAAGAGAAGTCTCCCGAGGAAAAGGAACAAGAACAGCAGGAGAAGGAAGAGGAACAAAAAGAACAAGACCAACAGGGTCGTTCCGGGGATGAGCAAGAAAACGAGGGTGGACAAAAGCAACCCGAAGGCGAAAAGCCCGAAGAGCAAGATCAAGACAGCAATGAGCCCCAAGACGGCGGCGAAGGCGAAGAGGATCAGCAGGGTGAGGAGAGCGAACAACAACCCGACCAAAGCAAAGCTGGGGGCAGCCAAGGAGACCAGCAAGACCCTAGCGGCGGTCAGCAGCAAGAAGACCCACAACAACAACAAGAAGGCGGCGAAGCCCCCCCCGAAGGTGACTTACAGGCCGCCGGTGGCAACGGAGCGAGCGGCGCCCCCGAGGGTCAACAAAACCAGAATCAGTCGCTTCAGCCTCGCGACGCGGACACTGGGGACGAACATCAAGAGAACCCCGACACTGGATTCAGTATTTCACGCGCGAGAGCACTACTAAAGTCTTACGCCGACGAAGACAATAACGTCCGGCGGAGCCAGCCCCAGCCCCAAAGGGAGACCTACAAGAACTGGTAACACCTTGGTCGTGAGCGACTCATTTGAGTTGCTCACTTTTCTGATTTCTCTTTGAGACGTCTTGCCTAACTCCAGATAGTCGGATTACTTCGCCAATGCTTGAGCTCTACGATTCCGACGCTTACAAACCAACGGACATTGCCGAAAAGGTTGAAACCGTCGGTGTGGCCAAAGCCTCGTTGCCTTGGCCATCTACCTTTGCGCTAGGAACACTTGCTGGAGGCTTCATTGGATTTGGAGCCATGTTCTATACGCTAATCGCTAGCGATCCGACCTTGGGATTTGCCGCGTCCAAGGTGCTGGGTGGAGCGGTGTTTTCCGTTGGGCTGATCCTTGTTGTTGTAGCTGGCACAGAGTTGTTTACCGGCAACACCCTGATGGTGATGGCTGCCGTTTCACGCAAGATCCGTCTCAATTCGATTTGGAAGAATCTAGCCCTGCGTGAGCTAACCAAACCGCTAGGCAGACGAGTATATTACAGAGAACTCCGCGAAAAAATGCTTCGAAGAAGCCTAAACTGGCCTTTCTCTTGGCGATCGACACGGCGGCTTCGGCAATGCGACCATCATTGAGACTGCCGTGTCCCGACAGCCAAACCAGTGTTGCCAGTCCTACAGCGCCGATGAAGTTCGCAGTGAAGACGATGGCTAGTACATGTGCTGGCCACCGTTGATCGACAGCGTCGATCCCGTGATGAAACCTGCGTTGTCGGCAACCAAAAACGCTACGCCTCGGGCGATCTCGTCGGCCTCTCCTAGACGGCCGACAGGGATTCTGGCAACGATCTTTTCAAGGACTGGCTCTGGGACAGCGCGAACCATATCCGTTGCGATGTAACCAGGTGCGATGGCATTCACTGTGATGCCACTGGAGGCACCTTCCTTCGCTAGATCCCCAAAAAACACCTCTCGTCAACTCCGAATTGCTGCGATTGCGAGATATGTCGAGCAAGCATATCCCCTACTTTAAGCTAATAGTTAACTAAAATGCTGTGAAAGCGGTTACTTTCTCGCGTCCGCACAAAACGTAAGAAAACAGCCACCTGACGAGAGACACATCATCTCAAGGACGACCTTTCTGGTAGCGGTAATGGAAATTCCCCAAAACACTCAGCCGAATCGTAACGCAAGGTTCCTGCGGGCTTGCGGCCGTTATTTGAGTGACTGCTGTGTTGAATCAAACCCCTGGGAAGCCGGATCGGATGCCCTGCCAGTACATGGTCGGTAAACTAGCAGAGATCTTCCCGTCCAGATTGTGAATCCCCTTGCCGAGGCTTAAAAACCACCCATGTCAGGCATCACAAAGCTCAGAACTCTCAGCCAAAGGAAAGCGGATCCAAATTGCGGCTCCACTTCTTCACGCTATGGGGTATCAGCGACGCCGACGCAGAGTCGTCAGAACGCCAGTGAGGGCTAGCAGAATTAACGAGGATGGTTCCGGAGCGGGCGTGGCTGCTTCGACCAACATGCCTTTTAAGCTATCGAAGTTGGCTTGGTTAGCTAGGCTGTTGGTCGTCAGATTGTAATAGCCCACGATCTCAAGTTGGCTGTCAACAATCACCACGTCGCGCAGATTTGCCCCCATTTCAGTCTCCAAATCACCAAGCGAATTTACGTCGGTATCGGTATCTTGAAGCCAAGGAATACTTCCGGCAGACGGCATCTGGGAGTGCCCGCTAGCATCGGATTTATTGACCCCCAGGATATCAATCTGGAGTTCTGGATACTCAAGATCCAAACTATCTTGAAGAGCGCTAAGGTAGCCAAACTGACTACGGCAGGTTCCTCAAGTGGCGCGAGCGAAATACCATGCTGAGACTCCTCCAGCATAGTCGCTGACAGAAATCGTCGAGCCAAAGGAACTAGATGCCGAGTTTACATCCTGAAGGGGAATCGAGGTAACTGCCGCCGCCACAGGAAGCGACAGCATGGCCGAGAAGAGAATTGGGAGCATGACTAACTTCATTAGCTAAATTTTCCATATTAACCATATTTAATCAAACTGTTTATGACTTAATTTCACAATCGCGTTGTTCTCGCTCAAACAGGTCGAAGCAGTGGAAATCGATAGAAAGCATTCTGTAAGTTCTGATCAGCTATGGAGCCTGCCTGCGTTATCGTTTTCTTCTGACCTATTCTAGCACCGGAATAATACATATTAGATGTTCATAAACTCCAGCCTGCGACTCCTTTGATTCCCTCAACCTAGTTGGTGAATCTGGCAATTGATGTAGCCAGAAGCGAAATCCGAGAGATCTCCACGTTTGTGATGCCACCCCGAATTGCCATGCAGAGCCCATCCAAGCTTCACCTACGCCTTATAACCGCAGCGATTCTGCTCACTTCGAACCTCCATGCTGCTCCAATCAGCTGGGGGCCGGCTGTCAATACGACCGACAAATCGCAACTGATCGACGGCAACACAATCTACGCGTTTAGCGGTGGAAGTGGCGCTACAGTTCTTGGTGGCGGTTCTAGTGGAACGCAGAACTACGCCTTCACCGGTGGAAACTACCAGAACACGGCATTCTTGCCCGCACCTGGCGCACGCATAACTGGCGCCATATCCAGCGGCGCTCCGACCACTGGCGATACTGATTTCGACACCATTATCAAGTCCTCAACTGACAGCCAAAGCGGCATCGTTAGTGGCACGCAAACCATCAGCGGGCTGACAAATGGAACTTCGTATCAAGTTCAAGTCTTCTTCAACGACCAGCGCGCTGGTCAGATCGGACGGGTGAGGACTTATGGTGACGGCGAGGCTTCGCCGAGCAATCAGAACGTCGCTGCTGCTGGTAGCGGTTGGGGCAGTTTGCGATCGGGACTTTTACCGTCAGCGGGACGACCCAATCGCTGACACACATCACGAATGGCTTCGGAAACGTCCATTTCAACGCCATCATTGTCACCGAACCAGGGCCACCTCCAGCTCCCACACCTCCAACTAGCCTCACCGCCGCGGGAGGCAACGGATCCGTCTTCCTCGATTGGGATGACAATCTGCAGTTCGTTTTGTCGAGTTCCGTGTCAAACGCTCAACCGTTCTAGGTGGCCCGTACACTCAAATCGGGACTACTACATCGAGTAGCTTCACAGATAGCGGGGTGACCAACGGCACGACTTACTTCTACGTCATCACCGCCGCGAATGGGAATGCCCTCGAATCGACTCCCAGCAATGAAGCAAACGCGACACCTGCGTTCGTGGTCGAGCCACCAAACATTGTGTTCATCATCGCGGACGACATGGACACCTACACGGTCAATGCCTGCCGCCTATCCGAACCCGCCGAGACTGATACCGCTGGGAACCCCTACCCGATCGATACACCCAACATCGATCGCCTTGCTACCGAGGAAATGCTGTTTCATCAGGCCCGGTTAATGAGGGCCAATAGCGGCGCTGCCTGCACCCGGTCGCGAACCTGCATCATGACCGGGAAAAACAGCTGGGAACGAACCAATGGAGTCAATGCGACAACCACCTTTCTAGGGATCTTCAATACGGGCATCCGCACTGGCTTCTCCCCTCTTCCCCACGCGACCTACCGCACCTGCAAAAACGGCAACAGTTACGCTACAGCCAACAATGAGTTCACCATCGTCAACGACGCGACCAAACGCGGGAACACCAACAGCAACGGCAGTGAATGGCATGGCGACCGGGCTCTTGAGCACATCGAGCATTGGCGAACCGACCATCGGCCGACTGGGAAACCCTTCCTAATGTACTTCGGGTTTTCTCACCCGCATGACGAACGCAATTCCCGCGCCTCGCTGACCGCCCGCTACGGCATCATCAACACCACGACACCGGGAACGGTCATGCTCAACAACGCCGCTCCCCCGTTGCCCTACAACCATCTCCCAATCGCCGAAGCCACGGGCATCCCAAGCAACTACCCGTTCCACCCGTTCGACCACGGCCACCTCAACGTCCGCGACGAAAATCTCGCGCCGGGGATCCTCCAATACCGCAACGAGGCGGAAACGCGAAACGAGATTGGCCGCAACTTCGCCTGTGTAGATTGGATCGACCAGCAGATTGGTCGCGTTTTTGCCAAGCTCGAAGACTCAGACGGCGATGGCAACACATCCGACAGCGTCTTGGACAACACTAACATCGTGTTCACCTCCGATCATGGTATCGCGATTGGGCGCCACGGGTTGCAGGGAAAACAAAACCTCTATGAGCACACTTGGCGCGTGCCCTATATCGTGCGCGGCCCAGGCATTGCTCCCGGCAGCCACAGTGACGCACTGATCTATCTACACGACTCTTTCCCGACCTTCGCTGATCTCGCAGGCATCGACTTACCCGCCACGATTGACGCAAACGATGGCTAAAGTTTCCGCGCCGTTCTCGAAGGAGTCACCGACACCCACCGCGACTGCCTCTATGGACTCTATGCCGGTGGCGATAAACCGGGGATGCGCGCGGTAACCGACGGCCGCTTTAAACTCCTCAAGTACGATGTCGGCAACGATGGGGTTCAAGTCACTCAGTTGTTTGACCTTCAGACCAATCCTTTCGAACTCCTGCCCGAACATGGTGTTCCGAACATCGCGATCCACCCAGCCTACGCTTGCATCCGGCAAGGGCTTGAAGAGAAACTTACGGCGCAGCAGATCGAGAATGCCGACCCCTTCAAATTTCTCGGCGACCGGACGGTGCTCCTCTTTGAGAACTCTCTTCAAGACCGCCTGCCTTTCGCCAACGATGGCACCGCCGCCAGCGGCAACGGAGGTACGCTTCTCGGGTTCAAAACCGACGTTCCGAACACCACCGATTACGTCTTCGCCGAGGGCCAAATACCAGCTCGCTCGACCTCGAGCGCAGTGCGGAAAACTATGTTCAGATCGCCGACGCCCCGACGCTCGATTTCGGTAGCGCCCCATTCACGATCGAGGCCTGGGTGAAGTTTGAAACCATGCCCACTGGTGCCAATACTGCCAGTAGCATGCCGGTCGTGCAGAAAAAAGTTCTCGGCGCCAGCGACGCAGCACTCGACTACATGTTTCTCGCCGCCGCAGGACAATACGGCAATGCGACCACCTTTGACCGACTTGCGCTGCACTTCGGATCAACGCCAATCATTTCCTCACTCGCCGTGCCCGACACTGATTGGCACTATATCAGCGTCGCCTTCGACCCAGTCGCGAGCACCGTCTGATTCACGCTCGACAATCTGGTCGACGTCCAAACGACCACCGAGGCCGGCACGGTAAACAACGGCCCTCTCATTGTCGGAGCACACTTCAATTCTAGCGGCGTGATCGACAGCGCGTTCGATGGATGCATCGACGAACTAAGTATCACCGACGGATTTCTCGCTACGGCCGAACTGCAGCCACGCCAAAGCGTCGCCATCATCAATGAGTTTAAAGTACTTATGGTTCAGCCCGAAACCACTGGTAGTGACTGGGAACTCACCTTCGAGTCTGACGACACCCGGCCCTATACCGTCCAGTGGTCTCCCAGCCTACAGACAGGAACTGGGGTCGATGTAGTCTCGCTCATTCCTGACGCGGCCGGAGCTTCGCAAACGACGGTTACCGAACTGCCGGCACCTTCTCCACGAAGCTTCTATCGCGTCACCATCGAGCTCTAAACCGTAGGGTATTTTCGAGCCTGAAAACTTGGATCCTAGTGTCCTGAACGATTAGAAAGGTTGAAGAAATTCACGAGATTCGAAACCAAGTGGAGAAAGCCGTAAGCAATTTTTTCCCAGACCAAGGCACGAGGAGAATGGAGTGGGACGGCATAGCCTGCCAAGGGCAGCTCAAAGGAGACGAGCGGAGGCGAGAGCAAAGTGAAGCTGGCTTCGTGACCGACGAGTAACGCAGGTATGGGGAAAAAGAGCCGTGATCATGTTTCAACGGAAGCGGAGCGAACCTGATTCCATGACGAATTCCCCCTCATTTTCAACGGATTAAGCGTTCGGGACACTAGCAGGGTGTTGAAAAAGGCGGTGACTCGTCGCGGAGCCTCATGTGATCGAGGGTTAGGCGCGAGGATCAAGTGG
>ENA-ORXR01000380-ORXR01000380.1-marine-metagenome-genome-assembly--contig:-NODE-380-length-63150-cov-17.618553_pt1 | contig 63150 bp, 59 predicted proteins | sample MGYA00237866_ERZ511479 | MGnify/ENA metagenome assembly ERZ511479 | reverse complement strand
GACCCCAACGGCATCGGCATAGACAATGGTAACTTTATCGGACTTCCCTTCACAGAAGAAACCGCCGAAGTCGTATTGCTACCAGTCCCGTGGGATGTCACCACCTCCTTCCAAGCAGGCACGAGTAATGGGCCAGCAGCCATCCTGGAAGCATCCAAGCAATTAGACCTGTATCATCCAGACCACCCCAACGGTTGGAAAAAGGGGATTTACTGGAAACCAGCAGACGAGGAAATCGTTCAAAACAATCAGGCATTGCGACCACTCGCTACCCAATTAATAGAGGCATTAGAACAAGGAAAAACGGTAGCCACCGATCGTGAACTCAACACCTTACTGGCTGCTGTGAATACAGGTTCTGAATGGCTCAACGACAACGTCTACCAGCAATGCACCCAACTCCTCGACAGTGGAAAGAAAATCGGTCTCATTGGTGGAGAGCACAGTACTCCTATCGGTTATTATCGGGCATTAGCAGACCGACATAAGGATTTCGGGATCTTGCAGATCGATGCTCATTGCGACTTACGGCAAGCCTACGAAGGTTTTGAGCATTCCCACGCTTCTATCATGCATAATGCCTTGCAAATTGAGAACATCAGTAAACTGGTACAAGTCGGGATCCGCGATTATTGCCAAGAAGAAGTCGACAGCATTGACGAATTAGGGGACAGGATATCAGTTTGGTACGATCGTGACTTACGACATCAGCAGTTCACTGGTCGAGATTTTGACTCCATTTGTCAGGAAATTACAAGGAAACTTCCCAAAAATGTGTACATCAGCTTCGATATCGACGGTTTGGATCCAAAATTGTGTCCTAATACAGGAACGCCGGTTCCTGGCGGGTTAGACTGGCAGGAGGCGATTCATTTAATTACAACGGTGGTTAAAAGTGGTAAACAACTTATAGGATTTGATGTTGTAGAGGTAGGCAATAAGGAATGGGATGCCAATGTTGGTGCTCGTTTGATTTATGAATTAAGCTTACTGCTATAATGTTGTAAAAAATAATTATTTCCATTAACTTGGGAACCTGTAAGACTTACAAATTTTAACCTCACTAAAAAAAGATATTATGTCCAGATTTGATAAAATCGGAAGTCATAGTCCGGCCTTCAACGAAGGTGTTTTAGATTCACTAGATTCTATAATTTATGACAAGCCAGCCAGTGAACGCATGACCCTTGGCGGCACCATGGCAAAAATTGGTATTCTAATGACCTTGCTAATAGTCACTGCAGGCTATAATTTCTACATGGTAAAAACAGGCAACCCAATGGCTTCAATGCTTACATGGGGCGGTATGGGCATTGGCTTTGTACTCGTGTTTGTTATCTCCTTTAAAAAACATTTAGCGCCGACACTATCGCCTATTTATGCGATCGCTGAAGGGCTGTTTATTGGAGGGATATCTGCTAGATACGCCTACATGTTTGATGGTATTGTAACACAAGCTGCTGGCTTAACACTCGCCACAGTAGTCGTCATGTTCGTTGTCTACCAAACGGGGTTAATCAAGGTTACAGAGAAGTTTAAATCCATCATGTTTATGCTGATCGGATCAATCATGCTCTACTACGTAGCTTCCTTTCTCTTAAGTTTTGCGGGCATTCACATTTCTCACTTTCACCACAGCGGTCCAATTGCAATGGTTGTCTGTATAGGAATTATCATTGTAGCCGCATTAAGCCTGTTGTTGGATTTCGACTTAATCGAAAAATGTGTTACTGCACAAGCACCAAAATATATGGAATGGTATGCTTCTTTCGGTATTCTTGTGACAATCATCTGGTTGTACATTGAGTTCCTTAGATTGCTGAGCTTATTTATGGGTAGCGATTAAGCCTTTAGTATAACGCGGGGTAAAATAATTTATAAAAATAATAGCCAAATGTTTATCTTTGGCACAATATTTAGACTTACTCGGATGATGGAAATTTTCCGAGTAAGTTTTTTTATCTCAAAATCATCTTTAATGAAAAAAGTGCTACTATTATTTTTACTGTGTTCTATTGTTGGTATGATAAGTGTTTCTGCCCAAAACAGTGTTAAACCTACAGCAAAAATATATTCTGTTTCTGAAACGCTCAATCTTCTAAAAGGTCAATGGCGCTATATGTACAAACTTATTGGCGACGATATTTTCTACAATCAAGCATTTGGTTCAGGTAGAGCCGTAATTGACACTTCTGAAATCCATACTTATAGTATTACTGCTGCTGGCGCAACAAAATATTTCACCGATTGGGAAAATGTAGATGGAACTCAAGCCTTAAACGCTGCTAACTCTACTGGGTCTTGGGATTTAGAAAAAGCTCCTGGCGGTGACGTAGTCATTGTACTGCGAAACGCATTCTTCAAAGGCTGCCCGCAAATCAGGAGAAAAGTTCTAATGATTAACACAAAACAAATGCTTCTATTGGATCCTAATACCGGTGATAGATATTACTTCAACAGGAAAGTCGTCCGATAACAGTTAAAAGATAATAAACAACGAAAGGGAAGGGGCAGTTTCGAACAATTTACACATTGTTCTGCCTTCGTTTTCTATTTTTATTCTATCATTTTCAAATCGTCTTTCCTGTATTTATTATCTCCACGCATCGACCTCTTTATTTTCCATAATTTAATTCCCAATTCTCTTTTAGCATATGGATTATCTGCTAAGAAATCTCTAAGGTATGTATTGTATTCAAATTGAGGTGCAATTATTTTTGGTTTCGTTTTATCTTTTATTTCGGAATGGATTTGCCTCCACTCGGCAATTGCATCTTTTAAAGTTTTTCCACAATTAGATTTCATCCAATTCATAAATTTTACATTAAACTTAAAATTTTCACCTATTTCGTTTTGGAAAAATTTTCTAACGTTTTCTGTGCTTTTATAATTATCAGTAATCTCTGTTTCGAGTGATAAGACTTCCTTTTTCCAGTCAAATTTTGATTTAGGCTTTATTTTTTTAGGTGACTGCTTTAAATTCTTTAGACCCGTCTCAAGATAATTTTCTATTCTTTTACTAATTTCAATTTTACCTCCTGTTGTCTTTAATCCTTCAGCTCTACAATAGCTTACTAATTCTTCTTTCAACCAATAAAATTCTTGAAAATCTTTAGTTGAAATTTCATTATTTAAAGTTGGTCTGTTATCCATTTTCATTTTTTTCTTAATGAGGCAGAACGCTTGTGTAAACAGTCGTTTTAATGCTGTTTTACATATTGTTGTAGAACGTTTTTTACTATCCAGCACACATTTCATAGTCAATATTATTATACACAACAATGGTAACAATCGTAAGTGTTGCAGCTATTATAATATTTTTTGTGATTATTCTTCATTAGAATTCCATTGTAGAATACCAAAACAATTGCATAGGCGAATAGAATAGGGATGAGCGGATGATAATCAAATCCCATATGTTGATCATTCTTTGGAATGGTATAACCCCACAAACCTATTTTACTATATGACAAAACTCTAGGATACAGAATTATTTGCTGAGAGATAAGCCCTAAATTCATTATTAAAAGAGTCAAACTGAGATTAGGCCACTTCTTAATTATATTTCGCTCTTTTAGCCCATAAAATTTACGTAGAATTATAAATAACGTGAAAATGAATAGGAAACTTACTTCAAAAATATTGACAAAATTTCCAAAAGGGATATCTACATAGCTGCAATAACCTTCATAGCCTTCAATATTTGCAAATGTAATTTTAAGCAGTGTTAATCCAACAGTAGCTAGGACGATTAAAAATAATACTATCTCAATGTTTTTCTTCATTTTTTTTTGTAATGGACTACAACACCTATATATCAATCACAGTTCCGCATATATCTAATTTATCCAGACCTGTTTTATCAACTAGTATAATATAGGTTAAAGTTAATAGTAAAGTTCAATTAATCCAATGGACTTTGTACAATTTTGCCATAACAGATAAGGCATACGTGTGGATCTCGGTTGTTGATTCCTATCAGTTTATACTGGAAATGATTGAGGGAGTAGGTGTGAATAATTCTTTAACTTCAAAAGCGCATTTCTCAAAAGACTGAAAAGCCTGAATCTGAAAGAACGCTTAGGTTCGTCGAACAAGAAGTGCTGCAATTTAATCATATACTTCATTGGTAGCACCTTCAGCGCTACGGTTTTGGGGTGGCTTATTTGTCCTAGGGTTTTACCCTAGGCTGACAAATGCGATACTTTCAGTATTCGCATACACACTTTCAGTATTCTTTTTACACTTTCAGTGTTGGCTTTTACGTGCCAATACCCAATAACTAAAGGGAAGTTTGAGCACTGAAAGTGTGCTTTGTACACTGAAGGTGTAAAATTTGTCAGCCCAGGGTGTCGCGTAGCAAAACCCTGGGATAAATACTCCACAACAAAAACCGTAGCACTGAAGGTGCTACCAAAATGTATTCGATAGAAGAACAAAACGAGACCTATTCATAAAGGGTTAATTATTGGTAGCACCCTCAGCGCTACGGTTTTGGGGGTGGCTTATTTGTCCTAGGGTTTTCACCCTAGGCTGACAAATGCGATACTTTCAGTATTCGCATACACACTTTCAGTGTTCTTTTTACACTTTCAGTGTTGGCTTTTACGTGCCAATACCCAATAACTAAAGGGAAGTTTGAACACTGAAAGTGTGCTTTGTACACTGAAGGTGTAAAATTTCCTAGGGTAAAACCCTAGGCTCCCGGGATTGACATCCCAGGTTACCAATAAGCTAAAAATTAGCTCCGTAAGGTGCGGCACCCGCCCGGTATTCCCTAGCCTAAAGACTGGGGTTGTTAAAACGATGCTTGCCTCACCAGGCGGTTCCAAAGACAACATACTTATTAATTTACGCGATGCGGACTAGGGGTAGTAGGTGTTGTTTGAACCTTGTGATAGTGGCTTTTTAATGCCGCTATCACAAGGAGAGTGCCGGATGACCCGACCCGAAATGCAACTGTATTAGACAGGCAATTTGCCAGTCTAATACAGAGAAATGAAGGGAAGGCCCCAAATAAAATCAAAAATTCACTAAATTGTGGCATGACACCACGCAGGAAAGAGAAGTTTTTAAATGTAATTCGTAGTCGACAGCCAGGTTTAACGGTATTGATGGAGGATATTCATGACCCACACAACCTTAGCGCGGTGATTCGTACTTGTGATTCTGTGGGGATTATGGAACTGTTTGCACTGTTTAGTGATGCAAAAAAAGGAAAACTGAGGCTAGGAAAGAATAGTTCGAGTAGTGCTAGAAAATGGGTGGATGTTCGGTTGTTTAACAATCGGGAAAAGTGTTTGAAGACAATACGGTCTAAGTATGATAAAATCTACTGTACTCACTTATCTGCCGATGCGAAACCATTGTATGACCTAGATTTAACGGGCTCAGTGGCACTTGTGTTTGGGAATGAGCGAGATGGAGTTTCTAGAGAAATGCTTGATAGGTGTGATGGAAATTTTGTGATCCCACAGGTAGGCATGATTGAGTCGTTAAATGTCTCAGTGGCTTGTGCCATATCCCTTTACGAAGCCTTTAGGCAACGCCAAGCAAATGAGATGTACGAAAAATCTGCCTTTTCAGAAACGGAGGTGGCTGCACTTTTTGAGGATTATAAACAACGTACTTCTAGCGATTATGAAGAAATAACGCTTTATTCAGATGAAACGGACTAATCTCAAGTGGCTCACAGTGGGCGGACTTGTCGCTTATCTCTTCTTGTTGATGGCGCATCCATTGCCAATTGAAGATAGTAATTTGGGAATGCAGATTATCAATGGTGGGTTCAATCCTAGTGAAATACAGTATACTCCAACCCGCATTAGCTTGTCAACTGCACCTTCCCTTCTAGAAAAAATCGGGTTCCAAATCAGTCGTTTCCTAGGATTAATCGGGTATCATTTGCTTAGTATTCTCCTAGTATTATTGTCTTTCCTGATGATGATTGGCCTAGCATTCAAGCATACGAGTAATCTGATAATCATTGGGCTAATTTCCGTTTGTTGTATTCCATTGATTCCAATGCCTGAGGCCATAATTGGTTCTATTTTCCTTGTCTTTTTACTGACTACGCTATGTTTTGTAGCACACTTTTATTGGATTGAGGGGCAACTAACACGTGGCTTATTACTTTTAACTTTAATGCTGATTTTACTAGTAATTTCTATACCGCCCAATGCTCTTGGTTTAATTTATGATAGGCTGTTTTACAGTAATGCTGGACTTCATTTTACAGCCGCTACTACCATTCTGGATCAAACAGTTTCCTTAATAGGCTGGGCGCTTACTCTGATCTTACTACTCGGATTTTACTTAAACCGAAAAGCCTTTTCATCTCGAATTTATTTATTTTGGATGGTGGTAACTGTAGGCAGTATTCTTTATAGTTTGTTCTCCCTTTCGGTAAATGTATTGGCTTTGATCACTATTCCAGTTATGAGTTATCACATTTCAGCTTGGTGGCATGCGAATCCGACGACAGAACGGTTGTTCGGTGCTCGGTCGCCGGTTTTAGTATTGTTGGTCCTTTTACCGTTGATCTGGATAGTTGGTGCCTGGAATCCGTTTGCGGCGCCTCTAGGACTTGGAGCGGGACATGCTGCCCGTCAACCAGCACATTTCTTTAAGCAGCATGATATTGCCGGGCCGGTGTTCAATAATCAGTTAGCAGCGAGTTATCTGGCCTATTACTTAGTGCCTGAAGAAAAGATTTATTATGAATATGAAGGGAGTAACAACGCTTCAAGTTATCAAAGTGAAACCAAATGGCAACAAGTTTATGCTAGATATCAATTTGGGGCACTATTTTTCCGATTGAAGGGCGAATCTCTGGACGGTTTAAACTTTTTAGGTCGGCGATTGGCAGATCGAGAGGAGTGGGCACTAGTTTATTTTGAAGAAGGGGAATGGGCTATTTTAGTGCGTAGAAATGCAAAAAACAAGGTAATAATTGACAAATTTGAATTAATAAAATAAATGAAACTATTTGAATGTCTTTGTGATTTACTGAAAGACCTTTCAGATAAAAAAATCTAACAGGTCACTCGTTCTTTTTTATCAAAAAAATGAGGAGGATTGAACAAATGAAGATTAATATTTTCCAATAAAAAACAATTTTATGAAATAAAGGGAAACCAAAGATGTTTTAAAGTAAAGATTCGACTAAACTCGTTTACTAGAAAGCTTTCGAATTCGTGTTAAAAAAAAGCCATTCCTTGTTAGAAATGGCTTTTATCAAATATTTAAGTAACTTCTTATAGTCTTAATTGTTTTTGGGTATTTTCCGCTTCTGTTTCCTTGCAGCCACCTATGTTGTATCTTATTTGACCTCCAAATCGAATTCCTCTTGAATAGCCTATAATGGTTCCGTTAGACGTCTCTTTAACCATCTCATCTGTTAGATTTCTGCCGTAGAATGAAACATACCAATTTTCTTTCATAGCGAAGCCCAACCAGGCATCTGCACGAAAAAATCCTTCTTGTCTTCCATACCGATCGTAGTTATCAGAAACTTCATAATCGTCCCGATAAGACAAATCACCTCCAAGATTAACTCTAAAGCCACCCTTACCAATAGGAATATTGAAGTTTGGTGAAAGTGTTACGTAATAAGCTGGTGCATACTTAAGTTGGTAACCAGATCTGTTTATTATATAACTAGCTTGTCCGGTAGTAGGATTAACACTTGACAATTCACATGGTCCTTCATTTCCATTTGCGATTGTTTCAGCTGTTTCAGTAAAGTTACAAGCCGCACCTCTATAATCCTGATATTCCGTTTCTAAAAAAGAAGCACTATATCCGAGTTGAAAAATGGAGTTAACCATCCACTTTCCTTCGATTGACAATCCTACTTTTCTAGCTTTAGCAGCATTTGAAGCAGTAAAGTCTCCAGTGGTAGCATTCAAAGTATTTACTTGAAGTTGATCATAATTATTGTAGAAAAGGGAGATATTAGTAAGCATTCCACCAACTGAACTCAACCATCTACCTTTGAATCCAAGTTCAAAAGCATTAGACTTTTCTGGTTTAAAAATGGCTTCATCAGGGATACCATCATCATCTAGATCGTTAAACCCGTCCGAATTAACTTGTGGAATAGTATTGGCGGCATTGTAACCACCTGCTTTCCACCCTTGAGAAAACTTGGCATAAACCGTTAATCTTTCCGAAGTATAAGAAACGTTAATACTGGGAACTACTGCAGTTTCGGACAACTTCATATCATTCAGATTCGGGGCTTCTACAGGGACAAGATTGTTTACAAGATCAGGAGCAAAAACTTCTGGCAAATTTTCAACGATTTGCCATCTATCTCTGGTCGGAACCGAGTCCGCAGCCATTTCTTCAGCGGTATAAGCAGAAATTGTATTCACACTAGCAATTTTATTTTCGTTTGAAACCCGACCGCCAATTGTCACAGAAAGTCTTGGTGCAACGGTGTAACTAAAATGACCAAATGCTGAGCTTCTACTAGCATTCCGCTCAAACCTCACTCCTCGTAGCGAACCTGCTAGTTGAACACCTAATGGATACAATGGATGTGGAATTGGTCTTCCTAACGAATCCACAAGTATGTCGTTGTTAAAAGGATTACGAAAGTAGTACTCCCATTGTGTAATTGGTGTAAGCGTATGGTTATCTCCATTAAGGTTGTCATTTTGATAATAAGCACCTACTTGGTAATTTATTCTTTTCGTCTTATTTGAAGCGTATCGCACTTCTCCTGAGAGTTGATTGTAATCTATAAATGCTTTATTATGATAAATAAAGTAACTAGATTGATCCACATCCAGCATTTGATCCCAAGCAAGATTAGTATAAGATACTTGCCCAAAGACATTTCCTTTATTCAATTTATAATCTCCGGACATTGAGACAGTATAGGAGGTAGAATTCGTACCAATTTCATCTAAATAACCAGTTTGTTCAATGTCTCTAACATAAAAGAAGGGTGCTGAAGCTGGTAAAGGAACTGATGCGCCATGATTAAGAATATAATCTTCAGTAAAATTGGGATTATATGTTGAATCTCCTAGCGCCACTTCTCCTCCTTGTAAAAAATCTGGAACATGGTATCCTGGCGCCCATTTTGATTGAGCGGAATCAGATGTAATTTGTTGTATATGAGAACCAATAGTCGATTGATTGAATTGTCCTTTGATCTTTAATTGGAACTTATCTGATGGTTCAATAATAGCTGTCAAACGACCTGCATAAGATTCAGAACCTCCAGCCTTTTCTTGGGTATAGTCATCTATAAAGGCCCCTCCAAATGTTTTGTATAATCCTGCCATGCGGATTCTAAATTTTGGATTGAAGGCGATGGTGTAAGCTCCTTCTCCACCAAATTCATCCTGAGTCCCTGCAAAGAGGTTGATATAACCTTCATTACATTTACCAGGATCGACTGTAGTGATATTGATAGCACCGCCAATAGAACTTTGCCCAAAAAACAGGTTTTGAGGACCGCTTAAGATTTCAACTTGTTCAACATCTAAAAGCTCAGTAACAGCTTGAATGGATTTCCCATTGTAAACACCGTCTACGTAGGTAGCAATAGACTCTTCGAATCCTGTATTTGCTGGTGATGTACCAATTCCTCCAATGTTTAGGGTGTGACTAATATATCCACCAATAATAAATAATCCAGGGGTATGGGCTGTAGTTTCATCCAATCGGTGTTGTCCTTTAAAAGCGATTTCTTCCCCTTTACGAATGGATACAAAGTTTGGAACTTCCTTTTGATTTTCAGAACGTTTTCTCGCAGTAACAATCTGATTACCTAACCGTTCCCACTCCCACATAACAATTTGGAAATCTTCTTTAGGTTTTCTGACCTCAACTCTTTGTTCAGAGAATCCGATGTAAGTGACGACAAGGTTCCAAGGAAATGGTTGATCACTTTCCAAAACGAATGAGCCATTCTCATCAGTGATTACTTCTTGAGCAGTTTCTTGTAGCACAACTTTTGCTCCGAGAATCTCAATTCCATTATTCTCAATGACCTTCCCTTTGATTACATTTTGAGCACATAAATTAAAACACAACATGCAGGATAATCCTACCCAAAGAATTAGTTTCATTTTCAATCTTTTTAGTTTTTACCTTAAGTTGATAAAAAAGTTTCCTTTTAGTAGGAAAAACTTATCAAATTTAACTGTATTGGTTTCATTTTTAGAGTTGGATAAAGGCAGATATCAGACGGATTAGATTGTATATGTTGTAAAAATACAATAATTATACCTGATTTACAAGGAGGTATAATTTTATTAACTTGTAACATGTTGACTTAATTTTGTAATTTTTTTTTGCTTGTTTTTACAATTATTTGTAAACATTTTGAAAAAATTAAGGCTCATAAATCTATAGCTAAAGATCAGATCATTATAACACCATTAATTTCTTTATATTTTCACTTTTAGAAGAAAAACATTTCATAGAACCGAAATGAACCTACTAGAATAGTTGATTTAATGGACAAAGAGGATATTAGGTAGCACTTTCAACGTTACCGTTATCGGGTGGTTTACTGCCCCAGGTTCTATCCTAGGCTGACAAATTGAGCACCTTCTGTGTCCCTTTTTACACTTTCAGTGTTTTTTTAGTTGTTGGTTGTTATTGATTAAAACAAATAGGTGTGTTTTACTAACTATCAGCTCATTAAATGTTGATTTATCTTCAAGACACTTGCCTTGGCATCACCATATAACATATCAGTATTATCTTTAAAAAATAAAGGATTCTGTACTCCAGCATATCCTGTTGCCATCGATCGTTTCATTACAATGACATTCTTTGCATTCCAAACTTGAATAACAGGCATTCCATAAATTGGACTATTCGTATCATCTTCTGCTCCTGGGTTAACAATATCATTGGCCCCAACCACTAAGACCAGATCAGTCTCACTAAGATCATCGTTTATTTCATCCATTTCCATAACGATATCATAGGGTACATTTGCTTCTGCTAATAGCACATTCATATGACCAGGCAGTCTACCGGCAACAGGATGGATTCCAAATAGTACATCTTTTCCTTGACCTTTTAGGAATTCGACCATCTCACGAATAGGAAACTGTGCCTTGGCAACAGCCATCCCGTATCCTGGAACAATTACAACATTCTTTGCGTTTTTCAGTAGTTCCGCCACTTCGCCATGGTCAACTGACGTTACTTCGCCCTCCATAACTCTTGCTTCTCCAGTAGGTGCTGCACCAAATCCACCAAATATCACGGACCAGAAAGACCGATTCATTGCATCACACATGATTATAGACAGAATAGCACCTGAACTCCCTACTAGTGCGCCAGTAACTATTAGCAAATCATTGCCAAGCATAAATCCAGCAGCTGCTGCCGCCCATCCCGAGTAAGAGTTTAGCATCGAGACCACAACAGGCATGTCTGCACCACCAATCGCCATCACCAACATGATTCCAATGAAGCATGAAATGCCAGTCATTATTATCAAGTAAAGCATACCACTTGTTCCAGAAGCCATTGCGAAAAATGTTCCTAGTGCTAGACAAGCAATGACAAGTCCAATATTTACAGCGTGTCGACCAGGATAGAGTAAAGGTTTACTGCGAATTCGTCCTTCCAATTTTCCCCAAGCAATGATAGACCCAGTAAAGGTAATTGCACCTATAAATACGCCAATGAAAATCTCTACTAAGTGAATCGTATGAGCAGTACCCAAAAGCGCTTGTGTTTTAGGATCAAGATAAGATCCGAACCCAACAAGCACTGCCGCTAACCCTACAAAACTGTGTAAAATAGCGACTAGCTGTGGCATAGAGGTCATTTCAACCTTTCGCGCCAACAACATTCCAATTACAGAGGCGATAGCAATAGCCACCATAATATAAATGTGCCCAGAAACACCTTGTCCAAAGACAGTAGATAATATGGCAATTGCCATTCCGACAATCCCGTAAATCACGCCCCGCTTTGCGGATTCCTGAGAAGATAAACCTCCAAGACTTAAAATAAATAAGATACTGGCAAACAGATAGGATGCCAATTGTATTTGTGCAGAAATCATAGTGTTATTTTCTAAACATTTTTAACATTCGGTGGGTCACAACGAACCCTCCAACGATATTGATCGTCGCTACTAGTATAGCGATAAACGCCAGAATCGTCATTGGATTCGAAATGTCATTTGTCGTTTGTAGTAACCCCCCAATAATAATAATCCCGCTAATCGCATTTGTCACCGCCATTAAAGGCGTATGCAAGGAGTGAGACACATTCCAAATCACTTGCCATCCAATAAAAACGGATAACACAAATACTGTAAAGTGTTGCATAAAATCTCCTGGAGCGACCATTCCAAGCAAGTACAACACCACACCGATAATAGCAAGCATGCCATAAGTCCGTCTGCCCCTTTTTGCTGCCAATTCAGCTTCTGTTGGTTTTACGATTGCGGCTACCTTTTCAGGTGCTTCTGTTTTCGCTTTTTGCGGGCTTACAGCGAGTGGTTTGGGCGGCCAATTTACGGCACCGTTATGGGTGACCATAGCTCTTGAGACCACATCATCTTCCATATCAATTTTGAAGTTTTCTGCCTTGCCCATATCATCTAATAAATGGCAGAGATTATTTCCATACAGTTGACTGGCCTGTGCTGGTAATTGATCTACTTTTCCAACGATTGTTACGCCATTATCTGTTGTTATTATTTTTCCATTTTGTGTCAACACACAGTTTCCTCCGGTCGAGGCCGCCAAGTCTACAATAACGGAACCTGGTTTCATTGCGGCAACGTGATAATCAAGCACTAATTTGGGGGCTTCTCTTCCAGGTATCTGAGCTGTGGTAATAATGATATCTACTTCCTTGGCCTGTTCTTTAAACAAGAGCATCTCCGCTTCGATAAACTCCTTACTCATTACCTTCGAATAGCCAGATGCAGTAGAACCATCTTCTTCAATTTCTACGGTTAAAAACGTAGCCCCCATACTTTCAATTTGTTCAGCAACTTCCATTCGGGTATCGAATGCTCTCACAATAGCACCAAGAGATTTGGCAGTTCCAATTGCGGCTAAACCAGCTACTCCAGCACCTATCACGAGTACTTTTGCAGGGTCTACTTTTCCAGCAGCAGTAATCTGTCCGTTCAAAAACCGACCGAATTGGTTTGCGGCTTCAATGACTGATCGGTATCCTGCAATATTGGCCATAGAGGACAACACATCCATCTTTTGAGCTCTTGAAATTCTAGGAATGGCATCCATCGCCACTGCATTTACACCCTTATCTGCGAGTTGTTTTAAAAGATCAGGATTTTGTCTTGGATTCAGATAACTCAACATCACCTGTCCCTTACGCATCTTATCGATTTCGTCAGGCGTTACTGCCAGTACTTTCAAAATGATATCACTTGAATCGTAAAGCTCAGAGCTACTTTGAACAATAGATGCCCCTGCTTCTTGGTAACTCTCGTCAGAAAAGTTTGCTTTTGCTCCAGCATTTGTCTGAATAATCACTTCAAACCCTTGTTTTAACAACCTTTTTACCGTTTTTGGAGTAGCGGCTACCCGAGATTCATCAGGGTGTAATTCCTTTGGAATTCCTACTTTCATAGTTTCAATGTTTTTCTATGGGTATACTGTTCCCCCACAGCATGAATTTAATATATAATTTGTAAAAAACGCAAAATTGCACAATAAAATTCCTTATCAAGAAAAAGCTGTAAGAATATAAAGGGTTTTGATTGTTGGGAATTGTAGTGTAACTACTTAAAAACAATGCTTAACATCATTTGTTAGGCCGATTGGCTTTAATAAATTTTGTAGGATCCAGATATCCAGTAGTATCCCAATCATATCCGCCTCCAATCTCAAGACCAGTGTCTGAACGCATCTCATAGTGTAAATGCGCGTAATAGGCGCCGTCAGCATTACCGATTGTACCAATACGGTCACCACGTTTGATCCAGCTATGAGCTTGCACTTCGATCGTATCGCAGTGTGCGTAGAGAGATTCTACCGTCCGTCCATCTTCCCAGAAATGATTGATCCGTATGACGTTTCCCCAGCCTCCATACACATCTTTAGCAAATTTCACATAACCGCTTGCTGCTGCATAGATGGGGTCACCTAAATCAGTGTTGCCACCACCCGTTCCATTCCAATCGTCTCCTAGATGATTGTTCCTGCCAAATACTTGAGCGTTGTAGTAGTTATTAGCATTTGGCTTTCCAACTGGATAGTCGAATCCATCGACAAAATAGTCTGTATTCACTTTGAAAGGACTGGTTGATGGTTGCTCTTCTGCAATAGTACGATCAACCCTTTGATTTTGAGTATTCTGATTTGTAGGACCATTGGTATCACACCCCATTGTACATACAAGATAGATGCCCAAAAATCCTATGAACAGGAACTTACTAATAATAGCGTAAACGACGAACTTGTGCTGCATATTTTGCTAATCTTACTACTTGACATGTGTACCCATATTCATTGTCATACCAGACATAGAGCGTGAGGTTTTTACCGTCATGAGATATTTGGGAAGAAGGCATGTCGTAGATGGAAGCATGGCCAGGACCAACCACATCACTAGACACAAAATCTTTAGAAGTAGAATATTTGATTTGTTCTACTAAATCACCATATAATGATGCGTGCTTGATCATTTCATGAACCTCGTCAAGGCTTGTTTTCTTTTTAAGTGCAAGGTTTAAAATCGCAAGAGAGCCATTAGGAATCGGTACTCTGATCGCACTTCCTGTCAGTTTCCCGGCGAGAGAAGGGATGACTTTGGTGATAGCAGCTGCCGCACCTGTAGAAGTAATTACCATATTGACTGCTGCAGCACGGCCTCTCCTTGGTTTTTTATGGAAATTATCAAGAAGGTTTTGGGCGCTAGTGTAAGCATGAATACTCTCGACATGTCCGCGAACAATACCGAGATTTTCCTCAATCACCTTAAGGACAGGAGCGATGGCGTTGGTAGTACAGGAAGCCGCACAGAATACCTTATCTTTCTTGAAATTTAAGATCTTATGATTAACACCGTGCACGATGTTTGGAATCCCTTTTCCAGGAGCCGTAAACAGTACTTGCTTGATACCTGGTCGAAGATGCAAGCTTAGGCTTTCCTTATCCCGCCAAACACCTGTATTGTCGATGAGCAGCGCATCCTTTATGCCGTATTGTGTGTAGTCAATTTCTGTAGGGTGATTAGCGAAGATCATCTTGACACGGTTGCCATTGATGATGAGTTCCTCATTTTTATCGTCTACGCTAACGGTTCCTCTAAATTTATTATGTACGGAGTCTTTTCTGAGGAGTGATGCCCTTTTACTCATTTCGGTGGGACGGTCGTCTTTCATCTTAGCACGGATAACGACAGCCTTTAGGCGTAACTGTTCGCCGCGGCCAGTCGTTTCAATGATTCTGCGAGCGGCAAGCCTACCGATTCGTCCAAAACCGTATAACACAACATCTCTTGGGCTCATTACTTTTTTGTCCTCTCCTACGAAATCACCGATCTTAGTTGTCAGGAATGCGTCAAGGCTTTCGAACTTGTTGTTGGATGTCAGCCATTCGGTTGCCAGTTTCCCGATGTCTATTCTTGCTGGAGCGAGGTTCATTCTGGCGATGGCATTCGCTAGATCGAGACTTGTGAATACGGAAATAGGTTGATGGACATAATTTTTTGCGAACAAATGATCGTTTAAAACTTCACTGGGTCTGGAGTCGTAAATACTTCTTCTGAAGAGGATGAGTTCAACATTTTTATCAAAGCGCAGTTCACCAACAATTTTAAGGAGTTCGAGGGCACCTTTTTCCATTTTGTGCCATTGCTCTAGGTCTGATTGTCTAATTTGATCGATGGTTAATTCAGGAGTATTCATATTCTCAATAAAGATTTCAAGGTGAGGGATTCGTTAAAAAGACAAAGATAAGAAATAAACGAAAAAAGCGCAGTCTGGTTCAGACTGCGCATTAGAAAATTTTAAATGGGTACAAGATTTACGAACCCAGGTACGTTTTAAGATGTTTACTTCTAGACGTAGTTCTGAGTTTGTTAATTGCTTTGTCCTTAATCTGTCTAACTCTTTCACGAGTTAAGCCGAACTTTTCACCAATGTCTTCAAGAGACATTGGGTGTTCAACGCCGATTCCGAAGTAATACTTAATTACTTCATGCTGACGTTCAGTTAAGGTGCTTAAGGAGCGCTCAATTTCTGTTCGTAGGGATTCTCTGTAATCTAATTTTACATCAGTTGATGGAGTGTTATTGTTCTCCAGAACGTCAAGTAACGAATTATCTTCCCCTTCCACGAATGGCGCATCCATTGATACATGGCGTGCAGCAACACCAAGAGTTGTTTCCACTTCTTCAGTAGCAATTTCAAGCATTTCGGCTAATTCATCAGAAGAAGGCTCTCTTTCAAATTCCTGTTCCAATTGGGAAAAGGCTTTATTGATTTTGTTTAATGAGCCCACTTTGTTAAGTGGTAAACGAACAATTCTAGACTGTTCGGCGAGTGCTTGAAGGATGGATTGTCTAATCCACCAAACTGCGTAGGAAATGAATTTAAACCCTCTGGTTTCATCAAATCTTTGTGCGGCTTTGATCAATCCTAAGTTTCCTTCATTGATCAAGTCACTAAGTGATAATCCCTGATTTTGGTATTGTTTTGCAACTGAGACAACAAAACGCAAGTTAGCCTTCGTTAATTTTTCCAGTGCCATTTGGTCTCCTTGCTTAATTTTCTTAGCAAGATCCACCTCTTCTTCTGGAGTTAGCAAATCAACTTTTCCGATTTCCTGTAAATACTTTTCCAGGGATTGGCTCTCACGATTGGTGATTGACTTAGTAATTTTTAACTGCCTCATAAAATCGTCGCGGGTTTAATGAAATAAAATGGTGTTCGTAATTTTGTTTGTGTGTAAAGAACAAAAGTAGGTGAAAAAAGGCTCCAATGCAACATTTTAGTTGATTAGTTCCTTAAGTCAATGCTAATTTAATTTGAAGTTATATTATTTCGAAATTTCTTGTTAGTCTATTTATTAAACGAAAGATTCTGAAATTGGTTCAACTCTCTAGGTAAAATCTCATTGCTTGAGTTAAATCCATCTACATATATGCGTTAAGGAATAGTTGGTTGTGTCAAATAATAATTTTTTTATTTTTATTTACTTCTTTTGAATTTATCGTATTTCACAATAATTGTTATGATTTAACTTCGTTCTTATTTGGATAAACCGTTTTTTTACTTTTTATTGCGGTTAATGTATTTAAAATTCGATAATAAATAAAGAACGATATGAAAAGAGTTTCTTTTGAAATGGAATTCTTGTTCAGAGCATCTCCTACAATTTTATATAAATTCTTATCAACTCCAAATTGCCTAATACGTTGGTTTTGTGATGCTGTGGACATAACTGATGATGTATATACGTACACATGGGATGGGGCTGAAGAAGTAGCGCATTTAATTGATGATATAGAAAATGAGCGTCTTAAGTTTCAATGGGAAGAAGCAGAAAGTGATGAGGAATTTCTAGAAATTAGATTTAAAAAATCTCCAGTTACTGGTGAGACAATCATGGAGCTAACCGATTGGTGCGATGATGACGAAGTCGACGAACAAAAACAACTTTGGACAACGCAAATGGCTCAACTTCGCAGAGAAACAGGCGGATAATTCCTGTTCTCAATAAAAGATAAATAATAAATCCAATTAATAATTAATATAACTTTTATCAAAGTCATGTTAATTATTCTCAGTTAAATAAAATTTGAATTATGGGACTTTTTGATTTTATTCGTGGAGAACTGATTGAAGTAATCGATTGGGTAGAAACGGACAAAGACGTCATGTTATGGAAATTTCCTGACAAAGATGCGAACATTAAAAACGGCGCTAAGCTTACAGTACGAGAGTCACAGCAAGCTTTTTTTCTGGATGAAGGTAGATTTGCAGATATCTTTGTCCCAGGAATGCATACATTGGTTACTGACAATTTGCCTGTGCTTACATCTCTAAGAAGTTGGAAACACGGATTTGATTCCCCTTTTAAGGCTGATGTCTATTTTGCAAGTACAAAGCAGTTTACTAATCTAAAGTGGGGAACACCTAATCCTATCATATTAAGGGATCCAGAATTCAAACAAGTTAGAGTAAAAGCGTTTGGTGTCTATTTTATCAAAATATCGGACGTTAAGAAATTCTTTACTGAGTTTGCTGGTACCAAATCTATTGTAAGAGTAGAAGAGGTAGTAACCAGTATGAGAGATATCATTGCTCCTAAATTCGCTGAAGCGCTCGCAGAATCAGGTGTTTCCGTGATGGACATGGTTTCCAACTACTCAGAATTAGGAGAAAAGATTCTTCCATTACTGAGAGACGAATTTGAACCATTTGGAATTGAGTTGACCAAATTCCAGATAACCAGCACTACCCTACCAAAAGAAGTCGAAGAGTTTTACGACAAGATGACGAATATGAACATGGTAGACGATATGAACAAGTTTACTAAGTTTCAAACTGCACAGGCCATCGAAAAAGCTGCTGAAAATCCAAGCGGAGGTGGTAGTGAAGGCATCGGAATGGGAATGGGTTTTGGAATGGCAAAAATGATGATGAATGATATGCCTTCAGGCAACTCAAATCAACCGTCAGAACCAGTACAGTCTAAAGAAGACGTCCTTAAACTATTAAAAGAATTAGGAGGATTAAAAGAAGCTGGTATTCTTACAGATGAAGAATTTAATGAAAAGAAAAAAGAATTGCTTAAAAAGCTATAATTCTAAAGATAAACTCAGTTTTAATACAAAACAGTTGTCTCTCGGCGACTGTTTTTTTTATCCTTGTTGACAAGCCAGATTTTATAGCCTAGAGGAGAAACAGGTCCAAATCAGACATCTTTACTTACCTCTAGTAACTCGTAGGTATTTGTGACTAAACCAATTAGAAAGGCCAGAATGATAAACGTGATTAAACCAAAGCAAATTGGTATATTTTGAGTAACTTTGTAGGCCTGCATTATCATAAAGCATTGGATAGGCATTATAATTGTAAAGTGGATTGTAAGAATCCAAACATACTATAACTTAATCTCGTTAAAATAGATATATGAAACAGTTACTTTTACTTTCACTGCTTATAGCGTTTATCTCAACGGTTTCAATTGCTCAGGATGGTGAAAAATGTGCCAACAATCCTTCTGTTCAAATGGGAGATATTGATCCAGCACCTTTAATGGCAAAACAAGGAGGAACAATTGTTTTCAGCTATTTTGAAAACCTTTTAGATTATAAAGATTTTCAGAACGACCCAGTCATTCTGAATATTTGTTTTACGAATATTGCTCCAAAAGATGGTGTTAGGTCTCTTATTGGAACCTATAAAGATCATTTCAAGTGGTTTTATGACGATAAGAAGAATTGCCTGAAAGGCACCCAGTCAAAAGTGATTCCTGGTGGAGATGGTGGGTTGATCAAAGTTGAATTCAAGCAGGTAACAGTAGTTCCTTGTCACAATAATCAGTCAGGTTTTAAAGTCACTGTTGAGCCACCAGCATGCATGGAAGGCGTCAATGAAACAACTGATGATACGGAATATGTGTATACCTGTACCATCGTTTCACCTCCTGCAATTTTAACCAGCTTTACCAGTATGATAAAAGACTGTAAAGGTGTATTGAAATGGGCCACCGTCAGTGAAGAAGATTTCTGTCACTTCGAATTGGAAAAGAGCACAGACGGTATGCGTTATCAGACAATAGATACTGAGCTAGACCGCACCGAAGACGAAGAAGGATACACCTACAACTATACAGATCCTAATCTGTCTAAAGTTAACTTCTATCGCCTCAAAAGCTCTGATGGTCAAGGTGGTCATTACTACAGTAAAAAGATCGTTCTTGAAAAGAATTGTGAATAATTATTGATAGCAATGCTGAACTCAAAATGAGCTAAGGAACTCAGAAAGTGTCTAGTAGGGTACTTAATTTAGTTATATTGGGCTAAGCTATAACTGTTGCTCCTACAAAGCTAAGCAGACTACAAGCAAGGACTACGTTCGTTAAGTGAAGTCTAATTTTGTCTTTAAAACTCATTTTTTGACAAGATTTGGAATATGGAATTTATAATTGAAAAGATAAATAATGATCTATCGTTTCGCAATAAGGGCATACAATCGAGATTTGTAGCAGAATGCAGTCTAGGTAAGATTGAACTTTTTTACAAATATTTAGGTGAGCCTAATAATGGTAGAGTTCAACTTGAGTTAGAATTCTTCATTAATAATGTAAATGTTTTAGACAAATATGCTATTCAGAATCATGTAGAACTGCCCTATCAATACCCTTCAAATTTTGAGATTATTGATCCTACAGAAAACTATATAGCTATTCCTCATACACAAGGAATAATTGTACTAAACGTTAGAGAAAACAAAAAACAACTCGTTAGCTATCAATCACATCGTTATGCGTATTCCTACTTTCTAGAAAACAACCTTGTTTTAGTAGCGTCAAAAGCACTTATTATTTCTTCGCTTATAAAAAAGGAAAAGAAGAGGATTATATTGGAAAGTCCAGAAAGACAATTTATAAGTGGTGTGCAAGTACGTAAAGATGATATTCTGCTAATTGCGCGAAAAGTTGACCTTAATGAAACACACCTATTGGCATACTGTAAAAGCAATTTAGAATTACTAAAAAAAATTAATTTATCACCGTATATTCTTGATAAAGAATTGGATACTCATCTTGATCTGACCAGAGAAACTAGATTAAGTAAAATTCCAGAATTTAGACTTCCTGATATAATCTCGAGTTGGCGTTATGTACCTAGCATTGAAAAAAACGCATTAATTGGTCGTATAACTAAATATCATACTCCTATTGCTAGCGGCAGTCATTATAAAAGGGTAGAAAATTATGGAATAATTAAAATTAACGTAAAAGAAAGCGCGTGCTAATAGTGGCATACAGTCAGTCTCCCATTCGGTGGTTATCCTATAGGTCCAATTGACGGTAAAGACATAAAACAATATAAAATGGCATCAAAATCCTATGAACATTTAATTCTAATCGGAGAAGATTCAGACTTTAATATCCATATTCTAAAGGAGAAAATTAATGGAATTAACTGGGGTAGAAATCAAGTTGAAATTATTGGAACGGAAGATTCTATTTCGTTAACTATTAATGGTTGGCATTTTGAAATTGGTTTGATTGATTCAGCTCATGTTATGCAGGAATCTGAAGAAATTGCAAATGACAAGGCTAAAGACCATGAATTATATAGTACCATAAAATCCTGTAAAAGAAGATTAGAAATAGGTGGTGATCCAGATTTTGACATGGCGTATTTTAACGATTTCTGTTTAGTACTTGGAAAAATAGAATCATTTAGTAGTGTATATACCTTGAACCCGTACGAAGGATTCTTAAATATATAAGTACCTGTTACAAAACAAGTTTATTGTAAATAGACATTCATTGGTTTGCGAATGTTTTAATTACTTGCAAGCATTTCTTAGTGACTGGTTGGGAATAAATTTGTTAAATTTGCCTCCTATTTGATTAATATCTATGCCATTTGCAGTAGCGTCAGGTAGTAGGAAACACCAATTTACTGAATGATAGAAATGATTGATTCCTCCAATTACAACTTTAGCATAGTGAATATTGTGAAGTATAGCTTACCTAAGCCGGATCCATGCCCAACAATCAAACAATTGATGTCTAGTCGGAATATCCTTTTATTTTTAATTTGTACTTTATTTGTAGCATGCAAACCCAATACTATGTTCAATAATACTTCCCCTACCGATAAAGCATTAGCTTACCTTACCAAGCAGCACCATACAGAGATTCTAAACTTAAATGTTATCCACAAAAGAAATGCAGGCAATTTATTCGATCGAACTAAAAATATTCCTTACGAAGCAAAGTATAAAACCAAAGCGTTAGCCCATAGATCAGCAGTAATGCGATTTTTTGAAGGTAAGCCGATCAACGTACGATGGGATACTTATTCTGAAGAATTAGTTTGCCTGAAAGTCGGTCAAAAGATAGAAAAAGAAGTTGGCCCAATTCCATTTAGTATTTATATTGAACTGATGGGTGGTCCAGCAGGAGGCAAGCTTGATTGGAACATTGCCAATTATTCATTAGAAGCGTTACAAAAAAAGATGTTTGCTGGAGTAGAAGGTAGAATTAAAGTACATGTAATTGCACCAGATATCATCGAAAATAAGAGGAAGTATGAAGAATTTCACATTGAGATTATGCGCCGGTTAAAAGAACAACATATTGAAAAGGGAGACTTGGACATTTTTTTCTTAGATGACAAAATACCAGTTGAGAAATCTAGACCGTATTCAGCTAAGACCTATATCCCACAACATATAGAACCACATGTTCTCCAAAAGTGGGAAACTATCCATAACATAAAATGGTATGACATGGTGAAGGAAAGGCCTGATAAAGTTTTGAAATATGGAAAAGTGCGCGACAAAAACAATAGGCTCGTGCCCAATGAAAATAACTCATCGCAGGAAAAATGAATTTTAAAACTTGACGCCTTATTTAAACTATGAGTAAAAAGACCATTATATCCATCATACTAACCTTTAGCTCCTTAGTATTTTTAATAGGTACAATCGCGTTCATTAGTGTAGATCGCATCAATAAGAAAGAACGCAAACATTTACTCGAAAAAGGTGTAAAAACAACGGCTATTATAAAATCTAAAAGTCGAAAAGTGAATCGAAAGATCAGTCCACAAACATTCAATTGGCATTACACAGATGACTACTTTGTTACGTATTCTTTTCAGCAAGACAGTGTAGCAAGAAGTAACAAAGAAAAAAGCCTAGGGGACTATATAAACAATGCAAATAAACCGAAGGCCAACCCCGAAGATCAAGTGATACGCACCAGCCTAATAGATAAACCGCTATATGAAACAATAGGGATCGGGTCTAGGATCGAAGTAGTATATATCTATGGTATCCCGAATTCTGCTTTTATCCTTAATAGCCAAGGGAAGGTTACCATTCCGAACTTATTTCTCATTGCCTGCATTGCCGCTATTCTATTTTTGAGTAATACGATGATGCTTTTCTACTTCATAAGAACAGGAAAGACGTTTTAACTTATGTGCTTAATAATGATTAAATTTGTTGATAGATATAATTATTGAAATTATCCAGAAGTTGGAATTATATAACAAAATACCTTAAAGATTGGAGAGCGAATCGATATTCATAATATTACCAAATGGAAGCAAACGTGGAATAGATTACTTGGAGCTTAATCAATTAAAAAAAGATATTCTATGGATTTACGATGAAAATCTCGGGCAACTAAATGCTGGATTTGCGCCTTCCGGCTCCTTCAATTCTAACTATTGGGAATACTTGACTATCGATGCGACACGAATTACATTAAAAATAAATAAATGTATTCTTCAATTCTAACTATTGGGAATACTTGACTATCGATGGAGATAAATGGTTTTATGAAGAGGATAAAGCTTTTTATAGAACGACCAGCAAGTTTTCAAAAGGGAGGAATTGCCAACGATAATGGACTATGTTACTTACTAAAGCATAATTTATCCTAAAAAAAACCAATGCAACTCATTTATTACGATTCAAGTATATTATTGTCAAGGAAAAATTTTGATGAAAATTTCTGGCTTACTAGAATAGACCAAGTGACGTCCATAAAAACATTCGATCGATATCAGGAACTGCTAACCTACTTACTTAACAGATACCTACGGCTTGAACACCGCACAAGCAAAAGAAATTGACCTGAACTATAAAGAAAAGAATATCCACTATTTCACTTTAAAATTCTTCTCGAATGGTAGGTTTAGGATCGAAAAAATATATTTGAATGTAGAAGCAGGTAAAGGCAAACTTATCTATTGGACAGACTGGGATTTTACCCTTACCCAAATTGAAGAAGATTACCACTTATGGGTGTATATCGGAGGTGTCGCCGACATGTGCAGAGAAATAAAACTAAGCGAATCCGAAATTCGAAGTTTTAAAAAATTCGGACGAAGAAAAATAGATAATTTAGTTTTAGATCTAAAAAAGATGAGTGGCTCTGCTGTTTATAAGAAGGCAATCAAAGAAAACAGGAAAATTGTTTAGCGAAGTTTGAAGGTAAAACTAGAATCATCATTAGCGATTTCCTAGATGAAACCGTAGACAACTGGTTTTGGCAAATCCCCAAAAAGCATCCATCTAACATTCAACAAATAAGCCTATTGCATAATCCGGGTTCAAATAGCAAGGACGATGCCAGAGTCAGCAAATTGTCTGATTTCTATTGTCATTCCAATATCATTCTCCTACTTAGTCATTGCTTTTCACAGTTATTTAACGTACTTTTACGCTATAACTGTTTAACTATGACTCGAACTGTTCTGTTGATCAGCCTGCTACCTTTTATTTTTAGTTGTAATTGGCAAAATGCTAAGGAAGCTTTTGAAGCTGGTGAACAGCATTTTGTAAATCAGGATTATCACAGTGCTATTGCTTCTTTCAACCACGTTCTGAAGCTCGACGAGACCCACGAAAAAGCGTTGTACAGCCGTGGGAAATCCCAATTTCAATTGAAGGCGTACCAAGAAGCACTGAAAGACGTCGACCGATTACTCGCTATAGCAGCAGCAGACTCTACTTATCTGCTAAGAGGCAGAATTCTCTATAATTTGCGTGATTACGAACCAGCTATTGCGGCATTTGACGCTGCATTAAAGCTCAAACCGAATTACGGAAATGCTTATTGTGCAAAAGCCTTGTGCTATTTCGATCAGGAACAATACCAAGAAGCTTACAAGTATTATACTGAGGCAATAAAGCGACAACCCTACAACTGGCAAGGGTTTTACGGTCGTGGCATGACCAACATCAAACTAAACTACTACCTTGACGCGTCTCATGACTTTCAGCAAATCCTAGAAATAGATCCAGAAAGCGATGAAGCTTATTACGGTATCGGACGCACAAGAGCCATCCGTGGTCATTATGATGAGGCAATCCAATTTTACGATAAAGCCATTGCCCTTGACGGAACTAATGACGGCTATCTGTTTTACAAGGGAGTCGCTTATCAGAATCAAGGCTTATGGGATGATGCTAAGATCTGGTACACCAAATCAATTGGATTGTCCGAAGGTAATTTTATGGCACATACTAACCGAGGAGGAATCGCCTCCAAACGTAAACTACATGATATTGCACTTGCTGACTTCAAGGAGGCAATCAGACTACGGCCAGACTATCCTGTGGCCTATTTTCAGCGAGGCATGAGTTACTATCGACAAGGCAAGTATAATTTGGCTATCAAAGACTTTTCGAAGGCGATTCGACTGCATCCTAAATACAAACAGGCGTACTTTTATCGGGGGCACAGTTATCTGCAGGCTGGTAATAAGGGACAAGCATGTAAGGATTGGAGCAAGGCAGGTTCGAAAGGAGCTGAATCGATCGAAAAACACTGTTCGTAGCACGTAAGGAAGGGTTTTATTCAACCATTACAATCAACTGTTGCTCTATCAAATGGCCCACTTCGTCGTTTTATTTGAAGAAACCTAAGTCAGTTAGAACTAATTCCCTTGGTTTTTTCGTTAATTTGATATTACCAATCATTAAACTCAGATTAAAATAATATTATGAATCTCCCCTTAAAAATAGGTAATGTAATCGATGCCTTGAAAGATCGAATTGATTTAAGAAAACTTCTAGGAAGGTTTTATCTACAAGGGGAAAAAGTATTGTGGGTAAGTAAACCAATTGAAAAACTTTTTACAGGTAAAAACGTTTTTTATATCATTACAACAGATAGATTAATTATTTTTCATAATGGAAATCTAGAACATCGGCTCTTAAGTTCTGTTTACTTTTCTGAAAGGGACTCGGATTCCATTACATTTTATGATTGTGTAGGGAATAGACTAAATGACCGAAGAAAAATACTTTGTTTTAATTATTTCAGGGGCAACAATTCTGCCTATTCTATATTTCAAACGATCTGGGAGGAGAAAGGGCCCAATGGAAAATTAGAAGCATTGTTACAAACGTCAATGGAAGGTAAAGGATTGCATTCTAAAAATGATATTGAACAACCTAACCATCTAATATTTAAAGGAGTAATAGAAGGATTGTTTTGCACTGTTAAAGTAATAATTATATTGCCTATTAGAAGAATTGAAGTGGAATTAACTTGTAAAAACTTAGCTGATAATTTCTTGCTATTATATGGCCAGACTGCGGTACAACAACAAGTTAAAGATGTTAATATTAATGACCCGGAATTTGATGCTTCTTTTATCATTCAATCCAACAGTCGATCATTTTTGGAGGAAGTATTGACAGATCGCACCAAAGAATTGATGTTAAATTGTATTGGGTCAGCTAAATGCCGTTATCAGTTTGGTAAAGTTGGAGAAGTGACAAAGGAAAAAGGAGTGGACACTAGAAGTCAGTTTAGTGATCAAGAAGATGTGTTAGACTTTCAACTACTTGATAGAAAAGTGGATAATCGAAAAACACCTAGTTTGAAGTCTTCTAATGATCAAGGTGCGCCTACCTCATTGAAGCTAACATGTTCTCCAGAAAACAGTATACAACTTAACTTCGCGTTTATGGTGCGGCTACTGGAAAACTGCTTGGATAGTACAGCTGAATTAGCTAAATCTATTGAAGGGTACAATAATTAGTATAATTTTCACTAGAAATACTAAATTTTATATTTTTCGATCATAATAAAGGCTGGTAATTGTAAGCTAATTGTCATAAATACGGAATTTTTTACCGAATATACTGCGTTTCCAAAATATATTGAATCATTTAGACGTTTTAAGACCATTCTAAAATAAATTATCCTTATTTTTAAAGAATTGATTACATAATGTTCCAATATTGGCACTAAACAATTGAAAAGGGAAATGTTCTTATTAATATAATGTTAGGCTGGCATAAATATAAAAACGAGCAACAGCTCATTAGTGATATCGAAGCGGGAGGCTCTCGTACAGATAAAGCTATAGAGTATGTCTACTCCCACTACAGAAGGGAAGTGCTTCAATTTATATTAAAGTCTAACAGATACCTGATTAAAGATGATGCATTAGATATATTTCAGGACACTATCGTTATACTGTGTAGAAATATTCAGTCCGGTAAGTTCAGAAAAGAGTCTAACATCAAAACGTATCTCAAAGGGATCGCAAGAAATATTTCCTTTAGAATAGGGCAAAAGCAATATAGTAAAGTTCAGGTGGAAGTAGATATAGACTACGAACCACAAATTGAAGATGGTATTAATCCCGAACACCAGTACGTCGGCAATGAGTTGTCAGTCACAATCGATCAACTACTCAACAGCTTACCAGGTAAAGGTGCTCAGATTATCCGCCTATGGATGAAACGATACTCAATGAAAGAGATCGCAGATATCATGGGCTTCAAAAATGAACAGAATGCTCGCAACGCCAAGAAAAGACACCTGCAAAGGTTGATTGACAAGGTTAGTGAAAATGAATTGCTTGCAGCCGATTTAAAATTGTACTTGGAACAATAATGACCAATGGCCAAAAGCGGGAAAATATATCATGAATTTGACCCCCGACCGGAGCATCAATATCACTCCGCAAATCAGTCGATTCAAAAATTCAAATCAACAGGCGATGCCAGATCTCTTCAGGCATTGTTCCAAGCTTATTTCCTACTTGAACTACAACCGAAAACAGCTGATTTAGTCTCTCGACAAATTCAAATCAATAGTGATGTCGGTCATGCGTATATCGAATTTGAACATACCTACCAATATCTAGAACGAGATCGCGACCAACAGTTAAAAGGAGCACTCGTCAACTTGGAATCAAAAATAGTAAGAAGAGAAACGCAATTTCGGCATGCTAAAATGGCTGCCTTTGCAATGCTGCTATTGAGTATCCCAGTATACTTGACTGTTGATTATCACCTTACGGATCACCTAAACATTCCTATGGCAACTGTCATTCCTGCAGACACTCCAGGAATGCAGCAAGATGCCACACTACCTGCTGCTGAAAGTACTAGAAGCCAAACCGCTAAACAAGTCAACACTGCACAAGTACTCAGGGAACCGTCTACCCTAGCCAATCGTTTACAGCAATCGGTGTCTAGTAGCGCCTTACTCACAGCTTACCAGCCAATTGTAGATCAGAAAACCATTGCCCGAAAGGGTAATAATACTGGAATAGTCACCAAGCATTCGGACCATTCTCAACAAGACGTACAACAGCAAGAAATAAAGACCCCAACGGTTGGTGCCTCATTGAAAACTAGACAAATTTTCGAGCCTATCCCTTCCAAGGAAATCGCTTATTCAAATCATTCTAAGGACAATACAATATCGCCTCAAGCAGCTAAGTCTACCGTAATGGTAATGGAAGGTTACTTGACAGATGGGCAATCCGGACAAACAATTGGAGGAGCGAAGGTTCGTTATGGCAACCAGAAAATAGTAACTAAAGACAACGGGTTCTACCAGCTTAAACTAGATCAGTCTACCCGCCAAATTAGTATTTCTAAATCAGGTTACGAACCAGAATACCTGAAAGTACATCCTGAGAATGGTATCAAATCACTTGATCTTGCCATGATTGCCAGTATTCCCTCCCTTGAAACAAAAGTTGAGGTTGGCAATAAGATGACAAAGACATTAGGATCAGTCGCGCTTTCTACTGAAGTGATCAAGAAAGAGCGGATGGGTTCTAATCATTACACAAGTCTGGAGGAAGTGCTTAATCAGGTAGCTGGCATTAGTGTATTGGACGATCAGGTGTCTATTCGTGAAGGAGGACTATATTCCTTTAGCAGAGGCAGTCGTGTACAGTTGATCATTGACGGCGTTCCTGTTATGAACGCTGATGACGGGATTGCTAATTGGGATTTTGTACCAGTTGAAAACGTACAGCAAGTCGACGTGTTGAAAGGCGCAATGAGTACTTTATTCGGTTCTGCAGCACTGAATGGTGCCATTAATGTGCGAACAGTTGCCAAACAACCAGAAACAAAGATTTCAACCTTTGGCACCTTTTATCTATCTCCAAATGACAAGGAAAAGAAATGGTGGGGAGCCAATGGTGCTGATACCCCCTACAAATATGGTTATCTGTTTTCAACGGCTCAAAAGTTTAAAAATTTAGATTTCGCTCTAGGAAGCGCGCTTGTACAGGATCGGAGTTTCCGTAAAGGAGATTACAACCGTTATTTACGACTAAATTCCCGAGTTCGTTATCATTTAAATCAAAATACAGAATTAGGAATTGGTTTTAACACCCAAGGTGGTTTCAAATCACAATCAGAAATTTGGGAAAACGCTACAACAGGAGCGTATAAGACTGATGAAACCTTAAGACTTCGAGATACATTGGTACGCGTAACAGTTGATCCCTATTTCAAGATTAAGGATCAATATGACAATACACATCAAGTGATTTCCAGTTATTCCTTCAATGGTGTAAAACGATCTACTGATACCGAACAATTCGGGAATAATACTCAGCAAGTACATAACGAATATCAGTTTCAGCGTGATTTTACCGATCTTGAGTTGATCTTGACGGCTGGTTTCAATGGTTCTTTTGCCAATATTATTTCCCCTGTCTATCAAGATACCACCTACCGATCCACTAATTACGGTGGTTTTCTAGAAATGAATAAACAGTTCTTTAAAGATCGTTTGAAGTTTGTTATGGGGGTTCGATATGAACAGAACAAAGTATTTGGTCCAGGTATTGATGCCTTGGCCACTAGTGCAGCCCGTCCTTTCTTACGTGTTGGACTAAATTACAAACTAAAGGATAGAACCTACTTACGAGCATCCTGGGGCCAAGGTTACCGCTATCCTACAATTTCTGAGCGATATCTTACCAATAGTATAATGGGATTGAGAGTTTTCCAAAACCCTGAGTTAGAGCCCGAAGAAGGCTGGACTGGAGAACTCGGCATCAAGCAAGGCTTTGCAATAGGTAATTGGAAGGGATTTATGGATTTTGCAGCATTTTGGCAGCAGTATACCAATATGATAGAAATGCGATATGGTCGCTACGGTTCTGGTGTTGATTCTTGGGGCTTCCAAGCACAAAACCTATATTTTACTAGTGTCCAAATCAATGGAATGGAATACAGTCTAAATGCTCATGGCTACGTTCTCGGTCTTCCTGTTGATGTGTCTGGTGGTTACACCTTCTCCAATCCACGGTATAATTCATTTAATCAGGACTCTGTGCAGTCATCGACCAGCATAAATGTATTAAAGTACAGACATCAGCATAATCTAAAATTTAATGCTTCTACTCGTTTCAAACATGTTACTTTTGGGGTATCTGGTAATTATGCAAGTCATATGAAAGCTATTGACAGCGTTCTTGAGAATAATGATAAATGGGGATTGAAGGAATACCGTCGTACGCCTAGGAATTTATTTTCAATAGATGCAAGGGTTGCCTACCACCCGAATGATCGATTACAGTTATCAATCATAGGAAAAAATCTGACGAATCGTGAGAATTCATTACGCCCAGGTCTATTGCAAGCTCCAATAAACTTCTCTTTACGCTTATCCTACACTATTTAGAAATCAATGAAATTTATAATTTTCGATATTGACGGTACTTTGTCAAATACAACAAAAGTGGATGACGATTGCTACCTTGCTGCCTATCAGGAAACTTTTCAGGTAGATATTAACGACCATCATTGTGGTGATTTTAAGCATGTTACCGATTGGGGTATTACCAAGGAGCTCACAGAGCGAAAACTCAACCGTGTTCCTACTTCCGAGGAGTATGAATTGATGATTAAAAACTTTGAGCGACAGTTGGCGATCACGAAATCACAACATCCAGAATGGTTTATGGAGATTCCTGGTGCTAAGGTCATTTTTGAGTATCTACTCACTCAGCCGAAGTATGGTGTTGGACTGGCTACTGGTTGCTGGGAGATTTCAGCTAGATTCAAGCTCAATGCTATCGGCATCCAACTCCCTAAGGGCATTGCCTTTGCTCACAGTAATCATCAGATATCCAGAGAAGGAATTACTAATCATGCTATTAGTATGCTGAAGCAACAATATACGGAGTCTCCTGAAGCAATCGTCTATTTGGGAGATGGCATGTGGGACTTACATACTTGTAACAATCTAGGCATTCCTCTGATTGGCATTGATGTTTCTGGTAACGGCAAGCTCAAGACACATGGTGTTGACATTGTATTACGGGATTACTTGGATCGTGAGGCTGTTTTAGAGGCGATTGAGGGCCCTTAGGGCTGATTTACTAGGTATCTCATCCACTTGTATCTGTTTGGCGGGTGCTGTGGGCTTGTTACGCAGGTCTGGGTGCGTGTGAACTTCTAAGCTCCGGCTTCGCAAGCTTCGATTTTTGACGCGTTTAGCGGTACTGGGCGTTTGTTACTTTTATTAGCTGATATTATTCAACAACAATAGAACAAATGGAGTCTTTGAACAATTCTATTTCAACTATTGAACTTTTCTTTTTTAAAGATTCTTTTCCCTTGTTTTTCTCTTCAGACAGCGTTTTATCAAGAATAAAAATTTGCGAAGTGCTTTTTGTTGTATTGCAACTTATACATACTAACACATGAATCAAGAGTGATCCAAACACTAAGATTAAAAGTAAACGTTTGATCTTCAATTACTCGTTATTTGCACTTAATAATATTCTTAATAATCTCAAACTATTTTGGTATTTCACCTAACGATCTCGTGTTAATCATTAATTATCATTCGTTCCTTATCCAATACATCCTTAAGAAATTTCCATGCAATCAGAAAAACGAGCATTAGAGATGCACCGAAAACAAGTCCTAATTTCAATGCTTTCATAGGTTTTCCTTTGATAGCTGGTAAGGGATATAATGGGAGATCTATAGCAGTGATAAATGGTTTTTTTGATTGCAATGCGATTTTTGTGCCTTCAAGGTTCCTAGCAGCTTCGGAATAAAGTCCTTGTAAGCGATAGGATTCCCGTTCCATGTCTTCCATTTTAACTCTAGATTGGTTTTTAAATAAACCTCTATTGGTATCTTTAAAATTGGCAAGACGGTATTGAGTTTGAGCGAGGATAGTCTTTAGCGAATCTGCCCTTTTCTTAGCCATTTTATAGCTTTGCTGCTGTTTGGCTATTGATTTGGAGACGTAAAAATCGGAGAGGACTTCATAAAGAGTATTCAAAAAGACCAAGCTATACTCTTCCGAGGTACTCGTAAAGTGTAGATCAACAATATCAGTTCCAGTATCATCGAATTTGCTGGTTAGGTGCGCTTTTTCTAATTCTCCATTCTGTGTAAACTTAGCGACTTGGCTGTAGATAGAATTTGAAATTGAGTGATTTTTTCTGTCAAAATTTTCGAAATCACCATTTTCGAAGTAGAATCCGACTAACTTTTCTTCACCTCTTTCTGCCCATTGCTGATGGAGATTAAATTGATCGATATAGTGATTAGCAAGAAAGTCTTCTTTCCCGTCTATTTCCACTTTAGTAAACAAGGTTTTCTTAATAATCTGTTGTGTTGTAAGTAGTGCCTCAATTTTTTTGAGATTGGCACCGCCACCGTTGCCACCACCCAACCCAAACTGACCAAGCATTCCACTAATGGGATCTCCGCCACCATCAGAACCATCATCTGCCAGCATGAATTTTAGGTTAGCCTTATAAACAAGTGGCTTGGAAGCGTCGATATAGTACATGATTGCTCCTACAATCAAAGCTGCAATTGCAATCAACCAGCTCCTCTTCAGTAAGTAAAAGAAGTAATCCCGTGCATTTTTAATAATGACGGAAAGTCTTAATTCCTGATCTTGATGCTGGTATTCCATTCTAGCAATTATTATTAATCTGTAAATGCCCGGTCAAACAAAATAATGAGTGTGAGCACTGCACTGACCTGTGTGAGTGTTGTGGCAAATACTTTTGCCCAATCCGTCTCCTCTTTTTCCTTATTAATGCGTTCTGGTTTGCGCTTTTTCGCATATACCTTTACGTCAGCCCCTTCTTCTACCCGTGGATACACCTTAATACCCAGCAGACTTTTTGTTGCCATGGTGTGTCCATTTGGCTGTGTAACGTATATTAGTTTCTTACGTCCCTTTTTTCCTTTTCTATCAATACCCGCAGCATATTTATTTATATAAAATATGGCGTTTTTATTTTTGTGATAAGGTACATTCAAACGCTTTATAGTATCAATACCAGGAAAGTTAATAGCGCCAGAAATAGACACTAGATCTTTTACTTTCGGAATAACAATAACGTCTTTTTCCTTCAAGACATAGTTAAACTTAGACGTTGGATTTTGCATGACCTGTTCTAGATCTAACAAGATATATCCAATCTCATCTTCTTCACGTTTCAGTGTTGCGCCTGCTTTGAAAGCACTTGGTGTTACTCCTCCTGCACGTTCTATGACGCTTAGAATCTTTTCGTTGCGATCTACTAGAGGATAAACACCAGGGTATTGCACTTCCCCCTCGATAGTGATATTGCGTTGTAACTCGTAACCAGGAGCATTTCTGATAAAGACTTGATCATACGGTTCGAGCTTAAATCCTTTTTTATCTGTTAACACTAGATCTTTATCTACTTGGAGGGTAGCGACCACAACAGTCGCTTCTTCGATATTATCCTTTAAAATTCTAGAGACCTCTACCCTGCTGTTAGCCGCTTCCTCCTTAAGACCTCCAGATACAAACAATACATCATTTAAAGTCATGTTTGGGCTATAAGGGTAAGTACCTGGTTCTCTGACGGCTCCAAAAACACTTACATTAAAATCATCAAGGAACCTTGATTTAGGGTAAATAATCAATTCATCTCTAGGTTTTACGAGGACATTGTCTTCACTTTCCGGATTTGCTAATACCTCGTTGATATTGATTCGTTTATAACTAATTGACCTATCAAACTCGGAAGACTTAAGTAAAGCGATCTCAGAAGCGGTAGATTTCACACCACCAGAAAAATAGATTAAATCACTGATTCTTAGATTTTCGTCGTATTCAGTTTGCCCTGGTTTCCTTACGTGTCCTACCACTGAGACTGAAAACTCATCAATAAAGTCAGACTTTGAGAATACCTTAAGTTTATCTTGTGGTCGGAGTTCAATATTTTCGATGGAGTTCCTATTAGCCAGTACCTCATCAAGATTAATTTTAATAAATCTGTTGGTGAGGTCGTCTTGTTTTCTCATAAGATACACCACATCTGTCCTAGCATCAATACTCAATCCTGATTTACTGATCAGGTCAGAAATTCTCATTGAAGTTTTAAGCTCAAAAACGCCCTCCTGTTCAACAGCGCCTTCAGTGAGCACATAGTTTCTAAAGGTTTCTGTTACCTCAGGGACGGTGACGACATCACCATCTTCCAGCTTAAATTCTTCTCTGTTCCTATCAAATGTATTCAGATTGATATCGACCAAAACTTGTCTATCATTGTTATATCTTAATATCTGGATGTTATTTTTGTAGGCATTTGCCTGAAGTCCACCCGCATATTTAATCAAGTCAAGGATACTTTCAGATTCAAGCAACTCATAGATCATTGGGCGTTTAATAGCGCCTTGTATCTGAACTATTTTTTCAGCGGCTGGTACAAAGATCACATCATTGTTTTCTAGGTAAATACTTTCGACGCTTCCACTTTTTTCGAGGTACTTGTATACATCTAGGATTCTGTCCTGCCCTCCTGGCTTCATTACTTTAATTCTTCTGACACTACCTGTTTGATTAGGGCCACCTGCTGCAATCAGGGAGTTGAGTGCTGTATTGAGAGAAGAAACGGAATAACTACCTGGATCAAATACATTTCCATAGATTCCTATGGTAAGTTGTCTAGAGTAGGAGAGAATTATTTCCATAAAGGAATCTTTCATATTGTATGCAGATTCCATATTACTTCTAATTGCTGCTAACGCTTTTTGGTAGGTTAATCCTTTAACATATACTCTAGGTACATACTGATCTTTTATATAACCTTCATTATTCACTTTCAGCACATTAGAGTGTTGTGCCTGGCCCCATATCGTTACGGAAAACTCATCCCCAACACCAATCAAGTAATTAGAAGGTGCTTTGAAATTACCAGAAGGTTCAAATAATTTTAGGCTTTTATTTCTGAAAATGTTTTGTCCATAAATAGCTTCTTCTGGCCATATTCGATTCTCGCTGTCTTCTCCATCTTCACTGGCTTCCACTTCTTCTTTGTCCTCTCCTTCCTCTCCTTCCTCTCCTTCCTCTCCGTCTTCTCCGTCCTCATCCTCTTTACTATCATCGTCCTCTTCAGCGTCTTCTCCTTGTTCGTTTTCTTGGTTTTGCTTATTTTCGTTGATGACATCTCTTGGATACAGTAACTCTTCTGGTGTTACGCCTTCATCTTTAGCCTTTTTTATTGCATCTTCTTCTGTCATCCCCCTTTTCTTCAGTTCCTCTTCTACTGTCGATTCAGGAATCCCTTTTTGTTTTAAGACATCTTTGACTTCCTCATTTTGGATTTGGGTATAGGCCGGTAGGAATCCAAATAACAAGATGATTACAATGGCGAGATTTTTCATTATTCTTCGTTTTTAAGCTTGGAGAAATTTGGTGTTTTCAATTAGCTTAAGTATTGTTTTTGATAATATTCCTTGTAGGCTCCAGAAGTGACATTATTTAACCACTCTTCATTCTCCAAGTACCATTTAATAGTATTTCTAAGGCCTTCTTTGAAAGTGATTGACGCTTTCCAACCAATCTCAGTTTCCAGTTTAGCAGCATCAATAGCGTACCTTCTATCGTGTCCAGGGCGATCTTTTACGTAAGTAATCAATGATCGTGAACTGCCAGCTTCTCGTCCTAATTCTTCATCAGCCACATCGCAAAGGAGGTGGATTAATTCGATGTTCTTCCATTCATTCTTTCCTCCGACATTGTAGGTTTCGCCTAATCTTCCTTTGTGAAACACCATATCGATTGCTCTCGCATGATCCACTACCCAAAGCCAGTCTCGTGTGTATTTCCCATCACCATATACTGGTAACGGCTTATTATTTTTAATATTATTAATGAATAACGGGATTAATTTTTCTGGGAATTGGTACGCACCATAGTTATTAGAACAATTGGAAATCACCATCGGAAAATCATAGGTGTGATGGTATGCACGTACAAAGTGATCAGAACTTGCCTTGGCAGCGGAATAAGGCGACCGTGGATCGTAAGGCGTGTCCTCCACAAAAAATCCAGTTTCTCCTAGTGAGCCATATACTTCATCCGTTGATACATGATAAAACAACTTGTCTTCAAAGCTGTCCCAACTGTTTTTCGCTGCATTTAGTAGCACCACAGTACCCAAGACATTCGTTTCTACAAATGCAATAGGATTGGCAATAGAACGGTCTACATGGGACTCCGCTGCAAGATGAATCACGCCGTCAAACTGATGCTCAGTAAACAGTTCTGTAATAAAACTAGCATCCGTAATATCTCCTTTTATAAAAGTATAATTGGAAGCAGACTCCACATCGCTTAAATTCTCAAGATTTCCAGCATACGTTAGCACATCCAGATTATAAATGTGATAATGAGGGTACTTGTTTACCATCAAGCGAACTAAGTGAGAACCAATAAATCCTGCACCACCTGTAATTAAAATTTTTCGTTGTTTTTGATCCATTATATCTTAATTATGAGCCAATTCTTTTTTAAAATATTCGCACGTATGTCTTAATCCTTCACTTCTTGATACTTTGGGCTCCCAGTCTAGTATGCTTTTTGCCCTAGTAATATCCGGTCTTCTTCTTTTCGGATCATCTTCCGGAAGGGGAAGATTAATGATCTTTGAACTAGAGCCAATCAATTCAACGACTTCTTCAGCGAAGTCTTCAATTGTGATTTCGTCAGGATTCCCGATGTTTACTGGTTCGTGGTAATCACTCATGAGTAATCTGTAGATGCCTTCCACCAGATCATCAACATAGCAAAAGGACCTTGTTTGCTGTCCATCGCCAAAAACAGTGATATCCTCACCTTTAATTGCTTGAGAAAGGAATGCGGGAAGTGCTCGCCCATCATTCAATCGCATTCTAGGTCCAAAAGTATTGAAAATACGCACAATTCTGGTTTCCAATCCGTGATAGTTGTGATATGCCATGGTGATTGCTTCCTGAAAACGCTTGGCCTCATCATACACACCTCTTGGACCGATGGGATTGACATGTCCCCAATAATCTTCAGTCTGGGGGTGCACTTGCGGGTCGCCATAGACTTCTGAAGTACTTGCTACTAGGATTCTTGCTTTTTTGGACAAGGCGAGTCCAAGCAGGTTATGCGTACCGAGTGACCCCACTTTTAAGGTTTGAATTGGCATTTGTAGGTAGTCAATCGGACTAGCGGGGGATGCAAAATGGAGGATATAGTCGAGTTCTCCAGGCACATGAACGAATTTACTAACGTCATGATGATAGAACGTAAACTCTTTAAGAGGAAAGAGATGTTCGATATTGCTAAGTGATCCAGTAAGGAGGTTGTCCATACCTATTACTTCATATCCTTCTTTAATGAAGCGATCTGATAGGTGCGACCCTAAAAATCCTGCTGCTCCTGTAATCAATACTCTTTTCCCCATGTTTATTTATGTTCTAAAATTGCCAATTACTCAAAAATTAATCCGTTCTCGAAAAAATGATGAATATTTCGTTACTTTGTTCTATCTGCAAAACACATCATTTATTCCCATGTCACTTTCGAGATGCAAATATACGTGAATAATGACAAAATATAAATTTTACGATTCTTAACCACTAATATTCAATGAACAAGTATCTGATACTATTATTAATTGCAACCCTGCTGACCACTTTCCTGCATGCTCAAGAAGACGAGACGAAGCCTCCAAATTCTGTTCTTTTTCATGTAGGCTATGGCTTTCAAGTTCCTGGAGGAGATTTAAACAATGACTTTGGCGTGACTCAGGATCTTGGTTTTGGGCTTTCATACCTATATCAAAATTTCTTGTTTGGCGTTGAAGGAAACTTTTTGTTTGGCAATAAGGTGAAAATTGATCCCTTATCCAAGCTAAGAGTTGAAAATGGTGGTATTGTAAGTGTCAACAATGAGTTGGGTCAGGTTTTGCTTACCCAAAGAGCCTATTACTTTGGTGGCAATATAGGGATCATTCAGCCCATTTTCAAAAAAAGTAAGCGTTCTGGGATCCGATTTACGATTGGTTCTGGTCTATTTCAACACAAAATCAAAATCATTGATATCTCAGAGGGCATTCGACAATTGGATGATCCTTATATCAAAGGGTATGATCGGTTAACCAATGGCCTCGCTTTCAAGGAATTTCTAGGCTATCACTATTTTAGTAAAAACCGATTAATCAACTTCTTTCTTGGCGTAGAAAGTGTACAAGCATTCACCAAAAACAGACGATCTATTAATTTCGACACCATGACTAAGGACGATACGCCACGATTCGATATGCTCTTTGGGCTACGGTTGGGTTGGAATCTCCCGCTTTATGTTGCTGAAAACAAAGATGATGAAAAATTCTACTACTAATTTAGGGATTAGGTTTTAGGGATTGGCTACAAATACCAAACTTGAAAGTCTTTGTAAATGAGTATAGTAAAGCAGTACATTAAGTCCAGTTTAAATAATTGTCTACTCCTGAAATAAATTGACAAATCGTTCATTAGCGAAGCGTTCATTATTAATTATTCATTATTCATTGTATTGATGGTTTTGATTTATGATCTGGGTTTGAAGTGTTATTATTTTGCGATTTGGATAGCCTCATTATTCAATCGTAAAGCTGCACAGTGGATCAAGGGTAGAAAAACAGCAAAAGAGTACATCCTTAAACAGTTAGAAACAGATAAACCAGTCATTTGGATGCACTGTGCCTCGTTAGGAGAATTTGAGCAAGGACGGCCAATCATAGAAGCCATACGAACACAGTATCCACAATTTCAGATTTTGCTTACCTTTTTTTCGCCAAGCGGCTATGAGATCCGTAAAAACTATGAGCATGCAGATGCTGTGGCTTACCTTCCCTCTGACAGTAAACAGCATGCAGACTGGCTGGTAAACAACCTTCCTTTAAAACTAGCGATTTTTGTAAAGTACGACTTATGGTATCACTACCTTAATGCATTACAAAAAGCTGAGATCCCTAGTATTCTGGTGGCCGCATTCTTCCGAAAGGATCAGTTTTATTTCAAATCATATGGTCGGTTTATGCTAGAAAAGATCAAAGGTTTGTCTACCATTTATGTTCAAAAGTCATCTGTAAAGTCCTTGCTGGAAGCACATGGAATCACTCAAGTTGTTTCAGCAGGAGATCCTAGAGTGGACAGGGTATTTACCATTTGCCGAAAGGCAAAAAAATATCCTATTGTTGAAGCATTTGTAGGGCAACGCAAGGTATTGATTGCGGGTAGTACTTGGCCAGAGGATCAAGCCATTTTATTACCATTCCTCAATAAACATCCCGACAAATTCAAGTACATTATTGCACCACATGAAATTGGGGAACAGCAATTGAAAGTACTAGAAAATGGGTTGACGATTTCTTCAATTCGATATTCAAAAGCCCAAACCAACCAACTTGATGCGATAAATGTTTTGATCATTGATAATATTGGAATGCTTGCTTCGTTTTATCAGTATGCGACCGTGGTTTATATTGGTGGTGGGTTTCGTACAGGTCTTCACAATACACTAGAGCCAGCAGCTTTTGGTGTTCCAATTTTGTTTGGTCCCAAATATCAAAAATTTGTAGAAGCGGATGCATTGGTGAACTCTAGAGGTGCTTTTGTTGTTAGGTCATTAGAAGAGTTAGAGCAAGAGCTGAATGAATTGAGTGATGAGTCAATATGCAAGCAGGCTGGAGTGATTACAGCATCTTACATCCTTGAGAATAAGGGGGCGACAGAAAAAATCATGGCAGATGTGGCATCCTATTTAAGAATTGATTAAATTACAATATGGAAATTTTAATTGACGAATTGGTTGTAAAACGTTTCTTTGACGATGTCTGGAATGGTCGGCGATTAGACTTGATTCCAGAAATCTTTCATGATCCATATAGCATTACCAATCTCCTTACACCGAGACTCCCACCTCAATTTTATAATCACCAACAATTGCAGACACATATTGAAAAATGGCTGCATGGTTTTCCTGATTTTCATCTAAATGTCCAGGAAGTTATTAACCAAGACAATAAATTTGTTGTTCGTTGGATTGCTGAAGGTACTCACATGCAAAACTTTGAAGGTGTTGCTCCTACAGGCAAACACGTCAATTTCAGTAGTATCGGAATTTTTACGACTAAGGAGGGAAAATTGTTCCAACACAGTACACTAGTCGATATTTATGGGTTGTATAAGAAATTGGGCGTGCTGAAGTAAGTACTTACGGTACATTCAAATACTTATGAATCTGTAAAGAAATTCCCCATTTAGGGTCCATTTTCACATGATTGATAATCAATGGCAACATCTCTGGCTCACGGCCCCATTCTGGTTGCAGATATAACTTACATTCCGAATTGACTTCCTTGGCAAATGTCTCTGCCCACTCTAGATCATGCCGATTATAGACAATAACTTTCAACTCATGCGCTTCTAGGAGAAAATCCGGACGTGGTGCTTTAAATTTCTTAGGGGAAAAACAGATCCAGTCCCACGTTCCAGTGAGCGGATGGACACCAGATGTTTCGATGTGCGTACGAAATCCCTTTGCCTGAAGTGCAGCAGTCAGTTCATCGAGATTATGCATTAGCGGCTCGCCTCCAGTAATTACAGCCAGTCGACCAGGGTGTTCCGCCGCTTGATCGACGATTGTCGCAATACTAACTTGGGGATGCGCATCGGCATCCCATGATTCTTTGACGTCACACCACACGCATCCAACGTCGCAACCACCCAAGCGAATAAAGTAGGCGGCTTTTCCCTGATGATACCCTTCTCCCTGGATAGTATAGAACTGTTCCATGACGGGAAGCGTGCTTGTCGATATTTCTGTTAACTGTTCTGACACGGTGCAAAGTTATAAGAACATTCGCGGATTACACGAATCCGTTAATTTTTTTTCACCGTTCATACGTGAATTTTATTTTCCAGTTGTCATATAGGTGAAAAGAATTACTAATTGGTCAAGGTAGACGCTTCCCCTAAATGTAGGAGAAGCGTCTTTTTTTGTTTGCAAGGACAACTCAATGACCAATCTCATCTACTTCGTTGACTTTGCTCATTTCTTACCATTACGATTGTCCTTATCCTTGTAATATCAATTACTAACAATCAAAACAGCATTTTAAATGGATATTAAAATTGAAGCGATTCAGCATCAGAATCAAGAACAGTTAAGAGACTATTATGAAGGAAAATTACAAGAGAAGTATGGTAATTATGATTTCATTAAAAGTATCGACGTTAAGGTTGTCAATGAAAAAAATGATATGAGAAGAGTGTCCTTGCAGATTAAACCTGAAAAAGGAACCATGTTGTATGCTACTCATTCAGCTATCAATGAGAATAAAGCATTGACGGAAGTTATTCGAAAAATGAATACTCAGATGGAGAAGTACAAGGAGGTCCATTATCACGGCAGAAGCAAAAATAGCATCAAAAATCAATAGCAGTATTCTTTACTAGTAGAATAAAATACATTCCAATGAAAATATTAGTCCCCACAGATTTCTCAGAAGTTGCTGGATATGCCATTGAAACAGCAATACTATTTGCTAAAAAGTTGGAAGCTGAAATTCACCTTTACCATAGTGCTAACGTTCCAGATGATTGGGAAGACCTACCAGCAGATGTTCGGTATCAAGATGAATTGAACAAGAATATTGCGATAAAGGCAAGGAGTAAGTTACAGGATCTACAGCGTAGGATTAAGAAAGAAGGAATTGCTTGTCAATATCACTATACAGGTGGCAAATTTATTCAAAACATCACTGAAATCACGGATAAAATTGACTTTGATTTGATCATAATGGGTTCGCATGGTGCTTCTGGAAAGGAAGAATGGTTTATGGGGTCTAATGCGCAAAAAGTAGTCAGAAAGGTACGTAATCAGATCATTGTGGTGAAGAATCAAATGAGAACATTAGCGTTTGGTGATGTCTTGTTTGTTTCAGGTCTGGATCAGGAGGATCAGGAAGCCTTTCGCAAATTTTTAGACTTCATCACTCCATTCAATGTGGATAAGGTCCATGTAATGACTGTTGACACGTCTGCGTTCTTTTCCCAACCTGCTGTAATAATAAAGAGTGCGCTTAAAGACTTTGAGCAAATAGCTGAAGGGTTTGATGTCAGCACACACTTTTACAGTGATTACTCTATAGATTCAGGAGTGCGCCACTTTTGTGAGGACTTTGATATTGGTTTAGTGGGCATATCAAATCATGCTAAACGTCCAATCAAAAGACTATTTGTAGGAAGCAATGTGGAAATGATTGTCAATCACTCTAAAGTTCCTGTGCTTAGTATTGACTATTAATAAATGAATTATAAAATAATCATGAAAACACTATACATTAATAACAAAACACTCTTTTATTCAATGCTGATCATAAGTTTGACATTTATTAGTTTTGGCTGTGATACCAATGTGATGTTTGAAGATGCCATGCCACCAAATGTCGATATCATCACTACAATTCCATCCTCCTACCAAGGAACGTATCTGTGTGAGAGTGATAGCAGTATTATCCATGCTACAAACCGATCCCTTGTCAGAGAATCCTTTCTACGATTTAGTTCCCCTATCGATCAAGTAAGAGAAACTGAGGGATGCGAAATTAAGAACGACAGTTTATTTATGCCTTGGAGTGATGTTTGTCTTCCCTTCGACTATATCAATGATTCTACAATCACGGCTACAGTGCATAAGTTTGATACCTTGTTCAAATTTCGGAAAGAGGAGATCGCTAAGTACTATAAAGGCAGAGTGTTTTTAAATGCACAGATCTATAACGATAAGAAATGGGTGACTTCGATGTTGACCAAGCAAGAAGACGGTTCAGTAAAATGGGAGCAAATACAAATGCCTGAGGATATCGAAAAGGTAACCGCTATTACTCCTGATTTTGAAACCAAGAAAACCAGAAAAGACGAAACCATCTACATCCTCAATCCGACATTAGTAGAATTCGATAAAATACTGGAAAAGAACTATGTACGCCAATGTGATGTCTTCACACCAATTTACCAACCAATTAAAAAATCGAATTATTTTGAGTATATTTATTAAACACTTCGTTTACTGAAGCCGAAGATTCAATTTATTTACCTTCCGACACCTTCAAATGAAGTAAAACACAACTAATTATGAACACAGCATTAATTATTCAAAACTTGAAGTGTGGTGGATGTTCTAAACAGATTATTAGCAAACTCAATCAAATTGAAGGTGTAAGCAATCCGAAAGTAGATGTTGACCACTGTACGGTAGACATAGATTACACTGACGAAGAACAATTAGACAAGGTCGTCCAAACGCTCAAACAGATGGGATATCCACTTATTGCGCAAGAAAATACACTTCTTGACAAATCAAAGTCATATCTCAGTTGTATGATTGGAAGGACTAAATCAGAAACCACGACTGAAGGAACCCAATAAATTGTTCCGCTATACTTATCTAATAAATACTATCAATCCTGATTTAAAGTCGTGTTGTCCTGGCTCTACTTCTTAAGAAATTCACTACAAAAACGACCACCTCCGCCCTTGGTTTAATTTAGGCTTTCCCTTGTGATTTAAATCTCAAGAACGCTACTTCACTGCCTACAAAATCAGTTTCCTATGATTCGTCAAATCGAAATCACCTTTTTGTTATTGGCTTTAATTGTTGAGATCATTGGTACAATTGGAATTAGATGATCTTGACGATTATCTTAGATTAATCCACCCAGACAGGGCCTTTCATCAGTTAAACGGTCCTTATTTCAAAAAACAAACACTAGAAGAGTTACAGCTTTATGTTCTTAAGATTAAAGATCGTTTAAAACAAGGAGATGTCAACCCTCGTAGGAAAATGATTGTAGAAGCTGCGACAAACAAAATCCTAGGAGATGTTATTCTCAGGAAACCAATTGGATGGAAATCGGTATTGTCATTTATGATGAGGCCTATTGGGGAAAAGGCATTGGTAAACAAGCACTTCGACTATGGGTGACGGAGCGGTTCCAGGTGCATCCTGAGCTGGTTAGAATTGGACTTACTTCATGGTCAGGAAATATTGGAATGATCAAATTGGCGACATCTCTTGGATTTAAACAGGAGGATTGTTACCGAAAAGCCAGGATTGTGGACGGGAAGTACTACGATTCTGTGAGCTATGGTATATTGAAGGAAGAGTGGTCGGAAATACGAAATCCGGATTAAACAAAAAATTGTCATTAGTTAAGTAAGTAACACGGCTTAGTGATAACAAAACTAATGACAACCAAACTTCTTCTAAAGGATTAAGTTTCTACTCCTTTACTTTCCTGGAAAACTCAATAATGGGATCTCAGTAGAATAACTCATAGCACGAGTCGTACTTTCGACAAATAGAGATTTAAAAATACTCTTATTACTGTTGACCATAGCAATCAAGTCAATATTATTTTCCTTGACGTAATTTCCTAGTGCTTTTTTGACATTAGCTGTTGGTTCCAGGATCACAATTTCAAAAGAGACTTTAGGCATTTTGCTCATCGTCAGAATTTCTTCTAGTAAACTTTCGTTAATGTCTTCATCATCTTTAGAATTTGTAGAGACATGAACGAAGTGGATTATTGCTTTGTAGCGCTCTGCAAATGTGATTATATTGTGTACTGCTTCCGTGGTAACAGACTGATAGTTGATAGCGAATAAAAGGTTTTTCAGTTTTTTGTGTACTGCCTTTTCAGGAACGACTAGTACCGGACAATCAGCGCCAGCGAGGACACCTGTAGTCACACCACCAAATAGCCGTTCGCTCAATGAATTCTTGCCTTTTTTACCAATTACGATATAGTCATAATCCTTACTCCGCTGTCTGATTTCGGAAGCGACATAACCACATCCTAGCTCAAAACTGAGGGTATTGGTTTCAGGGGCGTGCAATACTTTTGAGTCAAGAGCTAGTTTCACACAGTTGGTCAGTTGGGAATCTGGCAACTCATTTACTGTGGTCTTTGTTGCTGGTGATTTCAGGAAAGGCAATCGCTCTGTTTTACTGTTTTCCAACAAATGAAGAATGTTGACGGTCCCTTTCACTTCTTTAGCAAAATTTAATGCGTAAGCTAAAGCGTTAACAGAATTGGAAGAATAGTCAGTTGGGAGAAGAATCTTTTTCATGATGATTTACTTTTTGATTGTAGTTAGATTATTTGTGGTGATTAATTCCAAGAGCAGCATAAACTGGACACCACCCTAAAATCCCTGTTAAGAACACTAGCATTGCAAGAAATACCATCCATGGAGCGTTCAGCACTCCTAGCAAAATACCTAAGCCTAATACAATATAGAATCGGACAATGATTTCCGTAATACTAAGGTTATAAGCAAGCCAATCTGTTTTTATCGCATTCATAATATTTAGTTTGAATTGTTAATAATTACTACTCCAAAAGTAAAGGCAAAAAAGCCGAATTAAAATGACCTTAGTCATTGACAGAACTGACAATAATCAACTTATTCATAACGAATTACAAACAGACATAAAGTCATTTCAAAAGATGACGAAGATCATTTCATGTCTTTCATTTTCGATCTACATTTGAATAAAAATTAATAAATATGAACACGATAATATTCCCAACAGATTTTTCAGATGCATCAAACAATGCATTAGAATATGCAATTGCTTTAGCAGCAAAAAACAATCAAACGATTCACTTAGTACACACCTATGAATTGATAAAAAGAACCGGAATGCTTCCTTCTATTGAACATCATGTACTAAAGCTTGCCAATAAGGATATGGGGAGTTTAATTATGAAAATGAATGAAAAATACCCTGAGATAGCATTTACCTTTTCTATCCACAGGACTTCAGTAGCAAAAGGTGTTGCATTAGAAGCAAAAAAGAAAAATGCTTCCCTGGTTGTTATGGGTACTCATGGCACTAGTGCCTTCAAGGAAATTTTCTTGGGCAGCAATGCCATTGAAGTCATGAACAATTCGCTAATCCCGGTATTATTGGTTCCATACAATGAGCTGTTTGACGGCCTTCAAACAATACTTCTTACACTTGATGATGTCAAAAGTTCTACGAAAGAAAACCTGGAGGCTCTGAAACAAATTGCAAAACTATACCGGGCAGAAATTATTGCCTTACATGTTGAAACTAACCCACAAAAACCAACAGCAAAAGAGTATTTAGACTTGCTAGCTGAGGTCTTTGATCCTGGCACCGTAGGGTTTTATGAAATCATAGGAGAAAATGTAGAGCAAATCATCGAAAATTTTGCAGAGGAAATTGAAGCAGATATCATTTGTACCTTGAAAAGAAATAGAGGATTCTTAAGTGAATTAATAAGAAAAAGCACCTCAAAACAAATGATTTATCAATACCAGTACCCTTTGCTTGTTCTAAATGAAAATGTGGTCAGTACTTCCAATCAATTAGAATCCGAGCGTAATATCAGCGCTAAATAAATTAAACTAAAACATCTAAAACATCTTAATTAAGCTAATTCAAAATAAAAACCATGAAAGAGTTAAAAATATTATTTCCTACAGATTTTTCACCCGCTTCTTCCAGAGCACTGCGCTATGTATTACAATTTGCAGATAGTGCTTACACTTCAATGGAAATGATCCACATGATGGGAAATCCTGTGCAATCCCTTGAATCTTCAGTCGTGGTCGTCGAAGCAACTAAAACACAGCTGGATTACTCCAAAAAACAAATCCGAAAACAATTTAATGATGCAATGATTCAAATCGAGATGAAAGGTATGCTTGATCATATCCCCGAAATTGATTTTACATTAGAATACGGCGATCCAAAAGGATTTATCTCCTCTTATCAAAAGATAAATGAGTTTGATTTGCTAGCTATTGGCACTACCGGAGAAGGTAAAAAGACGTTTGGTTCCTTTACTTCCAACCTACTCAGACGCGTGAGTTGTAATGTATTGGTGATTCCGAATGGATCAGAATACAAGGATATTAGAACTATTGTCTTTGCAACTGACTTCAACGATAGTGATCCCTATTACATTGCTGAGATGTTGCGTGTTGTAGAACCGTTTGAGCCAACAATTCATTGTGTTCATATTAAAGGACAAAAGGAGCAGAAAAAAGGAATTGGAAAAGAAGGGCTAATCAACTTTATAAGAGAAAATTTCCCTATGATGGATATCAACGTTCATGAAATCGAGGATAAAAACATCGAAACTGGAATTAAAGAATTTGCAGATAATGTAAATGCTCAAATGATTGCGATGGTGGCTCCAAAATATAGTGTTCTCAAAACAATGCTACATAAGAGTCACACTAAAAAAATGGCAGGTATTACCGAGCTTCCACTATTAGTACTCAAGGAACGATAATCGTCATACGTTGGACTATTGCACATACTTCATTATTAAAAAAGAATTACCACGGAGTTTAACGGAGTAAAAAACAGAACCATAGGTTAAAACTGCTCAATCTTGTGAATACTGAATTAAGATCATTGCTTGGTATGACGTAAATCATTTTATTCAACAGCAAAAAACTGGAAATTGTGTTTAAATCAGGTAAACAAAAAACATCATGAAATTAGCATCATTCCTATTATTGTTTATACTTCTTCAGACTCAAGTTTGTAATCCTGAAGAATTCTTTCCAGAAAACTCAGTGCTGTTTAATCAGACAATGATACCAGTGTGGACCGCATTGAAGTTACAAGATTATGAGGCGGCTACTAAATACGGAAAGGAAATCCACTACAATTTTGACCAGCTGCTAGGAGACGGTGCCATCTATCAGGAAACTTGGGTCGAATTTGTGCATGCAGACTTGAATCTTCTAGTGTATGCTCTTGAAAATGGAGAACCTGAAGTGGCAACGGAACTCGCCTACTGTATCATGGATGAGTTGAACGACTGGCACACTTTGAATGAACGAAACTTCTACTTCGATAAAATCTGGAATTTCGAAAAAGGATACCGCAATCTTAAATCCGTTCTTAATGATGAGCTTCTCAATTATTACGAATGGAAAGAGTTAGAAAACTTTATTGAAGAATTTAATACCTCCTGGAAGGTAATACTTGATACGCCACTAGACTTAAAAGGATATTACTTTATACAGCATCCAGAACTAGAAGAGTTTATAGCAAGTAGAAATGACATCAACCGCTGCGTTCAAGAGTTTAATAGCCAAATAGAAGAGGCAGACAGAGGCTATCTGGCAGAACTGTGCAATGAGGTGGAGCCTAATCTAATAAGAATGATTCAAGTTTTTGGCAATTATCATTTGACTAACCCCAATGCTAATCAACAGATTTCATTAACTACTTTCTAACATCATACTCTTCTTATACAACAGGAAGCATAATAGATTAAAAGCAAAATCATGAATACAAATATCATTACAATCGGTTTCGACAATTCTGAGATTGACAGATATACCCTACAAGCAGCCAATACACTAGACGATATGCTCTCAGTTAAAAAGATTATCTGTGCACATGTAAAACCTGAATTTGATGTGACTGATGCGCTATTCCATAAAAAGAAGGTGGCATTAAGTACTGAAAAAAATGAGAACTCCGTCATTATTGATCAATTGAAAAACACGCAAGGGTACGCCCTCGACAACATCACTAAACAGCATACAAACATTGTGATCAAACACGGAGGAGTAATGCCTGGATTAATTAAAATTCTGGAAGAGAACAGTGCTAACTTGCTAGTCCTAGGACAACATCCAGTTGCTAATGGACACGGAACACTCATCAGGAATTTGATTAGACGATCGAGTACCAATGTCTTACTCGTACCCAAAGTAGCACTACGAAAAGTAAAAAAAGTGGTGGTTGCACTTGATTTCTCAGCACATTCGGAAAAAGTAGTAGAGACGATAAACCAAATGGCTCATATCATAAATTCGCCACTTGAAATTACGTTTGTAAACGTGAGTCATAAAGCAGAATTTGAAGCCTATAGAGATCATCAACAAAATACTGAATTTACTAGAGGCGAGACAAGAACAAACAGAGCCTACAAAGACCTAATTACTAAATACGAATTTCCAAATTATTGTAAACTGGAATTTATAGAATTAATAGCCGATTCTTCCAGAGTTCATGAATCAATTATCAATACTGCGAAAGAAGAAAAAGCAGATCTGATAGTCGTCGGTAACATAGGGCATTCTCCATACAAGCAGTTTTATCTCGGCAGTGTAGCTGAAAAACTGACGTTGACAGACTTACCCTGTGCTACCTTATTTGTTTCAGTATTCTAGATCAAGATTATTAAAAACATGGGTAATTTATGGGTTACGTTGCTTTAGTAGCGTTTTGGGGTAGCAGGCAGTTCTTTGGCGGAACTGTCTGCATTATTTCTTAGTGTTCAATATCGAAAAACGCTTCAAAAACCCTACGTAAATAATTAATCACTAAACACTTACCACTAAACACTACTATTGTGGCATATCTTGTAATCCTTCCTTGTCCAGAATCACAATTTTTCCCTTCTCAATACGAATCAATCCTTCACCTTTAAAATCAGATAACGTCCTAATTAGTGTCTCCTTAGCTGTTCCTGCTGCACTCGCTAACTCTTCCCTAGCTACTTCTATCTCAAGGGCATCTTTTGAATGTGCGATAAGTGCCAATGCCACTTTTCGTCTAACCGAGCTATAAGCAAACTCTATTAGTTGTTGTTCTACACTATTGGTTTTATTGGCCATTATTTTAATAAAATGTGCCGCCACTTCCCTATTATTAAACAGTAACAACTGAAAATCTTTTTTAGGAATCAGTCGCACTTCGGCATTTTCAAGGCATATAGCGGTATCGGTATATCTGGTTTCTGTCAACAAAGGGAAATAGCCGAAGAATTGACCCGCTTCAAAAATAGTGGTGGTCAATTCTTTCCCAAACTCATTCGTCTGCACTGTTTTCACCCTTCCTGATACCAGATAATACAACCAGCGTGCTGCTTGCCCATCTTCGTAAATACTATCCTTGGTAGAATAGGAACGTAACTCTCTGTCTAAAGTCAGGTTTTCAAGTCCCTCATTGGCTTTTGCTTCAAAGAAGAAATGCTGTAATCCTGGTTCTGTATCATCATAAGAACGTTTGAGTCCTTCGCTCTTTTTCAATCTCATTTGGATGGACTCCAACAACTCTGTATTGTCAAACGGTTTGGTGATATAATCATCCGCGCCTAGTCCCATCCCTTTCCTAAAGTCTGTTTTTTCTGCTTTAGCAGTAAGGAAAATAAACGGTATGTCTCTTGTTTTTGTATTCTGATTTAGGATTTTAAGCGTGCCAAAACCATCCAATTCAGGCATCATCACATCACACAAGATGAGGTCTGGCAGATGTTCTACAGCCTGTTTTACGCCTTCTTTTCCGTTAGGAGCCTGAAACACATCATAATCTGCCAACTCTAGAATTTCACAAAGGTTGTCTCTGACTTCAAAATTGTCTTCAATGACTAGAATCTTTTTCATATTTTCTTGGCATTTTTACAAAAAAAGTGGTGCCTTCATTCTCTTTACTTTCAAAATGAATCGTCCCGTTTAATAATTCTGTATATCGTTTTGCTATGTTTAGTCCTAAACCTGTTCCTTGAATAGTTTCTACATTAGAAGCTCTAAAAAACCGGTCAAACATATACTTTTGTTCTTCTTTTGGAATGCCCAGACCATTATCTTTTACCTGAAACTCCAGATGTCCGTTTTCAACTACGACACGACACACAATCTTATCCTTCGAGTACTTTACAGCATTGGATAGCAGATTAAACAGAATATTTTTCAAAACCCGGGCATCTGTATAAATGACTAATGTCTTATCTTTTATCTGATTTTCAAACGTTTGCCCTGGTTTTAAAAGACCAGCAAGTTCCTCAATAACCTGATTAATCAACTTGACTACATTTACCTCACTAGAAACCACATTGACCTTCCCTTCTTCCAGTTTCCCTAGTGACAAAAAATCGTTTAAAATGCCTGTGAGGTTGGTTACTGCAGACTTAATTCTGTTGACGTGTTTTTCTCTTTTTTCGTTCTGTTCTTGCTTAGTGTATTTGCCAATTAGGCTAGTTGAAGACAAAATAGTACTCAGTGGTGTCCTAAATTCATGAGAAGCCATGGACACGAATCTGGATTTCAGTTCTCCTAGGTCTTTTTCTTTTTTGAGGGCACTCGAAAGTACTTCCTCACTTTCTATTAATTTTTTATTGGTGACTAGGAGCTGATTGACGACTTCCTCCAACTCATTAGTTCTTTTTTCGACGGTTTCCTCCAATTCTTCATTCAGTTTCAACAGATTTTGTTCGGCACTTTTTATATCGGAAAGGTCATGAATGATTCCATTGTAAACAACTCTGTCATTGAGAATTACTTCACTTACTGCCAATCTGAATGGGAAGTGAGCGCCATCCTTTTTCTTTCCTGTTACCTCTCTACCAATACCGATGATCTTTGCTTTTCTTGTTCGTTGGTAATTATCCAAATAACCATCATGTTCAGAATGATAAGGCTCAGGCATCAGCATTTTCACATTGTTGCCAATGACTTCTTCTGGTGAATATTGGAATAACTCAGCAGCTGCTTTATTGATTTGTTCAATTTTACCTCTGGCACTTATCGTAATGATCCCATCAATTGCGGTATCAATGATTGCTTGAAGCATTAATGCTAAATCTCCTGAACTTTTTGCTTTCATTAATGATGATTATCAATTCTGCTAATGATTTAAGTCATCGCTAAAGGTAAGACATTGTTCTAATTTTGACTTAACAATTAAAATAATTTATTATGAATCTATTAGCACCTGTATCAACAATTATGACCGAAAACCTTATCACAGTAGGTCCGGAAGACAATTTGAAGAAAGTTCAAGAAATCTTTGAAACTAAAAACATCCATCACATCCCTGTAATTGATAAAGGTCAGTTGACTGGAATCTTGAGCAAATCTGATTACTTGTTTTATCGTCGTGGTTTTGTAAGTGATAATTACGATAATGATTTGGATCAGTTAAGACTAAAAACCGGAAAGGTAAAGGAGATCATGACGACTGGGCTTGCTAAACTAGAACCTAATGACCGGATTCAGGCAGCGGTTGAAATTTTTAAGGAAAATCTCTTTCATGCCATTCCGATTGTCAATGATGGTTATCTAAAAGGTATTGTCACTACCCTTGATATAATCAATCATTTATCAAAAGATATTTCTAATGCAGAACAAATCTCTTAATCATGAAAATACAACTTTACGGCCAACCTAACTGGAATAACGAGTTTATTAAAATGAATCTTCTGGAGAAAGCAAAAAACTCAGGCGTGGAATTGCAAATCGAAGAAATCTCTAATTGGAGTGCTATCCTAAAGGAATGTGTTGAAGCGATTCCTACTGTAAAAATTGACAAGGAAGAGTTCCTAAGTAAGTCTAGCAGTGAAAGCATTAACCAGTATACAAAAAAGGTTTTTGGGGCGATCCTTGACAAGGAAAACTACGGCGATGTTCCTGTCATTATTGTACCTGTCGATTTTTCAAAAGCATCAGAAGACGCATTCATTTATGCCGTCCTACTTGCAGAAAAAATCAATGCTGTTGTTAAGATCATGCATGTATATTACCCTAAGGTAGGCACTGGAAACGGTTGCCTTACTAATGGTAAACCTTTAGAATCTGAAAGACGGGAAGAATTAACCCAATTTCTAAAACGCAATACTGGCTATTGGCTCAAAGAATCCATTAACGCTCCTCTCATTGATGATGAATTCTTTGTTGGCCTTCCAGTACGCAGTATAATCGAATACAGTACTCGTTTCGAGAATTCAATAATAGTAATGGGCACAACAGGAGAAGGGAATGCATTTAAAAAGCGATTTGGCTCTATCTCTACAGAAGTTGCTGCCAAGGCTAAATGCCCGGTATTACTGGTTCCTCCAGGTGTAAACAACTATACACTAAGTCATATTTGTTACGCATTGGATGATGTAAAAACTGACGTTGATGCTGCGAAAGTGTTGGCACCAATTGCAAAAAAGTTCAATTCAGTTATCAGTTTGACTCATGTCTCTAAGGAAGAAAACGATTACAAATGGTATGATTTAGTACAATATTGGAAATTAATCTATTCAAAAACCAAACTCGCGGTTTACAGATATAATGAGACAGATATCAATAAAGGATTGCAAGAATTTTGCACCAAAAACAATGTAGATCTCCTAGTTATGACTGCTAGAAATCATGGCTTTTTTCATTCGCTCTTCAATAAAAGTAGTACACAGGAAAGTGCCCTCTATACTAAGATCCCATTACTAATCCTTCACAAATAAATTCCTTCTTTCACAATTCAAAATCTAATACTCATGTGGAATAAAAAAGTTACTCAAATTATGACCGATAATGTTATCACGGTCAATGAAAATGACACTCTTGAAGAAGTGTATGCGTTATTAAAAGACAATAATATCCATCACATTCCTGTCGTAAATCAAGATCTTGAAATGCTAGGAATCATTAGTTATCAAGACATTGTAAAACTATTCCATCCTTCTACCGCATACAACCACCCCACTGGATGGGAAAAGACAAAATTCTATCTAAGAACTTTATTAGCCAAAGAGGTCATGACAGAACATGTATTTGGTCTTTCTTCTGATAGTTATTTGAAGGATGCGGCCCATCTATTAATGGAAAATCAGTTTCATTGTATTCCTATTCTTCATGAGAAAAGAGTAGTCGGCATGATCACTCCCTTAGATTTGATTCGATATTCTTTACTTGAAAATCAGACAATTTAGAGTCTACGTAACGTAGTATTAAAGTATTTATTTGGGGCATCCTCAACAGACAATATGGCTGCTAACGCAACCATTTTGTCTGTGGCGGCGGGCTCTCCAGCACTCTCTTCGCTGCGCTGCGTTCAACAACACCTCCGATCCCTATGCCTATCGCTTTTTATATTTTCCTGTTACTTGTTAATTGTTTGTTGGGTAGACTAAAAGACTGCCAGTAAGTTAGAATCGCTGTAACTCATCGAGTTCTTCAAAGCCGACTAAATTTCGTTTTTCCAATAAAAAACGAACATTCTATTGCATAATGCGGGTTTAATAAATCTAAAAAACATAAAATATGATTTGTTAAAACCTTTAATTTTTAGTGATTTTAGGCACTTTCGTCGAAAAAAGAAAAAACTCTGTCGATTCTTAACCAAAACCCCTTCTTTGTAGAACAATTTCGTTATATTTGCACTCATTTTTCGAAAAAAAGGATTTGTTCGACAAGTCAAAATTAACAAAAATTAATATACCCTCATGGAAGGAAAAGGTTTAGTAAAGTTTTTTTTAGTAGCTCTATTGATGGTAGTCATCTATCAATTCTTATTAATCTTACCAGCTAGAAGTGTTGAAAAGAGTGCATCCGACTATGCAACTCAAACTACTGGTACCTACGCTCCTGAAAATATAACATGGAAAATCGCAGAAACTAAGTTTCTCGATTCTGTTTCCAATGAAAAGGTTCTGAATTTAGGTGTAAAATCATACACTTATGAAGAGCTAAAGAAAAACCAGATGGGTCTTGGTCTTGATCTTAAAGGTGGAATGAGCGTGGTAATGCAAGTTGACCTTGTAGATCTGGTAAAACAGATGTCTGGCAATAGTAAAGATCAAAAATTCTTGGAAGCAGTTTCATTGGCAAAGGCAAATCTAGCCAATGCACAGACTGACTATATCACTTTGTTTGCAGATGCTTACAAAAAAGTAGCTCCTAATCAGACTCTAGCAACTATTTTTGCTACAAACCCTGATTACAGAGACGTGATCAATATGGAATCTTCTAATCAGGATGTTATTACTGAGATCAGAAAGCAAGCAGACGAAACAGTAGTCAGAACCTACGAAAAAGTAAAACGTAGAATTGACCAGTTTGGAACGATGCAACCAAATATCACACTTGATAAAAGTGTGAACCGTATTATGGTAGAACTACCTGGTATTACTAACCCAGAACGTGCAAGAGGCATTCTTCAAGCCACTGCGAAGTTAGAGTTTTTCCCAGTTTTCCAGTTTAGTGAGATCCAAAACCAAATGGCTCTAGCCAACAATGCGTTGAAGGCAAGCGTAAGTGGTGCTGATTTCATCCAAGACATTGACAGTACGTTGATGACATTTGACTCTACTGGCGTTCGTAATGACGCCTTTTACGTAGAAAACAAAACACAGCTCGACAAGCAAGCGGAAACTAATTTTGGTGAAGGACCATTATTCTCTTTACTGACACCGAATGGCTCTAACCAATATCAGGCAGCTGTAATTGGTATTGCCAACTGGAGAGATACTGCTAAAGTAAATAAGCTACTTGCAAAGAAAGAAGTTAGAAATGTAGTCGATAAAAGCTTGAAATTTAGATGGAAAAGTAAGCCCGTACGAAATCGAGATACTTACGAGTACACTGATGATTTTGAGCTATATGCTATTAATACCACCAAGCGAAAAGGCGCTATGTTAGAAGGTGACAAGATCACTGATGCTAACGAAAACTTAGATAGCCAAGCTGGTGGCGGTGGTGGTGCTTACGTCGTTTCTCTTAAAATGAATAAAGAAGGTTCTAAGATTTGGAGAAAAATGACAGGTGACAACCTCAAGCGGGAAGTTGCTATCCTCCTGGATAATAAAGTAGTTTCTGCTCCAGTTGTTCAATCTGAAATTAAAGATGGTAATTCTCAAATTTCAGGTGACTTTAGTGTTCGTGAAGCTCAGGATCTTGCCAACGTATTGAAAGTAGGTAAACTACCTGCAAGAACAGAAATAATTCAAGAAGCGATCGTAGGACCGTCTTTAGGTCAGGATAACATTAACAGAAGTTTGAAGGCCTTGGTTATCGGTATTCTCTTAGTACTATTATTCATGGTTTTATACTATAGTACTGGTGGTATCATTTCTATCATTGCCTTGGTTGCCAACATCTTCTTCATTCTTGGAACCTTATCCTCTCAAGCGATGGTAATGACACTTCCTGGAATTGCGGGTATCGTATTGACCATTGGTATGGCAGTAGATGCCAACGTTATTATCTTTGAACGGATTCGAGAAGAATTGCGGGATGGTAAGTCCACCCTAGCAGCAATAAGAGATGGTTTCTCTGCCTCCTACTCCGCGATTATTGATGCCAACGTTACGACCATCCTTACCGCAATAGTACTGTATGTATTTGGTGCAGGTCCGATTGTCGGATTCGCCATTGTACTGATTTTCGGTGTGATGTTCTCCTTGTTCTCTGCAGTTCTTTTAACACGATTGATTATCGACTGGTTATCTGATAGAGGAACAGAGGTGAAATTTTCTACTGGATTTTCTAAGAGTGCTTTCGCCAATTCCAAAATCGACTTTATTGGAAAAAGTAAAGTCGCAGGGATTTGTTCTGCTGTATTTATCTTGATTGGCCTTGGTTCTATCTTTACGCAAGGATTTGACCTTGGTGTTGACTTCACAGGGGGGCGCTCTTATACTATTAAATTGGATAAAGGAATCGATTTTGATAAACTAAGAACAGACTTAACGCCTGCATTTGGTGGTGAAACGCCATTAGTGAAACAATTTGATGCTTCAAACCAAGCAGAGATTACCACTAGTTATAGAATTAATGAATCTACTGAGAATGTTGACGGTGAAGTATTAGCTTCACTATTAGATGGTGTCAATAAATACAATGGAAGTAACTTTACGATGGACCAGTTCAGTAAAGGAACTGCAAGCCAAGAGCGTGTGCTTCAACGATCCATTAAAATTGGACCAACCATTGCGGATGATATTCGTTCTAGTGCTTTTTACGCTACCATTTTCGCCCTATTAGGAATCTTCTTGTACATCTTACTACGATTCCGTAAGTGGCAATATGGAGCTGGTGCCGTTGCGGCCCTATTCCATGATGTTTTAGTGGTACTTGGTATCTTCTCATTATTATGGAAATTCTTACCATTCTCGATAGAGATTGACCAAGCGTTTATCGCAGCGATCCTTACGGTTGTAGGATACTCAATAAATGATACCGTGGTCGTATTTGACCGGATTAGAGAGTTCTTCAATTCTTACACGAAAAAAGGAAAAGAAGAAATTATCAATCTGGCTGTAAACAATACAATCAGTCGTACAATCATTACCTCGTTGACAACGTTCTTCGTAGTCTTTATGCTCTTCGTATTCGGTGGTGGTTCTATTAAAGGATTTGCATTTGCCTTGATGATTGGTATCCTTGTGGGTACTTACTCTTCAGTGTTTATCGCAACACCAATAGTAAACTGGCTAACGTCTGATGCTGACATCAAGACACCAAGCACAAGCAAAAACAAACAAGGAAAAGGATATACTCGTAAAGTAGTTGCTGAAAAGTAATTGATTTAGATATATCTGATAAGTTATATCTAAAAGCTCATTCCTGATTGGAATGGGCTTTTTTTATTTAGAAGAACAATTCGAACATCCTAGGAGCATTTTTGATTTTCAGTAAATTAGGCACAGGTAAGGTGTCGCACCTTACGTAGGAACAAGAAAATCATTATTTTTTATCAGTTATCGGTTTAGATCTCTCACTTCTACGAGAAGTAACAGATCTCTAGAGTTTGAGCGGGAATCCTGTAAGGATTAAATGTTTATAGATAAACGGATATAATGGGCCTGCCTTCATGCATCAGCAGGCAGGTCGAACAACAGCACCTGCGCTTCCACTACCTTACCTTTTAGAAATTTTATTATTGGAAATGCTTCTTTGTCTTGAGCACTTAAACCGATTAATTTCCGTCGAACGTTTACGAATGTGCTTTTGGCTCACACCTGAATTGACTCGCTTACGCCAGAGCCTAAAGCTTTTTGGTTTGAGGGTCCTGCGCATCAAGCGTATCACCTCCTTTTCTGACAATCCAAATTGAAAACTGATGGCTGAAAACGGTGTCCTGTCTTCCCAAGCCATTTCAATAATTCTATCGCTATCTCTTTCTGATAATTCCATATATTCAAACAGTTATCGGACAGAAGACATGCCGCCATCCACATGTAAAATTTGACCAGTGATCCAACTTGCCTTTTCAGAAAGCAGGAAAGCTGCCATCTCCGCTAAATCTTCCGGTTGCCCTATGCGTTTCAAAGGATGGCGTGCTGCGTTAGCCGCTATTTTTTCTTCATTCGCCAGTAGTCGCCCAGCCAATGGGGTTTGCGTTAAAGACGGCGCTATCGCATTGACACGCACCGTAGGAGCCAGTTCTGCAGCTAGTGAGCGTGTCAACCCTTCAATGGCGCCCTTAGAAACAGCCACTTGAGTATGAAAGTTGTATCCCATCTGTACTGCAACTGTAGAAAATAGTAATATGGAACCCGTGTCACTCTTTTTAAGCTTTGGCAGTACCGCCTGAATCACTTTGATGGCACCAAGCACTTGCAAATTGAAGTCCTCAGTAAATGAGTCTGGTTTCAACCGATGAAAGGGTTTTAGGTTAATGCGACCCGGACAGTACACGACACTGTCAATTACCTCAGGCAAGAAACTAAAATCTGGTTGCTCGTCCAGCACATTCAAAGGATGATAACTGAGATTGACACTATCTTCCATTTCAGTTTGGTGGTAGGTTCCAATCACACGCTGTCCTTGATTGGCAAGAGATACGGCTAGGGCGCGACCGATTCCAGTAGATGCTCCAATGATTAAGTTTGTTCTCATGTCTTGAATAACAAGGAAAGGGTTGGTTTTGTTTAACTTTTGTTATTCAAATCCTCCAACAACCGCTTGACTTGTAAATCCCCAAAACCGTACTCTGGTGCGCGTTCGCAAAATGCTTTGAATATAGGACCGAATTGATTAGTGGCTAGTTCCTGCTTGATTTCAAATAACAGTTCCTTCGGTCTACCTAAGCTGTTTTTAGTAGGGATACGAGCGATATGTGCTTTGATCGCTTCTAAAACAAAAGGATATTGAGGATACAGTAATTCCCCTACCCGACTCAAGTCCTCCAGCAATCCAGCTTGATATAAAGGCCATAGCTGCCCCCAAAGTTCAAAACCTCCTAATGACACCTTATTGCTGTAAAGCGTCGCTAGATCGTCCTTGCTGAGCCCTCCAAAGCCATATTGGGTGTGTTGCTGCGGTCTGATTAGTGATAACTCATGATTATTGCCACTACTGAGTAGTAAGTAAAGCACAAACCAACAATTGACCTGACAGAACAAATCGTCTTCAAACCATAGGCAGACTTCGGCCTTATCCGGAATGTTTTGAATTTGACTGAAACTGCTAACCGATATTCGATAGTAGTCCGCAACGGAATAGTCACTGTAAGATTGATGGATAAAGGAAGCCCGGATATCGAATAAAGCTTGGAGACTGCTAGCTTTTACTGGCCCCTCAACAAGGCATGATCTCGCTACGATTTGTTTGCCTTGGATACTGGAGGGCCATTGCTGTTGCAAGGCATCTCCATTTAGAATATGATAGGTAGCGGCCATGGTTGTTTTTATTTAAATACATTGATGTTTTATCCAGGAAATCGGCGTAAATCACTTAGGGCAATCCATCCTGGGGTCGTATTGCCAGTGTCGAAATATACTTCCGCAAATCCTTTCCTGTATTTAACCACTTTTAGTACATGGTTTCGGTATAGGGTGTCCAGGATTGTTGTTTCAATATTTGGTCCCTGATATACCGTTACCATCTCGGAGTCTACTGTTCTGATAAAATTCCATTTAGCCTGCTGAGTTCCTTTAAACTCATGACTTTCGGAAGTAAAATCCAATGCATTTCCACAACCTTGTACCGGATTCTTAAAATACAATTTAAATGCATTGAGACCTGTCAATTCCAGTACGCCAAATTTATTGGCCTTATCCCGCATTCCGTAGGGCCATCTGATCACATTCGCCTTGTTGCCTACTACTTTTCCGGCAAAGAAGAACCGGCAGTTTTCATTTTCTTCGTAGACACCAGTAACAAGATGACCAATAGGCTCGCAAGCTAGTAGCATATGATCGCCATAATAGCCTGAAACTGGAGGAGGATACTCTTCACTACATCCAATGCATAAGATGCAGAATAAATAAATTAAATAGTTTATATTGACATTCATTTCTACAAAGCTAAGTAAAGAAGGATAAATATATTACACCAAAATGCGAAAAGAATTCGTTTACCTTATATTTGCTTCTTCACTAAACTAATAATAAAAATTGAATTTTATGAAATCTGTATTCTATAGTTGCTTATTCCTTGCAGGTTGTTTGTTTTTCATCGGTTGTGGGCCTAGTGTTGACAAATCCACATTGGTTGGTAAATGGCAAGGCACGTCTATTGACTATCCGGATGAATCCTGGACCTACAAAGGTGGCATACAAGCGGCTTCTGGAATTTACTACGATTTTAATGACGATGGCACGTATGTTGGCACCGACATTACTGGTACTCCAGAAACGGGCACCTACAACACTTTAGCCGACATGTTGTATCTGCATCCCAAGGGAGACGACAAACGAGCCTATGAGCTTGAGTCAAAGACTGCTGATGAGTTGGTGTTTAATATCAATCCAGGCGCGATAAGTGTGAGGTTGACGCTTAAACGGAAGTGATTAATGATTAATGTTGAGCTTACTCCGAAAAGTCGATTTTTGTAGAACTTTAATCATATTTTTGTTAATTACAATGTGTAGTTTGCTGTTATTGTTCGTTTTTGCCTTGACGCAAATGGGCAAGTAATACCGACTGGATATTACGGCATAAAAAAGTCAAGAATTATAAACTCGCTCCGCTCAAACACTGGTTCGCCAGCCCGGTACAATTCGGCTCTCCCATGTTGATGCTTCATGGGATTCTATCATTTTTGCAATACATATTTTATTTTGTTTTTATTTGATTGAATTTAAACAAAAAAGGACTTTCTGGAGTGGACTCACCATTAACCATTATTTAGGTACATCAGAAAATATACCATTATTCACACCCCAAATGATACGATCGGTTCCATTTACATCGCTGTCCATATTGAAGTCAGTAGGATTATAGACATTAAAGTAACCATTTTGATTTTGCCATAAGGCTTTATCAGCACCAGTGACTTCATAGCCTGCGACATCAGAAAATTGATCTCCGTTTCCAGCTAACATTACCCAAATACCTGGAGAAATCTCTTTTTGACCAATGCCTGAACCTGTGTAGCTATTCCCTGCTTTAAAATCATAGGTAAGCGTATTCCCATTCACATTTACTGCGGTAGGTGTCATGACAGGCAAGTGATTTCGGTGTTCGATCACAATATAAAAAGCAGTACCGTTATTGGTAGAGAGTGCTTCTGTGTTAGGGAAATACAGTGTTCCGTCTTCTAATAAAACTGCCGCGGTGGCCGCAATTTCTGAAGCGGCATTCAGGTTAGTACGGAATGACACTTTAATCCAGTCGACAGCAGTGGATGGATAATCCGTGGTAGTCCAGCCAGCGCCTTTATTGCCAGGGTAGTTCCAAGGAGGGCCTTGATAGGGATGAATGTTTGTGCAGGAATAAGCACAAGCCAGGGTTCTGCTAATTATGAAGGTATCTATACAAGGCAATAAATTAAGCTGTAGAGCTAACTGCGAAATCCTAGTATTCGCACTGTATATTTAGTTGCCTATTAAAATTATGCGTAAATAATTTATTGTCAATGATTAGTGTGTGGAATGAATTATTTTACTGTTTTTTTTGTAAATAATTTGGATCTAATATTAACATCCCTTATCTTTGTGTCACAATAGCGCGGAGTGGAGCAGTTGGTAGCTCGTCGGGCTCATAACCCGAAGGTCGTAGGTTCAAGTCCTGCCTCCGCTACAAAGAGAAGAAGATCAGTCATTTGGCTGGTCTTTTTTTATGCCTGGAAATGTTGATTTTCAATGGGTTGTATGGTGTTGTTAGTTTAGTGTTTTAAAAAGTATTTATTGACCTAATCTAAACTACTGGTATCTAAAATGGTATCTATCTATTTGAAATGGTATCTGTTTCGGTATCTGAAATGGTATCTAATTATTCAAATTTCCATGAAAAACAGTGTTCTCAACCATAATTGGTATGAAACACGAGTTCAAAATTCTGTATTTCCTTTACAGATCAAAAGTTAACAACAAAGGAAAAGTTCCAATCTATTGCAGAGTAACACATAAAAACAAACAACAACACTTTTCAACTGGTTTCTTTATTCTTCCTAAAGACTGGGATTCTAAAACATTTACTGTTATTAATTCACCTCTTAGTATTCCTATTAATCAGTACCTAACAGCTATTAAAGCTAAAGGAATTGAAATCTCATTGTCTTGTAAAATGAATGAGGACTCAATATCCTTGAAACAATACACTGATCGTTTAAGAGGCATTGAAGAACAACAACAGGTAAATGGATTCCTAGAAGTCTTTCAAAAACACAATGATGAAGTGGAATCATTAGTTGGTAAATCCTATGCTCCTGCTACATTACAGAAGTTTGAAGGGATTTACAATCAAATTCAACAGTTCATTAAGAAGCAGTATAAGCAGGATGATGTTTTACTGGAAAACCTGAAATTGAAATTCATACTTGATTTGGAGTATTATCTGTTGTCTGAGAAAAACATGAAACAGATTTCAATTAATAAGACATTACAGCGGGTTAAGAAGATTGTTAGGTATGCTATTGCACATGAATTGATGGAGAAAGATCCATTTCTGCTGCATAAAGCCAAACAAGTTCATTTAGATGTGGTATTTCTGGATAATGATGAATTAAGTCGTTTAGAACAATATCCGTTTGAAAAGGACATTCATATTCTGGTTAGAGATCTATTTGTCTTCTGTTGTTACACTGGTTTAGCTTATAGGGAATTGAGTGAATTATCATCTGCTAACATTGTTACTGGATTTGATGATAAAGACTGGATTAAAATTAC
>ENA-ORXR01000379-ORXR01000379.1-marine-metagenome-genome-assembly--contig:-NODE-379-length-63414-cov-6.772250_pt1 | contig 63414 bp, 56 predicted proteins | sample MGYA00237866_ERZ511479 | MGnify/ENA metagenome assembly ERZ511479 | reverse complement strand
TCCAAAATCAAAGCGCCATGAACATCAAAAAGTCGAACCTCTCCCCTAGAATGTCGAATCTGACTCAGCTTCTACCGGTCGGATTTCTGATGACCACATTCTGCTCAACTGCCAACGCGGTCGTTTGTGTGGCTCACGACGTCGACCTCATCGATGATATTTTTAAGACAGGTGGATCAGCTGCTGGAGCGATTTCGGGCTACTCGGGAGTGACCACCAATGGCACACAATATAGCCAGTTCTTCGATATTCTCGATTTTAGTAACGGAACATCTGTGGTTAACGGCTCAGACGGATTCAACGACGTAGAGGTCATCATCACCACCACTGGCCTCGGAGCTGCCGGAGGTGCCTATGCAGGTGATACCTATGTCTCGAGAATATCGACAAACGGCACCGGACTTGTTTCCAATCTCGAGAACACGGGTAGTAACGTCCCGAGTAGCAATCCACTGGCCACTTCCGGAACCGCAGGAACTCCAGGGGCTCAATTTGCAGGCCTCAATACGCTGACTCAGACGATTGAAGTTCGCTTCCTGAGCACCTTGGAAGTCGAAGCCCAAGATGTATCACGGGTAGGATGGAGTAGCTCTAACACCCAAGGCAACGAAACAAACGCATTTGAGTGGAGCGCTGTTCAGGTTCTCGATACCAGCTACAATCCTTTCTCTGCATTGAACCCTGTCATCTATGAAGAAGACCGGATGGCCACTGGCTACACAGGAATTGGCACGAAGATCGCCGATGGAGATACTCAACAATTTGTTGGCACCTCTAACGCAGGAACAGATCCTTCCACTGCGTTCAAAGACGACAGCCTAGAAGTGACCAGTGCTGGTCTCCTTGGAAGTGGACTCACCGGGACTACCCAGATTGGTGGATTCATCTTCACTCACAATATTATCGATACCCGTGGAACCGCTGATAGAGGAGGCTTTGACTACACGGCCACGATCAATGATATCGATCTTGATGGCATTAAAGTTATCCAAATTCCCGAGCCGAGTCGCGCTGTGCTCATCGCCTTGGGGGTCTTCGGCATGGTGCTTCGCCGTCAACGCTAGCGCGTTCGGATTCGTTTATTCATCGGGCCGGCCACTCTCTGGGTGGTCGGCCTTTTTATTTTGTGGAGATCCGGTGGCTACGTCTCTGGCGCATGACTGCCATGGTTTCACGGAGAAAGCGGTAGGCCTCCTCGGTGAATCCCTGAGGGGAAGCTCCAGAGACATCGAGAGTAATCTCTACCTGAGAGAGACCTCCACTAGCAATTGGAACTGGCTGGTGTAGGACAATCGATGCCCGATTCTCAGGATGTTCTCGTCGTCGGCGCAGGCCACAACGGATTGGTCTGTGCCTGCTACCTCGCGTTGGAGGGAAAGAAGGTTCGAGTTCTCGAACGACGCGACGTTGTCGGTGGTGCGGTCTGCACGGAGGAGATTATTCCCGGCTACCGTTTCGATGTCGGTTCGTCGGCTCATATCATGTTCCGCTCGACTCCGATTATGGAGGAACTCGGGTTGGCCGAGCAGGGTCTGGAATACATCGAGATGGATCCTTGGGCGTTTTATCCCCTACCCGATGGCGGCGGCGGAATCTGTTTTTACCGAGACGTTGATAAGACAGTCGAAAGCATACGGGCGATCTCCCCAAATGATGCCGAGGCCTATCGTCGCTATGTCGAGCACTGGACGGAAATCAACGAAGGGGTCTGGGATGTGTTCCTCAAAGTCCCCACCCCTGGTAAGCTGTTCGGCACGATCTTTAAACGGAACCTGACCCGACCCAAGTCACGCAAACTGTGGTCGTCGATGGACACCGTTCGGCAGCTGATGATGCCCTATGGTCGCCTGATCAACGAGACCTTCGAGAGTCCAGAAATGCGCTCAGCGATGGCTTGGCTCGGGGCTCAGAGTGGCCCTCCTCCGACCGAATTGGCATCGGGTGATTTGTTCGGCTGGAACGCCATGATCCACAAAATCGGGGCTTGGCGTGCCAAAGGTGGCTCGGGTTCACTGACCGTCGCCTTGAGAAAAAAACTCGAATCTCTGGGCGGCGAAGTCGTAACAGGGGCCAAGGCGACCCGGATCGGGAAATCGGGCTCGACCTTCGAAATCGATACGGAAGATGGCACGACCCACCACGGCAGCTCAGTCGTCGCGGCCTGCCACGTTCATGAAACCTTTCTCGACCTGCTCGACGACGACATCTGCCCCGCCGATCTGAAGAAGCGCGTCAGTCATGTCAATGTCGGCAACGGATTCGGAATGGTCGTCCGCCACGCGGTCGAAGAACTACCGCAGTATCCGGGAATGCCAGTCGATGAAAATGGCGCCGGCGACTGCCATCATGGCCTGCAATTGCTGTGCCCTAGCACCGAGTATCTCGACAAGGCCTACCTCGATTTCGCTGCGGGAAAACCTGCGGAAGATCCAGTCGTTCTGGCGATGACTTTCAGCTCGATCGATCCCACGCTCGCTCCCGAAGGCAAACACACTCTATTTAGTTGGACGCAGTATCAGCCCTACGAACTCGCCGACGGAGGTGCGGCAAAATGGGACGAAATTGCCGAAGAATATGCCGACCGAATTTACGATGTCGTCTGTCGCTACGCACCCAACATGCGGGGCAAGGAGATCGGTCGCTACATTCAGACCCCTCTCGAAATCGAGCGCAAACTGGCCCTGCGTCGGGGCAATGTCATGCACGTCGAAATGAGTATCGATCAGATGTTCGCGTTCCGGCCTCTACCCGAACTATCGACCTACAAGACGCCAATCAATGGCCTCTACCTGACCGGTGCCAGCACCCACCCCGGCGGTGGCGTATTCGGAGCCAGTGGGCGAAATACCGCGATGGTGATGAAGAAGGATCTGAAGTAGCCGATCCCACACAATCGATTCCGACTTCTACAATTCGCCCCGCGCCTTGATCTCTAGGTAGCGATTGGCCAAGGCGACCGGCAAATTTTGAGCAGGCTCATCGATCGTCAGGATTCGGGAAGCAGTCAGCTTTTGGAGGATCTGATCGCGTTCCTCGCGATAGCATGACGCGGCTCCGAGTCGAAGAGCGCTCTGCAAGTCATCGACCGGCTGTTGATCCAGAGCGTCGACTCCGGACTCGCGAAGACTGGCCAAAACCACCAAATGCCTCAGGCGCAAGAGTTCGGCGGCTGGGATGAGGTCTGAAGCGTCTTCCCCGCGCAGATTGGTCAGGAGAACCACGAGGGCTCGGCGTTGCTGGTGAATCATCAGACTGCGGACAGCAGCGCTGAAATCGGTCGATGCTGTTGAGGTCTGATAGTCGTAGAGATGATCGAGAATCACCGACATCGAGTGCTGACCTTTGACCGGCGGCAGCCAGCGCTCACGCCCAGGTTCTTCGCCTCCACCAAAACCCAGAATGCCGACCTTATCGCCCTGTCGCAGCGCGATGTAGGAAAGCACCAACATCGAGTTCAGGCAGTGGTCGAATTGAGAAAGTTCGCCGTCAATCGCCCGCATCCGACGGCCTCGATCAACGAGCAGAATCACCGTCTGATCTCGTTGCTCACGGTAGTCACGAGAGATCAACTGAGCCTGTTTAGAAGAAGCCTTCCAGTCAATCTGAGAAAGCGTATCGCCTTCGTGGTATTCACGGAGCTGGTGAAATTCACGAGACAAGCCGGCACGATTTTTGTGCACGATACCCATCTGAGCATCGCGGTTCTCCATCCCCGCCAGAGCTAAACCCACGACCGGTGCGTAGTTCGGATAGATGCGAAGGCGGTCAGTTTCACCGCTTCGGAACCCGCGTTGCCAGATCCCCAGAGGCGATGTGACTAGCAGATGGCACGGATCGACTTGATGAGCTCCACGCTCACCGAATCGGATCCGATACTCAACTGTTGTGAAGCCCCGACTAGGCACTTTCCCCGACCAGGGAAGGTCTCTAGATTCAGCTTCGGGAGGCAGCCCATCGAACATCTGAACGAAAATCGCAGACCGGTTTGGGTTGCGGATGGTTAGCTTGGAAGTGGCTTCGATTCCGACCGCAAACCGCTCCGGGATATCCCGTTCGGTTGTCGGTGGCTTCACTAAGAACAACCCGATCGCATCGCCGATCAGCAACAACGCGACCGCCAGTCCAAGCCCAAACCACAGGACAACAAACTGGGGAAAGACAGACGCAGCGAGACCGAAACCTGTCCAGATCAGGAGCACCGTCAGGATGTGGCGACTCGGGCGCAAAGTTCGTTCGGGTAGTTGTTGGTAGAAGAGGTGCCCGACCAGGGAAGAGGTCGGCTTGCTCCGGGGTTCTCTACTGACGCGGAGCGTTGACCGAAGCGATGATCGCCATGATTGCGTCGTCAATCCCGTGGCCACTGATCGCCATTTCAGGACTCAGAGCGACACGGTGTCGGAGGACAGGAAGAGCCGCAGATTTTACGTCATCTGGGACAATGTATCCACGTCCGGAGAGCGTCGCGTAGGCCTTCGCAACGAGGATCAAAGCGATCGCGCCACGAGTTCCCGCACCCATCGCGATTCCGCCTGCTTCACGGGTCGCACGGGTCAGAGCGACAGCATAGTCAACGACTTCAGGCACGGCTTGAACAGCACCCGTTGCTTCCTGAGCTGCGATGATGTCTTCGCGGCTGCAGACAGCTTGGAGATCGGTCGCGCGCAGCCCATGACCGCGAGCGGCTGAAGCCACGGCAGTGACAATCGAGTTCTCGGAAACCGAGTCAGGGTAATCGATCAGCACCTTCATCAGAAAGCGATCGAGTTGAGCTTCGGGAAGTGGATAGGTGCCCTCCTGCTCAATCGGGTTCTGCGTCGCGAACGTCATGAACGGAGACTCCAACTGGTGACTTTCGCCGTCGATCGTCACTTGCTGCTCCTGCATCACCTCGAGCAATGCGGCCTGGGTCTTGGCAGGGGCTCGGTTGATCTCGTCAGCCAGTAACAAGTTGGTGAACACTGGGCCGCGGCGCAGTCGAAATTCGCCTTTCGCCATATCGTAGAGCGTGTGTCCGGTCACATCTGCCGGCATCAAATCAGGAGTGAATTGAATCCGCCCGAACTCCGCTCCCACAGAACGCGCAATCGCAACGACGAGGTGAGTCTTCCCCAAACCTGGCTTTCCTTCGAGTAAGACATGCCCGCCGGCCAGAAGCGCCGCGAGGACTTGGTCGAGAACAGCGTCCTGGCCTAGAAACACCTGCCGAACTTGTTCCCGAACCCGAGACAGGGCACTGATGTCAACGGCCGGAGGCGCCTGATGGTAAACCTGACCGTCCGGACTTAGCGCCCCGTGCGGCTGGACTTGAGGCTCTAGCGGCTGGTACTCTGGCTGAGGCTCCGGGGTCGACGGGGTTGGGAACTCTGGGTTCTGGTCAGTCATGGTCGGTGAATGTGCTGGTCGAAATTAGGAAGTCTTAAAAGTGGTCTGAGTAGTGTCTGAAAGGTCGCCGCCGCCCTGACGATCCTTGATCGAAAGGATCAGGTTCTGGAGTTCACGAATCATTCTCACGAATCCGGGGCCATCGGTGTCTGGCTCACTGGTTAGGGTCTCGCGAATTTCATCTTCGGTTCGCCCAGACAATTCCGCCAAGCCGCGCTCGACACTCATCCCTGGAGGCAACGACCCTCGGCATTCAGAAATCACCCGACGCCGCAGCGAGTCCACCATCAGAGTCGGACGTTTGACCCGCCACAAGTAGTCGCCGGTCGCTTCGAGGTGCCCCAAGTATTCGCGATTGCTCCCCTCAGGATCAGGAGCCGGCGGGCCGAATCGACGCAAGTTCCGCCACAACCAAAAGAAAATCAGAACCGCCAAACAGATCAATAGATGCCAAGCGTGAGCCTTGAGCAATCCCCACAGCGACACCCGTCCACCGCGCAGCCAATTCACCTCAACAGAGTCGGGATCCAAACTAACCAATTGCCACAGCAAAGCCGCGTGATCGTGTTCGCTGATCTCCTCGTTCGTAAACGGTGTCGCATGAGCCATGTAGGTTAGTCGCCCAGCACCATAGATCATCGTCGCGACCGCAGCATAGGAGTCCTCCGTCCCCGCATCCCGAACTCCGTGGCATCCTCGCGGCAACCCCACCTCAAATAGCTCACCGCTGAAACTGACTCGCACCACGCCACTCACTCGGTCTTCAGAACTAATTTCTCCGAACTCTAAGCCAACCCGGCTCATCAATTCGCTGGCATGATCAATTTCAACGTCATCGGATGCATCATCGAACTCGATCTCCTGTTCGTCACCGTCTTCATCAGTGAAAGTAATTTTCGACTGCAACCCAGGTCGGTTCCCGTCATTGATAAAGATCAGATGGCCGCCATTGCCCATCCAACTACTGAACGCTTCGACTCGAGCTTCGGAGTCGATGGTTTCGGTCGGAACGATCAAGGCGACGTCTTCCCATGGCTCCGGCAGCACGGTGATGTCATTTCGTTTTTCCGCCCAAACGCCCATGCCCTCAAGAAAGCGACGGGCAGCCAAAAAATGATCCCATTTGGCGGCTCCCTTGAATCCACCCTCTTCTTCAACGGTCTCCCACTCGCCGCGATCACAGCTCGACAGAGTGATCACCACCAATGACATCGCGAGAACGCGCACCAACATCTTGGTCATCAGCAATCCGGTCGTTTGTTGGCTGCGCTTCACGATCATGATGCGTCGACAGGTTGGGTCTTCCCAGCGGTTGTTGCCCGATAGGGGTAGAGTTGGCAGAGCGACTGCATTTCGTCATCCGCAGGAAACACGAGCCCGTAGGCGGCGCCCATCCATGCATTGGTCAGAGAAGCGAAATAGCCCGGCTGGCCGGACTGAGGGTCGAGCTTCTGGGCGTGGCCAAGACATTCGGACTCGGTGTCGCTTTCGCGAATGGGCAGTTCAGCAACTCCGACCATCCAACTCAACGACCCCCGATAGAGTAACCCCAACGCACCATGACGATCTCCCGCCGACCACAGCTCCCACGCGCTTGTCGGAATATCCGAAGGCAGAGATTCCGGGGTCATGTTCATCCCCATCACCGTCTTGACCGGCTTCAATTTGCCCGAGCTGTTCTTGCCGTCACCGACCGTAGCGAATATGTGCCGATTCTGGTAAAGAGCGTAAGAAACAAAACAGAGAAGCGCGGCCAAACAAAGCCAGAATAGCAAACTGCCTAGACCAGAAATCACTCCGCTCGGCATGTCTCTCTCAGTCCGACTCCGCGACTCCTCGGGCTCGTCCTTACGCACCCGCCGCTTGCGAATTTCTTTCTCGAAATCGGGATCGGCTAACACCTCGTCGATTTGCCGCTGGGTCTTCGGGCGTCTTGTCGGGCTGTAGTCGGTTGCAGGGTCGCTATCCTCGATGAACGCTTCGAAGACCGGGGCGAGCCTTCTCGTTGGCTCTTTCTCGTTTGGCTCTGAGGCTGTGGATTCACCCTCAAATTCGATTCCATTCGGGTCGATTTTTGCCGCGTCCTGAGCGCGTGCACTACTCGGGGTTGAGGCCAGAAGGCTAAGCCCAATCAAGGTAGCAGAGATCACTGAAACTCCCGATCGCGGACTGCCCGGCGCTGGTGGCCCTGAAGGCGGAGGTGGTGGAGGCGTAACTTGGGTGGGCGCGGGCGGAATTGCTCGTTTAGGTGCCCCAGGAGGCGTCATAGAAATCGGCGGTGGCACGCTGGTCGGCTCAGGGCGAACGGGCTCTGTTCTCACCGCCGAAACCACCTCTCCTTGACCGCTTCCGCCACCAATCCGAGTCGCCAAGCGACGCAGACCAATCTCAACATCCCAGCCTTCGAGGATGATCCGACTATTGATGTAGACCCCAAATCCAGCCCCGGCATAGAAGGGTTGAGTCAGGCACATTCCGAGTATGTAAGACCCAATCACTACGCCCCAGGTCAGCGCGCTTCGGCCCTCATCGACCAGCGGATTGGAGAAGAACTCTTGGAGCTCACTCTGGTAGCCTTGAGGAACAAAGAACGATACCAAGGCGATCAAACTAAACATCGCCAAGAGATCAAAAAACAGAAACGCCCAAGCCAGTCCTCCAGCCGTCCGCCCCCCCCAGTAGGACAGATATCGAGCCCGGTCACGACAGGCTTTCCCCTTCAAACCTTCGAGCAACACGACCGGTAAAATCAAACAACGTCGAGTGTCGATCCTACCAGTGAACAGCCCATGCCAGAGCCGACGGAAAAACAATTGCGGCAGTGCCTTCACCATTTCCACCGTTGTCGGCGGAGCACCGAACAGGGCACGGCTTAAATAGCGGACTGGAACTCGATGGGTCAGCGGCTTCAACCACCAGAGCAGAGCTACCACTAAAAACGGAGACCACTCCAAGAAATGAACCACTAGCCAGCCAGAAACCGCAGCAACCAACATCAGTGGCAAGGCTCCTAACAGCCAAGCGCGGATGATCGCCGAATAGTGCTCACGCACCAAAGCAAAGCCCAAGTCGGCGGCCTCCCAAGGGCGCCGCGGGCGGATCTCGGCAGTGACGTCCTCAAGATTCACGGAGCACCTCCCTCTGACTTACCGCTGAAATTGCGCCCGCAAAGAGCCAAGTAACCGATGACCAACACCCACATCACAATTCCGACCGTGTACTTCACGTTTGTCGGAAATGGCTGGGCCGACCAAAAACCCTCGACCGCCGCAGCCAGCAAGGTCATCACCGCCGCGCCAACAATCAATGGCAGCGCACGCCGAGTGGCTTCACGAATCGCAGCCCCTCGCGAGAGCCGGCCCGGATTGATCACGCCAATCCCCAGCCGCATCCCAGCGATACCGGCGATGACCATCGCAATCAACTCCAGCGCCGAATGGCCCGCGGTGAACCGATACAACTGCTCCGGATCACAGGAATGGTGCACGTAGCCGATCACCGCCCCAATATGGAATCCGTTGTAGAGAAGGAAAAATGCTGTCCCGATTCCAGCCAGAATACCGCCAGCAAAGATCCGGAAGTCGATCCCGATGTTGTTATAGATGTAGAATCCGAACATCATGAAATTCGAACCCCCGTGACGCTCTTTGAGGTAATCCTCGGTATCTCCGTCTGAGTCACCTCCATACATCCCCTGAATGTCGGCCATCCCATCAGGCCCGAGTGTCGCATCAGCCCACCGCAGGTCATGATTCACCAGCACAGCCATCGCGATGCAGGGCACCAGAAACAAAGCAGTGCACAACCAGAACAAGGCGGCTTCCTTTCTGACAGCGCGCGGGAAAGTGGTAAAAACTGCTTTCAGGAATCGGTCAATTCCCGTCCCCCGTGTTCGATACAGATGTTCGTGAGCACGAATCACCAACGCATTGAGCCGATCGCACAGTTGGGAGCCATACATCCGCTGCTCAGCTAAGGCCAAGTCACTGCACAACTGCCGAAAAACCACAGGAAGACGACCGGATTTTTCAGGGTTGTGAGCCTTGATGTTATCCAACCCGTCGAGAAGAATTTCAGCTTCCCGCCAGCGCGGATTCCCCTGTCGCTCGAACTCCTGACGGTTCATCAGCTCTTACCCTCCTTAATGTAATTCGCCATCGCAGTGAGCTGCCGCGTTCCTTCTTCACCTCGGAATCCCGTCAATGGCTCGGCATGGTTGCCAATCTCTTTGGCTCGTTCCGCAGACCATGTCGGCAATCGATCAGCAAAAGCGATCAGGGCCTGCTGCTCTTCCCGTCGCAGCAATACCGGCGGCGACTTGGGCGCAACCGCAATCACTGGGCGCGAGTTGGTTGGCCGACGCATCGGCTCTGGACGGTTGCCATAGATCACGACTGTCCCCGCCGCCAAATCGCCGAGGCGCTGAAACCGTTTGGTGAACAGGGTCGCCACCAAGCCAATACCATAGCCGACAGGAAGGAAATCAACCGCACGCAAAAGGTTGCGAGCAATCGACTGAGAAATTCCAATCGGAGCACCAGAAAGGGTCACCACTCGCAGATTCATTGACCGCTTGCCCGGAGTCGCGCCCTTCTTTCCCGCCTCAAAGAGAATGGTGTAGAACCAGCTCACCCCAAACATGAAGATCAGAAAAATGCCTGTGGCGAATTCCCCGCCAGTCGCTGCACCAACAATGGTGAAAACGATTGAAGCAACGGTGATCGCCGCACCGCGAATCAGCGTGTCGATTAGCCATGCCATGGCCCGCGCACCTGGCCCGGCGATCGGTAAACGGATCTCGACACCTTCCGCCAACTCAACGCGCTGGAGGGTATCGGTGCGCTCACGAGGAGTCGCGACTGTCTGATCGGATTCGCTCACGAATATTTTTGAGCCCTTCTAAGAGCGGCCTTCGACGACGTAGGTTTCAGTGATCGAATCATGCCAGCCGCGAGCTGCACTCCCTAAAAAGCTAAATTGCTCAAACGGAATCATTCGGCAAAGCGACCTTAAGACAGCCTTGCCAAAGCTCACCTTGAGACCATCGGGGCCTACTACCCGGCAACCCGTAACGAGTTTCCCAATCGACGTTCCGAAAACCCCCTCGAACAAGGAATAGATGTCGATGATGTAGTTAAGAAACCGCTTTCCGGCGCCAACGGTTTCAAAACTCGGAGTCGCACTCGAAATCGTAGGCGAAGCTGGAGCTTCAGGCGTCGCATAGGGATTGCTTTCATTGAGGTCGCTCATTGATCGGTGACACGTTGAAGGCTTGAAGCCCGACCTCCAAGCGAATTTCCACTATCCGACTGTTTTTTCCTTACCATCTTTGAGAACGGTCGAGGGGGTTGCCAAAAATTCTCATCGAGGTAGGCAATAGTGACCACCATCGGTCGTAAACTTCCTCCTACAAAATACGCCAGGTTCGAAGAAGTAGGAGGGAGCTCGCGACCGATCATGTCATCCAGGATGGTCTCTCTGCCTCGTCCCGATTCGTCAACTCTACTTCGGGATAGAACCACTCCGCATCACCTCGACAAATCATCCATCCAGGATGCTGCTTAGGATCATCAACCAAACCCGCCCGAACCGGATTTCGGAACAGGTAGGCAAAAACAGGAAACAGCTCCTCATCAACGTCGATTCGATGATCATGGTAGCCGCCTTGCCACCGGAGTTCGTTCCGCTCTAAAGCATATTTCGTCTTGGCCTTCAGCCTGCTCACGATTTGGCCGAGATTGATCCTATCACCGAGCTGGAACAGGAGATGTGTGTGGTCTTGCATCACAACGGCGCATCTTAGTCGAGCAATCGCTCCATCGCCTTCCAACCGTCCTAGCTCGGCGAAGATTCCGCCAAGACAGCCTCCCTCAAGAAGCGACGTCTTTCGGTCAGCAATTCCAAGCGTCAGAAAATAAGTCGCCCCAACCACCGACGCTCTCCCTCGGCGCAGTGCCGAATGACCTTTCTGTGGATCTTTGGTCATGTCGAAACATACCATGTCGTCGGCAGTTTTCGGCAAGTCTGTATTTCCTACATCTTCGAACCTAGCGTATTTTGTAGGAGGGAGTTCACGACCGATGGCGATCCCGATCATCTGCCATCTGACGTCTCTAGACTTGCCAAAACCACGCCTTGGGCTCCTGATGATGGGAATGGAACCTCCGAAATCTGACTCCCCAACGCCGCTGGTGCGCATGAACTACGAGGTCTGCTTTTTCGACACCGATGCGGGTGGGGTCGTTCACAACTTGGCTTACCTGCGGATCATTGAAGCCGCGCGCACGAAACTCGCTGGCGAAGTCGGCCTTCCAATTTTGGAGATGGCGGAGCGGGGCGAATACACGGTGGTCTTGAGAACCGAAGTCGACTACCAGAGCCCGGCCAAGCTTTGTGACGAACTTGTGGTCGAAGGCTGGTTGGAATCGGTCGAACGACTCCGGTTCTGGTTGGGTTTCCGTATTGTCCGCCCGTCGGACGAAGCGGTATTGGTCCAATGTCGGCAGCGAATGGCGACAATCACGATCCCTGGAAACCGCCCCGTTCGGCCACCAAATGATTGGAAAGAGCGATTTCCTCACGCATTTCTCAAATGACACGGAAGAATCAAAGCGACAGAAAATGCGCCTAAACCTCGCTTCCCTGTTGCGCGGCACGGTTGGTTGATGGTAGTGAGGGAGTTCGCGTTTTTTAGCGCCTTACCACCCGAATTTCCCACGAAAAAAACCGCCTAAATGCTTCGCCAAGACCGCGCTACGAAGGACTTTCTAAGCGCCTTTCCCGACGATGCCAAAGAACTCGGCCGCAAGCTCCACGATGAGGGCTGCGTCAACCAGATCTACGGCAACCATATCTTAATTGAAGGACGTGTCGCACACGACGGCCAAGAGTTCAGGACGGCCCTGAAACTCACTGGCAATGAGTGGATCGGCTTCTCCGATGATGTCGAAGGAGTCATGACCGCTCCCGTTTACGCCACGATGCTGGCGCGGATTCAGCGCGGCGACACGCTGCCTGCAGCTCCTCCAGCCGAAGGATCTGGGGCAGGTGAACAAACAATCTACGAATTTGCAGAGGAGCGACTCGGTCGGCCAGTCGAGCCGGACGAGGAAGTCTACCTCGGCAAGATCGAGAAGCGCTACCGTCGATGGGAAGCGACCGAGGAGATCTACGACACGGACATCGTTCGCCTTAACAGCTCGTGGGAAATCGAGGGCTACGACCCGCTCACGCTCTGGCCGAGCGCCCCGACCAGCATCCTCGAATTCTGGAACTATTTGGCTTGGGCGTTTGAAAAGGCCAAGATTGGTTTCCCGAAGTTCATGCGCCCGCTGACCGACCTCGATTCGGTTCAGGCCAAGCTGGAAGTCTGGGAACGCCAACGCGAGCTCGCGGATTGGAACGAGAAGATCTCGATGTTCAATTCGGCGCCTCCAGAGCCCGGACGCCGCGCCATGGAGTTCCGTCTGTTGGTCACCACCGACGACGTGAAACTGCAGGCCCGCTCCCTCGGAGACCATATTCTCGACCTCGAAGATGATGACGAGGAAGAAGGCGATGAGCACGATGCTGAGAACCTTCTCTCTGACGATGAGGAAGTCGATCCGAACGCTTTCGCAACCATTTCGACACCGGCAGAATATGCCGAAATCGCCGAAGCTCTAGAGCGCGGCGAACTCGAACTATCCCCTGAAAGTGAGCTCGTCCTGCGCCACTTCCAGCACCAGTGGAACGAAGAAGCCAAGCTTGAGATCGACTTGCGCGAACCTGCAGGAGGTCGCCTTCTCAGCCAGCTGTTCCACCAGCCGCTGCTTCACGAAAGCTTGGTCAACCTCGACGAGCTTCCATTCGAATTGATTGAAGGCGAACTATCGTGGACTTGCGTTGAGACAGAAGACGAAGCCGGTCACGACATCTGGGAAATCCGGCTTCTGACCCCTCAAGGCGAGCCTGTACCCCACTCGCTCCGCCTTCTGCCTGGGCCGGAGCCGCTCTACCTTTCCGACGACTGCATTTTCAAAGGACCGGATTTCTGGACGACAGAATCGACCGAAGTATTCCCCGTCCACGAGCTCCAGCCGGAAATTATTGAAACCGGATCCGGAGTCGAATTCCTGTCCCGTCTCGGTGCTTCACTACCCGACTCGCTTCAGAGCCGTGTTCGCGAGCGCCCGATGCAGGTGACGTTGAAGCTCGAATTGCGCCGCCGCAGCACCAGCGCTGAGAGTGAGCACATGATGGCCACAGTCACCGCCGCCGACCCAGAAGAAGAGCGGGTTGAGCATTTGGACAAGGAAGGCTGGCAAGTCGTCAGCGAGCCTGATCCTGAGTCCGACAGCGATGCCCTCTATCGTTATGATCGCAGTTCTCTGTTCCTTTTCCCAACCGCTTTGGACGAACTCCGTGCGTCTTACGACCAAGGGCTAAAGGCATTCAAGATCCGCATTACCAAAGCCTTCCCTGAGCGCTTTGGTGAGTGGATTGCCCGACTTCCTGACACTATCAACGTTGAGCCAGATGACGAGCTCAAGACCCTTCTTGATGAACCTGTTAGCGGCTCGATTCGCTTCGAGATCAACGAGTCGGAGAACGAAATCGACTGGTTCGATATCAAGGTCGCCATCGATGTCGAAGGACATGTTCTCAGCAAGGACGAGATCAAAGCGCTGGTCGCGGCTCGCGGGGGCTACGTCCGCGTCAAAGGCAAAGGCTGGCTCCGTCTCAAATTGCAGATGGCTGATGAGGCGAAGGAAGCGATCGAACGTCTCGGCCTGGATGTCTACGACCTCAGTGGCAAGACCCACCGGATGCACGCCCTGCAACTCGCCGATCCCGACGCCAAAGAGGTGTTCGACGAAAAGGCTTGGGAAGATGTTTCGGCCCGAGCTTCGAACCTCAAACTCAAGGTTCAGCCGACTCCGTCACCTGAGCTACTGGCCACTCTGCGACCCTACCAGATCGAAGGTTTCCACTTCCTCTCGTATCTCGCTTCCAACAACTTCGGCGGCATCCTCGCCGATGACATGGGTCTGGGTAAAACCATTCAGTCGCTGTGCTGGATTCTCTGGCTGCGCGACAAATCCGAAGAGACGCAAGTTCCACCAGCACTCGTCGTCGCTCCCAAATCGGTGCTCGATGTTTGGGCCGCCGAGATCGAAAAATTCTCGCCGCACCTGACGTTCCAAGTGCTCCGTAACAAGGAGGAACTGGACATCGACCACGTCGCCAAAGAGATCGACGTCTTGATCATCAACTACGCCCAGCTGCGCTCGTGCATCGAGCAACTGCAGAAGGTGTGCTGGATCGCTGCGATTCTCGATGAGGGCCAACAGATCAAGAACCCAGACTCGAAAGCTGCCAAGGCGTCCCGTCAGATCGAAGCCGAAAACCGTCTGGTTCTTTCCGGAACACCGATCGAGAACCGCTTGCTCGATGTCTGGTCACTAATGGCCTTCGCCATGCCAGGAGTTCTCGGTGATCGCGCCTACTTCCGCGAGCGTTTCGATCGCCGCAAAGACCCAGTCGCTCAGAAGCGTCTGACCTCCCGACTGCGCCCATTCCTCCTTCGCCGAACCAAGAATCAGGTCGCCGTCGATCTGCCTCCCAAGGTCGAAGAGGATGTCTTGTGCAAGATGGACGATCTGCAGGAGAAGCTCTACAACGAGGAACTGATGCGCGCTCAAGCCAACTTGCTCGACGTCGGCGAAGACGGTGCCAAGAAGAACTCGTTCGCGGTGCTTCAGGCTCTCATGCGCCTGCGCCAGATCTGCTGCCACCCAGCACTGATCGACGACAAATATCACGACGCCGAAAGCGCCAAGATGGAGGCCCTGTTCTACCTGCTCGACCAGTTGCAGCAGGAGGGCCACAAGGCGCTCGTCTTCTCCCAGTTCACCTCGCTTCTGTCACTCATTGAAGAACGACTCGACGACGAAGACCGCCCGTATCACCTGCTTACAGGAAAGACCGAAAACCGCAGCGAAGTGGTTCGGAATTTCCAGAAGAGCAAGGAACCCGATGTCTTCCTTCTGTCGCTCAAAGCCGGTGGTAGTGGTCTTAACCTGACCGCAGCCAGCTACGTGATTCTGTTCGATCCATGGTGGAACCCAGCCGTCGAAGCTCAGGCGATTGACCGAACCCACCGGATCGGTCAGACCAACAAGGTCAACGCCTACCGCCTGATCACTCGCGACACGGTCGAGGAGAAGATCCGCGCGTTGCAGGCCAAGAAGCAGGAAATGGTTCAAGGCGTTCTCGGTGGCGAAACCAACTTCGCCAACAATCTCGACCTCAAAGACCTCAGGTTCCTCCTCGGCGAAGGATCAGCGTAGAGAACCCCAATGGCCAAAAACGCCAGCCTTCCTCGGCGGATCTTCCGCATCGTGGGATTGGTGGCGATTGCCATTGGGCTGGCATTGATCATTCTCCAACGCCCGATCGATCCAAAGGAACCGCTCATTCCAGTCTGCCACACCTTCGTCGCTGAACGACACATCTTCGGAAAGGAGCATTAGAATGGCATCCCTATCGAAGACAGATTAGCCAGCAACCACGCCCCAAAGGGGCAACCTATCCTAGCCCGGGGCAACGCCCTGGGTTAAACCCCCGACCACGTGAGCCCTGAAGGGGCGACCTAACCCTGGTCTGTAAGTCCTCAGCCCTAGCAGGGTGTTGAAAAACTCGGCAACCTGTCGTTTTGAAGGAATTGTTGAATAGAAAAGCGGCTTTGCCGAATCGAAGGCTGAGCAAACCCTTCGGGCGGAGCCTCATAAGAACGAGGTCGTTGTTGCTCGTCACGCATGGATGTTCATCCACTTGATCCTCGCGCCTAACCCTCGATCACATGAGGCTCCGCGACGAGTCACCGCCTTATTCAACTCCCTGCTAGCTCTACTTGCCGATTCGAAGCAATCCGGTCTCGGTTCGCAGAATCAGGCTGCCATCGATGGCCGATGGTGAGGCCATCAAGGAGCTGCCGAGTTCGTTTTCTGAGACAATCTCGAATTCCGTTCCCGGGCGCACCAGCGTCACTTTGCCTTCGTGGCTGCAGAAGTAGATCAGTCCTCCCGCGAGCACGGGTGAAGCTGAGTAGTTGCCGCCGATGCGTTCGACCCAGTGCGGTTCACCGGTTTTGGTGTCGAAGCAGCTGGCGATTCCACCATCCGACACGACGTAAATTTCGTCGCCGATCAAGAGGGACGACGGGCGGGCCGCAATCCGTTTTGGTTGTTTCCAGTCGACGTGGGTCTCACTGACGTCGCCTTGGCCATCGTGTCGAACCGCCCACAGTTCCGGTTTGCCGAACCCAGTCGAAACGTAAACCCGACCGTGACCGATCACTGGTCTAGGCACGACAGAAAATCCACTGCCGTGATCGCAGCGCCAGTTCTCGTCGCCGGTTTCGGGATGGTAGGAAACGAGCCACTGAGACCCCATGCAGATGATCTGATCAGCAGCGCCATCGACTCCCGGCACGACAACCGGAGTTGAGTAGGCTTTCTTCTGATCGCCGGAAGCTGCGCGCATTTCTGGACGATCAGTCTGCCAGAGCGTTTCGCCCGTGTTCTTGTTCAAGCCGACCACAAATTGCCGATCGACGCCGTCACAAATGAGCACCAGCAAGTCGCCGTGAATCATCGGGGAACTGCCTGGGCCGACACCGTGTTCGATGACGAATTCGCGCTGCCAGATCGGTTTTCCAGTAGTCGTGTCCATGCACACCGTGCCGTAGCGCCCGAAGTGGCAATACAGTTGGCCACCTTCAATGATCGGAGTCGGAGAGGCGTAGCTGTTCAGCTTGTGGATCGGCTTGGGATCAGGAACTTCGATAACCGGATATTCGGCGCGGATTTTTCCGGTCTCTTGATCAATGGCGATGACCTGGAGATCGACTCGACTGGCGACTTGTTTCTGATCAATCTTCTTCCCCTCGACCCCGGCAGCCTCCATGAGTTGAAGGCGTTCTTCTTCAGTGGGAAGGACTTCGAGGGCGGTGGTCACCCAGATTGTGCCATCCGCGATGACCGGCGAAGACCAGCCTTTTCCAGGAAGCGGACACTCCCAGATCGCATCGGCCTCCGTGAAGGTCGCCGGGTAGTCAGAACCGGTGGCGTGACCATCACCTGAAGGGCCTCGGAATTGCGGCCAATCGGCGTGGGCAACCGGGAGACAGACCGCGAAGGCGAGAGCGGCGAAGAGAGATTGGGATCGAGTCATAGTTGAAGAACGGAGTGACTTACGCCGAACTGTCCCAATTTTACTCACGATTCTTTCGAGAAACGTTCTAGATTGCCGCCGTGCTGGAGAGCCTACAGCTGCGGGATTTCCGCTGTTTCGAACAAGCCGACCTACCGCTTAGCGGTGAGGACGCGATTTTCGTTGGGCAGAATGCTCAAGGAAAGACATCGATTCTGGAGTCGGTTTGTGTCTTGTTGCGGCTGCAATCGCCACGCGCGACTTCGATGCGCGAGATGGCAAAGTTCGAGTCTGAATCCGGTGGCTTCTTCGTCGGGGGCACGTGGGCTGGGCGAGATCTAAAGTTTGGTTTTGGCGGTCGGCTCAAGCGCCTGTCGGCGGACGGCGAAGTCGTGAAACGTCCCAGCCACTATTTGGCGCGGAGTGGGCGCGTCGTCTGGATGGGCAATCACGACGTCCAGTTGGTTCGCGGACGCGGAGACGGGAGGCGACGTTATTTGGACTTCATCGCGTCGCAGTTGTTCCCAGAATATTTGGTGGCCCTCCGTTCCTATGAGCGCGCCGTTCGGGCACGCAACAATTTGCTCAAGGATTACCCGGTGGCCTGGGATCAAGTCGATGCCTATACCGAACTTTTGGTGCGTCATGGCGAGATGATCACGAGTCGTCGAGCGGAGCTGGTTGACCGACTACGACCGAGAGTTTCGGAAGCCGGTAGTCATCTGAGTGGAAAACTCGAGCGTCAGGAAATAGCCTACTCACCCAGCGCACAGCCAGATAGTTTGGCAGCGGCTCTGGAAGAATCGCGCGAGGCAGATTCGCGGCGTGGTCAAACGACCGTCGGGCCTCACCGTGACGAGCTCCAACTCGAGGTCGATGGTCGCAGCGCCGCACGGTTCGGGTCGGAGGGCCAGCAGCGCAGTTTTGCTCTCGCGCTTAAGCTCGCACAGGCTCGGTTGTTGGCTGATCAGGACGGAGGCGAGCGACCAATTTTGCTGATCGATGACGTGTTCGGCGAACTCGATGTGGCTCGGAGAAATGCGTTGTTGGACTATTTGCCGAAGGATTCACAGAAGCTGATTACCACGACCCATATCGACTGGGCAGAGCGGGACGGATTGCCTGGGAGGTGTTTCGAAGTCAGTGGCGGTGGTGTAACAGAGCAGTCGGATGCGCCATGAGACGAGATCGCTTTATTGGGTTCGATTTGGACGGCACCTTGGTTGATCGCGATGCTGCGGTTCGTCGGTTACTTGCGCGTTGGGAGCTAAACCTAAAAGAAATTGAGGCGCTGATGGCACTCGATCTGCGGGGCTACGGAGACCGAGACGTCTTCTTCGATGCCCTCGCTGATGCACTGGCAGGCTCGGAGTCTGGCGCTGATGTGTGGCGAAGGTTCCAAGTCGAGCTTCCCAGCGAGATCCAACCCGATCCAGCGGTCTTAGCGATGCTTGGCCATTTCCTCGACAGCGGAGTCCAGATCGCGCTGTTGACCAATGGCGGATCGGCTCTTCAGCGGGCCAAACTCAACGCCGCCGGACTGGCTGACTGTTTCCAAGGCGAGCGGGTGCTGGTGTCGGGGGAAATGGCTGCGGCCAAACCGGCCCCTGAGGTGTTTGCGGAACTGGTGGGAGTGCTCGGCGCATCGAGTGCGGAGCAGGTGCTTTACGTTGGCGACCATGCAGCCAACGACATCGTGGGCGCGACCCGAGCTGGGCTCCGCGCCACTATGGTTGGCGATGCGGAATCACCGAATCCCGAGGCGTTGCCAGCGGGGGCGATTTGGAACAGACTGGATTCTGTGACCGATCTTCCCGAGTTTCTTGACTGCTGATGAGCGCGAAGCCGAACAGAACTCATCACTACGCGACGCCTGACATGGCGGAGATCGTAGGCCATCAAGACATCGTTTTTCTCGTGCTCGACGCCTTGCGCTATGACGTGGCGGAGGCAGAAATGAAGGGTCGGAGGTTGCCAAATTTCGCGAAACTATTTCCAGATGGCTGGGAGCGACGTCACAGCCCAGGGAGCTTCACGTTTCCGGCGCATCAGGCATTTTTTGCTGGGTTCTTACCGACGCCTTCCGATCCTGAGGTATCGGCTGAGCGGATGTTCGCCGCAGATTTTTCGGGCAGTGAAACGTCGGGTGGGCGAACGTATTGTTTCGATACTCCTGACGTGGTCAGCGGGCTTGCCGCGATCGGTTACCAGACGACCTGCATCGGAGGTGTCGGGTTTTTCAACCGCCGGACTGCTCTTAGTTGCGTGCTCCCCGACCTGTTTGATGAATCGCATTGGTCGGAACAGATGGGAGTGACTGGGCGCGACTCGACCGCGCTTCAGTTCGCCTTGGCTGCCGAAAAATTGGCCGACCTTCGAAATGATCAGAAGACGTTCCTGTTCATCAATATCAGCGCGATTCACCAGCCGAATTGGTTCTACAAGGCGGCGGAATCCGGTGAATCCACCTTAGGATCTGGCTCCGATGATCTGACCACTCACGCGGCAGCGCTGCGACGAGTCGATGCGGAATTGTCGGTGTTAGTCGGTGCAATCCGTGCTCGCCCGAACGGTGCGTTGCTGATCGTCTGCAGCGATCACGGCACGCTCTACGGAGAAGACGGATTCGAGGGCCATCGTGTCGGCCACGAAGCGGTTTTCACTGTGCCCTATGCACACCGAGTGATCGAAGGCAGTTCGATCAGCGCCGGACTTTGATCACGATCTTTGCCACGGACTCTGGTGAGTCGCCGATCATGATTCCTGGCATGTGAGCGTCTTGCGGAGCCAGAACGGCGAAGTCTCCAGGACGCAATTCCAGAAATCGACCTTCGCCCTCTAGTTTCAGGAAGTCGGATTCCTGATTGTGCTCGGTAACAGTCAGGCTGTCCAACGGCGCATAGCCGATCAACTCTCGTCCAGCGATGACGCACTGGATATCGAGATACTCTTCGTGGGCCTCCCAGAAGGCGTCGGCAACCGCCTTGGTTTGGTAGTTGGCGACAATCGCGAAGACTTCATCTCCGTCGATCTCGTGTTGGCCGGGCTCGAGAGCAGCAAGGTCGGTCTCCGCGAGATAGCGAAGTCCTCGTTTCAGGTTCTCGGAGTACGAGTAGTAGTCTGCGGCGTTGGCTAGTTGATCAAAGATCATCTTTGTGGCAGGTGGCGGAATTGATCAGACCTTCTCTAGACGAATTCGCTGGACAGCGAATGTAGGAGGGAGTTCACGACCGATGTTACGAGTTCATCGGTCGTAAACTTCCTCCTACAAAAAGTTGGTCTCCGCCTACTTCAGTCCCGCAGCGGCAAGTTCGGCCTCAGGGGCAAACAGCTTGTCCTTGTTGTCTTCGGAAGTCGAAGAAACCAACTCGTCCCTGAACTTCGCGATGAAGCTTTGGACTGGCCAGGACGCGGCTTCTCCGAAAGCACAGACTGTCTTGCCCTCGATGTTGTCGGCGACTGACTGAAGAGTGTCGATGTCGTCGGGTGAGGCTTGGCCAGCAACCACACGATCGGTGATCTTCTGCATCCAAAGCGAACCTTCACGACATGGCGTGCACTGTCCGCAGGACTCGTGAGCGTAGAAGTGGTTGATGTTGTTGATCACCCAACTCATGTCGCGGCTGTCGTCCATGATAATGACACCACCGGAGCCAGCCATTGAGCCACAGGCCATCATGGTATCGAAATCCATAGGGATGTCTTCGATACCAATTTCGACGTCTCCATCACCTTGCTTAATGGTGAATCTTTCGTCGCCGCGCAACACCTTCGATGAAGAGCCGCCGGGGATGACTGCTTTCAGTTTACGGCCCGGCTTGAGCCCGCCACAGAGGTCGTTGATGACTTGGCCCATGGTGACCTTGCCGACTTGAACTTCGTAGTAGCCGGGTTTTTGGACATCGCCACTGACGCAGAGAATCCGAGTTCCGGTGTTCCGAGGAGTGCCGAGTTCGGCGTAGCCTTCGCCGCCCATTTCCAGAACGTGTTTCACATGGCACAAGCTCTCGACGTTGTTGACGATTGTCGGGCACATGTAGAGTCCGAGAACTGCTGGGAAATACGGAGGCTTAATCCGTGGGTAGGGGCGTTTGCCCTCGAGCGATTCGATCAGGCCAGTTTCCTCGCCGCAGATGTAGGCTCCTGCACCGCGGTGAACGTAGATTTCGAGATCGAAACCGCTCTTCTGAATGTCCTTACCGAGGAAGCCTTTCTTGTGAGCTTCTGCGATCGCGTCTTCCAAAATCTGAGCGCCCTCTGGAAACTCTTCGCGAACGTAGATGTAAGCGACCTTCGCACCGACAGCGAAAGCGGAAATAATCATGCCCTCGATCAGCTGGTGCGGATCTTGGTGGATGATGTAGCGATCTTTAAATGTGCCCGGCTCAGACTCGTCACAGTTGCAGATCAGGTAGACCGGCTTCTTGTTGTCCGGAGGTATAAAAGTCCACTTTATGCCGGTTGGGAAACCGGCACCGCCGCGACCACGAAGGCCTGACGCTTTGACTTCGTTGGTGATGTCGCCAGGCTCCATCTTCAGAGCCTTTTTCACCATCTTGTAGCCGCCGTCCTTAATATAGGTCGCGATCGACGGATCCCAATCCTCTCGGTCGACGTTCTTGAAAATGAGCCGGTGTTCCAGCTTGTGGGGCGTTTTGCCGCGTTTGTATTTGATCGAAGCCATCGTCTTTGTGGTTCGTAGGTCTTACTTGTACTTCTTCAGGAGCTTGTCAGCATTTGCTGGATCGACGTCTTCGTGGAAGTCATCGTTGATCAAGCAAACCGGTCCGGTTCCGCAACTGGCTAAGCACTCGGCGAACTCGATGCTGAACTTGCCATCCTCGCTGACTGCGATTGGATCGTGGTGGGTGATGTTCGAGCGATCAATGCCTGCCGTTTCGCAGAGCGATTCCATCAACTCGTAGCTTCCAGCCATCGCGCAGGACAACGTGCGGCACACGCGGACGTGATATTTGCCGGGAGCTTTCTGTCGGAAGCCAGGATAAAACGTGACTAGTTCCAGCACGTTGATCGGCTGAAGCTCGAGTTTGTCAGCAATCCATTCCACCGCTTGTTCGTCGATATGACCGAACTCGTGTTGGAATAAATGGAGAAGTGGAAGGGTAGCGCTGCGTTTCGATTCTGGGTAATGCGTGATTACCTCATCGATTTTTTCTACCAGCTCTTTGGAAACGTCCATGCCAAATTGGGCCTAAATCCACCAGAATTGGTGGCCTCCGAAGTATCTACGTTCCAAACCCGCCAGCAAGCGAGTTTGTGAAAATTTTCACAAGCTCCGTTTTGCGGGTTTTTGGGCGATTCGTCACTTGGATTGATGAAATGCTCGACCAACGAAAATGAACAGAGCTCCAAAAGCCAGTTGGCCGAGGTCGAATGCTAGCATCGAGGAATTGGATTTGCTGAAGGCGAACCACAAAGCCATCATAGCGAGAAGGGCGATCCCCGACCCGATGATGATGAACAGCCAGCCGATGACCTTGCGGGCTTTAGGGGAATTCTGCATGTTGGTATAAGGCCTTCCCTAATGCCCATCGGACTCGGGAGCGACCGCAGCATCCCTGACCGGTAACGGCATGGTGGCGAAAGTCAGCACTGGTTGCAACCTGATGTCAATGGCACATTGATGCGCTGGTCTTCTGTGTTGTCCCGAAAGTTTTCCCGATAAGCTGGGCGTCGGTGATGATCGGGTTACTTTGAGCAAGATCGAGACCACTGATCGCGGCGACTTGATTGGTGCTCAAACAGAGGAACGACGCAGGATAGCGGATATCGAACTTCCATTGCCCGCGACCGTCACCGCCTATCATCTCGGGATTAGTCGGGAAGGTAGTGGCTGCCCCCAATTTCTATGGGATAAAGACTTCGGCAACGGCGCGGGTAAGAACATTACAGAGGGATTACTACCTTGCTTTCGGGCGCTGCCTTTCTCATCCTGAGCATTCCGATGAACTACGCATTTCCTCCCACTCTCGCGCGCCTGAGCTGGCGCTCTTCTCTCGCTTCGATTTTAGCGGTTTGGTTACTGCTCGGACTCAGTCCTAGCTTCGCTCAAGACGACGCGGCAAAGAAGAAAGCAGAATCGAAGGAAGACGCCAAACCGACCGCCGCAGGCAAGAAACCGACCGACGGCATGAAACCGACCGACGGCATGAAACCGACCGACGGCATGAAACCGACCGACGCCGAAAAAAAGCCAGCCGACGCAGGCAAGACTGTCGAAGTGAGCGAAAAAGAATTCGAGATCCTGATCGAAGCCACTGGCACCTTAGGAGCCAAACGCGACACGCCTCTCCGAGTCGACACCAAACGTTGGACAGACCTCAGAGTCATTGAAGCCGTCAAACACGGAGCCGAAGTCAAGAAGGGGCAGGCGTTGATTCAGTTCGACAAAGAAGAAATCGAGAAAGCCATCGAAAAGGCAGAGAAGGCTCTTCCCACGAAAGAAGTCGCTCTCAAGCAAGCCAAGGCAGACTTGAAGTTCCTTCTCGCAACTCAGGACGACGAAATGGACGCCGCCGAGCGGGCTCGTCAGAACGCTAAAGAAGACTACGAATACTACCAGAAGACAGCTCGGGCTGCCTCCATCGAGAGTGCCGAGCAATCCCTGAAATTCCGCCAACAAGGCCTCGACTACGAAAAAGAAGAACTTCGCCAACTGCTGGCAATGTATGAAGCTGACGACCTCACTGAAGAGACGGAGGAAATCATCATCACTCGTTCGAAACAGGCTGTCGAGCGCTCAGAATACAATCTAAAAGTGGGCAAAGAGGATCAGCGGAAGCTTCTTTCAACTAACCTCCCACGACGCGACCTCCGCGAAAAGAATCAAGCCGAACGAAGCATCCTAAATCTCAACTTCTCTCGGACGGCCGTTCCCGCTGCGAGGGAAGCTAAGAAGTTGGAAGTCGAAGCCTCTGAGCGCGCCCTCGACGAATCGCGGGACGCCTTGAAGGAGATGAAAGCCGATCTAAAGCTGCTCGACTTCGTCGCTCCATCAGCGGGGGTTGTGGCCTACGGAAGTATCACGAATGGGAAGGCCACCACTGCTGAGCGGGTGAAACCGAAACTAGTCCGTACCGGTAAGATCGGCCGCGGTGAAACCATCATGACTCTGCGCAGCAAGGAAGTCGGCGATCTCCACCTGTCATTGAAGGAAGCAGATCTCGCTCACCTGAAGGCCGGATCGAAAGGCTTCGCGATCGTTGCTGGCACGATCAATACGACAGTTCCGGTGACGCTGAAGAGTCTCTCGCTGAACCCCGAATCGGGTGGTACCTATTCGGCCGTCGCTACAATCGACGAAGATTTGCCAGCCTCCATTCGCCCTGGGCGTAAGGCCAAACTCGTTTTCCAAGCGGCGTTCGAAGAGAAGGCTCTGGTCTTGCCCTCGAAAGCCGTCCACAAGAGGATTCGCGGCCAACAAATGGAGCACGTTGTCTACCTACCGGCAGCCGGTAAAGAGAGGAAGCCGAAAGCTAAAGTGGTCGAACTCGGAGTGTCCAACGGCGACAAAGTAGTCATCACCAAGGGTTTGAAAGCTGGCGACAAGGTATTGGAGGCAAAGCCGTGATCCGGTCGATTGCACTCATTTCAGCGGTCGTTCTGGTTGTCGGATCGGCATTGGCTGACACTACTCCTGAGACTTCGACGAGCGATCCGGAAACCGTCGCTGTCGACCGTGTGATGCTCGAGGCCAGCGTCCGACGCGGTCTTGAATTCCTCTACGAATCCCAAAACGGGGACGGTTCGTGGGGATCTGCTCGGAAGACCAAGGGGCTCAATATCTACGCACCGGTTCCGGGCGCCCACCACGCCTTCCGCGCGGGAACCACTGCCCTCGCGCTCGGTGCGCTGATCGATTGTAGTGAACTGGTCGAGGTCGACGAAGCCGTCATCGAACGTGGTGAGGCATGGATTTTAGCCAACCTCCCGAAACTCCGACGCGCTGACGCAGAGGCTCTCTATAATATCTGGGGCCATGGATTGGGTCTTGAGGTGTTAGCCAGAATGGCCAGCCGTCACGCCGGACAACCCGCGACCTTGGCGGAGATTAAGAAAGCGATGGCTGAACAGGTCGACCTGCTGGAGCGCTTCTCGATGGTCAATGGCGGTTGGGGCTACTACGACTTCGCCCATCACACCAAACAGCCGGGGGGTTCTCCCACCAGTTTCACCACGGCCACCGTGCTGGTCGGATTGGCCCGAGCTCGTGAGTGGGACATCGTGATACCTGAGCCACTCATCCGCCGTGCTCTCAGATCGATCTCGCGGCAGCAAATCCCCGACGGGAGTTTTGCCTACGGCGAGTATCTAAAAATGCGACCGCGTAGCGGCATCAATCGACCTGCTGGCAGTTTGGGAAGATCACTGGCATGCTTCGTCGCACAGCACGAATGGGATGACCCAGGCGTCGACTATCCCGATGACTTTAACGTTTGGCTCAACCGCTTATTCGACCGCAATCTGTGGTTCGACATAGGAAGAAAACGCCCGATTCCCCATGAGTCGTATTTCGGTGTCGCCGGCTATTTTTTCTACTACGGCCACTACTATGGCGGGCTGGCGATCGAAGCTCTCCCCGCAGATCAGCGCTCTGTTCATCAGGGTCGAATGGCTGGTATTTTAACGCGGCTCCAAGAAGCCGATGGGAGTTGGTGGGACTACCCGCTCTACGATTATCATCAGGCCTATGGAACTGGATTTGCTCTTCAGACGCTCATCCGATGCCACCCAGATTGGAATCCCGATCGACTTTTGAAAGCTGACTGATTAACGATGAAACGAATCCCAATCTTCGTGGCTCTGAGTCTGCTGGCGTTGACTTTCACTGTTCGCGCTCAAGACGACTCCCATGTGGCTCAAGTCGAAAGTCTCTCGGCGCTCCTGAACAGCATCGAATCAAAAGGCACCGAAATTTCCACCCTCAACACCGCAATTCTGCAGGCAGGCAATGAAGTCGAAAAGGCCGAGCTCCTAGAAATTGCTAAGACCCTCCAAGCAGAGAAAACCTCCCTGCTTCGCCAATTCGAATCGGTTTCCGGTGGTGTCGACGCGAGCGAGTTCATTGACGAGGAACCTAAACCCTTTGATCTCCAAACCGAGGCGATCACAATTCTCGAGCCGCTATTTAATGAACTCAGCAAAGCCACTGCAGGCCCTCGCGAACTCGATGCACTGGAGAGCGACCTGCAGCGATTTTCCTCGCAAGCCCAAAAAGCATCCTTGGCTGTCCAAACTCTCGATGGATTGATTGCTGAACGCCCAGAAGGAGACCGCCTGAGAGAGACCTTGGGTAGTGCCAGAGAAGTCTGGATCCGGCGTCGTAACGCGGCGACCAACCAGAAGACCGTCTTACGCAATCAACTCGAATCTAAGCTCGCGGCTCGAGAAAGCGTCACCGAAAACCTTCGCCGTTCCGTCACGGGTTTTGTGCGTAGCCGAGGAGTTCACTTGCTGCTTGGAGTGCTGGCCTTTGTTGGGGTCTATCTGTTAATTCGCTTAATTCACCGGTCTTTCGCACGCCGCACCGCCGAACGTCCTCAGCAGGAACGATCAATCTATTCCCGCCTGATCGATGTGATGCTGCACGTCCTCGCCTTCGTGGCGGCTCTCGTCGCACTCGTGCTGGTCTTCTTCATGACTAACGATTTTCTGCTGTTGCTACTGACCGCAATCTTTATCGCAGGGCTGGCTTGGGGCGGCGTTAAATTGGTGCCATCGATGCTCGACGAACTGCGGATTGTCCTCAACCTCGGGCCAGTTCGAGAAGGCGAGCGAGTGATTTATTCCGGTCTGCCTTGGCGCATCGACACGCTCGGCTTCCAAACAGACCTGTCGAATCCTGCTCTGACGGGAGGAAAGATTACGATCCCAGTTCGCGGGCTAGTCGATATGCAGAGTCGACGCTACTCCGAAGAAGAGCGGTGGTTTCCCTGCCAAGCCGGCGAATGGGTGCGGCTCGAGAATCCAGAGGTTATCGGCGAGGTGCTGTTTCAGACACCAGAATATGTATCGATACGACTTCTTGGAGGAACTGTCCAAACGCTGCCGGTCACCGCATTTCTCAACCGGTCTCCCGCGAATCTGTCTGATGGCTACCGAGTCGAAATCCGATTCGGGATCGACTATCAGCATCAAGCCGATGCCACCGGCATCATACGGGACAAAATGGAACAAGGCGTTCGGGAACGACTGGAAGCCCTCATCGGTGACCCCGAATCCGTCTTAAAAGTCACTGCCCGAGTCTTGCGCAGCGGCGACTCAGCCATCGACTACGAGATCCAAGCGGACGTCACTGGTGAAGTCGCACCGCGCTACGAAGAACTCCAACGCTCTCTCGCAACGTTCATGATCGACCTCGCCAATGAGAACGACTGGAAGATCCCCTTCCGCCAAATTCAGCTGCACCAGACGAGTGCCTAGCAGTTCACTCGGCGACCTGCCATTGCCGTCCAGATTTCGCCTAGCGAGGCGCGAGGCGGGCACGTTCGTGAACTCCCAATGATGCATTGATATCGTGCAATTTCCACGATCAAACTTTTCGAATCGTGCAATTTGCAATACGACTCCTCGAGAATCGTTTGATTAATCGGCATGATGCGTCGGAACGATTAATGCTCAGTGTTGGATGATGCAGACACAGCTCCTTAACGTACTCGTCGTGGATGACGAATCCTCGATCCGTAGGAATACGGAGCTAGCTATCGAGATGGAAGGACATTTCGTGGAAACAGCTGAGTCGGCAAAAGCTGCACGCGAAGCCATCCGAGCAGAGAAATTTGATCTCATTTTTCTCGACGTTCGCTTAGGGGACGAGAACGGCTTAGATCTACTCCCTGAGATCGGGAAAAAACAGGCTGGTGCCAACGTCGTCGTGTTCACGGCGCACGCGACCATCGATCTTGCGGTAAGGGCTCTGAAGGAAGGAGCTTTCGACTTTATCGAGAAGCCGTTTACCCCTGACCAGATCCGAGGAGCCATCGCTCGGTCACAACAGACAAGCCACCTCAAACGTCGGGTAGAGGAGCTAGAGGTGGAAGTTGAAAAACACTCACCTCCTCTAATCTTCGAAACTCGCGACCCACCGGTTGAGGTAGTGCTGGATACTGCGTTTCGGGCGGCACCCAGTTCAGCTTCAATTCTGATCTTGGGCCAATCGGGAACTGGGAAAAGTGTCCTCGCTAAAGCGATCCATCAGCGCAGCCACATTGCGGACAAACCTTTCGTGACAGTCAGCTGCCCGAGCCTCTCGCGTGAGCTGTTAGAAAGTGAACTTTTTGGACACGTAAAAGGAGCATTCACTGGGGCGGTCAAAGATCAGTGGGGTAAGGTACATGCAGCCAATGGGGGAACACTTTTTCTTGATGAGATCGGGGAACTATCTCCCGAAATCCAGCCAAAGCTTTTGCGCCTGCTTCAGGAGCGGGAGTACGAGCGAATCGGAGAAAACAAGACTCGAAAGGCAGATGTTAGAATTATTGCCGCCACCAATCAGGATCTCGCTGCTCGGGTCGAGGAAGGAGTGTTTCGCGAAGACCTGTTCTACCGTCTCAATGTGATCGAGGTCACGATGCCTCCACTGAAAGAAAGACCGGGTGATCTTGGCTTCCTTGCAGACCAGTATTTACAATTCTTTGCACGCCAGACGGGCAGGAAAATCTCCGGGTTCAGCGATGAAGCCAGATCTCTCCTGCTCAACCACGATTGGCCTGGAAATCTCAGGGAACTCCGCAACGCAATCGAACGAGCTTCGATTCTTAGCCATAGTGAGCAGGTTGAACCCAAAGACCTCTCTCAGATCGCTGGGACTAATGTCACAGATCAGAGTGAGAGCTTCGTCACTCTCGGTGGCGAAGTCTCGCTGCGGGACATCGAAAAAGAACACATCCGTAGAGTAGTAGCCAATTCCGATTCGATATCCCGAGCGGCTGAAGTCCTCGGTATCGACCAGTCTACACTCTACCGGAAGCGGAAGGATATGGAGCTCGCTTAACCATGTTGCGAAACCGCTTAGTTCTCGGGCTCTCCGCCTTTATCATTCTTATCGGCCTCGTAGGCTTCGCTGGTCTCTATGAAATCGGAAGACAAAAGTCCCAGATCGAAGCGATCCTTTATCGAGACTACGAAGCCGTACAGGCCGTCAACGAAATCCGCGGGTTAAAAACGGAACTCAATTCGACTTATCTTCCAGCTCTCTCTTCAACCACCTCGGAGGTTGAGGTTACTCCGAGAACGCTTTTTGACGAAGGAGCTGTGGCAGTGAAAGGGGCCGTCGGCCGAATCATCAAGTTGGCAACCGGAGACAACGAAAAACAGGTCGCAGAGAATCTTGCCAAGAAGACCGACATCTACCTGACAAATTTTTCCAAAGTGTTCGAGCCTGACACGGCGTCCAGTAGCGGCTCGGAACGTGCAGCTCTGCAGCGAGAAATATTGGTCGCCTCCCAAGCCCTCGGAGATCCACTTAGCGAGATTCTGGCGAAGAACGAAGCACAGATGATCGCCCGCGAAGACGCCGCCGTGCGTTCAGTCCGCAGTTCCAAACGCTGGTTTGCCCTTGGCGTTGGCTCTTCACTCATCGCCGCCCTTGCTATCCTTATTGCACAACTCCGTCAGGTAATCGGCCCGATCCAGAGACTTACCGACTCCGTAGACGAAGTACGGAGAAGGAACTTCGAACTCGTCCTGCCCGAGGATGGGGCAAGGGAGATCGCTGATCTTAGCCGTTCATTCAACGGCATGGCTGCGGAACTTCGGATCCTGCAGAAGGAGGCCGAAGAGCACCTTGCCCTAAGCGATTTGCGCAGCCGTTCTATTCTTGCCGCTTTCCCATCCCCGATTTTCATCGTGAACGAAGATCTCAACCTTCTGGAGACGAATCCGGAGGCAGCAGAATTTCTGCAGGCGATGGACTTAGGGGCAAGCCTTCCAACGATGGTTGCCGAACTCTTAAAAGATTGCCGTGACCGAGCCACTGACCACCTGCCCGAAGACCTTTCTGAGGCTCTGCTCTTCCGAATTGACGACCGTGAGCACTTCGTCCTTCCCCGCATATTTCGGATGGAAGGAGAAGATGGGCGCGGCCAAGGCTGGGCCGTCGTCCTCGCCGACGTCACCAGATTCCGTTGGCTCGAAGACATGAAAATGGACGCCATGGCCACGGTGAGCCACGAAATCAAAACCCCTCTCACCGGCATCCGCATGGTTCTCCACCTCCTTTTCGAGGGCAGGACAGGAGCTCTGAACGATACCCAAAGCGAGATGGTTGAGTCCGCAATGCAAGACTGCGAGCGGCTGCTCGGAACTCTGAAAAATTTACTACAACTTTCCAGATCAGAGAGCGGCGCTGGGGAACTGAAACGCTCCCCCATTTCGCCATTCACCTTATCAGAAAATGGAATCACCACCTTTGAACACCTCGCTGGGGAACGTGGTGTTTCGATCCAACAAACGGTTCCTAAAACTCTACCTGAAATTTTTGGTGACGAGTTCCGCCTTCATGAGGTTTTCAGTAATCTCATCTCCAACGCCATCAAGCATAGTCCCGACGGCAGCACCATCAAAGTATCTGCACACAAACGAGGTTCAGACCATATTCGTTTTGAAGTCATCAACGAGGGCGATGGCATTCCAGAGGCTTCAAAGTCCCGTATCTTCGAGAAATTTTATCGCGCCCCAGGCCAGACCGTTGAGGGCATCGGTTTAGGGCTCGCTATCACACGCGAGATCGTCCACGCCCACGGGGGCACCATCGGATTCGCCAGTCCATCGGATGGTCTCACAACCTTTTACTTTGAAATTCCAATCGCCTAACTGAAAAGTTGATGAGCTCTAACGAATACCTTCCCTCGAAATCTACAGACTCTTCCATCGAAGAGTCGGGCGTTAAACCGCGGAACTTATGTGAGATCCTCGTCGTTGACGATGAGCCCACCTTGAGAATGGGCTTTAGGATTGCTCTCGGATCCGAGGGCTACCAGGTCAAAGAGGCTCCTGACGGAGAAACAGCGGTTACTCTAATTCGATCTCGCACAACCCCCTATGATGCCATTGTGCTCGACTTGAGAATGCCCGGCATGGATGGATTGGAAGTGGCCGACTTTCTTGCCAAGGAAGGGATTTTCCAACCGATCCTCATCCTCAGTGCCCACCTCACCGCCGATCTAGCAGTACGGGCTATGGGTTCGGGAGTGGCCGATTTCCTCACTAAACCCGTGCGCCCCAATGAGCTACGCTCTGCGGTCGCACGCATCCTTGCCGAGGAGAAATCGTTTTTAGAAGGTCAGCAGCTAGGGGACGATGATGCCTCACTCCGGTTTCTCACCCGGAGAAGAGACTTCGACACGGCCATCGATCTCGCCAAGAAGGACAGCAGCCCTTGGTGGAGAATGCTTTTAGCTCAACTCGCTTCCAACAGACCGAATGTTTCCCTGGGCAGTCCTGCCTTCTACGAAAGTGCAGATCTTCTTCGCGAGTTGACGTCTCAAGACTAAACAAGTGCGGATTGCATCTCTGCACGATCTGATCCCAAGAATCATGCAATTTTGCGCCTTTTCATAAGTTATTCCTTACGAAAAGCCCAGAACTCAGCGGGGAAACGGGTTGGCACGGCGATTGCACTTCTGGAGGTATGAAGAAACTACAAACCGTGCTTCTTGCTTCGATGTTCACAGTAAGTCTTCAAGCGACAACCAATGAAAATCGCCACACAGAAAATGTGATTCCATTTTTGGAAAACCAGCTCCAAAAATACACCACAGACTCCGTTGAATACGAAATAAACAACGGAGTACTCACACTCCGTGGAGAGTTGCCCCACCTGCTGGCTAAAGAGCAGCTGATCGCTATCGCTAAATCAACGCACGGGATTCGCTCCGTGATCGATCTTACCGAAATCAGTCAGCCAGAGAGCACAAGCCGAGACATTCCCCACGAAGTCATCTCGCTGCTCAGCCACAATGCTCTCATCCCACCGATCACTGTGACACCCACTTGGGAAGATGGAGTTTTAACTCTGCGTGGCCACGTCCGATCATTGGTCGCTCGGGACAACGCCATTCATGTGGCCAAGTCGGTTCCCTCGGTAGCTGAGGTGCGCTCTCAGATCGCTGTTGCTTCAACCTCATACGAGCCGAATCCATTCATCAACGATGATTTAAATCTCGCTCTTGATCGTACTTATCGACTCACAACAGCTCCCGTCGATTTCGTCGTCAATGATGGCACCGTTCAATACTACGGTAAGATCAACAGCACTGCTGAGGTCGAAACCCTGAGACGCTTGGCGAAAGATGCGGGAGCCGTTTCGACAGACACATCTCAGCTCGAAATTGTGTCCTCCGGCAGCCCATCTGATCGTCCAGTACCGGACGACGCGATCGCGGAGGCGATCACTGAAGCTCTCGACCAGCACCCAGACGTGACGAAAGATCTCGCTGTCACAGTCGAACACGGGATCGTAACGCTGAAAGGCCTGCTCGACCCGGCTGGAATCGAGGCCGCCGAGACAACGGTTATGAACACGCCGGGCGTCGAACAGGTTAAAAATCACCTGGCGATTCCTTCGTGGGCTGACAACATGAAGGCAACAGAAAGTCAATCTTTGCCCGACCCCGTTCTAGCCAAAGTCTTAGAGGAGCAGTTTGAACACAATCCTTACGCTGACCCATCAGAGATTTCTTGGGAAGTTAACGAAGGGGTAGTAACACTGACTGGTCGCGTCCCAGACCTAGCCGTGGCATCCCTCATTCGCCAAGACGCCGAACTCAGTGGTGCCGAAAAAGTGATCAACAAGCTCGTTGTAGATAGTCGCCAAGAGGAAAACGAGTAGGCCTGGCTGCGAATGCCAGACTTCCCGTGGGCAGAAAATTTCATTGCTCGACAGAATTCCACATTCCGAGCGGGGAAAATTGGTCCGCGATACAGCGACGAGCAGAGCGTGCGCTTTGCCCGACCGCACGCACCCTAGGGTGGGCTGCCAACAGCAACTTGAGCGCGCCATTCTATAACTACATTAACTTGAACGGGTTAAAATCCAAACAGCGAGTTGGCACAGTTCCGGCAGACTCATAATCATCATGGAAAAAGAGACACAACAATGCATCAATACCTGCAACGCACTTCTGAGGGGTGAGATTTCCGCAGTTGAGGCTTACAGCGCAGTCTTAGAGAAGTTTCTACCCAGTCCTGAGATCGGGGCATTGCGCCAGATCTTGGAGCAACATCAGACCTCATGCGATATCCTTGCGGGCCACGTTGAGGGAATGAATGGGGAACCAAACCTAGAATCTGGAGCCTGGGGCACAATCACCACCACCGTTCAGGCAGCAGCCAACCTCTTGGGTGAAGACTCCGCCGTGTCATGTCTGATCAACGGTGAAAATTTAGGAATTGGTCTCTATGAACAAGCCCTCGAAAATGACGGGCTCACCGAACTCGCTCGCAAGAACATTACCGATGATCTCCTCCCACCGTTACGTCGGAACATTGCGGTTCTTGAAGTCCTCCGCGACAACAATTAGATCTCCCAGCCGAGTCGGCTCCTGAGAACCCCGGATGATATCGCCGAGCTTCTCTCTGCCCTCCCTATTGTGCCTTTTTTCGGGTTCATCGCAGACCTCCCTTGGTGGCCGAGGCTTGATGCCTTAGCCATCCGCCACAGGAGCCCTGACCCACTACACGCCCCAAGGTTAGCGGCACTTGCCGTGCCTTGTGGGTCAGGGCATACTTCGTTGTGGATATCGACGGACTTGAAGACCTTCTGTGGCTCGGCCTCTTAGAATATGCTGATGCTCAGGCGAAACTGGCCTGCACCTTCGATAAACTGCAAGCCCCGGAGCATAAGGGATTACAAACTGAGGTGGACAAAGTCCACCGCTCCGTGAGAACCGAGATCGCAGCTCTAAGACCGATTCTCAAAGAAATTCCAGATCCCCGGGAATCGCACGATCCAGATTGTAAACCCATGGGCGAGTTACTCTGCGAAATCGAAAAATTCGCTGATGACGCTGAAATTGAACCTGACGTGGCGGACGCTGGATTGCTGGCCGCGATTCAAGCCGTAGCCCATTGGGAGATCTCCCGTCTCGGTGCTCTCCGCAGCTACGCAGACGATCTAGGTCACCAAAAAATTGCCGACTTCGCCACGGCTACCTTAGAGGCTCGCGGTCATCTCGACCGGAACCTTACTCGCCTCGCTGAAACCAGCATCAATTTTCGGGCTGCCGATCACTAAGTCTATCGCGGTCTAATACCAGCGCGATGATCTCTGCAGGATCTAATGCACCTTCCATCGTGTGGTTGAGACGCAGTTTCTCCCCAAGAGTGTACCGGTTGTTCCGCCCTTCGCGTTTTCGGGTAATCACCCCCTCAGCCTCAAGCTTTCGTACTAATTTTTGAACCGACCGTTCCGTAATTTCCAAGGTCGCGGAAATTTCGCGCATGGTCACCTCCGGATTGCGTGCAATGCAGAGCACGACATGAGTCGCCCGGGAAAAAAAGACCCATCCGGATTCCTGAAATTCTCTGGTGTTCACGGCCTTCATTATACCATAGCCAAGAAAGATGGGGAAAAACCTTTCCCTAACTATAATATGCGAATACTAATTCGCATATTACCTTTCTAAGCAATGGTGGACAAAAATCACTATCTCACACAGCTCGAAGAGACCCTTCAAGATTGGGAGGAGCGAATCGCAGCCCTCCGACAGCAGGCCGAAGGAGCTGGAAAAGAGACCGTGACCCGCCTGCAGGCCGAAATTGATGGGATTCAAGATCACCACCACTCGATGGCCCAGGCTATCGAATTGATGCGAGACCACAGCACAGAAGCTTGGGAAGATCTTGCGGAAGGCTTTCAGGGGATTGCTAGGAAGGCTTCGGATGCCTATGCCCAAGCCGAAAAAAACTTGTCTGAGGCTACATCTTCTCAGCTTTAAGGCCTTCCCTGAAAGGTCTGGCTGGGATAGAATGCGCTGTGGTCACTCGTGTCGCCAACTGGTTTTCGGAATGCAAATCTCGTATTTTAGCCAGCATGGGGTTTTGGCCGACCTCGATAGCGTTACTTCTCTCCCTCGCAGCCGTCGGGCTACTGCAGTTGGAAGGTAGCAAAGTTGGGCACTGGGTTTCGAATTTTTCCCCAGGCCTCATACTGAAAGACGGCGATACCGCCCGCACCATCCTCGCCACGACGGTAGGCGGGCTGATCTCACTGACTGTGTTCAGCTTTTCGATGGTAATGTCGCTACTTAACCGAGCAGCTTCGACCTTATCCCCCAGGCTGCTTCCCGGTCTCATATCCGACAAACGCCACCAATCAGTCCTGGGTATTTTTCTAGGATCGATCGCTTACTGTCTCATCGTCTTGGCGTCGATCGATCCCTCGGACGATGGCTACGAACTCCCTGGAATGGCCATCTTTGGATCGATAGCCCTAGTCTTTGTATGCCTCGCGGTTTTCGTCTACTTCCTCCATTCTATCTCCAGTGCTGTTCAAGTCAGCAAAGTGCTAGCCGGACTGGCGAAGAGCACTTACAAAGCCGTCTCACAGAAAGTCGATGACATCGGGGACAGCGGCCCTCCAGAACCCGACAAGGAAGGCATTCGCACCATTCGAGAGAACGGCTTCCCTATCGTCGCCTCAGAGGCAGGTTGGAGAGGACCGATCTATCGCGAATCGCTCCTTGCCCTCACGAAAGAACACGACGTCCAAGCTCTGGTCGCAGCCACCCCTGGTGCTTTTGTTCTGGGCGGTTCTCCGCTGCTCTGGCTCTCCTCCTCCGTCCCCGAAGAAGTAGTGGAAGAGTTCCGTTCCTGCGTCGGTCGAGAGCGCGGTGATACCGCACAGGAGCTTGAACAAGGGTGCCGCCAAATCATAGAAATCGCGGTGCGTGCACTGTCGCCAGGGGTCAACGACCCATCCACAGCCATCCGAGCGGTACAGCAGCTCGCCGAGATTCTCCAACTCCGTGCGCGCCTACCCGACATGGAAGTCATCCTCTGTTCCGAGGGAACGCCTAGAATACATATCCCTGCCACACCCTACCACGATTTACTCTTCGAGCTGTTCTCCCCCCTGCGCTGCTACGGAGCTGGTGATTCGGTGTTTGTCCTTTCTTGTATCGACGCCCTCCAACAGGTTATCGCAGTTTCTGACCTTCCGGAGGAGCGCGAGAAGCAACTCGCCATGGAGATCGAGCGGCTGGCAGAAGACGCCCTTGAAGATCTGACTTCAGAGTCTGACCGAGAGAGAATCAAAACCGCACACCAGGAATTCAGCGAGAAAGCGCCATTTCCGACATCTTCCTGATACTAACTTCCTTTGCGTTCTCTTTCGAGGTGTAGTTGCCTCTGTCGCAACTCAACATGACCGTCTTCCTGATCTTGTCTACTGCGTCGCATCTTTTTGGCCTCGCCTCTGCAGTACACGCCCTTCACCAAGTCCGCACCTCTCAGGGCACTGTAGGGTGGATCGTTGGGCTAATTGCCCTCCCAATGATCGCGCTTCCGCTTTATTGGCTAGGAGGCCGCACCCGCTTTTACAGCTACCGCGAGGACTACCAACAGACCTTAGAGGCGATGGAAAGCCTTCATCCAACTGAGCACCTGCCGGAAACCAGTCCGGCAGGAAATCACCCCATTGACGCTCTTGTTCCCAGCATAGCGGCACCTGGCTATCTTGCTGGAAATGACATCAAGATCCTCAAAAATGCCGTTGAGACTTTTCCCGCTATTCTCAAAGCGATTGCAGAGGCCAAACACTACGTCCTAGTTGAATACTACATTCTCGCCGACGACGAAGTTGGAAACCGCCTACTCGATGCTCTCGTGGAGGCTGTCACTGACGGAGTCCAAGTCATCGTGTTAGTTGATGGGATAGGTAGCTACTCACTTGGTGATTCCTTTATCCAACGTGCGGAAGACGCGGGCATAGAATTTCACCGCTTCGCCCCTCACAAGGGGCTCTTCGCCCGCTTTGAACTCAACTTCCGCAACCACCGCAAAATCGTAGTCGTCGATGGCGAGGTTGCCTTCACCGGCGGGCTCAACATGGGCGACGAGTATGTGGATGGAGGTGAAAACCATAAGAATTGGAGAGACACTCATCTCGCATTACGCGGCCCTTGTGTTCTCTCGCTACAAACAATTTTCGCAAAAGACTACCACTGGGCCACCAGATCAAATCCGCCAAAGCTTCGCTGGCCAGCCCCCTCTGACCCCGGCAGGCTCGATTCTTGCATCGTCCCGACTGGTCCAGGTGACCCCCACGAGAGCGGTGCCGCCTTGATCCTCACTCTCCTCACAGCAGCCCGCGAACGAGTCTGGATCTCCACTCCATTTTTCGTTCCTGAGCTCGGCATTGAAGACGCCCTCGTCGCGGCAATCCTTCGCGGAGTCGATGTCCGCGTCCTCATCCCCGACCGCAGCGCCAGCCGAATCGCCGACCTCGCTCGCGAGACCTCCATTGACCGCCTCAACCAAGCCGGAGCCCGCTTCTTCGTCTACCAAGAAGGCTTCGTTCACCAAAAAGTCGTTCTGGTCGATGACCTCCACGCGGCTATCGGATCATTGAACTTCGACAACCGCTCAGTTTACCTGAACTTTGAGGTTACAGCTCTTGTTCGCGACGGCTCTTTTAACAGCGAAGTCGCCTCAATGCTAGAGGACGACTTTAAGCACAGTAAGTTGATCGACCTCGAAATCGGGAAGTCGATATGGCGTCAATTTCTTGTCAGGATCGCTCGACTGTTTTCGCCAGTTCTCTAGTAACAGGATTCTACTAGTCCCGAGCGCTTAATCCGTTGAAAAAATTGAGGGAAAACTTGTCATGGAATGAATTAGTTTCGCTCCGCTCACGTTGGAACATGATTACGGCTCTTTTCCCCATACCTGCGTTGCTCGTCGGTCACGAAGCTAGATCACATTAGACAAAGTTAAGGCCATCTGGGGTTCTCTTGATTTCAAATGCTCTAGAAATCCTGAAATCTCCCTAATCGGCTTTCCGAGGCTTCGCTTCTGGCCCTTCCATAGGAACAGGAGAATCTAGAAGATCAGGGTCTTCTTCCGAATCTTTCACCTGAGCGACCTGCCGATCGAAGGCTTCATCTTTCGCCGTATCGAGCTCAGAATCAGAGCTAGTAAGAATGGTTTGCCTAATTGGCGCTGCCTCGGCCCCAGCTGAAGAGGGTTTCTTTTCTTTAGTTGTATCCTTAATCACTAATCGATAAATCGGCTCGGGCATTTCAATCCCTTCCTTGTCGAACCGCTCTTTCATGAGGCGGATCGCTTCGCTCCTAGTCTTGGTGATATCGCTCTCACGTTGGTCGATCCAGCCGAGAATTTTCAGTATCACTGTGCTGTCGCCCAGCTTTTCGATGACCACAGCGGGAGGGGGATCGGGGAGAATCGCATCGATCTCCCCAAGCACTTCCAACGCCAGCGAACGGACTTCCCCGAGGGCCAACTCCACCGAAACTCCAACTTCAAATTGAAGACGGCGAAGCGGGTTACGGGAGAAATTGGTCAGCACGGAGGTCATGATCAAACTGTTGGGAATGCGCACATGGTTACCATCGAAGGTGAGTAGGATGGTATCTCGCGAAGTAAGAGAAACCACCTTGCCCTGATGTCCGCCGATCTCCACAGCGTCACCAGAGCTAAATGGGTTCCTCAGACTGAGCAGAACCCCGGCTAGATAGTTTTCCACAATATTACGGAAGGCGAAGCCGAGAGCGATTCCGGCCACCCCGGCCACCCCGAGGACGGCACCCGCGATCGCCGTGGCATCGAGAATTTCTAAGGCTACTAACACCCCGATGGCGATCAGGGCTAGGCGTGATAATCGGGCAGCCAGCGCAGCGGGGAGCTCAGGCAAGCCTAGCTTAACGAACCATCTTTGACGTCGGTGCAGAAACCTGCCCAAAGCGGAAAAGAGTCCCAGAGCCAGCAAAGCGAGGAGGATCAGTGGGAGGTTCCGGACGAAGGCGCGGGCAAGGCCGATCGCTTTCTCAGCGGCGGGCGAGAGGCGCTTGTCTAGGGCAGTGCTCGACTCAAGCCGATTACGCACATAAATGACCCCCTCCGTGCGGCGCGTGATTTCCAACGCTTCCTCCAGCGCTTGAGCACTAACCACTTCGCCCTCAAGAGTCACCACCCCGGAGGCAGAAGAGACCGACACCTCCTCCATTCCCGGCAATGCAGCAAAGACCTCCTCTAGGCGTCCCTCGATTTTCTGATCAGCCGGATTTTCTTCAATCGAGACTTCAAGGTCAGCTGGAATCGGACTGTCGGAAGATTCTTGCGCGAGGGCGGGACAGAGCAACGACGCGGCGAAAACTAGCATCCCGATAGCCACGCCGGTCATCCAAATTCGGATATTCCAAGGGGTGATCATCTTATGTCCTCAAACTCAAGACAACTGCCACTTACCCCGTGTCAGGGACTCAGCGAGACCGCCGTTGTCTTCTTTGATTTCTGGAGTGGACTGGTCATCCCAACCGCGAGCATGTCCGGCCGCTACGAGGAGACGGCCAAGATCAGAAGGGACGATGCCAAGTAAGCACTCGGCGACTCCCTCGCCCCCATCATGGATGAATCCGCCGGGCACGCCCGCAACCATCAGCGCGGTCTCTCCAGCCACGATCCTCCTACCTCGTGCAGCGCAGTCCGAAGGACTGAGTTCAACCGAGCCACTGATCCCGTGCAGAAATCGATCGGCCGCACCCCACATCGAAGGAAGCTCTCCTCCAGGGAATACTGTAACAAGAAGCAGTGAAAAACCGGAATGGAGTGGATCGATGAGCGGACGGTAGACACACCCCTTCAGCGAAAAGGCGATATCCTCACCGACCGGTGGCACCGCCATGATCGGGACGGCGTCAAAGAGGATACCGTTAGGGGGAAATTGGATCCCGTGAGGTACCGCAGCTTCGGCGGCAATCGCCATGCGTTTGGCAGGCGGCCCATCACTTCCCGCCATGAAGAAGGCGTCGAGGCCTCCGGGGAAAGCGAAAAGTAAAATCTCACAGCCCCCCTCTCCTCCGGCCATCCTCGTAGCCACGTCTGCGGCGACGTGGACAAAGCCGCCTGTCGAGAGTGCCGTAGGATTGCACCCAGCCTGAACGGAAAAGTTGCCAGAGAGGACATAAATGCCGAGTTCTGAAGCGAGTGCGATGTCTGGAAAATGTTGTCCCGCTGCAAGGGACAGTCGGAGGACTGAGCAGCCTCCGCTACCCCAACTACTTGGCAGCAGCACCGAGAAGGGGCTTCCACAGAAACTACCTGAAGCTACTCCTTCTTGGTCGACCACGACCATCTCTTCTGAGGTCATTGCTCAACCTCCGGGAGACTGGCAAAGGCCAAAAGAGCCGCTTCAGGAGAGATCAGGCCTTCGGCAAGCAGTTCCTCTGCTCGGGCCGCGAAAGTCGCATCGCCGGGATGTTTACGGGCTGCGATCTCACTTCGCAAGGCCCGCTCATCCGCTCCCTCAAGCAGGCCCACATAGTTTTCCTCGCCGGGAAACCAGCTCTCGAAGACAGCCAGCCGACCAGCTACGCCATCGGTGCACTCCGAACAGCCACTAGCGCGGAAGACTTTATCAGGACTCTGGATCCCTAGCGTAGCAAGGCCAGCACGTTCGCTTGGTTTCGGCTCTCCCGCCACGCGGCAGGAGGAGCAGAGCTGAACGACGAGGCGTTGGCTGAGCACTAAGGTGGTTGCAGTGGCAACTTGGTGAGGTGTCGCCCCAAGCGCGCGCATGGCAACAGGGATCGAAGCGGCATCTCTCGCGTGAACTGAGGTCAAGGTCGTATGACCGGACACGGCAGCGCGCATGGCGGCGGTTGCGGTTTCTGTATCACGCACCTCCCCAACCATGAGAACATCGGGATCTAAACGCAGCATTGTCCGGATAGCCTCATGGAAGCTTAAGTCGGAACCAGTGGGAATTTGACAGACGCCAGGGATCGGAAACTCCACAGGATCCTCAGCAGTGAGGATCATCCGACCGGCATCAACGAGCGCTGCAACAAGCGCGTAGAGGGTCGTGGTTTTTCCCGTGCCAGTGGCTCCTCCAACAAGCACGAGTCCGTCCGGAGATTTTAGCCAATCTGTCAATGCCTCGAGCTGTGGAGAAGAAAGACCTAACTCATCGAGCTGGAGTGCCCTCCTGCGAGAAATGACGCGCAGAGCCACTTTGTCCCCGCCTGCGCAGGGCACAACAGTGAGACGAAAGACGTGCCGTCGGCCCGCCAAAGTTCCGTCCTCTTCCTCCAATATCCAACGAGCATTCGCAGGACTGTGTGCGTCACCTGGGAGCATTCCAGACGCGACCTTGATCTGATTGATCACGGCGCCACCCTGCTCCTGGGTGAGACTCACTAATTCGCTCAGCTTGCCATCTCGGCGGCCGCGAACGAGGAAGCCATTTGGGACAGGGTCAATATGGATGTCGCTGACACCGCCAGCGGCGGCGTTTCGAGCGATCCATGCTGCCGCGTCCTCGCCATCGAATACACCATCGGGTGGGATGTCTAGTAGGCTCATCGATGTTTGAAACGAAGTTCGCTATTCCGAAGCGTCGTTCAACTTGTCTCCAGCTTTCTCGACTGCATCGCCGACCGCGTCGCCAGCCTCCTCAATGCCGTCGCCAGCCTCGTCAATGGCAGCGTCGATTTTTTCGCCGGGAGTCTCAGGTTGACCGCAGGAACAGAGAGCGAAGAGGCTGAAGAGCCCCGCAAGGGTGATGATAGTTGTCTTTTTCATGGCAATTGGTGTTGTTGTTTGTGTTTGGTTTTAAAACCACCCGTTCGGCTCTAACCGGCGGGTAATGATAGTTGTTCAGTCGGCAGCAGGACGATCGTCGGACCCTCGTCCATCTTTGACTCCATGTTTGAAAAATTTTTTGATCCAAGTGCCGATAAGGAGAGTGAAAAGGTTGCAAGCAGCGAGAACAATCGCCACATCCCATGCGCCGTAGGCACAGGCCATGCCTAGTGCCCCGCAGGCCCATATAGAGGCGGCAGTGGCCATACCATTGACCTCGCCATCACTCTTAAGTATAGCACCACCACCGAGAAAGCCAAGACCGCCGATGAGGCCCTGCATGAGCCGGGCGTTGGCTTCTGCGCCCTCTGGGTAAAACCGGACGGCAACGAGCAGGTAAGCGCAACTGGTGACCGCAACGAGCGGGAATGTGCGCAATCCGGCACTACGCTGGGAGGCCTCGCGGTGGACTGCGATCGGGAGTGCTAGAGCGTAGGCCACTACTAGCTTTCCTAGAACGAGCATCATGAGGCACCTCCCGATTTGACTCCCTTACTGGCGAGACCCTCAGCGACGTCTAAATTGCCCTCACCCCGAATAGTGATGACACGCTGGGGGAACGGAATTCCGATTCCAGCAGCCTCGAGCGCCTTCTTAATTTCGGTCAGCACTTGAGCCCGAGACTCACGCTCCCCCATCGGGGTGGACTTGCACCACCAAAGCACTTCGATATCCACGGAACTGGCACCAAAAGTGATCGGGAGCACGTGCATAGGCTTCGCGTGTTCAACGGTGTCGCAGAGATAAAGAGCCGTTTCGATCTCCTCAACGGCCTTCTCAAGATCAGCTTCATACTCCACACCGACCTCCAAGCCAACGCGACGCATGTCGAGTTGAGTGAGGACGGTGACGCGGTTGTTGAACAGTTTAGCATTGGGCAGAACAACTAGCTCGCCACCGGATTCGCGAAGGGTGGTCATACGAAGTTCGACTTTGAGAACTCTTCCTGTAGTACCGTCACACTCAATAAAGTCCCCCTCCTCAAAAGGAAATTTCCAAAGTAGGAGTACGCCCGCAAAGAAGTTTTCGAAGATGTCCTTAAAAGCGAAGCCGATGGCAACTGAAGCAATACCGAGTCCCCCGAGAGCCTTGGTAGGGGTAAGTCCGGGGAAGATCACCATCGCGGTAAGAAGTAGACCGAGCATCCAAACCGCAGCGACCAACATCCGACGCACCAGTTCACGGAGTGACCAGCGCAGGCCTTTTCTCCTCCCGAGAAAATAACGAGCAACTCTAGAAACGAGCGCCGCAACCACAATAGTACTCACTACGACGACAGCCCCAGCCACGATGTAGGGCAGGTGCTCAAGGAAGCTCTCCCAAGTCCCCGAAATGCTCTCTACCATGGGTTCGGGTAGTGCATCCACTACTCCACCTGCGACTTCTGCCAAATTTTCGTCCATACTTTAGAACGTTTTCTTACTCGTCATGTGTCGGAGGTTGTGTGGGGCCTTACCGATCATCTTCTAAGGTAATTCAATAAAAACAACGACAACGTTACTGTGCAGCGCTGATCAGCAATTCCTAAGTTAGGCCATAGCGGGGCTAACTACAAAATACCAGCATTATTGCGCCGCAGTGGTCGTTTCATATGTTCTCCAAAAATAGAGCTGATCTCAACTCGCAGGTCTTCCACTCACCGCGCGCGTTGCCGCGAGGTCTTAGTGAGAAGCATTGCCTGAGGCACCGATTAGTTTGCCTCGACCGCGATAGTACTGCCAGAATATAGCCCATGTGGCGGCTCCTTATTCTTCTCTTACCAACATCGTGTCTGAAAATCCACAATGCGCGCTCGCTATTGGTTTTCGCCCACTTCTCAGTCTTCTTATCACTGGTTGTGGCCCGTGGGGAAGATCGGCCCAACGTGCTGTTCATTGCGATTGATGACCTGCGACCCGAACTGGGTTGCTATGGTGCTCAGACGATCACGCCAAACATTGATGCGCTGGCAAAATCCGGAGTCGTTTTTGACCGAGCCTACTGCAATCAGGCGGTCTGTGGAGCTTCTCGACTTTCGCTCATGACCGGGCTCTATCCGGAACGAACAGGAGAGAGGAGTTTCCACATCACCGACTGGCGCAAACGACTTCCAGAAGTGGTGACACTGAATCAACATTTTCTCGGCAATGGCTATCGAGTGGTGGGCATGGGCAAGGTCTACCACAGCAGCGGCGGGAACGATTCTGATCCGAACAACTGGAGTCAGTGGATCAGCGTCCGCGGTAGCCAGAGCTACGCGAATGCCGAGAGCTTAGAGAACCGAAAAGAATCTGTTTCCCGCGGTCGCAAGCGGTTGCGAGGTCCAGCAACTGAGGCAGGAGACACCGACGGCAGCGAGTATTCCGACACTCGAGTCGCCATCTCCGCCGTCGAAACTCTGCGGAGACTGACAGCGGATCAAGACCAGCCGTTCTTTCTCGCAGTCGGTTTCTCCAAGCCTCACTTGCCCTTTGTCGCGCCTCAGAAATTCTGGGATCTTTATGACCGGGATTCCTTTGTAATGCCGGACAACGCGGGAGTTCCACCCGGCTATCCGGAATCGGCAGCGGAGCTGGATGCAGGTGAGCTAAGGAGCTACGCCGACATCCCATCCAAGGAAGTTCCGCCGACTCAGTTTCCCGACGCCTTGAACCAACGCCTTCTTCACGGCTACCAAGCTTGCGTCAGCTACGTCGATCACAACGTCGGTTCGCTGCTGTCAACTCTCAAGGCATCGGGAGCCCGGGAAAACACGATCGTCGTCCTTTGGGGCGACCACGGTTGGAAGCTCGGAGACCACAGTAGCTGGTGTAAGCACACCAACTTTGAGTGCGACACGCGAGTGCCATTGATCGTGAGGGTGCCTGGGAAAGCTACCGGAGTTGGGGAGAAGAGCAGCGCGCTTGTCGAGCTGATCGACCTGTATCCGACGCTTTGTGATCTGGCTGGAGTCCCGAAACCCGCACATCTTCAGGGCAACTCCTTTCAGCCCGTCTTGGCCGGGAAGTCGAGCACTCACCGTGACCTCGCCTACTCATCCTACGCCCACTCCGGAGTCGTCGGCCACTCAGTAAGAAGCCCACGCTTCCGCTACACGGAGTGGTGGAAAAAAGGCTCCGACGAAATCGCCGGGCGTGCTCTCACTGACATCGAAACCGATCCCGGAGAGACAACGAGCGCCTTGGAAGAGCAACCGGAACTGGCTGAACAGTTGTCGACTGCATTGCGAGAAATCGTCCTCAAAGCGCGCAAATAGTCGGACAAGTCTCGCACCCTTTTGAAGAAGAAACAATCTTTCCGTAAGGACTGAATCAAAACTGCCGTTTCAAGAACATGAAACCCATCCCACCACTTGCCGCCCTGATTTTCGTCGCGGCCGCTTGCATCTCGTCACTTCAAGCTGAGGAAATAAAATCTGACGCCACCGCGAAGAAACCAGCTGAAGCCAAGGAAGAGACGAAACCCTCTCTCGACTACTACTACTTCGATGGATGACCGATGTGCGCAAAGATTACGGTCATCGTGAATGACCTAAAGAAGACACATGGCGAAACAATCGACTTCACCACTGCCAAGGTCGGAGACGGGAACAGTGTAGCCGAGCTCGAGAAGGCGAAAGTGAAAGGGCATGGGATCATTGCCAAGGACAAAAACGGCTCACTAGTCACCAAGGTCGATGGCCATTCTTACGGCAAGGACAAGGTTGAGGAAGTCATCGCTATGTTGCTTCCTGCCAAACCTGCGGGTGAAGGCTGGATCGATCTGTTGCAGAACGACAGCATGGATCTGTGGCAACCCGGAGCCGGCAAAAACGCGAAGAACTCGAAACCGATCGGCGAGGCCTGGACTCTAGCGGACGGAGTTTTGCGTCTGGATCGCGAGCCGGATGCCGACGGGAAAAAAAAGCGCGGCGGCTTCATCGTAACGAAAGAAGTCTACCGGGATTTCGAATTGAAGTTTGAATTCCGCATCGCCCACAACGGCAACAGCGGGGTCAAGTATTGGACGAATGCCGAGGGGCTAGGGCTCGAATACCAGATCATCGATGACGTAAATTACAGGGACAACAAGAACCCCACTCACCGGACGGCAGCGATCTACGATCTGGTGGCGGCCGATGAAGAAAAGAAAAAGCTAGGCACTCCAGGCAAGGACTGGAACAGCGGGCGGATCGTCGCAAAAGACAACAAGGTCGAGCATTGGGTGAATGGCCAACTGGTAACCGAGGTCGAGTTTGGATCGGCCGATTGGCAGGTCAAGTACGCGAAAAGTAAATACCGCGACATTGAAGGCTTCGCCGCCGAAGCGGGTGCGATTCTCCTTCAAGACCACGGCGATTCGGTGTCATTCCGCAATGTCCACATCCGTGAGTTGTAGGTGACCAAGGAGTGGACGCGTAGCTCTCACTCCGAACGAAACGGCGAAGCTGGGAGCAAGGTCGAGTTGTAGAGATTGTTGCCGTGCGGTTCGGTTGATCAGCCGTAGCGGACAGCCTGGGGTCGGGTGACAGCAACGCTGGTTACGACAACCGATGCCTCATCGATCCGGGCTGTGGCCGCGTGCCAAGTGCCTTCGGAATCGGCAAGCTCAAACCACCCGAGTTCGCCACCGAGATCGGAATCCCCTAGCACTCCCGCGAAAATTCTGCTCATTCTCCCGATTCCCGAGCCATCTCGTGCGGTTCTTTTAGCCATGGGAATTGCCGCAGCTGTTATTCGCCGGAAACGCTCGATCTAGATGTGAGGGCTGGGGCTGGGCTGAACAGCCAGTGGGCGCGATCTGCCGAAGGCATATTAGGACACTGAAAACTTCGGCAACCATTTCCCGATCTGAAACACAGCTAACGTCGCGACCCAAATCCCGATTACCCCGATCACTGCCGTCGAGATCAGTTTGAAATAAATCTTCACCGACCATTCTCCTGCGACCTTGATTCGATGGAGCCATCCGATGCTTGGGCTGGTGTGAGTGGCGATCTCAAGCAAGGAACATTTCACGGTGCAAAACTCGTTCTCAGAATCGTAGTCTCCCAAGTTCACTCCAAGGTCCTGAATCTGGGACTCGGTCTGCGAAATTTTGTCTTCGAGCCGAATGAGCTCTTCAATGCTTCCCGTGCCCATGTTTTTGAGAGCGAGCAGGGACTTCTTTGTGGAATCCAATGACGTGCGCTTGGCCTGAAGCATCTTGTATTCATTGGTCTTGTCATTCTTATCAATCCGGATCGACATCAGCGTTCCGAATCCTCTGAGTTCAGAAATCAGCAGATCGAATTTTTCAGGAACGACACCGATCGCCAGATGCAGACTTCTCTGACTCTCGAGCCCAGAGCTTTGTTCGAATTGGATTAGCCCGCCGACCCTTTCGATCACTCCGCGGATCTTTGCTTCGTCGGATTCATAGTCCTTCGATTTCGTTGAGACAGTCCCTACCTTTTCGTACTTCTGATCGACACTAAGAGGAGTTTGCGATCCGGGGGATGGACGAGAACCACTTCCAGGCTTAGCTCCCTTCGAAGCGTAATTCTTTCCTGTGTAGCTAAATGAAGTCGAGCTACGACCGGCGACCTGCTCATTTTCAGTACCACCAGCTGGATGAGTGGCATAGCCGTATCCAAGTCGGAAAAGAAAAAGAACCGCGAACCCGGCTAGCAGAACAAAGAGGCTTTTTCGGAGCGAAAACTGTTTCATGCTCATTTCATAGCCCCAACGCTGCTTCGTCTTAATTCTTCTCAAGACACCAGAAAGAAGCAGCAAATCAGCTCTCTACAGTTCCTATGAAATCCCTAAAATCCCTTTGACCTTTTTTATACAGTATTTATAATATCTATAGTTCTGCCCGAACTACCACCCATGAGCGAACCCACCAAGAAAGCTGAGATCGGCATCCTTTACGTTGCCACCAAGGACAAGTTTTTCCCTGAAGCGGAACAAGCAGCCCTCACGGCGAAGGAGCACATGCCCGACGTTCCGATCGCGATCTTTACTCAAGACGTCGAAGCGGCAAAGGCTTACGACTGCTTCGATCATGTGATCGAGATCGAGGAGCCGTATTGCGACTTTCGCGACAAGATGCTCGCCTTCAAAAAAACCCCATTCGAGAGAAACCTCTACGTCGACACCGATACCGCCTTTCTCCACAGCGTCTTCGACGTTTTTTACGTACTTGAGCAATATGATCTCGCGTTTGCGCACGAGCCTCATCGCTGGAATGAAACCAATCTAACCGTCCCCGAGTGCTTTCCGGAGCCCAACTGCGGGGTACTCGCGTTCCGAGACAGCGACCGTTTCCAGGACTTCAATCAGGCGGTTCTAGAAGACTACAGTGCGAAGATGGAGAAGCGGCCCGAGGGCCACGAAGGAGCCAGAGAGGATCAGGGAACGATCCGCAAAATTCTATTTCAAGGCGACCACGGATTGAAACTTTGGGTGCTCCCCAACGAGTACAACCTCCGCGCCTACATGCCGTATTTCGCGTGCTACAAAGTCAAAATCGCGCACTGCCGAGGCAAATATCTGGATCGAGCCAAGCGAAAACTCAACCGCTCATTCAAGATGCGCACCGGTGATGGAATGAATGTGTTCGAGCGCGGATGGTTTAACTTTAAAGACGTCTTGAAAGGCTTCATTGGACGCCCTATTCCGTGGGCGAGCACCGAGCACAAGCGTGCCAACTGGAACTGGCAAGCATCTAAAGACCAGATCGCCAAGTGGACTGGCAAAGCCTAACGGACGGCTTGCCAAATCGAATCTACTGGGGCACGGCTTTCAGCCTCTTGGTCTTCGGGTCGATTTGATAGCTAACTGCGGTACTTCCGCCATCTGGTCGCAACAGGCGACCGTCTGCACTGAATGTAAGGGCCTTACCACTTTCCATTCGCGTCCAGCCGTTAATCTTTCCGTCATCACCGTAGTGATAGATATCGCGCCACAGTTTAGGTGCCGACATCCGTGCATCCACGAAATTGCGGTTATCCGGGCGCTGAATAACACCAGGAAACAGTAGCTTCTGAGCGACCATGAGATTGAGCTGCCGGAGATGATGAAAACTATTTGGTGGAACCGACTTCATCTGCCCAGGCAGAGTGAGGTCTCTTCCTGATCGAGCCAAAACGGCCAGCGATACGAGATCGTTTACCGCCCGATTAATGGCTCCCCCATCGCGACCACTTTCTTTCCCTACAACGTCTAAAGCCGTTCGGTTTCGGAGATAAAACAACGGGTCGTTCAAGACGGTATCGATCGCCTGGCGAACGGATGTTTGAACGCTCCGACCACCTTCAAGGTGTTGAATCCCATTGATGATTTGTGTCGAAAGTTGGTTGGCTTGCTGGCGAAGGACATCGACCTCGGGCTGCACGGCCCGCCGAGCCGCGGTTGCCATATCAGCGATTTGCTTGGCCGCCTCAACTTGCGTGGCCTCAACCTCACCTGACTTCACCTTCTTCTGCATTTGCGCAAAGCTCGACTTGGCCTCCTTCTCCTTGGCCTCGAGACCGCTGATCCGTTCGGTCGCCCGTTTCCTGAGGTCGACCATTTCGCGGTATTTCTCGGCAAGGTCATCGAACTTATCGTCAATCACTGCTAGGTCTTTAGGCTTCAAAACGGCCCGCAAAATCGGACTGATTTGAGGATGCCCGCCGTCCTGAAACGAGTAGAGCATCGGCAACCATGTGGCCGGATTCGGAGGCAGCACTTCAAACTCTCTCGCTCGGGCGCCATAATAAATTTCGATCAACCCCCCGTTCGCACCAAAAACTCGATCCTCGTTCGCCAAGGTAAAGGTGGTCACGAACCCCGGCGCAGAAAAGTGATGACCATTGTGAGCGAACACCCCGATATCGACGCGATTGGATACCATTTTTCCGCCTTCCTCAATCGGCTGCCTCGAGTGATAGGCGACGATAATTTCAGCACTGCCCCCATCAGCTGAAGGAGTGATTCGAACTCGCTTCGGGTCACCGCGCAACAATACCCAGTGATAGGTCAGCGGCAGATTATTCATATCCATCGTCTGTCGAGCAGAGACCACCATACGGCGTTGGGGAGCACGAGTTCGATAGATCCGAGAGATCACGCAATTGGTGTCGGAGATGACTTCATTGTTCAGTTCATCTGGTTCGAAAAAGTCGATCCCTGGACGGGCGGTGTCTTCCTCAACAACCCCGAGATGGATCATTGGTGGCAAGGTTTCAATCTTCAGCGAGTTGGCAGCATCGACCATCGCCCGATCGCGAATGAATTGTTTATCGAAAACCGTGGGATGAGCCTGTCCCGAAAGATAGTCGAACGACTCCGCCTTAGTTCCATAATTCGATCGCAGCAAGTACTGGAGGACAGGAGCAACCATGCGACGTTCGACAATACGGGCACGCACTTCTGGGCGCATCGCGGAGAGCGATTTCATCATCGCATCGACAAATGGCAGGTCGGAATAGGACGAGCCCTGAGAGATGATGAGATAGGGCGAGTTCGTCGGAAAAACGTCGCCATAACCTGGAGAACCATTGATTCCAGGATCGTGGTCTTGGTGCTCGGGGTAGACGTAGATGTTGTTCGATACGTATTGGGTGAACAGAAACTTCATGCCCTGTGGGTCGCCATAGTAAACTCGCGGCAGCGATCCGACTTGGGTCACCGCACTCGCCATCGAGCAGTTCCCGATCGTCACCTGCGGCAGGATGCGGTTCGCCAGCCCGACATCCAGACGTTGGGCCTTTTCTTGTTCGGTATAGGTGATTCGTTGCAACCCAGGGTAGTTCTGAACGGGAAAATTGGCGTGGGCTCGGTCACGGTTGTCATAGAAAATACCGACGTTTCCGGCGGCGAGCCCTTCCGCGAACAGAAGGTTCAGAGCATCCGCAGCATCGCCTTTCTGAAGGGTCGCTTTAACCTGCGCAGCAGCACGATTCGGTTGAACACAGACCGCCAACACCGAAGCGACGGCAAGAATCTTGATCAGATAAAACGAAGGAAAAAGGAAGCGTGGCATGCGCAGGAACGAACCTGCGCTCGGAGGGGGTGTCAATGCGGTGTCGCAAAGAGTCGTCGGAATACAGTTTTTACCTGCAACAATTCCTCGTAAAAAAACCTAAGACGACACCAATTCCGGATACGCCGCCATCGCCATGCGATGGCTCTCCTGATAAATCAGAGCCGGATCTGCAAGCTGGAACCATTCTTTGACGCGCGCTTGGCATTCACTGGCGTCGAGCTTTCTCAGAGCAAATTTGACCCTGGGAACTTGGGACGGCACCACACTGAACTCATCAAGCCCTAGACCGAGGAGCAGTGGAGTCAGATTAAGATCACCCGCCATCTCGCCACAAATGCCGCACCAGATCCCAGCATCGTGAGCGGACTTCACGGTGTGATTAATCAGTCGAAGAACGGCGGGATGAGAGGGTTGGTAAAGGTGAGCGACACTCTCATTAATCCGGTCAACGGCGAGCGAGTACTGCACGAGGTCGTTGGTGCCGATGCTAAAGAAGTCGACTTCACCGGCAATGAGGTCGGCGCCAACCGCTGCGCTCGGCACTTCGATCATCGCGCCGATCTGAACATTGGGGTCGAAAGCTTGGCCGCGCTTCGCGAGCTGTTCTTTGCACTTCTCGACAATCTGCTTGGCCTCAATGACTTCACCAACACTCGAAATCAGCGGAAACATGATGCCAACTTTTCCGCGGGCGCTGGCTCGAAGAAGTGCTCGGAGCTGAGCCTCGAAAAGGTTGGGTCGCTGAAGGCAGTAGCGAATGCCGCGCCAACCCAGAAACGGATTTGGCTCCAAGTCGGTGCTTCGCCCAGGCTCCAGTTTATCCCCACCGAGATCGACGGTTCTGAAAATGACAAGGTCGGGCTCTAAACAGGCGACGACTTGCTCATATCCCTCTGCCAAAACATCCTCTCCAGGCTGATCACCGTTCATGTAGGCGAACTCCGTCCGAAACAGACCTACCCCACGCGCGCTGAATCTAAGCACATCTTCGGCTTCATGAGGGAACTCGATATTCGCACTCAGAATGATCCCCCGACCATCCGTCGTTTGAGCATCGGCTTCCCGAGCATCGAGAATTCGCTGCTCGATGGCTCCCTTCTGCTCTTCGATCCGACTGTATTCCTCGAGGGTCTCTTCAGTCGGATTGACGAACACGATACCGCTATAGCCGTCGATCAGAACGGAATCGCCACTGCGAATTTTTCGGAGGAGTCCACGAATACCGACGACGGCGGGAATCTGAAGCGATCGCGCCATGATCGCAGTGTGCGATGTCGGGCTGCCAACCTCGGTGACAAAGCCGAGAACCTTCTTTTTGTCCAGGGTCGCAGTGTCGGATGGCGTCAGGTCGCGAGCCGCCAAAATGTGCTGCTCTCTAGGGCCCTTTGAGGTGCTACGCTCGCCGCGAAGATTTCGTAGAACCCGGCGCGAAACATCCTCGATATCGACCACCCTCTCTCCGAGATAGCTATCGTCGATGGCGCGAAGCGCGTCGATATAACGCTTCATCACTTCCCAGAAGGCAAAGTCAGCACAGACCAGATCTTTTGAGATCGAGTCATTTACTTGGGTCAAAACGGTGCTGTCTTCCAGAACTAGTAGATGGGCCTCAAAGATCGCCGCATTCTCCGCACCGACATCGTGAAGCACGGTGTCATACATTTCGCGGATTTGGTGCCGAGTGACTTGAAGTCCCTTTTCTAGGCGGGCGCGTTCCCCATCGACCTCGGATTCCGCGATCGTCTTCTTTGCCGGTTCCCGGAACGCTTGAGTACGAACAAAGATACGAGCTCGCGCGATGCCCTGAGAGACACCGATTCCTTCGATCCTGATTTCCTTTTCTGTTTCCACTGGCAACGTTGCACACCACTAGGCGATCAATGCCGGTGATGCCGATAGGGCTTACCGGAATATTCGCACGGCGATTCAACTTATGCTCCGTCTTTTCTCGACCAATTTTATACCGATGATTGCGGGAAAACAAAAAGAAGCCCGGGCGGTTAGACCACCCGGACTTCTTTGGATCGTTATCGACCAGAATGGCTTCGACAGAATCCGTTAGCCAATCACATCCGGCCAATCCGTATGGAAGAACTCTCCAGCGGGCTTATCTAGTCGCTCATAGGTATGAGCACCGAAGAAGTCTCTTTGAGCCTGAAGCAAGTTCGCGGGAAGCCGCTCGGATCGGTAGCTGTCGTAGTAGCCGAGGCTGGCACTGAAGGCTGGCACTGGAATGCCATTGGTAATTCCGAGAGCAACGATTTCGCGCCAAGCTCCCTGGGTCCGGTTCAAGATGTCCTTGAAGAACGGATCCAGCATCAAGTTGGTAAGAGCGGCATCACGCTCATAAGCTTCGGTGATGCGGTTGAGGAAGCGGGCGCGAATGATGCAACCACCACGCCAGATTTTGGCGATTGAACCGACGTTAAGGTTCCACTCATTGGTCTCACCGACTTTGGTGATCAAATCGAGCCCCTGAGCATAGGAGATAATCTTAGAGGCGAACAAGGCGTCGTGGACTTTCTGAACGAGTTCCTCTTTCGACATCTCGATATTCGGGCAAGGGCCTTCGAGAACTGGCGCTGCCTTGATCCGCTGGTCTTTCATCGCCGACAGAATCCGAGCTTCGACGGCCGCATTGATTGTCGAGATCACAACGGCATTTTCAACTGCGTTGAGCACAGTCCAGCGACCGGTTCCTTTTTGACCAGCCTTGTCCATGATCACATCGATGATCGGCTTGCCAGTTTCGTCGTCCTTCTGTTCGAAGATCTTTGCTGAGATTTGAATCAGGTAACTTTCGAGCTCGCCGGCGTTCCATGAGTTGAACACTTCAGCGAGATCATCAGAACTAAATCCGGCGGCTTTGAAAATCTGATAGGCTTCGCAGATCAGCTGCATATCACCGTATTCGATGCCGTTGTGAACCATTTTCACATAGTGGCCAGCTCCGCCTTCGCCAATGTGAGTGACGCAGGGCTCGTCATTATTCGGGCCAGCTTTCGCAGAAATCGCTTCGAAGATCGGCTTGATGATCTCCCAACTCGCTGCGGGGCCACCGGGCATGATTGATGGACCTTTCCGGGCACCTTCTTCGCCACCAGAAACTCCGGTTCCGATGTAGAGAAGGCCCTTGGACGCCAGATCTTTCGACCGGCGATCGGTGTGAATGTAGTAGGTGTTCCCACCGTCGATGATCAGGTCACCTTCTTCAAGGAGCGGGACGAGGGAATCGATGACCTTGTCGACTGCATCTCGATCATTGATGTCGTTCGCGGCGGTCGATTGCACGAGCATCATGACCTTACGAGGTCGTTCAATGCTTTCGACAAATTCTTCCAAAGTCGGACATCCAACTAAATTTTTGTCTGGATTTTCGGCAACAAAATCCTCCATTTTCGATGTCGTCCGATTGTAGACGGAGACTTGGAATCCCCGACTTTCGACGTTTAAGACGAGGTTCTGGCCCATTACTGCCAGTCCGATAAGACCAAAGTCGCTCTTGCTCATGTGCTGTTCGTTGTCTCTTGTTGACCTACCAATAGGCTAAACGGTGTGAATCTAGGCGAGGCTTGTGAAAAAAGAAAGACAAAGGGATCAGACTAAGGCACAGCGATTCACCACGACAAAAGATCAGATCTGCGAAACTGATCGCGATGAGGACAACGGCGCGGTAGTTCGTTTCTCAGGAGTCGTGCGCGGGTTAGAGGATGGGCACCCCATTCGTGGCATCCGGTATTCTCATTACGAAACGATGATTGAGGTCGAATCGGCGAGGATTCTTAGTGAGGCTGAGGCGACGTTCGGCGATCATCAGACGATGATTTGTCACCGAGTCGGTTTCGTCCCTAAAGGTGAAGCAGCGATCGTCATCGAAGTCGGAACGCCCCATAGCGCTAAAGCATTCGAAATCTGCGCATGGTATTTGGCTCGGATCAAAAAGGGCATTCCAATCTGGAAAGAGGTCGTTTTCGAAAGCGATGAACTTGTCGAGGCACCGATCTAAGGCAGCAAAACAATTATGAATCTTCCAAATAAGCTCACCTTGGGTCGTCTCGTTCTGACGGCGCTGTTTGTGGTGGCGCTCTCTGCTCCCATTCCGCACGGCCGGAGCATCGCCTTGCTATTGTTCATCGTGGCCGCAATCACCGACTACTTTGATGGTAAGATTGCTCGTGAACGCAACCTCGTGACCAACTTCGGAAAGTTGATGGATCCACTTGCCGACAAGGTGTTGATCGCGGCTGCCCTGATTCTGCTGGTTGACCTCGAATTGCTCTGGGCCTGGTCAGTGGTCGTGGTGGTGTTCCGCGAGTTTTTAGTTACCGGACTGCGGTTAATCGCCGCCAATGAAGGCATCGTCGTGGCCGCAGAAAAGCTCGGAAAATGGAAGACGACCATTCAAATGATCACGGTGATCTACCTACTTTGTTTCGTCGCATCGGAGGAGCCCGCTTTTTCTTGGCTGGCCGGGCTGTTCACGATCCCAGGGGCTGGCTACCAAGTCGTCGGGAGGGTCTGCGAAATCGCGATGGTTGTCCTGACACTGTGGTCGGGAGTGAGCTATGTGTACAAAAATAGGCGACTGCTAGCAGATAGCTAACAGCCGCCCCACCTTGGAAGAATTGCTTCCTTGGGGTTAACTCGGGAGGTGGTATCCCGAGCAGCTTGGAAATTACTTAACAGTCACGACGTCGCCTGGCTTCAGCCTTGGGTCTGCCGCCTTTCCGTTCATGACATCCTTCATTTTGTAGACCGTGGCTTTTCCGTCGCGGCGGACTTCAGCCTCGCGCTTGGCGAACTCATTGTATCCGCCAGCGGAGATGATCGCCTCATAAAGGGTCATTCCGTCGTTGAAGACCTGAGGGCCAGGACCGCGGACTTTACCACCGATCGTCACACGACGATTTGGGTTTGAGGCAGCGGCACTAATCGACACGTTGACGGTTGGCTTCGTGTAGATCTGGGCACCGACATAAGCCGATGAGATCCGCCGTCCGAGTTCGGATGGCTTGAAACCGACCGCTTTAACGGCGCCGATATAGGTGAGGTTGATCGTTCCGCTGTCGGTGACGGTGTATTCGCCTGAGACGTTCTGAATGTCGTCGTTAGGGACGCCAGAGAGTCGGACGACGATCTTGTCGCCAGCACTGAGCGGGGTCTCTTGAGCTCCGGCGGTCACCACGAGGGTAACCATCAGGGCGATGATCCAGTTTAATGTTTTCATTTTATTTTGGGCAGGTATCGGGTTGGGTTCGCGTGGCGGTAAAATTAGTAGATTTCACCGTCATCTTTGTTGTTCTGGTTCGGTGCGGCACCAAAGGGGGACGCGTCCTGGAACGGCTCTGGAGTCTGATTCGAAGCCACTTGGCGTGGTTCGAGTCCGGCTGGTGCCTCATTGGGCATCGGGGCCTGCTCCTGAGTGAACTGTTCCTCTAGGTTGTCGCCAGTGTTCGTTGGCGAGTAGTATGTGTAGTAGCTGGTGTAGTACTGATACTGGTTGTCGCTGCGGACATCGACATTGTTCAGAACGGCACCGACCACGTGACCACCGACTCCATCAACAGCCTGCTTAACGCGCAGGAGCATGTTGCGGGGCAACTTGCGATGCTGAATAACGATCATCGTCATATCGACCTCGCTAGCGATCACCGAAGCGTCGCTGACACCGAGGATTGGTGGAGAGTCGACAAGGACAAGGTCGAAGCGGCTCTTCACATCGGCGATAAGATCGGACATCCGGCGCGAGTTGAGGATTCCTGCAGCGTCTGCTGGAAGGATACCACTCGGCAAGAAGTAGAGGTTATCGACAGGTGTCTGAAGCACGACATCCTCAAGCATCAAGTCAGTCGTCAGATAGTTCGTGAGACCGACATTGTTAGTGATGTCGAAGTGATGGTGGAGACTTGGACGGCGAAGGTCGGCGTCAATCAGGAGGGTCGTGTAACCGCCCTGGGCGCAGATGTAAGCCAGATTCACTAGAGTGGTCGACTTACCCTCACCGGCACCACCGGACACAACGCTCAGTGCATTGGCATCCGCGCTGCGACGGTTGAACTCGATGTTCGTTCGTAGAATTCGGTAGGCCTCCGCATCGGGGCTGGCGCCGCTCTGCTTGTGAAGAACTCCGACGTCACGTGGAATCACGGCGAGAACAGGAACTCCGAGGTAGCGCTCAACGTCCTCAAGGGACTTCACGCTGGTGTCCATGTATTCGAGGAAGAACGCGAGTGCGGTTCCGAACAGAAGACCAACGGCCGCTCCAAGAGCGAGGTTGAGGCCGACTTTCGGCTTCGCTGGGTTGTTGTTCGCTTCTGCCTTCTCGTGAATGATCGATGGGGTCTTCGGCATGAGGTCATCGACCTGCTTGGTGCGAAGAGTCTGCTCCATTTCAGCGTAAAGCTGACGCTGGAGGTCGTAGTCCATCTTGGCCTGCTGGAGGGAAACGATGTCACGCTTGGTGTCGATCGCCTCATCCTCTTGCTTGTCCTTCATTTGCTCCATGCGCTTCAGCTCGTTCTCGGACATATCGAGATTGGTCTGGAGCGAAGCTTGATAAGAGCCCGCAGCGGATTCCAGCATGCCATAGAGCTGGTTCTCCAAATTTGCGAGCTTGAGCATATTAGGGTGTTTGGCACCCAAGCCATCGTCCTTCATCGACTGACGGTCGAGTTGCACACGCTTGTACTCCTCATACTTCGTCCGAAGGTGTGAATCCTGAATGTTAAGGCTCGCGCATCGCTCGATCAGGTCATCTTTTTCGAGGCCCTGAAGAATTTCGATGTTACTGCGAATCTTCTGAATTTCCTGACGCGTCCGGTAAAGGTCGTGCTCAGCACTCTGAACAAGAGTCTCGCTAACGGTGCTCATTTCAGTGCTCCAAGAAGCACCACCACCGGTTTCAAACACTCGCTTCTGATCGAGAAGGTCAATGTAGGCAGCCTGGGACTGCTCAACTTTCTCTTCCATCTGCGACAGCTGAATAGCCAAAGACTCGCGGGAACGCTGGGAACGTTCGTCTTCAACCTGAAGGCGACGTAACTTGTACTCGTTCGCTACGGCATTGGCCAACTCGGCGGCTTCTTCGGGATCACCGGCAAAAACCTCGATCTCGATCAAGTCCGTCTGACGACGAGCGTTGGTTGAAGTCCGTCCAGCAAGCGAGCCATAAGCCGCTGCCTTGTTGGGCACTCCCCAGCGCTCAACCAGATTTAGATCATCAATGACACGGTAAAGCGTCTCCTTACTGGTGATAATCTCAAACTGCGTCTGCAGATACTGATGAGAGTAAAATGGGTTAGCCGCTCCAGATTGGTGGCTGAAGATCTCAAGGTCGCGACCTTGTTTTTGGATCTCCATCACAACTCGACCAACATATTGGCGAGGGAGGATGTAGGTAATCACCCCGGCTACGAGTAGCACGAGGAGAAAGGTGAGCAGGATGATTCCATAGCGGTTCCGCAGAACCTGCCAGTAATCCATCGCATGCAGCTTGAATTCAGAGTTATTTTCTTCCATTGGTGTTTAGGGTTGTATGATTATTATATCAGTTATGAATAATCGTCAAGAGTTCTCACGATTATTTTTGTGTTTCTTTTGACATACATCACCCGATTCCGTTCAGCTAAAAAACAAAAAATTAGTTTTTAGCGGTGAAAAGTTTATTACGCCCCCTAGTTTGATGGCTTCTGGGCCAAATTGGTCAACCTTTTGTGGGTTCGCTTTATGGCTGACTCAGCCAAAGAAGCTCTCAGATTAAGCCAATTCCTCTTAGGAACTCTGAGGAAGGTAGTTCCCAAATCGTGACTAAAAGCGATGAGCTGAGCTTTCAATGAGTCCTGATTCGCTGTCATGAGACTTTGGAATTCAGATTGAACCTGGGGCCTCACCCAAGTAGGTAGCGTTCCCCTTTCGAGGATAGACAGGGTAATCTATAAATATCAGTCATGGCTCAGACTCCGACCGTCACGATCTACGACACCACGCTCCGCGATGGCACCCAGGGCGAGGGCATTTCGTTCTCATCTCTCGACAAGATCCGTATTGCCGAAAAGCTCGACGCCTTTGGTATCGACTACATCGAAGGCGGGTGGCCGGGTTCAAACCCGAAAGATGTCGAATTTTTCGAAGAGGCAAAACAGCGCACGTGGGCACACGCCAAGATTGCCGCGTTCGGCTCGACTCGCCGTAAGGAGACTCCCGTCGAGGATGATCAGCAGATCCGGACTCTGCTCAATGCCGAAACTCCAGTGATCACGTTTTTCGGTAAAAGCTGGGACTTGCATGTCACGGAAGTGCTCAAGACGACCGCTGAGGAGAATCAGGCGATGATCCGCGATACCGCTGCCTACTTGAAGTCGCAGGGAAAGGAAGTCATCTATGACGCCGAGCACTTTTTTGATGGCTACAAAGCCAGCCCTGAGCACGCGCTAGCGACTCTTCGAGCGGCGAAAGAAGGCGGCGCCGATATGCTGGTGCTCTGCGACACCAACGGTGGCACGATGCCCTACGAGGTCGAAGACATGACCGAACTGATCTGGCGTGAACTCGATATGCCGGTTGGAATTCACACCCACGATGACTGCGGAGTCGGGGTCGCCAATGCTCTGGCGGCGGTCAAAGCGGGCGCGGCTCAGGTTCAAGGCACCGTGAATGGCTACGGCGAACGCACAGGAAACTGTAATCTGACGAGTGTGATCCCGAACTTGGAACTCAAATTTGGAGTCCCCTGTGTGAACGACTTGTCCCAACTCAGCGAGATCTCCCACTTCGTCGATGAGCTCGCGAACATGGCTCGCAACCCACGCGCGCCATACGTCGGACCGACTTGCTTCGCACACAAAGGCGGAATGCACGTCAATGCCGTCCAGAAAATCGCCCACAGTTACGAACACATCGATCCGACAGTGGTCGGCAACCAGCAACAGATTCTGATCTCTGAGCTATCTGGACAATCGAATGTTCTAATGAAAGCCGAGCAGCGTGGGCTCTCGCTGGAGAAGGGAAGTTCGGAAGCCCTGGCGGTCTTGAGCCGGGTCAAAGAGCTCGAACAGGTCGGCTACGAATTCGAGGCTGCTGGAGCATCATTCGAGTTGCTGATTCGCGGTGAGCTCGGTCAACGCCCGAAATTTTTCGAACTTCTCGAATACCACTGCACGACGAGAATTAACCCAGGTAAGGGCTACAGCACTTGTGAGGCGACGGTCAAACTTGAGGTCGAAGGCGAGAAATTCTACACAGTCTCAGAAGGTGATGGTCCGGTGAATGCCCTCGACGGAGCGATGCGCCGGGCCCTTTCGGAAGTCTACCCAGAGATCGAGCGAATGGCTCTGCAGGACTACAAGGTGCGCATCATCGACTCCCAGAGCGCCACAGCGGCAAAGACTCGGGTGCTGATCGTCAGCTCCGACAGCACGGAGACTTGGGGAACGGTTGGGGTGAACTCGAACATCATCGCTGCTTCGTATGAGGCTCTCGGTGACTCGATTGAGTATTTTTTGGCTAAGGAGCGACGGTTGTTGGCTTAGCAGGGAGTTGAAAATCTCCTATGTCTCTGTTTGGCGAGCTCATCTACGTCCGCGATCTGACGCCTCGTACGGCTTCAGATCAGATGGCTCTCGATGAGGCTCTGATGACGTTACTGCCCAGTGGCCGGCCTATTCTCCGCACTTACGTTTGGGCAGGGCCAGCGCGGACGATCGGCTATTTTGCACCGATTGCTGATCAACTCTCCTATCTCGAATCGGGGGGTGATCTGGCTAGGCGGCTCACGGGAGGCGGTCAAGTCGAGCACGGTGAGGACATCACTTACTCTCTAATGCTGCCCCCCAACCATGAGATGGCAAGACTTCCAGGAGGTGAACGCTATCGGGTCATTCATGAAGCTTTGGCTGAGGGACTTCGGATTGCCAAAATCGACTGCGAACTCGCACCCGCTACCACATCAGCAGAATCTGCACCGGCCGCAAATGCCTGCTTCGCGGCTCCAGTAGCCTGGGACATCGTCACGCCCAACGGCCAGAAACTAGCGGGAGCAGGACAGCGTCGACGCCGCGATGGCTGTCTCCATCAGGGCAGTGTTCTCGCCGAAGGCTTAGGTGCCGAGTTCGCCGAAAGTCTCCCCTACTGCCTCGCAGATTCCGTCTTGGAACGATCTCTCGAAGCCGATCCTACGGTGCTCGACGCAGCCACTCAACTCGCTCGCAATCGCTATTCATGCCCAAAATGGACGCACCGCAGGTAACGAAGTCACATCGACTGCGCTACATTCGATTCCTGCGTTTGTAGTTTCACATCCCCAGTTATTGAAGCACTTTTAAGAATGGACGACTCTTCAACAGCAACTCCACCACCGGCTCCCTCCCCGAGCACCCAAAAAAGCGGCGGATTTCGTCCGACTTGGAAATTCTGGCTGCTTCTCATTCTCGGCCTGTTCCTTTTGATGGGACTTCTTTTGGCCTGGTGGATCAAACACACGTTCGCTGCCAAGCCCTACAATCCCGTCGAACTCGACCAGCAGGAAGAAGTCGTCCTCGAGGAAAAACTCGACGCCCTGGAAAACTCCGAAACTCGACGAATCTCTGAGCCAATTACTGAGCTTGAGGGCCCTACTCCTGAAGAATTGCGAACTGAAGTCGATCGCGTAAACCTCGAAATCGAGGCGGATCGCGCCAAACGAGCCGAAGCCGACCGACCAGATCCACTCGACGATGGTGACGATCGCACCCTCGAAGAACGGCGCCATATCGTTATTACCGAGCGAGAACTCAACGGTTTCCTTCACAAGAATACGGATCTCGCCGACAAAGTCCGGATTGAGCTCGGAACTGACATTCTCAAGGCCGGAGCCATCATCAAATTCGATGAAGATGTTCCCTTCGTAGGAGGGAACACCCTGCGCTGCAAAGTCATCCTCAATGCGTTTCTTGACGAAAATCACCGACTAGCCATCTATGTCAACGACATCAGCTTGGCTGGTGTCCCGATTCCGAATGCATGGATTCCAGGCGGAATCAAAGGCGTCAACCTCGTTGAACGGTACGGGCACCGGCAGGATGCTGTGATGAAGCGATTCGCGGATGGCATCAAGAATTTCCAGATCAGTGATGGGCAGGTCGAAATCTGGCTAAACGAGTAAGTCTTACCATGGCCGACTCCAAAGAGGATCTGATTCGCAGCATCCACGAGCTCCTCAAAGGCCAACTGGAGCGAGCCTCCAGGGCCTTTGAAGAGAGTCGCAGCTATGCTACCGATCCAGACAGCAAAGCAGAAAGTAAATACGATACCCGTAGTCTTGAAGCTTCTTACTTAGCTGCTGGCCAGGCCGATGCTGTGGAAGTCTTGGAGCGAGGGGTTGAGATTTTTACCGGTCTAACGTTGCCGTCGTTTACCGAAGACGACGAAGTCGGAGCGGGTGCACTGGTTGAAGCAGATGTCGACAATGAGCTGTGCTTTTACCTACTGGCTCCTGCCGGTGGTGGAATCAAAACGACCCACTTGGGTTGTGATCTCTCCGTCCTGACTCCCGATGCTCCCTTATATCAGAGCCTCCTAGGCAAACGGTGTGGCGATGTCGTTGGCGACATCTGTGTGCTTGATGTGATCTAGCGTTAAGGGCGTTGGCCGAAGTGCTCGCGGAGAAGCTTCAGCGACTTGGAGATACCAATCAGGGGATCTTCTTTACCCTCGAACTCTAATGACACGTAGCCTCGGAATTTGGCATCGCGCATGATCTTGGAAATCCGAGTGTAGTCGAGGTCTAAGGTGTACCAGCGGCCACCACCGAAGTAGGTTTTTGCCTGAAGAAGTACGGTCTGGTCGGCAAGCTGAGTCAATCGGTCATAGAGATTCTCAAGAAAATTTCCCGTGTCCAATGTCACCTGAAGCCATGGTGACTTAACGGAATTCACAATCCGCTGCACTCCCTCGACAGTGACGCCTAAACCCCAGTGAATCGAAGGCTGCGCAAACCCTTCGGGCGTAACCTCATGAGAACGAGGTCGTTGTTGCTCGTCACGCATGGATGTT
>ENA-ORXR01000378-ORXR01000378.1-marine-metagenome-genome-assembly--contig:-NODE-378-length-63436-cov-8.226724_pt1 | contig 63436 bp, 56 predicted proteins | sample MGYA00237866_ERZ511479 | MGnify/ENA metagenome assembly ERZ511479 | reverse complement strand
GTGGCAGTTCGAACTTTAGAAACTGAATGTGCTTGCAAAAAATTAGGTATAGAACCTCCTCATTTTCTAAATGCAAAAGATGGACTTGGCCTTAACGGACACCACGATTACTATGACGAAGTAAAACGATTGAAAGTGAAAATTCAACAAAAAATATCAGCGCTAAAACCAGATATTATTTTGACTTTTGGGCCAGATGGCGATACAGGTCACCCCGATCATCGCCTAATAGGTATGCTCACTACAGAAATACTATTACGAGAAGGATGGGCAAAAAATATTGATTTATATTTCTTCGGATGGACCAAAGAACAAACTAAAAAGTTTCCGGCAGACTGGGGCTTGGGGTATGTTCATCCTGATTATTTGAATATGGCTATGAAATTTAGTTCTAAGGACGAAGAAAAAGCCTTTGCCTCTCTAAAATGTCATACTAGTCAATTTACAGAAAAAGAAATCTCCGATTGGATTCAAGCCGAACAAAAAGACACGACAAATGTGCTTTACTTTAGAAAGTTCAGCCTTGACACTACTCAACTAAAACAATTTTAATGAACAACATAAAAGTTTATACAAATCTTCTAAGTACTATGCTCCTATTCTTTATAGTTGGTTGCACTTCCAATGTATCTACCAACGATGAGGAACAAGCTATAAAAGATACGCTGACCGAAATGTGGGATGCTATTGAAAAAGAAGATGTTGACCGCTATGCCTCATATGTTCATCAAGACTTCACCCAATTCGGCGAAACTCGGTCTAAGCTTGATATCGGAAAACAAAAAGAAGTCGATGGCATTCGCGAATGGGTTCGAACTTCAGAAAACATTCATACTGAAATGATAGACCCAAAAGTGACAATTAAAGATGATATCGCATGGATTACTTATTATTGGTCTGATAAAGGCACAACAAATGGAAAGCCTTTCGCATCAAAAGGCAAGTCAACTCGAATCTTTGTAAAAGAAGATGGAAAATGGATGTGCATTCATGGGCACTATACGCTGCTCTAGTAAACACTATAATTACTAATTCTTGATCATAGCCTTTGATCACAATTCCATTTGAATATGGTCATCCTGCCGAACTGCTTGACAGCCGTGATATCGAATTTTTTGATTGTTCAACTTCAGCCTAGTTTTTAAATGTGGCTCAATAAAAATTTTACCTGTTGTGGGTTGCTCCAAAATTTCTAAGATTAAATCTTTAGTTGCACTTTCTGAAAAACTAAGATTTGGATGAATTGTTCCAAAAGTAATAAACCTGGTAAAATCATATTGCCAGTTCCCTTTTTTTAGGCATTTTTCAATTTGATTGTGCGCTCCAGGTTTAGGGTTTTCAAAAACTCCATATCCACTTGCCGAAGGTTTCAGGTTCGTTAATTTTCCCTCTTTATCCGTATAAATCAAAGAAATATCTATTTTCTTTCCGTCATTATGACTTAAATGTGGTACTAGTGGAAACTTATTAAAGAAAGGAAAGTTAGCATCTAAATAAATCAGTTTAATTCCTTTGTGTTTTTTATCTAACCCTTCAGCTATTTTTTGGAGTGATATATTTAACTCTGGTCGAACATAGTTACGATTCAAAACATCTGTTATAAATGTCCTAGCATCAATATGATTCAACTTTTTAATTTTCTCACGCCCGAAGATAGGGGCCAGCAAGGGTACAATAACTAATGTAGCTATCAAATAGAGTACACAGAAAAGACCAATTCGTTTCCATCGATATCTTTTAGTTCTCCTTTTTATAAAAAGTATACCCATCAAATAAATGAAGCCTCCTATTTGGGTACTAACCGTCAGAAAAACGATGATAAATACATGAAGCGCGAATTTTATAGATTTTTTCAACATTCTACGATACACCCTTAAAGTCTCTAGAACGGTTCAATTCTAAATTCGATTTTTTTGAAAACAAGAACAGACAACCATCAACCATTCATCAAACTCTCAATTTCATCTACTTCAATAGGTATATTGGCCATCAAATTGAACGGCTCACCGCTTTCTTGAATAACTACATCATCTTCTAAACGAATACCCATATTCTCTTCTGGAATATAGATACCAGGCTCTACAGTAAAAACCATATTTGCTTTCATCGGAGTTTTTAATTCCCCATAGTCATGAGTATTCAAACCTATGTGATGACTCACGCCATGCATCATATATTTTTTATAGGCTGGCCAATCTGGGTTTTCATTTTGCACATCAGAGTTGTCTAATAGTCCTAAACCAAGTAGTTCTGAAGTCATGATCTTACCACATTCTTTGTGATATTCAGCCCAAATGATGCCGGGTACAAGCAATTTTGTAGCCTCATTTTTAACTCGTAAAACTGCATTGTAAACATCCTTTTGGCGTTGTGTGAATTTTCCGTTTACAGGTACAGTTCGTGTCAAATCGCTAGAATAATTTGCATACTCGGCAGCAACATCCATCAAGATCATATCACCGGCCTTACATTGTTGATTGTTCTCAATATAATGAAGCACATTGGCATTATTTCCTGAAGCGATAATTGGCGTATAAGCGAAGCCTTTCGAACGATTGCGAACAAATTCATGTAGTAATTCGGCTTCGATTTCATACTCCCAAACCCCAGGTTTGATAAAACCTAACAATCTTCTAAATCCTTTCTCCGTGTTATCACAAGCGGTTTGCATTAATTGGAGTTCCTCCGGTTCTTTGACACCTCGAATCTGTTGTAAGATTGGGTTACTCTTCGCATATTGATGCGCCGGAAACTGTAATTTGCACTTTTGAATAAAACGGTCTTCACGAGTCTGCGTTTCTACTGCTTGACGATAATGCTCGTTGGTATTAAAGTAAATAGTTTCGGCTTCTGTCATCAAATCAAAGAATACTTTGTCAAAATCTGAAAGCCAATAAATACTTTCAATCCCAGAAACTTCAGTCGCCTTTTGTTTGGTCAATTTTGCACCTTCCCAAATGGCAATATGGTCGTTTGTTTCGCGAACAAAAAGAACTTCCCTGTGCTTTTTATGCATCGCATCAGGAAACAAAACCAATATAGTTTCTTCTTGGTCGGCTCCGCTCAAATAAAAAATATCACGATGCTGCTCAAAAGGCATCGTCGCATCTGCGCTAATCGGATAGATATCATTAGAGTTAAAAACCGCAATACTCTTTGCCTTCATTTGAGTCATGAATTTTTTGCGATTTTTTTTAAAAAGGGAATTCGGAATTTGCTCGTACTTCATTGTTGTTTTATTTGTCGTCTAAATTTAAGGATTACACTTAATTAATGCCCTGATATGGTAGAACATTTTTGTAATTTTAAAGCTATTCCATTAATTACAACTAGACTTTATGCAAACCAAATTCAAAAGTATCGCTTTAATACTATTGCTTCCCTTTTTTATTTTTTCACAATCAGATTCTTCTGTTTTCGAAAACCTTAAGTTTCGTTTTATTGGTCCTGAAGGAAATCGCGCAATTGCCATTGCAGGAGTTCCAGGCGATCCCATGATAAATTATATTGGTGCTGCTTCTGGCGGATTATGGAAAACAACAGATGGTGGACTCAATTGGCAACCCATTTTTGATGAACAAGATGCGTCATCGATTGGTGCTTTGGCAATTACGCCAACCAACCCTGATATTGTTTGGGCTGGTACTGGTGAAACTTTTGTAATTCGACCTGCTCATGCCATGGGTGATGGAATTTATAAATCAGAAGATGCTGGAAAGACTTGGGAAAATATGGGTCTTGAAAAAACAGGGCGTATTGGGCGAATTATTGTACATCCGACCAATCCTGAAATTGTATATGCAGCATCTCTGGGTCATACCTATGGTCCTCAAAAAGAAAGAGGTGTTTACAAAACGATTGATGGAGGGAAAACTTGGAAGCTAATTTTCTTTGTTGACGAAAATACTGGCGCTGCCGAATTGGCGCTTGACCCAAAAAATCCCGATAGACTTTTAGTAGGCATGTGGTCAATTCATATCAATACTTGGGGCTTGCGAAGTGGAGGTACTGGAGGTGGCGTATATCGTTCATTAGATGGCGGTGAAACTTGGGAGGCACTTTCTAAAAAAGGACTACCTGGAGGAAAAGAAAATCCTGTTGGAAAAACCGCAGTTGCCATTTCACCATCTGAGCCCAATATTGTCTATGCCCTTTTTGAAATTGATAGTCCGGCCTTATACCGCTCTGAAGATTTTGGTGAAACCTGGAGCTTGCAAACTAGAAACCATGACATCGCAGAACGCGCACCGTATTATACGCGAATGGCAGTATCGTCTTCCGACCCTAACGAGCTATATTTTGCAAGCGTTAAATTCTGTATTTCTAAAGATGGTGGAAAAACCATAAAAGCTGGGTATAAAGCAGGGGGCGATAATCACGATATTTGGGTTGACCCTACCAATTCTGATCGCATTTTAGTAGCCCATGACGGTTGTGCGAGTATGAGCTTAAACCACGGCGAAACATTCCAAAGAATTGTTTTACCTATTGCTCAGATGTATCATGTTTCTGTAGATGACCAAATACCCTATAATGTTTACGGAAACCGTCAGGATGGCTATTCATACAAAGGCCCCAGCAATAGTAGGCAAGGTTATATACCGGTCGGTTTATGGAAAGGTGTAGGGGGTTGCGAAAGCGGATTTGCGCAACCTGATCCTTTTGATAATAACATTGTTTGGTCGGGTTGTTATGACGGTGGTCTACAGCGCTACAATGCAAAAACAGGTCATGCAAGAGATGTTCGTGTTTGGCCAGAAGCAGGATATGGATGGACACCCGGTGAAATGAAATACCGCTGGCATTGGAACTTTCCAATGGCTTTTTCTTATCATACCAAACACCGGGTTTATGTTGGTAGTCAATTCGTTCATAAAAGTGATGATGATGGTCAAAGTTGGCAGATAATTAGTCCTGATTTGACATTGAATGATAAAACACATCAGCAAAGTTCTGGCGGAATAGCAGTTGATAATTTGATGACTTTTGATGGCGCTACACTATTCAGTATTGTAGAATCAAAACTAGAGCCTGGACTCATTTGGACGGGCAGTAACGATGGTCAAGTGCAACTCACCAAAGATGGTGGTGCCAATTGGACCAATGTCACGGCGAATATTCTTGATTTACCCAAATGGGGAACTATTGCCAATATCGAACCTTCTCGATACAAAAAAGGGCTTGTTTATATTACTGTTGATTTACACCAGATGGGTGACTTTGATCCTTATGTTTACAAAACTGAAGATTATGGGCAAACTTGGAAATTAATCAGTAGTACCGTGCCAAAATCAGTACACAGTTTTGCACATGTCATTAAAGAAGATCCAAAACGAGAAGGCATGTTGTATTTAGGTGTCGATAATGGCATTTACATTTCTCATAATGATGGCAAAAGTTGGATGCGTCTAAAAAACAATCTCCCACCAGCGCCAATATACTGGTTAGAAATTCAAGAACGTTTTGATGATCTGGTAGTAGGTACCTACGGAAGAGGGTATTACATTTTAGATAATATTTCTCCCCTCAGAGAATTCGATACCGATGCCGAGGTTAAGGAAGCACACCTTTTTAGTGTAAGACAAGCCTATCGTTTTCAAAATTTACAAAGTATTAAAACGGACGGTCCTAGCATGAATTCAGGTAGAAATCCTGCCTATGGCGCTGAAATAAACTATTTTCTAAAAGATAGTACGACCCAAAAAGTGGAAATTCAAATCATCAAAGGAGAAGATGAAATTGTTCGCACCATAAAGGGAAAGCAAGCTAAAGGCATTCATCGCGTTATGTGGGATTTACGTTATGAGCCTACCTATAAACCAAAAATCAAAACCACCCCTAAAGGAAGACCGTGGGTGCAATTGAACGGAGAAGGCTGGCGACCGCTAGTTACTTGGGATTTGGATTTGATGCGCGGTCAATTCGGACCAAAAGTCGTCCCTGACCACTATAAAGTTAAATTAATTGTTGGCGACCAAGAATTCATCAGAGAACTAGAAGTGTTAAAAGACCCAACCACCCAAGGTACTATTGAAGATATTAAAGAGCAAGTTGCCCTTTCTTTAGAATTACGCGATGCTATGAATATTGCCGTAACGCTAATAAACAATATCGAAGATATTAAAAGTGAGCTGCAAGAAATCACCCCCAAATTGAAAAAACAAACAGATAAGAAAAAAGCGAGAGAACTCTTCAATTCAGCGCAGTCAATTGCAGCGGCACTCTATGATATTCATCTGACCGGCGCACGTGAAGATGCTTTTCGTTCTCCAATGAAACTGTACGGGCGGTTAAGCGCCTTGGCGAGTGATATTGGAGCTTTCGGCGTAGATTTTAAACCTACAGACCAACAACGTGATGTGTATGCAATTTTCAATAAGCGACTTGAAAATGCCAACAAGAAATTCGAAAAATTTATGAAGGTGCAAGTCCCCAAATTAAATAGTCAAATCAAGAAAAGTGAATTACAAATTCAGGGAGGTGAGCTCATAAAATCATAATTAAAAGTATATTTGAAAATGAAAAAAAATATCCTGTTAGTAGCATTTGCAGTTCTTGTAATCTCTTGCAACAAAGAGAAAAATATAGAAACTCAAGCTGAGTTATTTGCGCGTATCGATACCGAAATTAAGCAAAACTCTAAAGCCTATAGCGCTTTAGAAGAAGCCACCAAAACCATCGGTCATCGCTTAACAGGATCTGAAAATGGTGCTAAGGCTGAAGAATATACGTTTAATAAATTCAAAGAATTTGGCTTTGAAAATGTTGAATTTCAAACCTTTGAGGTAGAAGCTTGGGCACGTGACCAAGTATCCTTAAAAATCAATAATGAAGTCATCAAAGTAGTAACCTTAGGACATTCTCCTGTAAAAGCAGAAGTAACAGGAGATATAGTTGATATGGGTAACGGTTTAGAGGCAGATTACGCGTCAAATGCTGATGCGGTAAAAGGAAAGATCTCTTTAGTATACATCAATATTTTAGAAGGAAGCGAAGAAGGTTTGACCAATCTACACCGAAGTGAAAAAACAGCTTTAGCAATCAAATATGGGGCCATCGGAATCATCATTATCAATCAAGTGCCAAACGGAGTTTTGCTTACTGGTACGGCTTCAGTTACTGGAGAATTAATTCCGATTCCGGCAGTTTGTATTGGTATGGAAGACGGTATGGCATTAAAAGAATCTCTTGAAACTAAAAAAGCATCTGCTGCCATTGCAATGACAAACAAAAGCGATGTCATAAAAGCTAGAAACGTAGTCGCAACTCTTAAAGGAAGTGAAATTTCAGAGGAAGAAATTGTAATTGGAGGTCATTTAGATTCTTGGGATTTAGCAACTGGTGCCATCGATAACGGTATCGGTTCATTTGCTGTTTTAGATATCGCTCGGGCCTTTAAAGCTAATAAGCTTCAGCCCAAAAGAACCATTAAATTTGTCATGTTCATGGGTGAAGAGCAAGGCTTACTAGGATCAAAATATATGGTCGGTGAGGCAATAAAAGCCGGAAAAATAGACCAAATAAAATATATGATGAATCTTGATATGTCAGGCAATCCTATTGGAATGAACGCAGGTGGACAATTGAATGATGAAGAATTTTTTAAAAATCTGGGTGCTACCATTCAACAACAAGACACTATTTACAAAAATAACTTTTCCAATAAATCAGGTCTTCATAGTGACCATCAACCATTTATGTTAGAAGGCGTTCCGATTTTATCCGTTCATAGTAATCTAGATCGATCTATTTATGGGTGTTATCATTCTGATTGTGATGATTTTAATTTGGTCAATAAAGAACACATTATCAATACTTCAAGATTTGGGACTATGATGCTTTATGGCTTAGCGAATGCAGAAAAACTTCCTGCCACCAAAATGGATAGTGAAACAACCAAAGCGTTTATGATTAAAAATAATCTTAAAGAAAAGTTGATTATTGGCGGTGACTGGAAATGGGAAGAATAACAGTTCGCAAATTTAACATAACAAATCTTGATGACTAAAAAGTTTTTTTCTTTCATCCTGCTATTTTTAAACTTAGCGATAAGTTTTGCTCAAGGCAAAAATACAGATGCTTATTTTGAATTATTTCGACCTTTATATACGGGTGAAATGGCCTACGAAACTGTAGCTTTTGTAGAGAAATATTGGCGTGTTCCCGGTAATACGGGCTTTAACAAAACAGTATATAGAATTGCGGAAAAACTGGAAGAAGCAGGGTATGTGCTCGAAGGTAAAGCCTCTGAAAACAACAGAATGATTTATCGTATCGAAAAGAGAGCGATGAAAAACCCTACTTGGGAACCTGTTGATGCCTCATTGACCATAGTCGGTCAAGACACAATGCTTTTAAAGCACGCTACAAATAGAAACATGATTTATCTCAACTCTGTTTCAACTTCGAAGGACGGAATTGTAGCTGAGATTGTCCATATTAAAAATTATGAAGAAATTAAAAGTCAAAATTTAAAAGGAAAAATCGTTTTCTGCGAACTTTCCGCACGAAAAATATATGAAGATGTTTTTGTGAAAAAAGGCGCTTTAGGCATATTAACCTACAACAACCCCAAGTATTTGCAGCCTGAAAAAAACACAACTTCCATTCAATTCAGAGGGCTTCCTTATCATAAAGAAATTAATGCCTGGGGTATTGCACTTTCATTTGCAGCAATGAAAACCCTGAAAGAAGCCTTGGAAAAAGGAAAGGTGAAAGTTCAAGTACGCATTGAAACCAAAGTATATCCTTCAGAAGAGTTAACCATCATCGCAGAAATCAAGGGAAGCAAAATTCCAAAAGAAAGACTTTTATTTAGCGCCCATATTCAAGAACCCGGAGCAAACGACAATGCTTCAGGTGTAGGAGCACAATTAGAAATGGCAGTACTCAGCGGTACATTGATTAAAAACCAACAAATTGATGTAAGCCGCACCTTAACCTACTTATGGGGTGATGAAATCATTTCTACCAATCGCTATATTACAGAAAACAACGAAAGAGCAGAAAATATCAAATGGGGCATTAGCCTTGATATGGTTGGTGAAAATACCGCTATTACAGGCGGAACTTTCTTAATCGAAAAAATGCCAGACCCTAGCGCCATATGGACTCGAGGTAATGACAAACATAGCGAATGGGGAGGTGAAATTATGAAGCTTGAGCAAATGAAACCACATTACCTGAACGATTTTATCTTAACCACTTTTCAAAAACAGGGAAAATTTGCTAATTGGGAAGTTCGTACAAACCCTTTCGAAGGTGGTAGTGACCATACGCCTTTTTTAAAGGCCAATATTCCCGGTCTCTTGCTATGGCACTTTACGGATCAGTTTTATCATACTGATAATGATCGTATCGATAAGGTCTCAAAAGAAACCCTAAAAAATGTTGGAACCAGCGCTTTAGTTTGCGCCTTAGTTTTATTAAATTCTGATGCAGATACCGCATTGAGTTTATTACCTACTATTGAAAAAGCCGCAGCAAAACGTTTGAATGAAGAATTTGAACTAAGCCTTCAGAGTATTCAAAAGGGAAATGCGATTAATGAAGAGTTTAAAATAATCAGCGCATGGGAAGATTGGTATTTAAAAACCATTCAAACCCTAGAGGATATGGATAATAGCAATAACCTTAAATTAAGGCAAGAAATGAAAATCGCTCAAAAAAATTTCAAAAGAATGGCGATAGAAAAAAGAAAAATACTAAAAAAGTTCAAATAGTTTCATTTGAAAACAAAAAAAGAGGCCTATTGCTAGACCCCTTCTTATAATTAAGTTGGTTGTATTTATTTTGACATTGCATTTTTGACAACACCGATGATGGCCATTATAACGCCACCTCCAACGCCACCACTAGCAACGCTTCCAAGTATACTTGACATATCCATTCCTCCTGCAGCTTCTGCTGCTCCTGTCATATCAGTACCAGTTGCGGCACCAGCCCCTAGGCCTAACATTCCAAGTAATTGACCCCCAATTCCACCGCCCGCAAGGCCGGCTATGGTGTTTCCAATAGTTCCTAAAGATAAGTTTTTTAACAATTTCCCCGCTACGTTACCACCTATGGCACCTGTAACAAGTTGCATGATTAACGGTAAATACTCTTCCATTTTAATAAAGTTTAGTTGATTATGTATCAATAAATTAACAACATTTTTAATACATATGCAATTTTACACCACTCAAATTATCATTATAGTAATAAATGCAAGCCTGAATTTCATTTTTTAATACAACTACTTATTTCTTAAGCCTTTGCTAAGCCTATTTCTAAGGAAGTTTCAGTAACTTTCATCAGACAAATTTAAATTATCATGAAACACATTTTTCTTACTTCTTTCTTTTTTTGTACATCTATTGCTTTTGGACAAATTAAACCAACTGAAGCTAAAACTATTGAAAATGCACTTCTGCAAAAACAAAAGCTCGAAACTTCTTCTTTAGTTCAAAATATTCCACTAAAAAATATTGGTCCAACTGTTATGAGTGGTCGTGTTGTTGATGTTGATGTAAACCCAGAAAATGCAATAGAATTCTACGTAGGTTACGCCTCTGGCGGTTTGTGGTACACGAACAATAATGGTACATCGTTCACTCCAGTTTTAGACACCTCAGAAACTCAAAATGTTGGTGATATCGCCGTTGATTGGAAAACTGGAACTATTTGGGTGGGAACCGGAGAAAATAATTCTTCTAGATCATCATACGCCGGAATTGGAATTTTAAAATCGAATGACAAAGGAAAGACCTGGCAAAATATGGGATTGACTGATTCGCATCATATTGGACGTATTGTTATCAATTCAGAAAATACAAATGAGGTTGTAGTTGGCGTAACTGGTCATTTATATTCAACAAATGAAGAACGCGGTGTTTACAAAACTACTGATGGAGGAAAAACTTGGAAAAAAACCTTATTCGTAAGCAACAGCGCTGGTATAATAGATGTTGCACATGCACCCTCAAACTTTAACATCATGTTTGCTGCTTCTTGGGAGAAAGATCGAAAAGCGTGGGACTTCCTAGGAAGTGGTAACGCATCCGGAATTTATAAAAGTATTGATGGAGGTTCAAGTTGGAACAAAGTTTCTACTGCAGATAGCGGTTTTCCAACTGGTGATGGTGTCGGTCGAATCGGACTTGCAGTTTTCGACGAAAAAACGGTTTACGCTGTTCATGATAGTCAATTTAGGCGTGAAAAATCAGAAGAGAAAAGCAATAAATCTACAGGACTTCTCAAAGAGGATTTTAAGAATATGTCAACTGAAAACCTACTTAAACTAGAAGATAAAAAATTAAATGCATTCTTGAAAGAAAATGGATTTCAAGAAAAATATCGTGCTGAAAACGTAAAACAATTGATTCGAAGCGGTTCAGTAAAACCTATTGACATCACAAACTATTTAGAAAACGCAAACGCAGCATTATTTAATACACCAGTAGTAGGCGCAGAAGTATATCGCAGCGATGATGCGGGTAAAACATGGATAAAACAAAATGAAAATTACATTGATGATCTCTATTATAGCTATGGCTATTACTTCGGCGAAATTCGAGTGGACCCTAACAACGTAAACAAAATTTATTTAGAAGGCGTACCCATAATCAAATCTGCAGATGGTGGAAAAACATATGAAGCCATTAATGGCGACAACGTGCATTCTGATCATCAAGCTTTGTGGGTAAACGCAAAACGTCAGGGGCACTTACTAAATGGAAATGATGGCGGACTCAACATGAGCTACGATGATGGTGCTACTTGGACAAAATTGAACTCAGCACCCCTAGGTCAATTTTATGCTATTAACGTAGATAATCAAGAACCTTATCATGTTTATGGTGGTTTACAAGATAATGGGGTTTGGGTAGGCCCACATAACGCCCCAACTAGTAATAAATGGCATCAAACAGGTCAAAACCCATGGAAATCAATCATGGGTGGTGATGGTATGCAGGTTCAAATAGATAATCGAAACCATAACATTGTATTTACGGGGTATCAGTTTGGAAATTACTTTCGAATAAATAAAGAAACTAAAGCCCAAAAGTATATTCAACCAAAGCATGAACTAGGCGAAACTCCATACCGTTTCAATTGGCAAACTCCTATTCTACTCTCACCTCATAATCAAGACATTTTATACTTAGGAGGTAATAAATTACATCGGTCATTTAATCAAGGTGATGATTGGGAAACGATTAGTGAAGATTTAACCCAAGGCGGTAAAAAAGGCAATGTCGCTTACGGAACTTTAACCACTATTTCTGAATCTCCGTTTAAATTCGGGCTGATTTATACGGGTAGTGATGATGGATTAATTCAAGTATCGCAAAACGGTGGTGGAAGTTGGTCAACCATATCTAACAGTTTGCCCAAAGACCTATGGATAAGTCGAATAGCAGCTTCAAAACACAAGAAAGAACGGGTATATGCTAGCTTAAACGGCTATCGATGGGATGATTTCTCAAGTTATCTCTATGTTAGTGAAGATTATGGCGCTTCTTGGAAAAGTATTTCGAACAACATTCCAGCTTCGCCAGTCAACGTAATTTTAGAAGATCCTGAAAATGAAAATCTCTTATTCGTTGGAACAGATAATGGATTATATACTTCTTTCAACCAAGGAAAATCTTGGGAAATCTTTCAAAACGGAATGCCTAACGTTGCCGTACACGATTTAGTAATTCAACCAGAAGCAAAACATTTACTAGTAGGCACACATGGTCGTAGCATTTATAAAGCTGATATTTCAACACTACAAGAGCTTTCATCTGAAATTATGAGCAAAGATTTGTACGCCTATAAATTAGAAAATATCAAACATTCTAAAAGATGGGGTAGTTCATGGAGTTCTTGGCGAAAAGCTCAAACACCTGGCTTAGACTTAACCTTCTATTCTGGAAAATCAGGTTCTGTTTCTGCCCAGATTAAAACAGCAGAGAATATTGTTGTGAGCAAGACACAAATTGATGCCGTTAAAGGTTTGAATATCCTTTCTTATGATGTTACTTTTTCAAAAGCAGGAAAATCAGCGTATTTGAAAAAACACAAAACCGAACTCAAAGAAGCTAAAAATGGAAAAACATATTTACCGAAAGGAAATTATGTAATTGAAATTGTTGGGAATAGCGGAAAGGAAAAAGTCTCATTTGAGATTGAATAATATGCAGGTCAGGATTGAAAAATTACCTAATAAGCAATTGATAGGAAAGTCGGTAAGAATGTCTTTAGTCGATAACAAGACAGGTGAAGTATGGCGGGACTTTCAGTTGAATAAATCTGTTGTTTCAAATACAATTGGAACTGATCTTTATTCGATTCAAGTCTATGAAAATTCAGATTATTTTGAGAATTTTAGTCCGCAAACTGCATTTACCAAATGGGCTGCAATTGAAGTAGCTGATACTATAAATATACCGAATGGTTTTATGTCGTTTGAATTATCTGCTGGGCTTTACGCTGTTTTCGTACACAAAGGAACAGCACAAGAGTTTCAAAAGACTTTTCAATACATTTTCAGTCAATGGCTTCCAAATTCAGACTATGATTTAGACAATAGACCTCACTTTGAATTACTAGGCGAAAAATATAAAAACAATGACCCATCTTCTGAGGAGGAAGTATGGATTCCAATTCGAAAAAAGTAATAAAGCATAAAAAACCATATCATGAAACGTTCATCATTATTCTTGTTTGTTATTCTATTTACATTTGTTTCTAGACCATTATTCTCTCAGGAGAATTCAAAAATAAAAACGCTGATTGTAGACGGACAAAATAACCATGAGCAATGGCCAAAAGTTACCGTCATGCTAAAAGAATTTTTAGAAGAGACAGGTTTGTTTTCTGTTGATGTTATGCGTTCTGGTTACACTTGGAAAGGTGAAGAATTTATTGCTGAATTCCCCATTGAAAGTTTGGCAGCTACCATTGCTTTAGAAAAACCGCAGACTGATCCTGATTTTAGTCCTAATTTCTCAAAATACGATGTTGTTATTTCAAACTTCGGATGGAACGCAGCCGACTGGCCAGAAGCAACTAAAAAAGCTTTTGAAGCCTATGTTGAAAATGGTGGTGGTTTAGTCGTTTTTCATGCAGCTGACAATTCATTTCCAAAATGGGAAGCCTATAATAAAATGATTGGACTCGGTGGTTGGGGGGATCGCACCGAAAAAGATGGTCCTTATGTCTATTATAATGATGCCGGGGAATTAATTCGTGATGAAACTCCTGGTCCAGGTGGTGCTCACGGGCCTCAAAGCGAATATCAGATTCAAATACGTAATGCTGAACATCCTATAACCGTAGGCATGCCTGAAGTATGGATGCATACCAAAGATGAATTATACAATAGTTTGCGCGGGCCAGCTGAAAACTTGGAGGTTTTAGCAACTGCCTATGCTGATCCAAACAATAAAGGAACTGGCAGACATGAACCAGCACTTATGACTTTGACTTATGGTAAGGGTCGTATTTTTCACAACATCATGGGTCATATCGACTATTCTGTAAATTGTGTTGGATTTATTACGACAATGCTTAGAGGTACAGAATGGGCAGCAACAGGTAAAGTAACGCAAGAGATTCCTAATGATTTTCCAGACGCAGATACTTCAAGTTCAAGAGAGTTTGACAAATAAACTTCCGTAATTACCCTGAGAATAGCTTTCAAGGTGGGAAAAACGGATACCGACCAACTAGTCTTTTTAATATTTTCTATTGATAGTCAACAAACACGAGCTTCCGTTTTAAAGTGTGAAAAAGTCGATCTACAACACTATTTACAATACCTCATCGACGAAAAGTAGACTTAACAGACTGATCAGTTTATTAGTATTTAAATCTATTTCTTTTTCAAAATTTAAAATCTAGTAAATAATAGCATTTCTATACCACCGTTAGGGGAATCTTAATATTTGTTATTACCCCGTCTCCATTTTCTAAATTAGAAAATGAAAAGTCGAAATTGTCTTCAAATAAAGTTTCTAATCTTTCCTTAATATTTGGAATTCCCATTCCCGTATCACCATTCTTAACAGAAATAGGCACACCATTGTTTTGAATTCGGATCATTAACCATTTATCAATTCGCGAAATAGATAAGTTCACCTTCAGATTTATCGAATCATAAGAATACCCATGTTCAAATGAATTTTCCAGAATAGGTTGAAGCAACATACTGGGAATCATGGCCTCTTGTACTTCTGCTTCTATTTCACTCTCAACCAATAAATGATCTGAAAAACGAATTTGCATAATTTCAATATACTTATTCAGAATACTTATTTCTTTACTTACTAGAACCATATTTTCGTCTTTTACCAACAGTACTTCTCTTAAAAGATCTCCCAAATTACCTATCATATGCTGCGCTTTGTACCCATCTTCTTCAATAAGTGAGGAAATACTATTCAAGGTGTTGAATAAAAAATGTGGATTTAGCTGCGATTTTAACGCTTGCATTTTGACATCTTGTAATTGTCTAGCCAATTGCGTCTTTTGAAGTTCAGACTTGCTAATTTTCTGCACATAATAATATGCGTAAATAATACTTACAAAACCTCCGTAAGCTAAGAAATTCAATGTGGAGGCGTACAAATTGGTTATAAATGTAGCCCTACTAAATACGTCGAATGAGTCTCCGTAGACAATATGATTATAGGTGATATTCAGAAAGACGACTAAAAAAGAGTACAATAGTGAAAATACGAAATGTATGCCAATACTACTTAACCAACTTAAATTTTGAGCAATCACTTTTTTTGTTGCAACAAGTATCAAGAGAAGTAACGGGGGGATAATAATAAAGTTGAGCAAAATTGGTCCGAATATATACAGCCAGGTGCTATCAATGTAGCCTGGCTCTTCTATAAGTTTTAAAATAATTCTTCGAGAAATGTAAATCACATGATAAAGGGCCATATAGCCCACTAAGATTCCAAATAACTTCTTATCTATTCTATTCTTCATTCTTTGATACCTACTTTTTTTAGAAAGCCTTGTCGATATCCTTTGCTTACGCGAATTAATTCTCCATTAGGCATTTTTACATCCAACTCACCATAGTCCGAATTGATTAATTCAACAATATAGGAGAGATTTACAATACTTGATCGGTGAATTCTTATAAAAACTTGAGGGTCTAGTCCTTGTAGAATTCTTTGCATCGACTCTCTTACCACGTGTTTTGATCTTTCAGTATAAATCTCAATATAGTAGTTAGAAGCCTTAATATATCGTATATCGCTTGTGTTTATAAAAAGCGTTTTTTTCTTATCAGGGATAGGTATTCGATTTTTGTAAGAAGCTTTGATGTTCTTTGAGCTAAGGCCAACAGCATCAAGTAGATCGGCTAATTCCCTTGTTTTGCCTTTTTCTAAAGTGGCTATTGCATTGTGTAAAGACTTATAAAAGCGTTTTTCTGTGTATGGTTTCAAAAGATAGTCAAACGCATATACCTCAAATGCTTTTATAGCATAGGAATCGAATGCCGTGACAAATATTACTAAAGGAGGCGCTTGATTTAATGATTCCAAGACCTGAAAACCAGTCATGTCCTTTAATTGAATATCCAAAAAAACGATATCAAATTTTAAGGAATTAATTTTAAGTATAGCCTCTCTACCTGTTCCCAAAGCGCCGCCAACTTTAACTTTGTTGATACTACTCAACAATCTTTCCATGCGTTTTCTAGCCAGCGGTTCATCGTCAACAATTAGTACAGAGATCATCTGATTGTTCATGCTCAGCTCTTTTTGAAAAAAAATATTTAGTCATCCGCTTACAATGTATATAAAATAGTTGTTCTTATCCTTTCTTACTTCTATACAAATCTTTCAAAAATCCATTCGCAGCAAGAAAAGGTTGATTGACATCAAAAAAAAGTACCCTACATTCAATTTAGACAGGGAAAGAAGGTTAATAAGATATATTTATCAAAAATTTATAAAACATAATGTCATGAAGAATAAACTATTTCTATGTATTTGTATTATTGGTGCAATTTTTTCAAGTTGTGATAGTAAAGATGATCCTGCACCTGAAACCCCTTTAGAGCCTTTTATAGGAAGTGGAGACAATCTTCCTAGTAACTGTAATGTTGAATTAGTATCTGTTGACAAAATTACTGCTGATGAGGTTACCGAAAGCGCAGCGATAGGTGATTATTTCATTACTCTTAAAAGTGTCAACACCGTAAAAGAAAAAGTTTCAGTTGAAGTACTTTATTTTGTCGGTCGTACAGCTGTTGAAACCGTAGCTGTATCTTCAAATGGAAATGTTGGTATTGATGAGACTATTGAATTCAAAATAAGTAGTGATAAAATTAATACTGAGGAAGATTGGAATTGTATTCAGTATTTCGTCAAAGCTGAAGTAGAGGGTTCGAATGATTGTGAATGGGATGGTAATGATTGTTAAATCAGAATAATAGTTCGCTAAGTGCGGAGATTCGCTCTAGTTCTAGACCTTAACATTTTTAAGCTTATGCAGCTCAAATAAACCGAAATCGGTTTGCGCGCAATATCATATACCAAATAAAAGCGGCCCATAACCATAGTACCAGTAAATAGATCAAACACAATATAACTGTTGACGTTATAGCCGGACTTAAAAGATGCCAGACTACCCCTCCAATAACAAACCCAAAACCCCAAGCCATACCTGAACCAATTAAAGCAGTCCACGTCCAATCGCCATGCCATTTTTTAATAGATGGGTATGATGAAAATAGAAAACTTACAGCATAATAAAGTCCGATGCCCAAAAAACCCATACTAAAAAGACCAACAACAAAGCTTAGGATTGCAGATATTGCAGAAAATTTCGTGGTAAATGCCAAGGATTCCCAAAATTCGAGCATTGCATAGGTTTTTGATGAGACAAGAACGTAAAAAAGGGCTTTTACGTATACTCAATTCTGGCTTTTTCTAAAATATATAGTCTAAGAGGAAATCATACCTATATGAAAAAGTGCTTCGCCTTGATTAACTACCGCCTGATGGTTAACGCAGAAAACATAGCCATCGAAAGTCGCTTTAATTTGCTTCGTACGTTTAGCAAAAGTGTCGGTAATAATGCCTAAAACTTGCCCTTTAATAATCTCGCTACCATTGGTTATTTTAGGAATAAACATTCCTGCTGTGGGTGCACGAAGCCATCTTCTCTTTTCTAAATGAATCGTTTTATTTCGTTCTACATATTTAGGTGCTGTGATTGCCGTCATCCCAAAATGCTTTAATACATTCAAAATGCCCTGCATACCTTCCAAAATAGAATAGTCATCAAAACGCATACTTTCGCCCGCTTCGAAAACCACCGTTGGTTTTTTCATATGATAGGCAGCATTACGAAAAGAGCCTTTTATCAGTTTGGAAGGAAAAGAAATTGGGGCGTTAAAAACCTCGGCAAGTTTTTGGCTCATGGTGTCTTCAGCTGTATAACGAATTTGAGGAAAATTATGTCGTTGCCCACCACCGGTATGCAAATCAATTCCATAATCAATTTGATGCATAATTTCACGCACATAGTGATATGCAATTCGGCTAGCCATTGAGCCCGTTTTAGTACCGGGAAAACTTCGATTTACATCTTTTCCGTCAGGAACATCTCTAGAGTAGTGAATAAAGCCAAAAATATTTAGAATAGGAACCGCAATAACAGCACCTTTCTCTACCTCAAAGCGCTTCTCATCTAACATGCGACGCACTATTTCAATACCATTGATTTCATCACCATGCAAACCCGCCTGCAATAAAATAGTGGGACCAGGCTTTTTTGCATTATAAACGTATACTGGAATATCAATTAAAGTACCCGTAGGCAAACGATCAATACTAATTTTTAGGAGTTTATCTTCTCCAGGAGAAACAGTTTGACCTCCAATAATAATCTCTTTATTTTCTTCTTCGACGACCATTCTTTTCAACAAATTTTACAATTTCTTTGGCAATATTTATTCCGGTGGCAGCTTCAATGCCCTGTAATCCGGGAGAAGCATTAACTTCAATCAATAAAGGTCCTTTTTTAGAGCGAATCAAATCGACTCCCGCAACACCTAAGCCAATGTGCTTGGTCGCGTTTAATGCGATAAACTTCTCTTTAGGAGATAATTCTACCAACGTTGTCGTTCCTCCGCGATGCACATTAGAACGGAATTCCCCAACTTCACTCGAACGTTTCATACTTGCTATTATCTTATTTCCAACAACGAAAATACGGATGTCTTCTCCATTGCTTTCTTCAATAAATTTTTGCATCAGAATACTCGTGTCCATTTTATAAAATGTATCTAAAATTGACTTGGCTGATTTTTTAGTTTCTGCCAAAATCACACCTAAGCCTTGAGTGCCTTCTTGAAGTTTTATGATTACTGGCGCACCCCCCAATATTTCAATTTGTTCTTTAATATTATCAGGATTAATAGAAAATAAGGTTTCTGGTATAGGAATGCCTTTTCTTGCCATTATTTGAAGTGTTCGAACTTTATTTCTAGCCCGAAGGATACTTAGCGATCGTGCAGTACTGAAGATACCATTCATCTCAAATTGCTTTACAATTGCAGCACCATGCCTTGAGACTTTTGCTCCTATTCGCGGTATAATGGCATCAAAAGAATTTGTAATTTCTTCTTCACCCAAATAAATTTGTGGTTTGCCATTGCCTAATTTTACCGAGCATTTGGTGTGGTCAATACGTTCAATATAATGGCCTAATTTTTCAGCTTCTTCTGTTATTCTTTTGGTAGAATAAACATTCATACTGACAGAAAGCAATCCGATATCCATGGTTAGTGCTACAGGTTTGGTTATGTACCTAAATATCGGTCAAAAAAACTATACTTCGATAAAATTGTATATAACTTTAATCAATTTATTGGCCTAAGTGTTTAATTAATAGTTCAAATTTCCATCGTTTTCGTGAAATATGTTAAACGCAAATTCAATCTTCTTTAAATTCCTTCCAAATAGCATACTAAAGCCGTTCAAAGTTTGTTAGTAACTTGGTTCTGCTGTATTTTTGTAAAGCTAAACAATCAACAAATGAGTGCATTAATAAAATCGTCGCTTGCCCGTAAAGTAGTTATGGCCTTATCAGGTCTTTTCTTGGTTTTCTTTTTAGGACAGCATTTTGTAATCAATGTAACCTCTGTAATTGCGCCAGACACTTTTAATACTTGGTCGCATTTTATGGGGTACAATCCTTTAGTGCAATATATTCTGCAGCCTGTTTTGATTGCTGGGGTAATTATTCACTTTTTTATGGGTATAGTTTTAGAGTTACAGAATCGTTCAGCACGAGGGGCTGTGAAATATGCTAGTTATAAAGGAAGCGCAAATGCTTCTTGGATCTCTCGTAACATGATTATAACAGGTTTAGTAGTGCTTGCTTTTATAGGTTTGCACATGTATGATTTTTGGGTACATGAAATGGCTTATAAATATGTCGAAGCAAACCCAGAAGATCCAACACGTTACTACGAAGAAACGGTTCATAAATTCGAGCCTTTTTGGCGAACTGTAATTTACGTCATCTCTTTTGTTCTATTGGCATTGCACCTTTTACATGGTTTTGCCTCCTCATTTCAAACGATGGGCATCAACAATAAATATTCGTCAGCAATAAAAATGTTCACAAAGATATATGCGATTGGAATTCCAGCAGGTTTTATTTTCATCGCATTGTATCACCACTTTAATCAGATAATAAACTAAGTATGGGCATATTGGATTCAAAAGTTCCAAAAGGGCCGTTGGCCGATAAATGGACCGAATATAAAGATCATATTGATCTCGTAAACCCTGCCAACAAACGAAGTATTGATATTATCGTTGTAGGTACAGGTTTAGCAGGTGGGGCAGCCGCTGCTACCTTAGCAGAATTAGGTTATAACGTGAAAACATTCTGCTATCAAGATTCTCCAAGACGTGCGCATTCGATTGCAGCCCAAGGAGGTATTAACGCAGCGAAAAACTACCAAGGTGATGGTGATAGTAACTACCGCCTTTTTTACGATACTGTAAAAGGTGGTGATTACCGTTCTCGCGAGGCGAACGTTTATCGTTTGGCCGAAGTATCTGGTAATATAATTGACCAATGTGTTGCGCAAGGAGTTCCTTTCGCACGTGAATATGGAGGTTTATTAGACAACCGTTCTTTCGGTGGAGTGCTCGTTTCTAGAACTTTTTACGCCAAAGGTCAAACTGGGCAACAATTATTACTAGGAGCATATTCTGCAATGAACCGCCAAATCAATCGAGGTAAAATTAAATCTCACAACCGTCATGAAATGATGGATTTGGTGAAGGTAGACGGAAAAGCACGAGGCATAATCGCTCGTAATTTGGTGACTGGAGAAATTGAACGTCATTCAGCACATGCGGTTGTTTTAGCGACTGGTGGTTATGGAAATGTATTTTTCCTTTCTACCAATGCAATGGGAAGTAATGTAATGGCAGCATGGCGAGCTCACCGTAAGGGTGCTTTCTTTGCCAACCCTTGCTATACGCAGATTCACCCAACCTGTATTCCAGTTTCAGGTGAACACCAATCGAAATTGACCTTGATGTCAGAATCTTTACGAAATGATGGGCGTATATGGGTGCCCAAACGCAAAGAAGATGCGCAAGCCATTGCTCAAGGAAAACTAAAACCTACCCAGTTAGGGGAAGGAGAACGTGATTATTACTTAGAAAGAAGATACCCTGCTTTTGGAAATTTAGTTCCTCGTGATGTTGCATCTAGAGCTGCAAAAGAGCGTTGTGATGCCGGTTTTGGCGTAAATAAAACTGGAGAAGCTGTTTATTTAGATTTCGCAGCAGCAATTACACGCTATGGAAAAGAAAAAGCTTTGACCTCAGGAATTAAAAATCCTGATGACAAGACTATTCTTGAATTAGGAGAAGCCGTTATAGAAGAGAAGTATGGAAACCTCTTTCAGATGTACGAAAAAATCGTAGATGAGAATCCGTATAAAACACCCATGATGATATATCCTGCGGTGCATTATACCATGGGAGGTTTATGGGTTGATTATAATTTACAAACAACCGTACCTGGATGTTACTCTGCAGGAGAAGCTAATTTTAGTGACCACGGTGCAAACCGATTGGGCGCCTCTGCGCTGATGCAAGGTTTAGCCGATGGATATTTCGTTTTACCATATACCATCGGAGATTACTTGTCCGCTGATATTCGTACTGGTGCTATCCCTACAGACTCTCCAGAATTTGATACTGCTGAAAAAGAAGTTCGAGAACGTATCACAAAACTTATGGCAGCTAAAGGAACTCATTCCGTAGATTACTATCATAAGATTTTAGGTAAGATTATGTGGAACAAATGTGGTATGAGCAGAAATGCAAAAGAACTACAAGAAGCTATTGATGAAATATCTGCTTTGCGAGCTGATTTCTGGGAAAATGTAAAAATACCTGGAAAAGCTGATGGTATGAACCAAGAATTAGAGAAGGCAGGTCGGGTAGCCGATTTCCTTGAGCTAGGTGAATTGTTTGCAAAAGATGCGCTAACAAGAAACGAATCTTGTGGTGGACACTTTAGAGAAGAATACCAAACTCCGGAAGGAGAAGCGATGCGTGATGATAAAAATTTCAAATTTGTATCCGCTTGGGAGTATAAGGGTGAACCTAAAGATGCCGTTCTTCATAAAGAAGATTTAGTATATGAGAATATTGAGTTGAAAACTAGAAGTTATAAATAAGTAGCTATGAAGTTGAATCTAAAAATATGGCGTCAACAAGATGCCAAAAGTAAAGGTAAAATGGTTGATTACTCCTTAAAAGGAGTTGAAGGCGATATGTCTTTTTTAGAAATGCTAGACATCCTTAATGAGCAACTCATCAATGAAGGAGATGAACCGGTAGTTTTTGACCATGATTGTCGCGAAGGAATTTGTGGCTCATGCTCATTAATGATTAACGGTGAACCTCATGGGCCAGATAGAATGATCACTACCTGTCAGTTACACATGCGAAAGTTTAAAGATGGTGATACAATTGTAATCGAACCCTTTAGAGCAAAAGCATTTCCTGTTATTAAAGATTTAATGGTAGACCGCAGCTCATTCGACCGTATTCAGCAAGCCGGAGGCTACATTTCAGTACCTACTTCTGGTAATACGCAAGATGCGAATTCTATTCCTATTGACAAGCATGATGCTGATGATGCTTTTTACTCGGCAGCTTGTATTGGTTGTGGCGCTTGTGTAGCAGCTTGCAAGAATGCTAGTGCTATGTTGTTTACCTCAGCTAAAGTATCTCAATATGCTTTATTGCCCCAAGGTCAAGTAGAGGCAACAGAGAGAGTACAAAATATGGTACGCCAAATGGATTTAGAGGGATTTGGCAATTGCACAAACACAGGTGCATGTGAAATAGAATGCCCTAAAGGAATTTCTTTAGAGAATATAGCACGTATGAATCGTGAGTTTTATAGTGCTAGTGTGAAAGGGTAAAACTTAAATTCTAACTAACAAATCCCAAATTCCAATTGCTGGAGTTTGGGATTTTTTGTTTTAACTTTTATTTCATTAGAAGAAAACTAAATAAGTAGCTCAATTCCAATAATTCATTATTTTTATAGCTCTAGATTGTATAAATGACCTCTTTTAAAAGTAATCATACGCCTAAACTTCCAAATTTACCAACCTCGATTTTTACCATAATGAGTAGGCTTGCAGCAAAGCATAATGCTATAAATATTTCTCAAGGGTTTCCAGATTTTGATACCGACCCTGTTTTGGTTGAATTAGTTGCAGCAGCAATGCGCGCAGGCCATAATCAGTATGCGCCCATGGCCGGAATTTATTCATTTAGAGAAGCTATTTGTTCTAAAATAGAATCACTTTACGGAGCAATCTATAAACCAGAATCTGAAATAACTATTACCTCAGGAGCAACTGAAGCTATTTATTCAACAATTAGTGCTTTCGTTTCACCTGGTGAAGAAGTGATTGTAATAAAACCCGCTTATGATTGTTATGAGCCAGCAATTCTAGCGAATGGAGGAATACCTGTTTTTATACAACTAAATAACAAAGATTTTAAAATGGATTGGGTTGATTTTCGAAGTAAAATCACTCCGAAAACGCGCATGGTGATCATCAATACACCACACAACCCGAGTGGTACCATATTTTCTAGAGAAGATATGCTTCAATTGCAAGAAACCTTGAAAGACACCCACATTATATTATTAAGTGATGAGGCCTATGAACACATTGTTTTTGACGGATTAGTTCATGAGAGCGTCGCAAAATACCCTGAATTAGTATCAAGAAGCGTTATTTGTGCTTCCTTCGGAAAAACATTTCACACCACCGGTTGGAAAATGGGGTATTGTGTTGCTCCAAACGAATTAATGAAAGAGATTCAAAAAATACATGAATTTAACGTCTTTAGTGTAAGTCACCCGATGCAAAGAGCCCTTAACGATTATTTAAAAACTCCGGATCACTATTTAGCTTTAAATGCTTTTTTTCAGAGAAAACGCGACTTATTTCTTGAAGGACTGAAAAACTCGCGTTTTACTTTTACTCCATCTCAAGGCACTTACTTTCAATTACTTAATTATTCTAAAATCACAAATGAAGGTGATGTTGACCTTGCCAAACGTTTAACTATTGAGCATGGTGTTGCGAGTATACCTATATCTGTATTTAATGAAGATCAACTAGATCAAAAAAACTTACGGTTTTGTTTTGCTAAGAAGGATGAGACTTTAGAAAAAGCCACGAAAATACTTTGCAATCTTTAGGAACTCGTCATTGCAAGGCAAAAACCAAATTACTGAAGCTTCACGGTTATTTTCAATAGATTATCGCAATTTTATCAAGCGTATTGCATGTTAAAAGCTCGTTATGACATCTTATTTCAAAGCAGCGTTCACTTTCGTCATAAACGCGCCAATTTTGCTTGGTTCTAACCAACGCGTAACGACCAACAAATCATGCTCTTTATCAATAACAATAAAGTTACCCCCAAAACCTGCGGCGTAGTAGATGTTTTCTGAAAGTCCTTCCCAATGACGACTTCCGTTCTTATTAAGCCACCACATATACCCATAGTTTACATTGGGGGTTGATGGAGTAATTGCTTTTTTAATCCAGCTTTCGCTGATGATTTGTTCATCCATCCATTTACCATTGTTTAGAAAAAGTAATCCGAATCGAGCCATATCTTCCGCACTAATAAATAGACCGGCACCCGAATGCCCTCCACCAGTTACTGATTTCATTTGTAGTCCGTCGACTTCGGTCCATGCATGCTCATAACCATGCCATCGCCATGTGGTCGAAGCTCCAATTTTATCCATTATATTCTCTTTTAGCACCAAAGGCATCGGTTTGCGCCAAACATGTGTTAGTGAATAGGCCAAAACATTTACGCGCACGTCGTTGTATTCCATAAAGGATCCTGGTTCTTTAGGTTTTTCGAATTTCCAATCGTCAATACCTCCTTCTTTTGGTGGTCGATCAGCCCAATCTTTACCACCCCAAATTTCACCAGACCATGCTGAATTTTGCTGTAGTAAATGTTCCCAAGTGATTTTTGAATTATGCTCTCCATCGAAAGTACCATCCCATATATAATCTCCAACTTTATTTTTTGTGCTAGAAATAAGACCTTTGTCTTCAGCCAAACCTGCCATGGTAGACAAAAAGCTTTTGGTTACGCTAAAGGTCATATCCACACGCTTGGTATCTCCCCATTGTGCAACAACATATCCATTTTTTAAGATAATGCCCGCAGGACCTCCACGCTTTTTCGTGGGACCTAAAATTTTATGAAAAGGCTCTTTTTCAAAACCTTTTAAAATAGCAATTCGCAAATCACGAGAACCCGAATATTCATTTTCTTTGGCGAAATCAACCGCCTCTAGCAGCGACTTTTCATTGATCTTAAAGTCATCTGGTTTCTTTTCTTCCCATTTTGCATTTGGCTCGGGAAAGTAATACTCTTTTTGAGCAAAACAGAGTGTAGATACCAATGTAAATAGCAGAATACATATTATGTTTTTCATTTTCTTAATTTAATATTAATCAACCGAAAAAGTTAGCTAATTCAAATCGCATTAACCAATCGGTTTGTTTGTCTTTTCCAATATAATATGGATGGGTATCAAATTTTGAAAATCCAAATTTTTCGTAGAATTGAATAGCAGCTAAATTATGTTCCCAAACCCCTAACCAGATATATGTTTTATTTTGTTTTGAAGCTAGTTTTAGCACCTCCTGAAGCATAATTTTCCCTAGGTGCTGCCCTTGAAATTTTTCCAAGACATAAATACGTTCTAACTCAATTGCCTCTTTTGTTTTAATATCAGTTTGCGCCTCATCAATGTTTAACTTAAAATAACCAACCAAAGCTGCATTCTTAAATACAAAATAGAATGCAGCTCTTTTATCTTGTAACTGATGCAACATATTTTGTTTTTCAAAAGCAACAGAAATATATGCTTTAAAATCTTCAGGGTTGTTGTCCTTCTCAAAAGCATCTATAAAGGTCTTCTTTGAAATATGTACAAGTTGATCGATATCGGAAAGAGTACATTTTTTAAACTGAAGCTGCATTTTGGTACTCACTTTTTTGATAAAAGTAATCGGTTTTACCATAGATTACAACTACCCTGTAAGTTATCCAAATAGTTTTGCGCGATGATCGAGAATTAAATGCTTTCATGCTTGTCTCGAAGCAATTTACATGAATTTAGAAATAAAAAGAAAGAATTAGATTCTAGCCTTTGCTGAAATAAATAAAGCACGGTCGCGGGAATAACAATAAAATAATGGTAAAAAAAAGCAGCCTTTGGGGAAGCTGCTTCGTACTAAAAATTTAAAATCTTATAGCATAAATAGCTTTCGTGCTAAGCGCACAATGCCGCTTAAGAAATCGTTATTATATACTTGAATTTTTTGACGTTTAGGTACTCGTTTCATTTGGGCTTCCATATGTGAATAGGTTTAAAAACTAGATTTGGAATTGCTAATTTTCTGATTAAATACAATGTAAAGGTAGTATCTAACGGAAGTACGACGAAACTATTGTTGTGAACTGCACTCAAACTGTTGTGAAAAATATGAGGTGTTCATTTATTCGATGAACTACTTAAATTAGGTTGCTAGATTATGTTTAAATAAAGAAAGTCCTAAATCATTAAGGTTGATTTAGGACTTTCTAATTTGGTATTGTATTCAATTCTGCTAAAACCCAAGGTCAAGATCTTCTTCTTCGCCTTCAGCATCTTTTTTAGCATCTTCGAATATCTTATCACAGTCTAATTCAATAGACATTCCACTAGGTCTTGCAAAAGCACCATCAGAAATACCCAAATCTTTATTCTCATAATTCTTTTTCATGTACACTCCCCATATCGGAAGTGCCATGGCAGCTCCTTGGCCATATGTTGTTCTATTAAAGTGTATGGATCGTTCTTCTCCGCCTACCCAAACACCAGTCACTAAATTAGGTACCATACCCATAAACCAACCGTCACTATTGTTCTGCGTTGTGCCTGTTTTGCCTGCAATAGGGTTTTTAAATTGATAGGGATAACCCGTTATAATTTCATCGTATTCAGGTTTCCATTTGTTAACTCCTACAGTTCTTAATCTGATTCCAGAGCCGGATTGCGTAACGCCTTGCATCAAATCAACCATGGCATAAGAAACTTCTTTGCTCAAGACGTCTTTGGTTTCTGGTACATACTCGTACAAAACGGTACCATTTTTATCTTCGATGCGCGTAACCATCACAGGCTTTACGTATACACCTTGATTTGCAAACATACCATAGGCGCCTACTATTTCATAAACGTTAATATCGACGGTACCTAAAGCGATAGAAGGTACTTCTGGAATATCTGCGGTTATTCCAGCATTTTTAGCAATTGAAACCACCGATTTTGGACCTACTCTATCGATCAACCGTGCCGTAATTGTATTTTTTGAATTTGCCAATCCATCTTTTAGCGTATATGCCTTACCAGAAAAATTACCATTTGCATTATCAGGGCACCAAGCTTCTGTATTTCCATGTGTTCCAGCAGCAATACAATGTTGTGTGTCAGGCAATGTGTCACAAGGAGATAAACGCAGTTGGTCAATAGCAGCTGCATATACAAAAGGTTTAAAAGTTGAACCACCTTGACGCGCTCCTTGAATTACATTATCATACTGAAAGTGTTTGTAGTCGATACCCCCAACCCAAGCTTTTACATGACCTGTTTGTGGCTCCATCGACATCATCGCTGTTCTTAAGAACGATTTGTAGTAGCGAATAGAGTCCATCGGAGTTAAAATAGTGTCTTTTTCGCGGGTTTCGCTCGTCCAATCGAAAACGCTCATTTCTCTTTTCTTTGTAAAAGATGCTCGAATTACTTCTTCTGATTTCCCTTCTTTTTTCATTTGGCGCCATCGATCAGAGTTTTTTACAGCCCGCTCCATTATAGCATCAATCTCACTTTTTTCCAAATCTAAAAAAGGAGCTGATTTATTACGTTCAGGCGTATTTTGAACAAAAAACTCCTTTTGTAATTTTTGCATGTGCATATCAACCGCTTCTTCGGCATTGGCTTGCATTCTTGAGTCGATTGTTGTGTAAATTCGTAGTCCATCTAAATACAAATTCCATTTGTCACGTTCTCCTTTTAAAGCGGGTTTCGGGTTTTTGGCAATCCAACTATTCATGAACTTTTGCAAGTTCATTCTAAAATAAGTTGCAATACCATCACGGTGCGACTCAGGGTTATAGTTCAAGTCAATCGCTAATGCTTGTAATGAATCTTTCTCTTTTTCAGAGATATATTCATATCGCTCTAGTTGTCTTAAAACAAGATTTCTTTTGTTTTGTGTTCTTTCAAGGCGTCGCAACGGATTATATAATGAAGAATTCTGTAACATACCTACCAGCATAGCTGATTCTTCTACCTTCAAATTTTTTGGTTCTTTACCAAAGTATATTCTAGACGCAGATCGAATGCCATCGGCGTTGTTTCCAAAATCATAAATATTAAGATACATTTTAATGATTTCTTCTTTGGTATATCTACGCTCTAATTGCGTTGAGATTACATATTCTTTTGCTTTCTGTTTTATTCTTGCAATAGGGTTTCTTGATCTTGTACCCACATAAATTTGACTTGCTAGTTGTTGTGTGATTGTACTACCACCGCCTCGATTTCCTAGGTAGGCAAGGGCTCGTAAAGTTCCGAACCAATCAATACCTGAATGATCGTAAAAACGAACATCTTCGCTAGCAATTAATGCATCTACTAAATTCTTAGGAAGTTCTTCATAGGGCACATCTGTTCTATTATCGTCTAAATAAAATTTGCCTAATAATTGATCATCAGAGGAAATAATTTGCGAAGCCAAATTTGTCTGTGGATTTTCAAGAGCTTCATAACTAGGCAATGGTCCTAACCAACCTTGTGCTGCGGAAAAAAATAAAAGAAATACAGCGAGTACTCCAATTCCGAAGATTATCCAAAACCATTTTATTATTTTAAAAAAGGAAGGTTTTCCCTTTTTCGTTGACCGCGAGACCGATTTCTTTACGGCTTTTGCCATATGCTTACTTATTACTTTTTATAATTTCAAAACCTACATCCGTAATTCCTTCGAGATTTTCAACTCCGTTGACTTTACCATTTTTACGCATTGCATGGGCTAATCGTAAGGTATATACGCCCGAAGTTGGAAAAACGATGTTTTCCTTATACCACAATTTGTTTTCTTTAATGCTACCATAACCCTTACCCAACCATGAACCATCAGGCAATGCCATTTCATATTCTAAGGTGTCAGTAACGACTTCTCCATCTGGAAAATTAAGTTCAGCAATTAAAAAAAGATTGTTAAATGAAAATGAATTATCATTTCTAACATTAATAAACATATCATGCTTTTGCAGGGTGTCAATTTCTGAGAATGTAAACTCAATAACATCATCTTTTGCCCATGAACCATTATCAGTTGCATCAAAGTCAGATTTTACTAAAGCTTCACTACATGAAAACGCCGTCAAAAAAAGTACAATTGCAAGCAAAATCTTAGGCATTTTTTGGTCGACTATTAGATGGTTTGGAATTTTTATTTTTGCGCCGACGGTTATTCTGGCTATTTCCCTTTTTTTGATTTTGACTCTGCCGTTGATTAGGATTGCCTCCACTTTTTCCTTTTCGGTTTTTATTGCGATTTCGATTACGGCTGTTTTTACTTCTTTTGGGTTTATCAAAACGAGTAAGGCTATCTTGCCCAACTACATTCTCAAAAACAACACGTTCTTCAATTTCTACTAAATTAACAATTGCATACTCTTCTAAGCTTGCAACTTTTTCTTTCTTTTTATTTTTTGCGATAATATCATTTACTTGTTCGGCTGAAAGCACGTGCCAGTTGGCCGGGTCTTCTTTATATGAAAACCAAAGTGTTGCTTTAAAAATATCTGTCTTTTGACAGAAAGCCAATCCTTTCTCGGTGAAGAGCTTGGTGTCTTGTGAAGGAAACTCTTTTAGTGCATCAAGGTATACATCTAATTCATAATTCAAGCAGCACTTTAATTTACCACATTGACCTGCTAGTTTTTGCGGATTCAAAGAAAGTTGTTGATACCTAGCTGCAGAGGTGCTAACTGATCTGAAATCTGTCAACCATGTAGAACAACAAAGTTCTCTTCCACAAGAACCTATACCTCCTAAACGCTGTGCTTCTTGGCGATAGCCAATTTGGCGCATTTCGATTCGAATACCGAAAGCTTTTGCCATATCTTTTATCAATTGACGAAAATCAACCCGCTCTTCTGCCGTATAGTAAAAAGTAGCTTTTGAACCGTCTCCTTGAAATTCTACATCAGAGATTTTCATTTGCAATTTCAAAATAATCGCTATCTCTCTGGCCCTTTTTTTAATTTCCTCTTCACGATCGCGACATTTCTGCCACATATCAATATCTTTTTGAGAAGCTTTTCGATATGCCTTTGGAAGTTCTGAATCTTTGAAATCAACCTTTTTACGCTTCATTTGAACTTTAACCAGTTCACCTGTAAGGGTAACCATGCCAATGTCGTGACCTGATGTTGCTTGTGTAGCAACAATATCTCCGATAGAAAGGGAAAGATTTTCTGAATTTCTAAAAAATTCTTTTCTACTATTTTTAAAACGCACTTCTATACAATCAAACGGTTTTTCACCATTTGGAAGCGACATATTTGAAAGCCAATCAAAAACTGTTAATTTATTACAACCATCGGTACCACAGGTGCCGTTATTCTTGCATCCTTGTGGTTGTCCGTCCTTGCCGGTCGAACAATTGCTACAACCCATATTTTATATGTTGGTTTGGCAAAATCTATCAAACTGTAAAAGATTTTAGACGGATTATTACCAAAAAAGGTTCATACTACATTTACTCTAACGTAAAGATAGCACAATTTATGCTGCCTTTGAAACCTTAAGTGAATACAAAAAAGAAAGCCTTTCTGAACCTAATCAGAAGGGCTTATTTTAAACTTATACCACATTATTCTGCCTCTCTTTTCGCAATCACTTCTTTCTCATCTGGAACGCTCATTACCAAATAAATAGCAAAACCCATAACAATCAAAACTATTCGAAAAACCCATCCCATTGTATCGCCCCAAAGATCAATCCAATTAAGAATTCTCAAATTGTAATCAAAAAAAGAAAGCACAATTGAAAAAAGGCCAAAAAAAACGGCCGCAAGTCCAAAGCCAGAAATTTTTGATTTAAGAGCATAATCCATAGCCATAAAAGTTTAGAAGTTCATCTTTTCTATAACGAGAGCTTAATTGATTTTGTTTGTTTTTTTCGACAAACAACAAAAAATACATACAAACTACAATAGATTTTTCCTGTTTTACTTTAGATATTCCTAGGAATAAAACTTTTAGCTAAATCGTTTATTCTATCACATCTGAATCTTCAATGTCGGGTTGATCATATTTAAAATAAAGAAAGAAACCCAACAATATAATCGTAATGCGAATAAGCCAACCTACGGTTTCACCAAAAAAGTCGATCCAAACCAATACAATTAAATCAAAAGGTAAAAAATAAAATAGTGTAGATAATATGCCAGATATAGCAATTACAAGGCCCAAGTTTGATATTTTAATCTTTGCTTCTCTATCCACAATTTGATAACCACTTTTTAAAACTAGCGCTTAAATTTAAGCACTTCAGATCGCCCTTTTTTAAAGATTTTATTACTCACAACTTTGCCTCTTCTTAGTTTTTTTTGTTCCTCAAAAGGTAGGTTATGTATTTCTTGGCAAGCCACCGAACAGCAATTATCCATTTTTTTTGCACACTTCTCACATTGAATAAAAAGCAAGTGACAGGCTTCATTGGCACAATTTTCATGGGTGTCGAACGGTTCGCCACATTGATGACAACTAGCAATAACATCATCTGAAATACGCTCTCCGCGGCGATGATCAAAAACAAAATTCTTGCCTTTAAATTTGTTTTCTAGTTTTCGTTTTTCCACCTGACGTGCATATTCAATAATACCGCCTTCTAGTTGGTACACTTGCTCAAAGCCTTTGTGCTTATAGTATGCGCTAGCTTTTTCACAACGAATACCACCCGTACAGTACATTACTAACTTTTTATCTTCTTTATGGTCAGCTAAGTCTTTTTCAATAATATCTAGTGAATCGCGAAATGTATCTACATCAGGTGTAATTGCATTTTTAAAATGGCCAATTTCACTCTCGTAATGGTTGCGCATATCTACCAAAACCGTATTAGGATCTTCAATAAGCTCGTTGAACCTTTCAGCATTAACATGAATACCTTTATTTGTTACATCAAATGTTTCATCATTCAAACCATCAGCAACAATTTTATTACGGACCTTTATTTTAAGTTTTAAAAATGATAGATTGTCTTGTTCAATCGCGACATTTAATCTTACATTTTTTAAGAATGAGATAGTATCTAAGTGCTGATTAAAACGTTTGAAGTTCTCAGCAGGAACTGATAACTGTGCATTAATTCCCTCACGAGCAACGTAAATGCGACCAAGCACATCAAGTTCATTCCAATGTATAAATAGATGATTTCTAAAAATAGAAGGGTTACCAATTAGCGCGTACATATAAAAAGAAATTGTAAGGCGTTCTTGCCCTGCTTCTTGGATAAGGGAAGCTCTTTCTTTCGCACTTAGTGTATTGTACAGTTGCATGCTATACCAATAGTTTTAAGTTAAAGAATGTTTGAACAGCAAAAATAGTAAAAAACTCGGCTAGATTCTACAAGCGAATAACAGCAACGTAAGCAGCAAGTATGAATTGACTGTAATAAAAAAGAGCCTCGAAAAATCGAGACTCTTTATCGGCCGTTTCATTTTTTTCTTCTTCATAGCAGTTTCAGAAAATTTAAAAAGAAAGAGGCCACCGTTGCCTATTGCCGTTCAAAACAATAGAAATATTTTGAGTTAGTTCTATCTATTTTTAAACAAGATGCAGCTTTTTTAAAAAGGTTGCGTCGCTCATTGTTATATGCAAAAAGAAATAGTAATTTAGCCTTACTTATTAAATGAGAAAACTATGAGTTCTGAAAAAGACGCAAAGCTAAAAGCCTTAAAGTTAACGCTTGATAAATTAGACAAAACCTACGGAAAAGGTGCTGTTATGAAGATGGGTGATAGCGTGATTGAAGATGTAGAAGTGATTCCTTCTGGTTCATTAGGTCTCGATATTGCATTAGGCGTAGGAGGTTATCCTAGAGGTAGAGTCGTTGAAATTTATGGTCCGGAATCATCGGGTAAAACAACTTTGACTTTACATGCTATTGCTGAGGCACAAAAACAAGGTGGTATTGCAGCATTTATTGATGCAGAACACGCTTTTGATCGTTTTTATGCCGAAAAGTTAGGTATTGATATTGATAACCTTATAATTTCTCAACCAGACAATGGAGAGCAAGGTTTAGAAATTGCTGATAATTTAATTCGTTCAGGTGCTATCGATATTGTAGTTATTGATTCGGTAGCTGCTTTGACGCCAAAGAGTGAGATTGAGGGAGAAATGGGAGACTCTAAAATGGGGCTTCATGCCAGACTAATGTCTCAAGCACTTCGTAAATTAACAGGCTCTATTAGTAAAACAAATTGTACCGTTATTTTCATCAATCAATTGCGTGAAAAGATTGGGGTAATGTTTGGTAATCCTGAAACTACAACTGGTGGTAATGCGTTAAAATTTTATGCTTCTGTTCGCTTAGATATTCGAAGATCTACTCAAATAAAGAATACTGACGGCGCAGTTCTTGGTAATAAAACTCGCGTTAAAGTTGTAAAAAATAAAGTTGCCCCTCCTTTCAGAACTACAGAATTTGATATCATGTACGGTGAAGGTATTTCTAAAGTTGGTGAAATTATTGATCTTGGTGTTGAGTATGAAATCGTTAAGAAAAGTGGTTCATGGTTTAGTTATGGCGACACTAAATTAGGACAAGGTCGTGATGCTGTTAAAGGCTTATTATTAGATAATCCAGAACTTTTTGAAGAACTTGATGGTAAAATACGAGAGGCGATTAGTGCTTTAAAATAGTACACACTTGTATTCATAGTACTTTTTATACGCAACCATTGCTGTTTATTTACATCTTAATAACAAAAATTGTTTGCTGATGAAGAAGTTCTTTTTCACATTCTTATTGGTTATGGCAATCTTTGCAACTAGTTCTTGTAGCAAAGATGACACCCCAAATTTTCATTTTGTGCCATTGCGTATTGTTAGTGCAGAACTACCTGAGTTTTTTAGTATAGATCAAACGTATCAAATTCGAGTTACATATAGTAAGCCTGATGCATGTACTAGTTTTGGTGGTTTTGATGTTACCCCGAAAGGAGTTTCTGCACGTAACGTTGTTGTTATTGGCACCAAACATTACGATGACGAAGCATGCGCCCAAACCGTAGTGGAAGAAACGGGCAGCTTTAATTTTAGGGTAGCTCAAACTGAAACTTATCTTTTTCGTTTCTGGCAAAGTGAAGATGCTGATGGAAATCAAGAGTACTTTGAAGTATTCGTTCCGGTAAGACAATAAAAAGAGCACCATAATATAACCAATACCATTTGAGTCAAGAAGAACTCATAAATTATTGTAAAAAAGGAGATCGAGAGGCACAAGCCCAACTATATAGAACTTATGCTTCTATATTGTTTGGTATCTGCCTCAAGTATTCACGCAATAAAACGGAAGCAGAAGACAATCTTCATGATTGTTTTATGACCATTTTTGATAAAATAGGCCAATATAGTGGAAAGGGGTCTTTTGAAGGATGGATTAAACGTATTGCTGTGAACACTACACTTCAAAAGTATCGAAAAGAAGAGCATTTGAATGTTGTTTCTGAAAATATGGAGAAAGAAGTTGAAGTTGATTCAGCCTATACTGACATCAACCTTCAAACACTCTTACAATTTGTACAAGAATTGCCAAATAAATATAGATTGACTTTTAACATGTATGTTTTAGATGGGTACTCTCACAAAGAAATAAGTAAAAAATTGGGAACCTCTGAAGGAACATCGAAATCAAATCTTGCTCGAGCAAGAATGATTTTAAAAGAAAAAATAATAAACGAACAAAATAAAGCCATCATCGCGCTACTTCTCTTCTTTGCACAAGATTTGATTTGACCGATGAAAAAACATCAAAATACTAACACCTTAGACCTAAAAAATGGGTAAAAAGAAATTAGACAATTTATTTCAAGAGAGGCTCAAAAACTTCTCAGAAATGCCTAGCGAAAGTGTTTGGCAGTCGATCGAAACCTCCTTAAATCAGAAAAAAAAATCTAGAAAACTAATTCCAATTTGGTGGAAATTGGGCGGTGTTGCTGCTGTTTTAGCAATAGCTATCTTCTTCATGAACCCGTTTAAGGAAAATGTTGTTGTAGAAAACCCTGCAGTTACCGATTCGGATACTTCTATTGAAAAAACAACTGAAGAAAATCAATTTGAGCAACCTTCATCAAAAGAGCTTGAAAATTCTATTTTAGAAAAATCAAAAGTTGCAGCTTCAGAAGATGAAAATAATTTGTTGCTTAAAGAACCGAACCTTAGCGTCAATCTGGTCACGAAAAGCTCTAATCTAAAAAATAATTCAAAAGCTGATGCTACCGAACAAAATGTAATTCAAAAGTTGAACGCACAAGATGCTCAAATTGTAAATAACGAATCAAATGACTCTTTAAATGCAAATGATATTACAGAAAGTACAACAATTACGAAGAAAACTGATTTAAAATTAGATCAAGAAACAACTTCCATTTTAAATAATGCTAGCAAACAAGATGTAATAGCTCAAACCAATGAAACTAGAAATCTTAATCTAGCTACAGAAAGTATAGTTAACGAAGAAGGTGAGAAAATTACGAAATCAGAGCAGCAAGCTAATAAAAAGTCAATTTTTGATGAAATTGCAAAACAAGATGTAGAAGATGAGGTTTTAGCTGAAAATTCTGCCAACAGATGGTCTGCAGGACCTAGTATTGCACCTGTATATTTCAACGCAATCGGCGAAGGTTCGCCGGTGCACTCCATTTTTGTTCCTAATTCGAAATCAGGTGATGTGACTTTGAGTTATGGTCTTTCAGTTGCATATGAAGTTAGCAAAAAGTTAAGTATTCGATCAGGTGTTCATAAGGTTGATTTTGGATACAATACCAATGATGTTGAGTTTTCTTCTTCGGTTGAAGCTGCAAGAAATCGTCAAATCGATAATGTAGATTATGCCTTAACAGCGAAAAACCTTGTTGTCAGCAGTAAATCTGCGAATCAGGTTGACAATTCGAATATTAACGCTGCACCTAATGAAGTGTTAGCGACTAGTGCCTCTCGTGATGGAGTAATGGAGCAACAATTCGGTTATATAGAAGTACCTGTTGAATTAAACTATGCCCTTATCGACAAACGGTTTGGAGTAAATTTAATCGGTGGCGTTAGTTCGTTATTTCTGATTGATAATTCTGTATCGCTTACTTCAGGAGATTTAATTACAGAAATTGGAGAAGCCAATAATATGAATTCGGTAAATTTTAGCACGAACGTAGGCTTTGGCATCAACTACAAATTTACTTCGAAAGTTAAATTAAATGTAGAGCCTGTTTTTAAATATCAGTTGAATACCTTTTCTGCAACTGATGGTTCTTTTCAGCCTTTTTCAGTTGGTATTTATAGTGGTTTGAGTTTTAGGTTTTAATTTGAATTTGAATTTACTTCAAATGCTAGGTTCAATTTTAGCTATGGAATAGATTTTGTTTAAATATGCGTCTAAAAATAAAGATATCTATTACATTGAGCGCTCTTGATGCTTAGGGGAAATGCATTAAAAACAACAAATAGAAGTTCTTGTATGCCCTCGAAATAACAGTAGTTACAACTGTTTAAACACTCACTTCATTTTTTTGTAATTCATTTAATATGACAGTTCGAACTTCTTCGCGAAGCGTTGATTTATCCGTCTCATCTAAAATGCCTGTTTTGAAGAATGGGTGCACTTTCGCTCGAAGCTTACCAGGACCACCGCTTAAAAATGTAAATGAAAATCTTTTTTTTCCATCAAAAAAAGTCATAGGCGCAATAGGAATCTTATGGGCAATTGCCATCTTAAATGCTCCATCTTTAAACTCATCTAATAAAATCGATTCATCGGGCACGCCACCTTCCGGAAAAATACAAATACTCATTCCTTGATTTAATCTGCGTTGGGCTCTGCGATATACTCCGGTTCGACTCTTGGTATTCTCACGATCTACCATTATACAAACGCGTTTAAAGAAAAAGCCGAACAGCGGAATTTTGGCTAACTCCTTTTTTCCAACAAAAACGAAGGGATTCTTACTAATATACAGCATCAACATAATATCAGTCATACTTGTATGGTTTGCAACAAGCATATAGCTTTCACCACGAACGAATTTTTGCTTTCGTATAACCTTTGGAGGACACCCCATTCCATACAAAATTGGTATCGCCCAAACGTTTCGCATCAACCAAAAGAATTGGGGATACCATTTATCTGAAAGTGTTGTAATCAACAAGAAAGGGAAGAATAAAATAATTAACACAGCAACCAAAAGGTAGAACCAAATACGGTACAGCGCGTGTCCGATATTTTTTATCAATTGAAGCATGACTTCAAAAATAAGTAATTGACTTCGTTATTTGCGATTTGTTTTACCTTTGCCATTTACAAAACAAATTCATGGCAAGAATACTTACAGGCATACAAAGTACGGGCGTACCACATTTAGGAAATATTTTAGGAGCAATCGTACCTGCCATTCAAATGGCTAAAAACCCTGAGAATGAATCATTTCTCTTTATTGCAGATATGCATTCGTTAACCCAAATAAAAAACGGAGAGGAACTCCGAAACAATACTTATGCAACTGCAGCTACTTGGCTTGCATTTGGTCTTGATATAAATAAAACCGTTTTTTATCGTCAAAGTGATGTTCCTCAGGTAACTGAGCTCTCTTGGTATTTAAGTTGTTTTTTTCCGTATCAACGTTTAACGCTAGCGCATTCTTTTAAAGATAAGGCAGATCGATTAGGTGATATAAATGCCGGACTTTTTACCTACCCAATGCTAATGGCTGCAGACATTTTACTATATGATGCCAATATTGTTCCTGTAGGAAAAGATCAATTACAACATATTGAAATGACTCGAGATGTTGCCTCTAGATTTCACGCGCAATTGGGCGACACCTTTGTTTTACCAGAAGCCAAAGTGCAAGAAGAAACGATGTATATTCCTGGTACTGATGGTGAAAAAATGAGCAAAAGCAAAGGCAATTTGATCAACCTATTTCAATCAGACAAAAAATTACGCAAACAACTTATGGGTATTCTTTCCGATAGCGTACCTATGGAAGAACCAAAAAACGCAGATACAGACACTACATTTGCTCTTTATAAAATATTAGCTTCAGAAAGTCAAATAAGCGAAATGCGCTCTAACTATGCTGCAGGAAACTACGGCTATGGTCATGCAAAACAAGCACTTTATGAGCTTATTTTAGATCATTTTGGCGAAGCTCGTGAAAAGTTCAATTACTTTATGAATCATCAAAGTGAAATTGATATCGCTCTTGCCCATGGTGCTGAAAAAGCGCAAAAAGTTGCGAATGAAGTTTTAGAAAGAGTTCGTAATAAGGTTGGTTACTAAGATTTTACTGTTAATTTTTTTTAGTATACGTTTCGCTTCGTACATTGATTATTCAACTTTACCGTCATGAATCAATTAAGTGTCCTCGTTTTTAATTTCGTTTTTTTGGTTGGATTAGTCTTATCTACAAGTGCTAAAAATTCTCTTAAAATTAAGCCGGGTTTTGAAAAGCCACAAACTACATCGAATCAAATTAGCGGTAAAGTAGTCGATAAAAGTACGGGAGAGCCCATACCCTATTGCAGTATCGCTTTAATATCATCAACTTTAGGAACTTCCACAAACGAACTCGGTGAATTCGTACTTGAAGTAGATAGTTTACCTGCTAAATTAGTTTTCTCACACTTAAACTATACGCAACAAAGTTTCGAAATTACAAGTAGTTCTAATGTCAAAATAGCTCTTTCTCCATTGACTACGGCCCTAGAAGAAGTTGTTGTGGAAGCTTCAAAAAAGAATTCTTTTGCTCTTGAATTGGCTAAAAAAGCATTTAAAAAAGCTGAACAAACTTCTAATATTGATAATTTTAGTCATGCTTTTTATCGACAAAAATCAAAAAATGGCGATGATTATTCTGAATTTTCAGAAATATTTTACGACATACGTTATGGTACTAATGGCATTGAAGATTGGAATATAGTCGAAGGCAGATACGCCTTAAAGGAAGATGCGGTATACAATAGAAATTACACCTTGTTTTCAAGAATTCTTAAACCATCGCAGCCAAAAACCGATGATTTATTACTACCATCGCATTCTAATTTTGAAGTATACTACGACTTAAAAGTCAATGACATTATTCAATCTGATCCTACAAAAATTGCAGTATTACTATTCAAACCCAAAAAATCAATTCAAACCCCTGCATTTGAAGGTGAGGTTTATATCGATATGAATACCCATGATATTTTGAAAATTAATTGGTCTTTGGCACGAGATGACTTAGATTTTGTAAGTCTTACCAACAAAAATAGTTCATGGAAAGATTATAAAATTTCTTATGAAATTGTCTATCGGCGCGATAGTTTTAAAAGGCCCTTACTAAATTATATAAAAGTTGATCAGACCTTTGATTATTATGTCGACAACAACTTGCAATCTCGTTCATCAACTACTTCTAACCTTACATTTTATGAGCACTACAATTCAACTTCACGCAAAAGATTGGGTACTCGCATAAAATCAAATCAAAGTGATTGGAAAAAATTAGATGAAATAGGGTATAACGAGCAGTTCTGGGCGAATAACCCCATCATAAAAAGAACTCCTGTAGAAGAAGAGGTGATTAACTCTTTTGAAAAGGCAGATGCTTTTAGTTCGATCTTTTTAAATAGTGCCGAAAATATAGCACTAATGTCTTCAAACATTTCTGATGACCAATTTGTGAAAGAACTAAGTATGCAAATGAACTTATACGGCAATTACAACCCAGTTGAAAAGGTTTTTTTGCATACGGATAAAAATTTGTTTGCTCCCGAAGAATATCTATGGTTTAGTGCGTTTGTTGTAATTGGACCTAATCATCAAATTTCGAATGCAAGTAGGGTGCTTCATGTAGATATAGTTGCACCAGACGGCAATATTGTAACCACCCAAACCCATGAATTAGTTAGCGGTAGAGGTAATGGTAGTTTGCAACTTCCTAAAGACTTAAAAGCAGGCACTTATCAATTAAGGGCATATACCCAATGGATGCAAAACTTTAACCAAGATTTCTTTTTCACCAAAAATATAGACATCGTTAGCACTGAGATTCAAACAACAGTTGCTGACACAAATGAGAATAAAATCGATGTGCAATTCTTTCCAGAAGGTGGAAATTTAGTTGCAAGCATCGGCAGTAAAGTAGCGTTCAAAGCAATTGGAAATGACGGACTTGATGTTAACATTAAAGGCAAAATTTTAGATGCATCTGGCAAACAAGTGGCTATCATAAATACATTTAAGAGAGGGGCAGGGTTTTTTCAAATAAACCCACAAAAAGGAGAACAATATGTGGCTGTTTTAGATAATGGTCAGCAGTATCAGTTACCCAAGGTCGCCGATTCAGGGTACACTTTAACTGTTGACAATTTAAATGACAAAAGCGTTCGCATAAATGTACAGGCTAGTGAATCGCTAAAGAATAATGCCTTTTACGTGGTGGGCCATATGCGTCAACAGCGATATTATCAGGGTAGATTTAACTTCGGAACCAAAGCTGCGCTTCGATTTGAAGTGCCAAAGTCTCAAATGCCTAGCGGAGTTCTAACACTAACACTATTTGATGAGAATAAAAAAGCAAGATGTGAGCGTGTGGTCTTTGTAAACATCAAAGAAGAATTACTAATAAGCGCAAAACTTGAAACTGATAAAATATTAAAAAGAGGAAAAATTAAACTACAGATAAACCTAACTGATACTGATGGAAAACCTGTTGCTGCAGACGTATCGATTGCCGCAACAGATTTAAATCAAGTAACCAAAAACAAAAATTCGGGTACGATCTTAACACAACTGTTATTGCAATCTGATCTTAAAGGATATATTGATAATCCAGGGCAACTTTTTAAGGATGAAAAAAGAGCCACCCTTCATGCTTTAGATTTAGTGATGCTGACCCATGGATGGCGAAAATTTGATTGGTCTACTATTGGAAAATCACATGATGAAAAAAAGGAGTTTGATTTTGCAAAAGGAATCGTAATTAGGGGCAAAGCACGTCGATCAAATGATAAGCCCTTAACAGAAGCTACCTTGAATGTAATTGCAAAATCAGGAAATTTATTAGGCATGTTGTCTACTGAAACTAGTTTCGACGGAAAGTTTATAATTCCTGATTTTAACTTTAAAGGCGATACTGAACTCGTTTTCAATGCCTTTAATTCAGATAACAAGCCTGTTGATGTTAAGGTGACCTTAGAGAAAAATAGAACAAAACCACCTAAATCACGATTCAAAAGTGGAAACTCAAAGAAAACAGATGAAAACCAAGATTACCTAGATTTTTCAGCTGCCCGTTCTAAAATGGATGCCCTTTATGATTTTGAAACCATTACAGCATTAGATGAAGTAGTGGTTACTGAAAAAAAGGTAGAGCAAGGTGGTTCTCCATCTATCTATGGTCAAAAACCAGATGTAACGGTTTATACGGCAGACCATATTGCAGCTCAAACAGTACTGCAATTGATGGGTTTATTCGCTGGAGTAACCGTAAACGGCAACACGGTAAGCATACGCAATAGAGGCACCCCTTTATGGATATTAGATGGAATTCCGGTTTATAATAACAACCCAGAATCTAATAATGTTGCGCTACAAGCGGAGACCCCTGGAGACGCTAGTTCAGTATTTTCCACTATGGCAGAGACCTTGAGCGCAGGACCAGTACCCTCATTTATAGCTACAATGGATACTTTTACAGTCGAAAGGGTCGAATTATTGAAAGGGCCAAGGGCAGCCATTTATGGTTCAAGAGGAGCAAATGGAGTTATTCTCATTTATACCAAAAGAGGCGTAGGTCAAACTAGAGCCCCTGTACTTTCACCCGACTTCACCGTTATGGGTCATGGTGCTGAAAAAGAATTTTACATTCCGAAGTATGATATAAAACGAGAGGTTCATGATACTCCTGACTATCGTGCTACGCTGTATTGGAATCCTTCAGTAACTACAGACAAAGAAGGGAATGCTACTATCGAATTTTATAATTCTGATACTGCAAAAGAAATTCAACTCTCTATTGAAGGGATTTCTGCTAATGGAATTCTAGGAACCTATTTAGCAACTTTCGGAGAAAGCGAGTAAAAACTCCTTATTTTTCGATCGCCAATAATTCCATTTCAAACATCAACGCTGAATATGGTGGAATCGCTGCTCCTCTGCCATTTGCACCATATGCAATATCTTGAGGAAGGAAAACCATCCATTTTGAACCTACAGGCATCAATTGTAAGGCTTCTTGCCATCCTTTTACCACTTGGGTTACCTTAAAAATTGCGGGTTCGCCTCGCTTGACCGAACTATCGAAAACAGTCCCGTCGATTAACATCCCGGTGTAATGTATTTTAATGCGATCAGCAGCCACGGGAATATTTCCTTCCCCTTTCCTTAAAACTTCATATTGAAGTCCACTTTCGGTGGTAACCACTTCTGGTCTTTTACCATTTTTAGCTAAAAAACTAGTCCCAGCAACACTTTTTTCTTTAGCTTCAGCATCTTGAACTGCTTTTACTTTAGATTGTATCGTACGCTGAGCTTCTTCAAGTCCAATTTTTTCATTGCCATTCATTGCATCTTTAAGAGCAACTGCAAAAGTATCGTAGGCGATAGAATCAAAACCTATTGTTTTCAAATTATTACCGATACTAACCCCAAAAGCATAACTAAAATTTTGAATACTATCTTGTAGGTTAACTTGTTTCGCTTTTTTAAAAGCTTCCAACTTTGATTGCATTTCTGTCTTTTGCGCTTTAAGTTTAGCTACTTCTTGTAGAAGGTCTTTCTTTTTTTGAGCAAAACTTGTAGCTCCAAAGAAAAGGAGAATGATTACTAGAATAGATTTCTTCATGAACTGTTATATTTTGAGCGAAAATAGTTAAAATCTTAAGAATTATATGCCACCATAGCTAGCCTTGGTTAAAATAAGAAAATAGACTACTCAGTTGGTTTTATACTTTTTTATAACTTCAAACCAGCAACGCTATTCGGTTTTAGAGCAGTTTTTAATCGATGAACTACTATAAATAGCCATAGAGAATCTATAAAATACATAAAAACAAACTAATGGGTTTGTTCATTAAGAATTTGGAATTATTAAAGCGAACTAGCAATTCAAACTGATTTTCGCTCATTTTTATTCAAGCTCGCAGAAATAACGGTAACTAAATTTCTAAGCAAACACTACTAGAGCGACTTGCAACCATGTTAAAAAAGCACGGCTTTTTTTAGTACTTTTAATTGTATTCAAGTAATGATAGCATACTGTATTCTTTTTCGTCAATTGGTTTCATGAAAAATACCCAGCCTTTATTATTTTTATTGTTGCTTTTTTGGCTGCAATTTTCGTTTGGGCAAGAAAAAAGCTCCTCAATAGATCCAGCGTTAGCGCTAAACAACTTTGTTTCTGCAAGACCTTCAGAAAAAACTTTTGTACATACCGACAAAAATTTCTATTATACCAACGAGACGATCTGGCTCAACCTATATCTACTAGAAGGAAGTTCTCACCTAAACTCCGAAAAAAGTCAACTCGTATACATCGATTTATTAAACGAAAATGATAGCTTACTTATCCAAAAGAAGCTATATGTCGAAAATGGAAATGCAAGTAGTCAGATTGATTTAAATAATTCTTTTAAGTCGGGTTTATATACGTTGAGAGCATATACACATTACATGCAGCATGAAAGTAACCCTGTTCCTTATGAACAACAAATCACTATTCTAAACCATAAACATAAATCCAAATTAACCAAAACCATTAAAACACCCTCAAAAAGCCCATTACACTATAACACATTAATAAATGCTGAATCAGCTCTGCAAATTAGTTTTACTCCAGAAGGAGGCCCTATGGTCAACGGAATCGAAACTTCAGTAGCTATTAAAATTACAGATCAAAGTAGTAAAGGAGTTTCTACACAAGGAAAAATTGTTGATGAAAAAGACAAAATTATCGCCTTTTTTAAAAGTCAGGAGTTTGGCCTTGGCGTTTTCAAAATTGTGCCCCTTGCTAACAAAAAGTACTTTGCAGTTTTGGGCGATAGTACAAAATATGAACTTCCAAAAGCTTTGCCAAAAGGGTATATTCTTAATATTAAGAATAAGGGTGATGTTCTTTTCATAGATCTTATTACGAATATTCCAAAAGGTCTTAGCGGCTTCTATCTTTTGGGTCATATTAGAGGACAAATCATATATAAGCAAAGGATTTCACAGGAGTATGATGGCAATTCGTATCGCATTCGATTTTTGAATACTGAGATATCAAAGGGTATTGCTCAATTCATGGTTTTTACAGCAGATGCCAATTTGGTATGTGAAAGATCGCTTTTCATCCATCACAATAATAATGATGTTAAACTATCAATAGATTCAATTAACGGGCCATTTGAGACAAGAAAGAACGTTAGTGCAAACTTAAATGTTGTCGATAAAGAAGGTAAGCAAGTTTCAGCCAATGTTTCATTGTCGGTTACGGAACTTGATCGTCTTGATCTAAGCAATAGCAATCACTCTCTAGAAAACTGGTTACTATTAAATTCTGATATAGGAGCCGCCATAGCTAACCCGGGATATTTTTTTGAGGATATTTCGTCGCGAAAAACAAACCTGCTTGATGCCTTAATGATGACCCAAAAGAGGAACTTTTTCAACTGGAAAAAAGTGTTAGAGAAAGACAGCGTTCCACAGATGAACACCAATGCTGAAAAGGGCATCATCATTACAGGAAGCGTTGTGGATTTTAAGAATAAATTAGTTCCAAAACAAGCACACGTAAAACTAAGGCTATTGGGTTTAGTTGATGGTGTTCAAGAAGAAGAGAAAGTTACCAATACTAATGGGGAATTCAGTTTTGGCCCCTACGTTTTTTCGGATACTCTTAAAGCCGTTATCAATGCAGAGAGTTTGGAAAAAAGAAGAAATGGCAAGTCACAAAAGCTAACTATTTTGATTGAAAATCAGCCATTTTTTCATAAAAGTAAACGGAAAAATAGTCTTAGAAACAGTTACATATTGCAAGATCAGAAAACAGGAAGTTCAACAACCAACTTTAGGTCACCTAGTACTATTGATCTTCAAATGCATTCGAATGTTATTGAATTAGACGAAGCAATCGTTTCGGAAAAAAAATAACAAGACAAGACAGTATAAATGTGGCATTTAAAAAGCTATCTCCACTATATACTAGTCCAGCTCGCCGAATATTTCCTGACTCCCTTCCAGGTTCATATCTTCGAGTCTTTGACCTTTTAAAACTTTATGGAGCAAGATTTGTAGGCGCTTTTCCTAATGAAGTAATTTTGTTACGATTACGTTTTGGAGGTAGCCCATTGTTCGTAGTCGATGGTCTAGACGTTGATGCGGCTTTTGTAGATGCCATGAACGTGGATGATATTGAATTTATTGATATCCTGAACCCTGGTAATGCAGGCGGTTACTCTAATAGATCTGGGAATGGCGTGGTTGTTATATATACCAGAGGTAGTTTAAATCTACCACAGAAAAGAAAGCCGATTAACCTTCCAAATATCAAAGGTTTCGAAGTAGCAGGCTTTTCTGCTGTTAAAAATTTTCAAATTACCGATTATTCAACATCAAAAACTGAACAAAGCAAACAAGATCATCGAAGCACGCTATATTGGCAGCCAAATATTAAAATCAACAGCTCAGAACTACTAAATAGTTCAAGCGTCTCTTTCTACACCAATGACCTACCGGGAAAATATGTTATAAGAGTAGAGGGTATTACGACAGATGGCAGACCGATAAACGCGGTAAAGGTATTTGAGGTTATAGAGAAATAGCAGTTTCACAAGCTTACTATGGAAGCTAAATTGCTTCAAACAATTTTCCTGGTAAAGGTCGAATTACTCCTTTCATTTCCATATTCAAAAGTGTTGAAGAAACCTTGAAGATGGGCAACTTACATTCTAGCGCTATGCTATCTAATAATTGCTTCCCTTCTTTTTGCAGATACCCATAAATTGATTTTTCAGTAGCGTCTAGGTCAATAAAGAGTTGTTTCTGAACAGATTTGCTTTGTTTTTCAGCTACATCCCATCCTAATAAATATACCAAATCAGCTGCAGAAGTAAGCATGTTTGCTTTTTGCTGCTTGATTAAGTTGTTACAGCCAAGGCTGAATTTATCTCCTGCACGGCCTGGAACGGCAAAGACGTCTCTGTTATAACTATTTGCAATGTCTGCAGTAACCAAGCTACCTCCTTTTTCTGCTGATTCAACAACGATAGTTGCCTCAGACATTCCAGCAATAATGCGATTTCGTTTTAGAAAATTTTCACGTTCAGGAGTGCTATTACTCCAAAAATCGGTTAAAAAGCCACCGTTTTTCTCAATATCTGTGGTGTATTTGGCATGTATTTTAGGATATATTTGATTCAAGCCATGCGCTAAGCACCCTATGGTTTGAAGACCATGTTTTACCGCGGCTCTTTGAATACAAATATCAACTCCGTAGGCAAAACCACTAACAATAATCGGGTTTAGAGGAGCAATATCTTCAATAAACTGTTCGCAAAAAGAGGTGCCATAGCTGGTAATATTGCGAGTGCCTACTACGCTTATGATCTTTCTGTTTTTTAAATCAATATTTCCGCGTTTGAATAACAAGACAGGACTATCGATACAATGTTTTAAATATCTAGGGTAGTCATCATTCATAAAATAAGAGTACTGAATACCTTTTCGCTGCATATAACTGTATTCTGATTGAGCGGCTTCTATATGTTCACGATCGTGAAGGCCCTTAATGGTATGCGTGCCGATACCATCAATTTTAAGAAGACTTTGCAATTTATCAGAAAAAACAGCGGTTGGACTACCGCAATGAGCAATTAATTTTTTGGCGATCACATCACCAATATTTGGAATATTTTGAAGCCGAAGAATTGCAATTAATTCATTTTCTGCTAGTTGTATATCGCCCATAGTTATTCACAAAATACGAAATTTATAATGTTAATAAAAAGTTGGCCTCTGAGCCAAGAAGCTCTGTAATTTTTGCAATATTTGCTTTAGATGGTATTAGAACACTACATCTCAGAATTACTTTATCGATACAACTGCGTCATGGTTCCGAATTTCGGTGCATTCTTGACTCAGATGCAGTCAGCAGTAATTCATAATACAACGAATGCATTTTATCCTCCTTCCAAAATAGTTTCTTTTAATGAGCAGGTAGCGACCAATGATGGTTTGCTAATTTCTTATATGGCTGAAGCAGAAAATACAAGCTATGAGGATATGTTACGAAAAGTGAATGAACTAATCTCATCTTGGAAAATACAGTTGCAAAAAGGCGAAAGATTGGGTTTAGCAAACATTGGTGAATTATGGTTGAACGATTCAGGAAAAGTTCAGTTTCAACCCCAATATCAAGTTAATTATTCGACCTCATCCTTCGGGCTATCTTCGTTTGTTGCGGTACCTATTATTCGAGAAGTATTAAAAGAGGAAGTGGAGGTTTTAGAAGAAAAAATTCCTTTTGTTTTCACGCCTAAACAACGAAAAAGAAACGTCATACGTCCTTATTTAAAGTATGCGGCCATTTTTTTACTGGCTGTTTCTACGGGCTTAACTGCGTTTCGTTATTTCAATGCGACTAGTAGCAATCAACAATTGGTAGAACAAACGGCGAAAGAACGTGTAGTTAAACATATTCAAGAAGCAACCTTTTTTGATGTAGAACCACTAGAATTACCTTCGCTGTCTTTAGAAGTAATCACTACTACTAAAAAAGAAAAACATGGTCGCGTTCATCATATCATTGCAGGAGCTTTTCGTTTTCAAAAAAATGCTGATAAAAAAATACGTCAACTAAAAAGACGTGGGTATAATGCAACGTATATAGGAACCAACAAATTTGGTCTGCACATGGTCAACTATGATAGTTATACAGATGTTGACGAGGCTTTAAACGCTCTGAAATTAGTAAAACTTAGTCAAAGCAAAGAAGCTTGGCTTTTGTCTACTAACGAATAGTTCTCCTTTCATTTTTATCTCCGTTTTACCTTGTATCTTTGTTGAAAAATTAGAGATGCAGGCTAAAACCCCAAGTGATTCGCGAACCATAATGACTGATATTGTACTCCCCGGAGAAACCAATATTTTAAAAAATCTTTTTGGTGGAGAACTTCTCGCTCGAATGGACCGAGCGGCTAGTATTGCAGCAGGAAGACATTGTGGTGGAATTACAGTTACCGCCGCTGTAAATCATGTAGCTTTCTCTCAAGCAGTACCTTTAGGAAGTGTTGTGACCCTCGAAGCAGCCGTTTCAAGAGCCTTCTCTAGCTCTATGGAAGTTTATATTGATGTTTGGATAGAAAGTAGATTTAGTGGAAAACGTTCAAAGGTAAATGAAGGCATTTATACATTTGTTTCTTTAGACGAAATTGGCAAACCTACTCCTGTACCACCTTTAGAACCAGAAACCGTATTAGAAAAAGAACGGTTCAATGCAGCATTGCGTAGAAAACAACTAAGCCTAGTTTTAGCTGGTAAAATGAAGCCAACTGATGCCAACGAGTTGAGAGCTTTATTTATGGATGAAAACGAATAAGCACTTTCTTAAAAATCAAAATTATCAGGATCTGGACCAATTCTTTCCCCACGATCTAACTGGTCTAAAAAAGCAACATCCTCTATTGAAAGTTCAAAGTCAAAAACATCCGCATTCGAAATTATACGCTCCTTTTTAGCAGATTTAGGTATGGCAACGATCCCCTTTTGAAGATTGTAACGGAGAATGATTTGAGCAACAGATTTATGATGCTTTTTCGAAAGATCTTTACAAATATCTAGACCAAATACCTTGCCTTGCATAAAAGGAGACCATGATTCGTATTGAATGTCTTTTGCTTTACAAAAATCGATTAATTTTTGTTGCACAACATAAGGGTGAAACTCCATCTGATTAACCATGGGTACTACCGCCGCGTCCGTTAGTAAATCTTCTAAATGATGTTGCATAAAATTGCTTACGCCTATCGCTCTTATTCGATTTTCTTTATATAATTTTTCTAGCGCTCGCCAGGTATCTTTGTACTTTCCGGCAACAGGCCAATGAATTAAGTACAAATCGAGATAGTCAACTCCAAGGCGAACAAGACTTTCATCAAAAGCTTTTAATGTACGCTCATAACCTTGATCTGTATTCCAAACCTTACTAACCAAAAAGATCTCAGAACGGTCAATTCCACTTTTTTTAATACCCTTACCAACACCTTCTTCATTAGCATAAATCGATGCGGTATCAATATGCCTATATCCTAATTTGAGTGCATTAGCAACCGCATCAATAACTTCTTGATCGTTATCTGATTGATACGTGCCTAATCCTAAATACGGCATTTCAACACCGTTATTTAACTTGAAACTTCCTGTTATGTCGGTAATTTTTTTCATGCGAAAAATAAATATTTAAAGTTGGTATACCCACTCCTCAGGGTTGAGCTTAGACGTATCTTCATACAAATAAAACTTTAGCCGCGTTTGGCCGTTTGATGTATTGGTATATACTTTACCTAAGCGCGTTTTAATATCTACACGCTCACCCTTTTTGACAAAAAGTTCTGATAAATTATAATACGTGCTAATGAAATTACCGTGTTTGATTTGAATTCCTTTTTTACCCCCAGGAACAGAAAGAATTGCGATCACTTCACCTTCAAATATAGAGCGCGCAATAGCGCCCTCATCTGTAGCAATAATTACACCATTACTTTCGTGTTTAATACCTGGGTATACTGGGTCACGATATACCCCAAAACCTTGACTTTTTATTCCTTTTTCCACAGGCCAAATGAGTTTGCCCTTATTTGCTGTAAAATTATGAGCTACAATAGTTGCTTCAGGCGTCAACATAAACTTGCTCGTATTAATAACTTTTTTACCCGTTTTCTTATTTGCTGCAGCAATTGCATCGCGAATTAATCGATCTATTTGCTTCTCTATCTTTTTAGATTCTCGTTCTTTCTTTTTTATACTAGTCGCATACTTATTTTCATTTTTTCGTATCGAGGCCAGAAGTTCTTTTTGTGATTCAATTTCTTTATACAGTTGATCCTTTGCTTTTCTATTTTGCGCAATCAATACTTCTTTTACCTTTCGTTCTTCATTCAAATCTTTATTTAAGCGAGCTAAATCGTCCGTTTTAACAACAATTTGTTCTCCTTGCTCTTTTCTATAATCTGTATACTGTTTGATATACTGTAGCCGTTTAAAGGCTTGAAAAAAGTCTTGTGAAGAAAGTAAGAACATTAATCGACTTTGTTTGGACCGGTTTTGATATGATTTTTGAATCATTAGGCCATAGTCATCTTTCAACGTTTTTAAATCAGCTCTTAGCTTACTTATATTTCTGATATTCGTATTGATCTGTCGATTTAATAAATTTGACTGCTGATTGGTAACCCTGATAAGCTGCTGGCGTACGGTTATCTTTTTATCAAGTGCTTCCATCTGGTCTAAAACAGTGCCTCTTTCCTTCTTTTCAGCAAATAGCAGCCGATTGATATCACGTATTTCATTTTGTAGTTTTTCACGCTTAGCTTCTAAGGATTTTTGCTCTTCTGTCTGAGCAAAGTTTACTTGCGGAAGTACTGCAAATAGTAGGAAGGCCAGTAAAAAGATATTCTTCTTTTTAAATATCATCTTTCTTTAAAACAATTTCTTTATACCCTTTCGGAATTTTATACGGAAAATTCAAAGCGTTATTAAACTCCATATTACGATACTCGATTGCTATGGTATTGGTGACATTTTTATCAATAGCAGTAATCAAAATCTCATTGGGTAAGACCCATTTGTTGATTTTCTGATAGTTTTGATACTCAATTTTAAGCAGTCGTTTCTTTGAAGGCTGCGCCAGCTGCTGACTAGCCATTTTAAAGTTTTTTGGCTCAATTTGAAAAAGTATTTTGAAAAGCTCAGAAGCTTTTTTAGGCTTTAGCTGATAATTCTGATCAGCTATATTCATATCATATTTATCGTTGCGTAAATTGAACAATGACTGTCCTAGAAGTAGATTTTGGACTTGCTCAAAATCTAGATCAGTACCTAGCATATTACTTAGGTATGAAAAATCTCCATCAAAATAACTATTCTCTAATTTATTATAAAACGAAACTCTATTTGGGGTGATGTATGCTTTTACAACGCCAAATGGCGCGCTTATCCATATGGCCTTATTCTTTTCCATACGAAGACTTACAGCAACTGCTTGATTCGATTCTCCATCAGAATAATCGATTTTCATTTTACCACTAATGGTTTTAAAATCAAGTTCATTTTGATAGTGCGTTTTTATAACTGCTTTAGAAGAAAGGTTTTTATTCGCGGAACCATTGCTGAGAATTTTTCCAGATTTGCAGGAAACAAAAAGAACCATCACGGTACCTATTAGCAATCGTTTTGGTACATTTTGAAGAAATAAACTTATCATTAAAACCCAGGTTTAATCTTACGAAGATACATATTTGCCTTCACCGAATTGTTAATGCTATTATAAGCTTCTACCAATTCTATATAGATTTTATTTTCAAGTTTAATATCGCCCACCAAATAATCTAAAGCTGCTTCTAGCACTTCTATTGCATCGCGTTGCTTATTAGTTTTATTCAAAGCGTAGCCCTGAGCATAATAAAAGTAGGGTTGTGAAGGATATGTTTCAAGCGCCTCTTCGGCAACTTGTTTTAGCATCAAATGATTGTTGGTTCGAATTAGACCTTCTAGCTGAGCTTTATAATTTTGGGATGGATCTGAGGCACTTCTTACCGTAGCAGTAAATGATGATTTTTTTTCATTTTCATCTCTTTTTTCAATAGAATCATTGATTTTGGCCTCTAAATCAATCGAAAATGGAGATTTTTTAAGCTTTTTCAAAATCGCTAACGCGCTTTCATATTTTCTTTTCTTGTAATAAATCAATGCTAAATTCTTTTGCAGTTTTTCATTATCGCTAAGAATACTCAATTCTAAATCTTCAAAAGAGCTACCTTGTTTTTCAAGTGCTATAACCAGCGTGTTCAAATACCATTGATTTTCAGGTTGCGATAGTAATGCAGCAACCCCATAATCTCTTGCCAAAGTATATTGTTTATTTGCAGTATAAGCCTTTGCCAGTTCATGGTTTACTACCATATTTTCAGGGTCTAGTCTTTTGCACTTTAAAAGCAAATTAATTGCTCTATCATAGTTTTCAATACCTTTTTGTTTTAAGGCTTCGAAAAAGCTCTCTTGAAATTCATCAGAATACTGTTCTAGAAATACCTCTGCGCTTTCTTCAACATTGATATCAAGTTCTGGTTCTTGAGCGGTTAAATCGCTTTGGCCAATTAAAATACTTAGAAAAATAAGCTTATAAACGTTCTGCATGATCATTTATCGTTCGGAGTATCAATTTATCCTCTTCCAAAGATACTATTTCAAATTTTTCTATTATTCTATACTTAAAGTCGCAGCCTATATTGACATGAAATATTTTAAGTCCAAAAAAATTAAGCTAAACTTTCATGTATTCCTTCCAAGTCCTTTCTAAATAGGTTCGATTATTTGTGCCCTTTATTTGTAAACGAATTTGCTTTTATAGGTATGAAATACATAAAGCCTAACATAGTCAGAAAATAAATAATAGCATACATCGTATAGGTAGAACCACCTCCTCCAACGGGCGAAATAGGCAGTAAAATAAGCGACATATTAAGCATATACTGTATTATTAAAACTGCGATACCACTCTTTGTTTTTGCGTACACAATAGCACACATGCCAGCAGCACCCATCATATTCAAAAACAATGGTACTATCGGAAGTTCTTCAATTACACCTACGTTAATGTAAATAGACGGCAGCCACCATAAAGACCATACAAAACCTACGATTTGACTAGCATAAAAAGGCTTCATGCTTTTTGACAATTCGCGAACTGAATAACTAATCCAAACTACCTCACCCAAAAAAGCCCAAGACAACAACCAAACACTAAAATTTAAGGTTGGTACATTTAAACTAAAATCTAAAATAGCAATATTGCCATCGAGAGCAGCTTTTAGTACTAGTGTTAGTATACCTAACGAAAACGCAAATAGCAAAGAAAATAAATACCACTTTGGGTGTACTTTCCATTTCAGCATAGGGCGAAATAAATCTAAGATAGCATTGAACCCTTTAGTAATTACTACTATAAATACTAATAAGAAGAATAGCGCATAAAAACGCCCATTATTATATGTAAAAGAATTTATTAGTTCTATTCTCATAGCGTAAGCCATTACCGCATGGGATAACGGCGCTAGAGCTAGAAATACCCAAATCTCATATTTTTTTAAAAATGCTATCATTTTGATATCCAATTATCTTTACTAATACAATTTCATGAGAACTATTCTAAGACCGAATAATCACCAATACTAATCGCTTCAAAATTACCATCAAAAACCACATAATTACCAATCATAGCGTTATCTAAATTGGCATTCGAAATTTTTGAATTGGTTTGAATCAAACTATTCTTAATTGTTGCATTTAAAATACTTGTGTTATCGCCAATAGAAACATAAGGGCCTACTGTAGTGTCTTTTAAAATAACATTCTCGCCAATAAAGCAGGGTTCGATGATATTTGCATTGTCTAATTGAACAGAATTTGAAATTAGATTTTCTCCATCTTTTTCCAAAAATCCTAGCATTCGCATGTTGGTTTCAAGGGTTACTTTTTTATTTCCGCAATCCATCCATTCATCAACCTTTCCAGATACAAACTTCTTTCCTTTTGCCATCATTTGTTTAATGCCATCATTGATTTGATATTCACCTCCGTTAATCACATTATTATCAAGCACTAATTGAAGCTCATCTTTCAATTGGCTAACCTCTTTGAAATAGTAAATTCCAATTACGGCTAAGTCAGAAACAAACTGATCTGGTTTTTCTACCAATTCTATAATCTCTTGGTTATCGTTAAGTTTGACCACACCATATGCTTCGGGTTGATCTACTTGCTTTACCCAAATTACGCTATCTGCAGACTTATCTAAATCAAAATCTGCTCGAATTAAAGTGTCGGCATAAGCAATTACCGCAGGGCCATTTAAAGAATCTTTGGCGCACATAATAGCGTGCCCTGTTCCTAAAGGTTGATCTTGTCTGTAAATAGAAGCTTTTGCTCCTAAACCTTCTGCTAGTTCTTTTAAACTTGAAACAACCTCATCTCCGAAAAAAGCTGGGTCACCTAAAACAAAGGCAACTTCATCAATGGGCTCCCCTAAAACTTTAGCAATATCACTAACTAAGCGATGTACAATGGGTTTACCAGCCACTGGAATTAATGGTTTAGGAACGGTTAAAGAATGTGGTCTAAGTCGCGAACCTCTGCCCGCCATTGGAACTATAATTTTCATAAAATATAAATCAATAGGTTATTGTACAATTGTAACGGTGAAACTTTACCGCAATTGCAATGATGATCTATTTTTTAGAATAGTTCGATTACTTAACTCCAGTCGAACCAAATCCGCCAACACCACGTTCGGTAGAAGACAACACTTCAACTTCGCTCCACTCCGCACGTTCATGCTTAGCAATTATAAGTTGCGCAACCCGCTCACCATTTTCAATCGTAAAAGGTTCGTTTGATAAATTCACTAGAATTACTCCAATTTCACCCCTGTAATCAGCGTCTACGGTACCAGGAGCATTGAGCACCGTAACTCCCTTTTTTGCTGCTAAACCACTTCTTGGTCTAACCTGTGCTTCAAGGCCTACAGGAAGCTCTATAAAGAGCCCGGTTTTGATGATGGTCCTTTCTAAAGGATTCAGGGTAACAGCTTTTGTAAGATTAGCTCTCAAATCCATTCCAGCAGATGCAATGGTTTCGTAATGAGGAAGCTGATGTTGTGATTTATTGATGATTTTTATGGTCATGATTTCTGCTTTAAAAAGATTCGTTTGAGTTTGTCATTTTCAAGTTTGTACACTAGTATTAAGAAAATTAGCAACAACGGAATTCCTGCATAGAGACTTCGGTTAAAGCCGTAAAAAGCAATTACTGAAAAGAGGATAGAAATTCCCATATAGAATAAAATCTTTCTGAAATTATAAGGAACCGGGTATCGTGATTTTCCGAGATAGTATGATAATACCATCATAGTACCATAGGCCAAAAGTGTTGCGATAGCAGATGCCATATACCCAATTTTAGGGATAAAAATATAATTTATACCAATAGTTAAGATTGCGCCAATAATGGATATAAAAGCTCCAAATCGAGTCTTATCAGATACTTTATACCAGACCGATAGGTTGTGATATATTCCTAAAAAGAAGCTTGCCAAAAGAATTAAGGGAACCACATTCATAGCTTCCCAGTACTCAGGGTTAGGAATAAAAATACTTTTTAGAATATCTGCAAAAACAACAACGCCTAACATGATGACACTTCCTAAAATCACAAAATAATTGGTAATTTGAGCATATGTTTTCTGAGGGTTCTCACTATCGGAATGGCTGAAAAAGAAAGGTTCAACTCCCATTCGAAAGGCCGTAGCAAAAAGATTCATAAATAGTGCCAATTTTATACAAGCAGCATACTTTCCTACTTCGCTTTTTGCATATTCCTCACTAACTAGATCAGTAAGAATGTCTTCGAGCATTATACGACCGAATACTTCATTGATAGTATACGCTACGCCTGCCACTAATACTGGGGATGCATACTTGAGCATCGTTTTCCATTGGTCTTTGTCAAATGTATACGAGCTTTTAAGATATAGTGAAACCATAAAAAGTAACTGTATTCCACTAGCACAGAGTGTTGCTATCAATATGTAAGATATTTGGAAATCAGAACGATATAACCCTTCAAATATACTTTCTGAATTAGAGCTAATCATTTTGGGTAAGGCCATTAGAAAAAATATCGTGAGTCCTAGGTTTATCAAGACGTTCAAAATTTTTACTGCCGAATACCGCATTGGTTTTTCGTTAGCACGAAGCCAAGCAAATGGAATAATTACTAATGCATCTAAGCCTAAAATGCAAAGGACATAAATGATATATTTCGGATTAATATTTAATAGTTCTGCTAAACTATTTTGAAATAGAAGACCTATTCCAATGAATAGAACGGTACTAACCAAAATTGAAATCAATGAAGTAGATACAACTGTTTCTTTATTATCAGATTTACTAAAGAATCGGAAGAAAGCAGTTTCCATTCCGTATGCCAATAGCACATTTAGAATTGCAATCCATGAGAATATTACGGACAACTCTCCGTAAAACTCAGGTTTCATTGCACTTGTATATACAGGCACCAATATAACATTCAACAAACGAGGAATGACTGTTGCCAAACCATAAATGGCTGTCTGTTTAAAAAGTTTTTTTAGCGGATTCAATAGTGCGAAGGTTAAGAATCAAAATTAGACATTTAAAGCGGTCATACAAAGTTTAGTTCTTTAGCTCAACAACTTGTTCTTCATCAGCCAGATCCATTCGCTTCATAGCTAAAAAAGCAAATAGAAAAGCAATTAATAAAAAGACAGCTGCTAAAACATAAGGCGCCCCGGGAAAGTACATATTGGTTTCTGGTCGAATAAAATAATAAAAGACAGAAGAGAATATCAACTGGCCTAAAATTGCAGTAACACTCACCAGACCTGTTATTGCACCTTGAAGATTGCCCTGTTCTTTTTCTGATACTTGATTCGAAATGATACCTTGAACCGTTGGCCCTGCTACCCCGCCAAAGGCATACGGAATTAAAAATGCGTACAACATCCATGGTTCAGAAGCTTGAGAGAATAGAAACATGCCGATGGTCCAAAGCAAAAACCCAACAATTACCGTTTTTTTCTTGCCGATTGTTTTTACTACTATTCCTACTAGAAACCCTTGTGCAATTGCAACTAGTAAACCCACCACCATTAGAGAAATACCAATTTCTTGCGGACTCCAATCATAGCGTTCAATACCATAATACGACCATGTAGAGGGCAAGGCTTGCCCCGCTAAATTGGCTAAGAAAAAAGCAAAAATTAGAAGTAGAACCCCTTTATAGTTTCTTAGACTAACTAGCGAAACACCAGGAATCATTTTTAATACATTAACAGGTCTTCTGTTTTCAGGAGACAATGATTCTGGCACAAAGAAATAGCCAAAAACAAAGTTTGCAAACGTTAACCCTGCAGCAATATAAAAGGGAAGGCGAACATCTATTTCACCGAAAAAACCTCCAATTCCTGGCCCAATGATAAAGCCTAGTCCGAATGCAGCGCCAATTAATCCGAAATTTTTTGCTTTCTCTTCTTTGGTACTTATATCTGCAATATAAGCTGATGCTACAGTAAAGCTTGCTCCTGTAATTCCTGCTAAAAAACGACCAACAAACAGCCACATTAAGGTTGGTGCCCAGGCATGAATTAAATAATCAATACTTAATCCTAAGAGTGCCATAAGTAGAATTGGGCGTCTACCATAGCGATCTGAAATTTCGCCTAAAACAGGAGAAAATAAGAATTGCATTCCCGCGAAAGCTGTCGTTAACCACATGCCATAAATAACAGCTTGGGCAGTACCTTCTCCTGTTAACTCCATAATCAAATCAGGAATGATAGGCAGAATTATACCGATACCAATGACATCTACTAGAATGGTGACGAAAATAAAAAGTAAGGCGGTTTTCTTTGCTTGCATTGGTTGGCAAAAATCGGTTAAAAAAAAAAGAAACCCCACATTGCTGCGGGGTTTTATTTTATAGGATGTTCTTAGTAAACAGATTGCTTCGCTCTGTTCGGAATAACGTTAATTGTTCAAGGCCTCTGCACCACCAACAATCTCTAAGATTTCATTAGTAATAGCAGCTTGTCGTGCTTGGTTATAGGTCAATTTTAATTGATCTCTCAAATCTGTTGCATTGTCTGTTGCTTTATGCATAGCGGTCATACGAGCGCCATGTTCGCTTGCAAAAGAATCACGAATACCTTTATACAATTGTGTTTTTAAAGACTTCGGAATCAACTGCTCAACGATTTCAATCTTAGATGGCTCAAATACATAATCACCGCTTGAACCTTCAGCTCCCTCAACAGGAACGATGGGTAAAAACTGCTCTGTCATTATAATTTGAGTTGCAGCATTCTTGAACTTGTTGTAAACGATGTCTATTCTATCGTAATCTCCTGAAGTAAATTTCAGCATTAAATCTTCGGCAATAACTGCCGCATTATCAAAAGTCAAATCTTCATACAAATCACTATGGTTAGACAGTACGGTAGATTTTTTCTTTAAAAAGTCATTTGCTTTTTTTCCAATAGCTATAAAATCAACCTGCTTTTCTGCATAGGTTTCATTGAGCAAGATGGTACATTGTTTTAGTATATTCGAATTAAATGCCCCTGCAAGACCTCTATTTGAAGTGATAGCAACTATCAACACCTTATTTACTTCTCGGTTATCAGAATATTTACTTCCTGAATCGCTATCTAAACTAGCACTCAAGTTTTGTAATAATTCTGTAAGCTTATCAGCATACGGTCTCATTGCTGTTATAGCATCTTGAGCTTTCTTCAACTTCGCGGCAGAAACCATTTTCATGGCACTTGTTATCTGCATCGTAGAAGATATCGATGATATTCTATTCCGTATTTCTTTAAGATTTGCCATTCTTTTTTAAAGTTATGAGTTCGGAGTGATGCGTTAAGAGTTTTTGATAATTGCTACCAATATTCGTATTAACTCCTCACACTTTTCCTTCATGTCTTTTGGAACTTGTCTTCCGGTTGCCTCCAATATTTCTAACCAGTGCATGGTTTCGTCAGCTTCCTTTAATGAAATTCCAAACTTATTTTTAAAATCCTTAATGCTAACTCCTCGCTGTGCTTCTCTAGTATTTGCGCCAATGCTAGTTCCACTTTGCAACAATTGAGACGCTAACTCAAAATCTTTATTTTTTTTAATGTATCACAGTACAAAACTATATCACAAGCAAATTGAAAACTTTTTATCCGAATCGGACTATTATCCAACTTACTCATAACTCATAATTCTGGACTCTTAACTTGTGTACTTACTAGATAAATCTTTAGCAACCGTTGTCAAGACATCAATCACTTCATCCGTTAATTTACCTGACTTCAAGGTATCTAAAACACCTCTATGCTTTGCATTCAAGAATTCAATAAAATCTCTTTCAAATTCTTTCACCTTATTTACAGGAACATCTCTTAACAAGTTCTTAGAACCTGCGTAAATAATCGCTACTTGATCTTCAACTGTATAAGGATCGTTTTGTGCTTGCTTTAAGATTTCAACATTACGACGCCCCTTTTCAATTACATTCAAGGTTGCCGCATCTAAATCAGAACCAAATTTTGCAAAAGCTTCTAATTCACGGAACTGTGCTTGATCTAGCTTCAAAGTACCTGATACTTTCTTCATTGATTTAATCTGAGCGTTACCACCCACACGAGATACCGAGATACCTACGTTAATAGCTGGTCGTACCCCTTGGTTGAACAAATCTTGCTCCAAAAATATTTGTCCGTCAGTAATCGAAATTACGTTGGTAGGAATATATGCAGAAACGTCACCCGCCTGGGTTTCAATAATAGGAAGAGCAGTTAAAGAACCACCACCTTTTACCAATGGTTTCAATGAATCAGGAAGGTCATTCATACCTTTTGCTAACTCATCATCATTAATGACTTTTGCAGAACGTTCTAACAAACGAGAGTGTAAGTAGAAAACATCGCCAGGATAAGCTTCACGTCCAGGAGGTCTTCTCAATAAAAGAGATACTTCACGATAAGCTACCGCTTGTTTTGATAAATCATCATAAATAATCAAAGCTGGTCGACCCGTATCACGAAAGTACTCTCCAATCGCAGCACCTGCCATAGGAGCATACACCTGCATTGGTGCAGGATCTGATGCATTTGCAGCTACAATAGTTGTATAAGCCAACGCACCTTTATCTTCTAAGGTCTGGGCAATACCCGCAACTGTAGAAGCTTTTTGTCCGATAGCTACATATATACAATATACAGGCTCACCTGCATCGTAAAATTCTTTTTGATTCAAAATGGTGTCTATACAAACGGTAGTCTTACCTGTTTGACGGTCACCAATAACAAGTTCTCTTTGTCCTCTACCTACAGGAATCATTGCATCAATTGCCTTAATACCCGTTTGCAAAGGCTCAGTTACTGGCTCACGATAAATTACCCCTGGTGCTTTACGCTCCAATGGCATTTCGTAAGTCTCACCTGAGATTGGACCTTTACCATCAATAGGAAGACCTAAAGTGTTTACCACACGACCGGTTATACCTTCACCAACGTTTATAGAAGCAATGGTTTGGGTACGTTTTACAACTGAACCTTCTTTCACATCACGTGACGGACTCAATAGTACCACACCTACATTATCTTCTTCTAAGTTCAAAACGATACCTTTCAGTCCGCCATCAAACTCTACTAATTCGCCGTATTCAGCGTTCGCAAGACCGTATACACGAGCAATACCATCACCCACTTGTAATACGGTTCCTACTTCATCTAAAGAAGCAGATGCTTCAAATTCTGATAGTTGTTTCTTTAAAATTGCTGATACTTCAGCGGCTTTTACTCCTGCCATTTTTTATAGACGTTAGATGTTAGATATTAGACGCTAGACGTCTTTTATCTTCCTATTTATTATAGACTATTTGTAAACTCTCTTTTTAAACTGCTCAATTTATTTGCTATGCTGGCATCATATTGCAAATCGCCTACACGCAAAACAAAACCACCAATGATGCTTTCGTCAATTTTATTTTCTATTGATACTTTGTTTCCTGTCATCTCGGATACCTTCACCAAAATTTTCTTCTCTAATTCAGCAGTTAACGGAACTGCTGTAGTAACAAACGCAATATCTTTTCCTTTCAACTTTTCATTTAGGATCAGATACTTAGAAGCTACTTCATTCAGCATCGAAACTCTTTTGTTATCTACCAACATTGAGATCGTTCCTTCAGTAACTTTATCGCTTTCTTTGAAAATAGCCAACAAAGCTTCTTTTTTGGCAGCGCCTTTGATTACCGGGCTAGCCAACATTTCACGAAGCTCGCTACTACCAGAAATAGTACCCACGATATTCTGCATATCCTTTTCCAAGGCATCCGTAGCTTTGTTCTCCACCGCAAGGTCAAGAATTGCTTTGGCATATCGTAGGGCTGCTCTAGAATCGCTCATTTTTTTCTGTTATTCAATTATCATGTTACTTAGGTTATGCGCTGCTTTCAACTTGAAGAACTTAATAACCGATTCGCCTAATAACTTCATTATTTAGTTCAATTTGATATCTCCTAATAAATCATCAACCAATTTCAATTGTTTGCTCTTATCAGAAAGTTGTTCTTTTATTACTTTTTCAGCAATATCAACAGATAGTGTCGCTACTTGACTTTTGATATCGGCAACGGCAGCTTTCTTTTCACTTTCGATAGCGGCTTGCGCTTGCTTAATCATCTTGTCACCTTCCACTTTGGCTTGTTCTTTAGAATCTGCAATCAATTTATCTTTGATTTCACGAGCTTCTTTCAACATTGCTTCGCGTTCTGCTCTAGCTTCTTTTAATAGTTTTTCGCTATCTGCCGTAAGATTTTGCATTTCTTTCTTTGCATCTTCTGCTGAAGCTAATGCATTTTTGATACCTTCCTCACGTTCATTAACCATGTCGAGTATTGGTTTCCAAGCAAATTTGCGAAGTAACAATACTAACCCTATAAACAATACGGATTGCCAAACAAACAGGCCAAATGAAAAATCTTCTATTAACTTATCCATAATACTAAATTCTTATTCGTTTAATTTAAAGATAACGAACAGTTGCAACCAACCGTTACAACTATTCGTTACTGGTTTTTAAGCTTCTTGTGTTGCGAACAACGCAGCAAACCCAATACCTTCAATAAGCGCCGCTGCAATTAGCATAGCCGTTTGAATCTTTCCGTAAGCTTCAGGCTGACGAGCAATAGCTTCCATAGCTTGGCCACCGATTTTTCCGATACCAACACCAACACCTATTACAATTAATCCTGCACCTACAATTCTTGGAATTGTCATAATATATATGTATTAAAATTAAACATTCAATTTTAGATTCTCGCCTTCGCAAGAATGACAATAAAAAACCTATCTAATGTGCTTCCGCATGATCATGCTCTTCTGAAGCAAAACCAAAATACAATGCAGAAAGCATGGTAAATATATACGCTTGCAATAGCGCTACTAATATTTCAATCAATGAAATGGCAAATGCCAATCCGAATGATAGTGGGCTACCAATCCAGCTTTTGAAAATAAACATCAATCCTATTAAACTCATGATAACAATATGACCAGCCGTCATATTAGCATACAAACGAATTAATAATGAAAATGGCTTGATAAAAATTCCTAAAATTTCGATTGGAATTAAAATCACATATAACGGAAGTTTACCAT